>JAEEGL010475920.1_pt1 | contig 20956 bp, 18 predicted proteins | sample 9134231 | NCBI WGS metagenome assembly JAEEGL01 (sample SAMN16246548, study PRJNA631951) | gut metagenome | biome: gut microbiome; feature: rumen; material: fiber-attached | host: Bos | place: Iran: Karaj | collected 2018-10
CTTACTGCCTGTTGTACATCGTTTTAAACGACTCGGAATCGACGGGAACAACTGTTACATTGTCCCTTGTTCTCTTGTACTACTCGTTGCTGCAAACATGTCAAAGAGCTATTGTTTAGCGCCACACCAGTGGCGAAAAGCGGTGCAAAGGTACTGCCATTTCTGAAACTGACAAATTTTTTTGCAACTTTTTTTCATCGAAGTTATTAACAGTTTGTCAAAGATATGCTATAAAACATTGATACACAATAAAATATCAGCGAGAAAAAAATTTTAAAATTTTTCTCGCTGACAGTAAGATCTCTATTGAAATATCGCAAATCAGGTTCCCCACCCACCAAAAGCAGGGGGTATCACTGCATCATGCGATAGACGCGAATTCCGATATTGGATTTGGAACGCTCCAGGAACTTGAACAGTGGTGTTGACTCGAGCATCACCTTGCCACCGCCCAGCGAAGCGTCGAGCAGGTAAGGATCACCCTTGTCATCCTTGATGATGATACCATTGTGGGAGACATCCAGTCCCTCAATCTTAGTGACGAGCGAGACAAAATCTCCAGATCGCAGCTCGGCTTTCACATTCTTGTCGTTGAGCCACGAGCGCTTGAGGTAAGGGAAACGATGGCGCAGCAACTCGTAGCGTTTGATCTTTGCCACCATAGCAGTATCATTCTTGAGCTGGCGATAGTTGCCGGGGTTACTAGACATGTAATTAATATCCTTGACCATGTATTCGGCATGGGGCAAGTCGGGGGTAACTTCTACAAGGTTTCCGCGGACGTGATTGTCAATGATCCACTCGCTCATGTAGTGAATGCGGCTAGAGTAATCTCCCATTGTTCCATTGCGGTAGCGCACGTTCTCGATATTAGCAGCATAATCACGCCAGGAATAACGCTTGTTGAGCGTGGTCCTCGCCAGGGCATAAAGCGTCTCGATAAAAGTCAGGCAATCGAGTTCATGAACGTTTATCGTGAGGATTTCCTTGTCGGCCTCGAGGGTATGGGCTACATAGGGGGTGCCCAACAACTGGCGGGCATAGAACTCGACCAACTCGTTAGCATCGGCAAGTCCACTCTCATAGCCTTTCATCAACAGGTTGTTGATGATGACAGTATCGCTGTCGCAGTGGAATCGCATATCGGTCATTGTCGCAGCATGTGCCACTTGCTTCACGGGTTGCTTGGTCGAGCATGTCACCAAGACGAGGCATATCAAGAAAAATAAGTTTTTCATCTTTGACTTGTTTATTTGATTTGACGTACAAAATTACTAAAAAAACTCATTCAATCGGATACAGCGAAATTAATTTTGGCCATACTCCACATTATTATATATAAAATAGCAGGCAACAAGACAGGCGGCCCGTTCTGGGCTGCCTGTCCATCTATCAGAGACTGGCTATGAGTTAGCCGTTTTTCAGCAGAATATTAATCAAATCGGTAACATCGGTGATGTTAATCGCACCATTGACGTTCACATCGGCGTTAAGTGCATTGAAGGGCTGAGGATTACCGCCCAGCAAGTAAGATATCAAAGTGGTCACGTCACTGATGTTCACCTTACCATCCTCGTTCACATCACCAAGCTGGACTGGAGTGTGGGTCTCGGTCGCATTGATGATGTAGAGTTCCCACTTACCGCTCACGGGAGAATGCTCCTGGTCATCGGGGCTAATGGCTGCCAACATCTGGCTACCTGCATCAACAGCCCTGACGATACCCGTCATTTCATATCCATAATTCTCGCGAATGGTAGTTTCAGGATTGAAGGATACCCAATCCTCCCAGTAACCTTGCTTAACGATAGCCTTGAAGGCGCCAGGCAAGTTTTCATTGTTAACGTCAACCTCGCTCTTAGGCATAGCCATCACAAAGGTGGTGTCATCAAGCTGTTCACGGCAGATGGCCCACTTGATATTTACAAGCTCCTGCGGCTTGGGCTCTACCATGAAATACTCGGTCTGCTCAACGAAGTTGGCAGGCATGAACGTATTAGCCGTGTAGGGCTCTGCCCCGGTAACAATGGGAAGGGCACGCAATTCGATCGTGGGGTTATTGCGGTCTGTAAGCTTTCCGACCACCGTCTGACCCAGCAACAAGGCCCCCTGCAGGTCTTGTGCATCATCTGTCAAGACAGGCGCCTTGAGAATCAGTTGTGCCCAGTTACTCTGGTCATAGTCCACATCAACCGACGAATCGGGCAGAGGCAATGACTGCTTGTTGTAGCTAGGATTGACGGCATCACCGTTCTCGTCCTTTACCCACAGCCACTTGTCTTGGTCGTTGAGCCATACGCCCGTCAAGTCGTTGGCGACAACATATTCCTTGCCTACCTCGCCCTTGCTGACAAGATCAGCAAGGGTCATCACCTTACCGCTGACAATGCCCACAAGTCCGTCAGCATTATAGTAACCGCCGTTGACAAAGTCATAGTCAGGCGTCTGGGTCGATTGGTTGCCATTGTCACTGAAGATGATGTTAGCCGGCATCTCGGTGATATTTCCGCTATAAATCCAACGATAAATCAGATTACCATTAGGAGCCACACCGACAGGTGAGACGAGTCCTTCACCAGGCCAGCTGCCGCCGGTATAGATAGCCATCTGATTGGAAACCCATGCATAGGGTTCAGCATAGTGGGCACTGTTCTCAAAGTAGCAATAGAACACATCATAACCCATTCCGACAGCACACGACGGCAGGGTCGAGGTTTCGGGTTCCTCCTCCTTCACGTATGAGTAGCCCGAGTTACCATCATACTCGAAATAGTAGTTGCCCGGCGTCAGGCCATTGATGTTCTGAGTCTGTGCGCCGTAGCCATTGTTGAGGATGATGTTGAGCGAAGGTGATACTTGAGAATAATGATACCACATCCGGCCGTCATGACTATGGTCCTTATCGGTAAGCCTGGTTCCGGGCCATGCCTCAAATTCACCGTGTTCATCCCAAGCATAGACATAGAGATCATTCTCGGCTGCCACATAGATATTTACCTTGTTGGCCGCTGCGATACAGTAAGTCCTAGCCACCTGATTGATGACACGACCATTGTAGAGCACACCGGCTCGCAGCGTGTAGTTGCCCTCGGTCGGGAACGAAACAGACCCTTGATAGGTGACCTGGGCGCCATTGGTCGGAGACGGCTCTGAACCATCGGTGGTATAGACAATCACGGCGTCACTGTTGCTGGCTGTCAACTGAGGTTCGATGGCTTGACTGTAATCACCACTTGCCAGATCGATGGACACGATGGGATTGTGGAGTGCCCGGTTAAAGGTTGCCGTCAAGTCATGAGGCACACCGTCGGCAAAGCTGAAGAACACATCGGAGGTGACGCCATTGATGTCGGCAGTCTGGGTTGCCCAGTTGCCATAACTCAAGATGATGTTCATCTTGCTGGCATCGACTGCGGCATGCAGCCATCTGATACCGCCCACTATTATACTATTATCAGCATTGTACTGCCATCCCGGGAAATCGCTCGTCAACGAGTGATTTTGATCATCAAACGCATAGAGATATGGCAGGCCACCACCGTCATACTTGACAAAGACCTTAATCCTGTCGTCGCTACCGCTATCCATCACATATTCGCGGGTAATAATGCTGTTGGTCCTCACCTCACCATTAGCCAGCACGCCCACCTTGAGCGTCGTGGTCTGATCGAAGGTGAGATTCACACCAGCAGTATCGGCGATCTGCGGACTATAGGCATTGGGAGCCTTGCCATTGGTCGAATAGACCAACACAGTGCCCTCACTGGAGGGCTTAACATTCACCTCGATGGGAGCCGTGTAATTGCCGCTGTTGCGGTTCACGACAGGATAACCATAAACCAAATCCTGCTTGACGTTGCTGTCAACCTGATCGGCCAGAGACGAAGTGATGCTCAGGCGGCACGTGCCCTGATCGTTGCACCACACCTGGGCAAAGCCGTCAGGAACACCGGCGTTGACCGCCTCGTCACCCAACTGCAGATAAAGTTCACCTTTCTCGCCTGTCACACGCCATGCGATACTGTAGGAGCCGATAAATTCCGGATCCCATACGGTGCTCTCGTTGGTAATGCCAGCCGTGCGTCGAGCCTTGATGAAGCGGCAGATAAGGTCATGCCATACAGGATGCATGAAGTGAGGATAGAACAAGCAGGGAGTGCCCGGCATAGCAAGGATAAAGCAATTGGCCTCAACAATCTGGGCATTGACACGATGCTGGTAGTTGCTGTTACTAGCATCTGTCGGCAGATCCTTAAAGGTATCATGGTTATCAATAAACGTCACAGCATAGCGCTTGAAACGATAATCCCAGATGAGACCGTCATTCTTGAGCAAGCGGAAACTGTGACCGCTACCGTCATTAAAGGCCTGCCTGATCATTTCCTGCAAGGGGAAGTCAAATGCACCGCTCTGGAAGCCGCCCTCATCATAGACGCCTTTGATCCACGCCTTGATATCATCGGCGGTGCCCCAGAACTCGCCCACCGAGAAAGTGGGTCTTACCTCGGTGTTATAGAAGGCAAAGTGCTTGGGCTCAAAGCCACGCGCATAATCGTAACGGAAACCGATATAGCCCAATTCATCCTTGAGATAACGCAGATAGGAGAGAATCTTCTGTTGCGTGACGAGACTGTGATGGTCCACGTCGCGGGCCCATGGGCCCTTGCCGGCATCGCCGCCACAGTCAGCGTTACCACTGCCCTTACCGCTCTCATCATCCCAGCAGATGTCCCTGCACTTGCCGTATTCGTCCCAGTCCCACTGGATGCTGTAGGTCTTGCCTGTCGTGGGACCGATAACGTTGATCTCATCGACAAAGTCGGCGGCGTTCTCCTCACCGCTCCATGTGCTCAGGCCACCCTTATGGTTAGCAACAACATCCTCCATGGCACCTGTTCCTGCTGCCTTGTAGGCACTAATAAGATTGATCAGTTCTGTCTCGGTGCCAAAGTAGCTTTTGGGTTCCCATGTGGTCCCATTGACGTTATAGGTCAAGCCCCGGCCGTGATCAAGATAGAACACGGGGACGAAGCCCATGCAGTCAGGATTGTTGATGATGTCTCCATAATGCGTCACAACCCAGGATCCATTATGGCCTGCACGCCACGCCTCCCACTCGGTAGTGAAAACTGACTTATCGGAGCAAACCGTGGCACCACTCTGAGGGAGCCACAGCAGGTCGATATAGGGAGCGATATTGTCCTTCTGGTTCAACAACTCGACCCAGTTGGTGACAGGAACATACCACTCATCGTTCTCGCCCCACCCTGCGCCATACATGGTGGCCATCGCCTGGTTAGGCTGGCCATCGGCCGGGCGGAAACTATCCCAAAAGAAGCCTTGCAGCACGACACCTCCGTAGTCCGAAGGCCATCCCTGGGCCATCAAGCCCAACGACGACAGCAAAGCAAATGCAATTAATGTGTAAAACTTTTTCATAAACCCAAACAAATGAATGATTAATAATACTTGTATCTTAATAAACTTCGGTCATGTTCTCTAAAGAAGCAAACAAACTTCTTGATATCTGCAAAGATAAAAGATTTCTAAGAAAAAAAGAAAATGAAGATAAAGTTTTTAAAAAATAAACCAAAGTCGAAGAAATGTGTCTAAAAAAATGTGTAACTTAGCAGGTTGAAATGATGAAGATGAAACGATTGTTTATCACATTGGCGATAGCGGTGCTTGCGACCAGCAGCCTCCTGGCAAAGGATGACGAAGTGATCGTCACCCGTCAACTCTTTATGGGCCAACGCAACAGTCTACCAGAGAAGACGATCACCGTCGAGATGAAGCGACTGATAGTCAACAAGAAGGCCAATCCGGATCTGATGGCAGCCATCACCATGATGATGGATACCATCTCACAAGAGGATTACCAGAACCGCACATTTGTCATGTTATTGGAGCCTAACGACAACGGCGACATCGGTATCGCCATCCGCAACGACGATATCGTGACCCGTGGCAAGCAGGACCAGAGCATCTACTGGGGCGACATAGAGCACCAGCGATATCACTTTGTTGTGCTCACGGGCAAGGACAACATGGCACTGCTGGAGCAGACCTTCAAGCGCCAGGGCAAGGTGAAATTTGTGCAGGAGTTTGAATTTGTGGATTTCAAGACACCCAACTACCCCACCAATGTGGTCGGCCGATGGTCGCCGAAAACGGGGCTGAAACTTCTCACCGTCATCATCAACGAGGACCCGAACGAGGACGCCAGCGCCCATGACCGCCCAGCCGTAATCCAAGAATAAGACTAAACGACAATAAAAAGATGAACGAGAACCTTAAAAACAACCAGAATTATGTGATTGCCATCGGACGCCAATTCGGTTGCGGTGGCCGTGAGGTGGGCCAGCGTGTCGCCCAGCTGCTTGACATCAACTACTTTGACAAGCAACTGCTGCTGGAGGCATCCAAGGTGAGTGGCATCCACCCTGAGATGTTTGAGGCTGCCGATGAACGCACCCCCAAGTTCTTCCCCAGCCTGTGGCCGCTCAACCTGGCCATGGCAGGTTCCTCCTTCGTGGGTGAGACACCGATGAGCGATGAAACGATCTACAAGACCCAATGCCAAGTGATGAAAGATCTTGTGGACCGCAAGTCTTGTGTCATCGTCGGACGCACCGCCGACTATGTCCTGCGCGAACACTGTCCTGTCATCAGCGTGTTCCTGCACGCGCCAATCGATAACCGCGTGGCTCGCATCATCGCGCGAGGTGACTGTGACTCACGCGAGGCAGCCGAGAAGCGCAGCGACAAAATCAACAAATTGCGCGCCGAGTATTATAATTTCTATACCGATAAACTGTGGGGCCACGCCGAGAGTTATGACCTGTGCATCGACTCCAGCCTGCTAGGCATTGAGGGCACTGCCCAATTTATTGTAGAGTTCGTCAAGAAACGGCTTCTATAGGCCCTGCTCAAGAGAAGGCACATTTTGGCATTTCGCGAGAATGTGGTAATTTTGCGGCGTGATAGGCAAGCAGACCATCCAAGCACTATTGATGGCGCTGCTGTGTGGCGTGATGCCCATGGCAGCCCAAGTGAGCGTTGACCACTACAGGAGCGACGGCACTCGCTATGTGTGTTCGCAGCAGGAAGTCCTATATGACAACTATTTCCATGCCGCACGCTTCGCCGTGTCGGCAGTCGCCAATCCTGCCGGACTGGTAACATTCTCGCTCGAAGTCACCTATCAGGAAGGGATGCTTCATGTCTCACAAGGCGACAGCCTGACACTCGTGCTCCGAGGCGGTGAGCGCGTCATACTCAAGACCGACCGCGACGTTGGCCGTGAGGACATCACCAAGCGTCACTTCATCGACCGCAACGAGTACTATATCACGTGCCACTACGCGATGAGCACCTACGACATCCAGCGCATCACACGCAACCGCGTGACCAAACTGTCGTCACAGACCGACCGCTTCACCTTTGACCGCAGGCTGGACAGATTCCAAGACCGTTTCCGGCGGCAGTTCACAGCAGTATACCGCTACCTGATGGGTAACGGCAAATAAAAACAATGGACCCTAGGCTTGGAATGTCAAACCCAGGGTCCGTTGTCCTTATTTCTATTTTACCTCTTAATTCTTGTCAATCGATTATTTCACCTTGAGGACTTTACCTTCCTCAATATTATTGCTTGCCATACCGTTAAGCTTCTTGAGCTCGGCAACGGTCATGCCATGCTGCTCAGCAATCTTGGTGAGGTTGTCGCCCTTGCGCACCTTGTAGGTCGAGCGGCTGTTCTCGCGACTCTCCTTAGTGGATTTACGAGTGCTTGCGGTCACCTGCTGTTGCTCCTTCCTGTTGTTAGTTTTCTTGCTGGCAGACTCCTTCTCGTCGGTGGCAACACTTTTCTTGGCTTGGTTATAACGCTTGCTGGGCGCATAATCGCGGGCCTTGGTATAAGTGCTCTTTGAGAAGGTATAACTATCGGTGTGGGTGCAACGGTTAGCGAAGTCAAAAATAGCCTCAGGGTTGATAGCATAACCCATGAAACGGGTCTCGAAGTGCAGGTGGGGACCGGTACTGCGGCCCGTGTTGCCGCTCAATGCGATGGGCTGGCCTGCCTTCACGTACTGGTCAGGCTTCACCAGGAAGCGAGACAAGTGACCATAGACAGTCTCCAGACCGTTCTCGTGACGAACGATCACATAGAAGCCGTAACCGCCACGCTCAAAGCGGGTCAGACGAACACGGCCAGAATAAGCCGAATAGACCGTATCACCGACAGCAGCACGCAGGTCAATACCCTTGTGGGTACGGCCGAACTGAGGACGGTAACCATAGTGGCTGGTCACGTAATTGCCCTTGATAGGCATCACATAGTGACGCACGTCAAGCACCTTGGTGTTAGGTACATTGGCGTCCTTATAGCAGTTGACGAGGTTGCTTTCCCAACCTTCGGTATAGATATCGGGCTCGGGCTCACACTCCTCATAGAGATCAGCGGCATACTTCTGAGCTTCCTGGACACGGATCTGGTCCTTCACACGATTCTGCTTAGCGAGCAGGTCGCTATGCATCTTGCTGTAACTAGAAGCCGATTGCATATTCTGAGCCGATATGCTAAGCGCAAAAAGGGTCATCGCCATCAAGGCGACATAGTAGCGTTTTATATTCATTTTTGGTTAAATTCTAAGTCTATTTGTTTTTAAGAACGCCCAAAATTACGCTTTTATTTTATACGAGGGGGTAATAATTCTGCTAAAAAGTGTAAAGTTTGGTTTCACATTCTAAACACAGCAAACTAATTGCTTGTTAATCAATGAAATAAAAAATTCACAATTGCAAACAGTTCAAATTCGTGAATTGTAGTTTTTCTAACCTCCTGAACTCACACCAAGGGTCAAGAGGCTAAAACATTCATTTAAGACAACTTAGACAAATCTCAGCTCATTCGGCTTCCAGTTGATTGGTGACCCAGATGACCCACTCATCGATGTTGTCGGTCAACTTGTCGGGCAGGGGCAACGGGATTCGCACATCGGGAGCGATACCATTCTCGTCAATTCCCGTCTCGGGGAGGCCTATTCGACGTGAAGTGGGGACACTGAAAACGTGGTCAAAATGCTTGAACGGAATATAAGAAACATTCGAGAAGTCCAGACATCCTTCAGTGTTATCACGTCCGTAAACAGTCGTGCGATAGCTGGTAGCCATAATTTCTAACAGCATCGCTTCACTATTGCTGGAGTTGCTGTTGTCGATGATGATTGCGGCTTTTTTGACCGACTTATCTACCTTATTGTTCCTTATCAACAGTTCATCACCGAATAAACTGATGAACTCGCTATCGGGATTCTTGGACGACAAGTCTTTCAGCAATTTTGAATTCCCTTTTTTCACTTGATGAGCCCGCTCATAGTCTAACCAGAAATTGATGTTATCTTGAGTATTGCGGTATTCAACTCCTGGAAGGGATGCCTCATGGTCATACAGCAAATCCCCATAAGGAGACCAACGCGGATCGCCACCGCTATTGCCACGAATATCTATCACAAGGTTTTCGCAATGAGACTTCTTGAATTGCTTGATCGAATTCTTGATCCATTTAGCGTCGGGATGCGGACCGGAACAAGCCGGGAAGCGAATCAAGAACGTCTTGTCGGTCACCTTACAGGCCATGGCAACTGGGGCATACTCCATCACACCATCATAATGGATAGACTTTTTCTCCCAGTACTGCTCAGTCCAGTTGACATTCTCATTCTTCTCGTTATAAACCGCATAATGAATCCGCAAATGACGGTCATTGAACCATGCCATATATTCGGCGACAGCATCCCATCCGGGGCGTTTGCCCTGGGCAACCTGCATGCGAAGCCGAGCTTTCAACGCCTCATAATCAGTGCTAGTAGCGCCAACGACTTTAGTGGGGAAACCGGCATAATTATCCTCGACATATTTGACTGCATAGTCATAGTCTTCGAGATTCTGCTCAACTGTGAGTTGTGGCTGTGCTTGGGTGAGCAAACCAAAGAATAAACAAAGCACAAAGTAAATCGCTTTCTTCATATCGTCACATTAATAATATTTGCATGATTACTGCCACAAAAATAATGCATTAAAATGAGCATTCAACGAAGTTTTACATGAAGAAAAGCCCAAAGTGCGGAAAAAACGCAAAAAGTGTCAAAATATTAGACAATTCCAGGGTTACAGCATCAACTGATGAGCCCCCAATTCTGCTGCTTGTTGAAGATTTCCCTGATGTGAGCGGCCATCTTGCGGCCCCAGGGGGTCTCCATCTGCGGGTCATCGCGCAGGAAGTCCTCGGCGGCATTGCGCGCCATCTGGATGATCTGACCGTCCTGGGCAAGATTAGCGATGTGCAGGTTAAAGGCGATGCCGCTCTGCTGGGTGCCCTCCATGTCACCAGGTCCGCGCAGCTTCATGTCCTCCTCGGCAACAACAAAGCCGTCGTTGGTCTGGGTCATCACCTGCAGACGATGACGGGTGTCGCGCCCCAGGTCACTGCGCGCCATCAGGATGCAGTAGCTCTGGTCGGCGCCACGCCCCACCCTGCCTCGCAGCTGGTGCAGCTGAGAGAGGCCGAAGCGCTCGGCATCCTCAATGACCATGACCGAAGCATTGGGCACATTCACGCCCACCTCGATAACCGTGGTCGCCACGAGGATGTGGGCCTGACCGGTAGCAAAGAGCATCATCTGGTAATCTTTCTCGGCAGGTTTCATGCGTCCGTGCACCATCGACACGTTATAGTGGGGAAATACGTCCTTGACTTGCTCATAGCCCTGTTCCAGCGCATGCAGGTCCAGTTTCTCGTTCTCCTCAATGAGAGGATAGACGATATAAGCCTGACGCTCCTCGCGCAGCTGGGATCCGACAAACTGATACATCTTGAAGCGGTCTGGCTCATGTTTCAAGACCGTGGTCACGGGCTTGCGGCCCGGCGGTAACTCGTCGATGATGGACACATCGAGGTCGCCATAGACCGTCATCGCCAGCGTCCTGGGGATGGGCGTAGCGGTCATCACGAGCACGTGGGGCGGTGCAGTGCGGTTTTTACTCCACAGGCGGGCACGCTGGGCGACACCGAAACGGTGCTGCTCGTCAATCACGGCGAGACCCAGGTTGTGAAACTGTACCGTGTCCTCGATCAAGGCATGGGTGCCGATGAGAATCTGCAACTCGCCGCTCATCAATGCCTCATGGATGGCGGTGCGCTCCTTCTTGCGCGTGGAACCTGTCAAGAGTGCCACCTTCACGCCGATGGCGTCGGCCATCGGTTTGATGGTCTCCAAGTGTTGGCCGGCAAGGATTTCGGTGGGTGCCATGATACAGGCTTGATAGCCATTGTCCAGCGCAATGAGCGCCGTCATGAAAGCGACAATCGTCTTGCCGCTGCCCACATCACCCTGCAGGAGGCGGTTCATCTGCTTGCCACTGCCCATGTCGTGCCGCATCTCACGGATGACTCGTTTCTGAGCCCCCGTGAGCGGGAACTGCAACACATTATTATAAAAATCATGGAAATAAGCCCCCACGCGGCTGAACACATGGCCCACCAGGCGACGGCTGCTACCTTTGATATAGTGCAGGATATTGAGTTCCAGGAAAAAGAGTTCCTCAAACTTGAGGCGGAACTGTGCCCGCTGCAACGACTGCTGGTCGGTCGGGATGTGGATGTTGCGCAGGGCCTCGGCCAGCGGCATGAGGTGGTAGCGCTGCATCAGTTCGGGCGGCAGGGTCTCGGGAATGTTCAGCACACCCGGGGTATTGAGCAACGTGACCACAAGCTTGTGGATGGCGCGCGAGGTGAACGAGCGGTTGCGCAGCACCTCGGTCAGGTTGTACACACCCGTCAGCCCCTGGGCGACATTTTCGGTAGTCAGCACGTCCACCTCGGGATGGACGATGTTCATGTGGTTGTTGAACACCGACGGTTTGCCGAACAGGATATATTGCGTATTGGTATTATAGGTCTTCTGGATTGATGCCACACGGTTAAACCACACGACCTCGATGGTGCCCGTGCCGTCGGTGAACAGGGCCTGAAGGCGACGCTTGCGTCCCTCGCCAGCAGTAGTGAATGTGAGGAAACGGCCTTGCAGCTGTATCGCCGCCTCATCGCCATGCAACTCATTCACATGGTTGATCACGCTACGGTCGATGTAGCGGAAGGGGAAATAATACAGCAGGTCATAATAGGTGCTGATGTCCAGCTCCTTCTTGAGCAGCTCGGCACGCTTGGGCCCCACACCGTGCAGGTACTGTATGTCGGTATGACGCAGGTCAGGCATCTTGGTTCAGCAGGTATTCGGCAAGCGCCAGGTCCATCGGACGAGTAATTTTCAGGTTTCGCGGGTCGCCCTCGACCAGGTTCACATCGTGGCCAAAACGCTCCACGACCGAGGCATCATCAGTAAACGTCCGCTCAAAGGGGCGTAAATAAGCGTCCAGCAACAGGCGAGCCACAAAGGCCTGGGGTGTCTGGACAGCACGCAGCGATGAGCGGTCCAGGGCATGGCTTGTCTCGCCATCCACCTGCCGCACCGAGTCGTTGAGCATCACCACGGGGATAGCGGCACCGTCACGCCGGGCTGCCTCGAGAACGCGCTTAATCAGGTCAGGCGACACCAGCGGGCGCACGCCGTCATGCACGGCAATCACGTCAACGTCGGCGGGGTCACCGATGCTGTCCAAGGCATTCTTCACGCTGTGCCAACGCGTCTCGCCGCCAGCCACCACGCGGTGTGGCACGGCAAAAGCATACTTGTCGCACAGCTCGCGCCACAGCGCCATCTGGTCGGCGGGCAAGGTCACAATGACATCAAAGGGGCTGTCACCCTTCTCGCCACATTCTCCAGCGAAGGCCTCAATCGTGCGCATCAGGATAGGCCGTCCGCCCAACTCCAGGAACTGCTTAGGCACCTCGGCGCCAAACCTGGTCCCGCTGCCACCAGCCACTATAATCGCTATCGTCTTCATGATGCTACAATTTTTGTGACCACAAAGTTAGTGAAAACTCGCAAAGTGTCCAAAAAATAATCCGCAAACGTCCCCCTGCGGCCAGGACAAAAATGACACACCGTCCTCGCCAAGTAATAGAAAACAAGAAATACAAGAACAACAATCTTCACCCGATTGTACATCTTGTATTTCTTGCATCCCCTTTTATAAACAACGAGGTTTACCTCTTCTTTCGTAAATATATGGCAGTTTCGAAGCAATCGTTTCAGAGCAATAAAATTTGTGGTTCCCCCTTGGAAAACGTTAACCAAGAGGAACCACTTTTTTCCTGAAATGATGTCAGGATGCTTGTATGAAAAAGAATCTTACTTGTTTTACTTGTTCTGGACGGGACGGATAGACATGTGGTACGCCCTCACATAGTCAATGAACACCGGAGTCATGTCATCACCATTATTGCTGTTGAATCTGAAGCACCATGCTGTTACCACGCCTTCGTTAACGCCATAACCTCGTTCCTCGGCAGAGCTTGGCATCGGGCAGCTGGTCGATGTCCAGTAATAGCCCCTTTCACCTACGTGGTATGGACCCGCCTGGAAACGGTTACTTGAGTTTGTATCATCGCCATACATTCCAGTCAGCGGCATGACGATGCTGTTGCCATTGGGGCCGATAACCTCATACCACTTGATGTCACCATAGGTCTGCAGTTTCCACTGGCACTGCTCGCACAATTCCTTGGCCTCGCTGTAACTGGGGATATGCCATCCTTCGCCCCAGTTTGCTGCCACTACGTCTAATGTTGTTTCGGCTATGTCGGCTGGAGGATTGTTGCCACCATAGTTGTTGGTGTTCCAGGTGTAGCCATTGTCATTCCACCCAATGCCTCGACCGGACCACAGCATGCCTGTAGGATCACCCCATGCAAGGTGAGCGCCATAATTACGAGGTTGACTAGCACCGATGTTGCAATTCGCCCAAAGAACGGATAACCCCAAGTCAACAGCCTCAAGTGTATCGGGCTTAGCCAAATAATTAGAAGTCGAATCATTACCACCATTGCCACCGCCGCCGTTACCTGATTTTTCAAACCAGAACTGGTAGTATTTCAACGTTTCAGCATCCTTGACCGTGCCGTCACTTTTCATACGAGAGCGAATAAGCTTTACAAAACAAATGACATTACCTTTGTTAGCAGGGTTCATATCGGCATAGTTTCGATATAAGCTGTCGCAGACCGTGATTAAAGCCGCCTCTTTAGACCTATAATCACCTTGCATTGACTCATTATTAACGACTGCCTGCTGCATATAGAAGACGGTTCTGGATAAGCGGTCAATCTCAGGACTAACAGCCATCCCCGATTCATCTTCAGCATTGTCCGACAAATGCAGTCTCACCTCGGTCTGAATCTCTAAGTAGTACTTATATTCGCCAGTGTCGTAAACATCCTCCTTGTCACCACATGATAGGACGATGACAATAGTCACCAGGAGCAACAAGAACATCTTGAATGTTGTCATTAGATTTCTCATAATTAGGTATTTATAGAGTTAAAAGAATAATCTATCAGGACATTTATTATTGTGGTCATAAATGTTCAGTTAGTTAATAGTCAAAACACTACTTGCTATGAACGGGACGGAGTGAGACATGGCAAGCATTAAGCTAGGGATTATCTTCAACGCCTATGCCAGAGTCGTCTCTCCAGAAAATGTAGTATTTTAACATAATGGCATCATTGAGGTTGGCGGTACCATTGGGGTTCAAGGGGCAGCGCAGAAGCTTCACATAGCAAACGACATTTCCTTTCTGTTCGGGATTCACGTCGGCATAGTCCTGATACAGACTGTCACAAGTTGAGAGTATGGTTGCCACCTTGTTCCGATTACCTTGCTGGTGATCATTCTCGCGTACTGCCTTCTGCATGCGGTAGATGGTTCTGGACATACTGTCAACCATCGGGTTGAATATACCGCTTTCATCTTCATCAGCAGCATCATTCAGGTACAGCCTCACTTCGGTCTGAATGTCTAAATAGTAATAATAGTCACTACTTGTATTAACATCCTCGCTTTCCTTGCAGGAGGATATGGCAACCAGCATGGCAGCGAAAAGCAAAAATTTCTTGATTGTATTCATGATTCTAAATAATTAGGGTTAATAATAAGTGGGGCGTTCGTCCTACTTGTCGTGAACGGGGCGGATGGACATGTGGAAGGCCCGCAGATGGTTCACAAACATACCTTGAAGTGACTGGAATTCTGGAACGTCCGAGACGAATCTGAATGCCCATGCTTGGATGACATCCGGATTGATGGGGTAGCCACGAGGCCCAAAATCATTAGTCAAATTACAAATGGATGATGTCCAGTAAAATCCGGCATGATTCGTATGCATCGGTCCCTCTTGGAAATGGCCATCATCGCTCATTTCATCATCACCATAAATACCACATAAAGGCATAATAATGCTGTTGCCATTGGGACCCGTCACCACAAACCACTTGTTGCCGTTCTCCTCTTGAAGTTGCCAACGGCACTGGTTGGCCAATTCTCGAGCCTCGGCAACCGAAGGGGTTCGCCATCCTTCGCCCCAATGCACGGTAACGACATCCTGGTCCGTTCCACCGATTTCTTTTGTGGGATTCATACCACCATAATTGCTGGTGTTCCAAGTATAGCCATTCTCGTTATAGCCAATGCCTTGATCTGACCATAATTTGCCCGTCGGGTCTCCCCAGCCAAAATATCCACCATAATCATTTGGTACAGAGGCACCAAGATTGCAACTTGCCCACTTCACTGAAAGGCCCAAGTCAACGGCTTCGACACTTGCGGGCAAATCAAGAGAATAAACAGGAATCTTTTTCGGAATCATCAATCGGTGCTGAGGAGGATTCGGTTCGTCCTCGTTTCCACATGCTGCAGCCATCAGCAGAACTGCAAGTATCCCACCAAATAAGTAATTTAAAGTTTTCATTTGATTTCTCATATTTAGAAAGTTTATAAAGTTTGGGTTACTAATTTCAGTAAAGTATTCATTTTCACGATGTTGATAAATATTGTGACGGCTTCTAACTCTTAGACTTCATTCACAAAGATGGTTTAACCACCCCTCCACTTTAACATTTATTAACTATTTGGGCTAGTGTTTAATCATTTGGTTTTAATTCTGAGAATTACATCCAGAGTATTTATGAAAGTAACACTAATCTATGAGTGCAAAATTAAGAGAATTGCGGTATACAACCAAATTTTTATGTGTAACGTTTTATGCATTTACTCATTGTCTATCAGCGAGTTATAATTGTTACATGTAACTTTTTGGAAGAGAGCTAATATACGCCTTTTTTTTCACCAAAATCAACAATTTTTCTTGTCTTTTTTTTCTATTTTTGCAGCATGATATACTCAAAGAATCTGTTCAACTTCATAATCGTCATACTGGTTTCCGCTTTGTTTTCTGGATGCCATGATAGCGATAAGGGTTACAACGTCCGCCTCGTTGCCGCCGACAGCATCATGCACGACGATCCAGCCATGGCGCTTGACTTGCTAAATTCATTCAAGGCGCAATCTCTCAACGACAAGCACAATCAAGCCTATTATGCATTGTTGCTGAGCCAGGCACGCTACCGCAACTATATTGTCGCCACGAGTGACAGCTTGATCAATGTCGCCCTTGACTATTATCTCCGTCACCCAAATGAGAAAGAAAAACTGACACGAGCCCATATTTACAAGGGAGCCGTAATGGAAGAACTGGGTGACAATCAGCAGGCGATGATTCATTACAAGAATGCGATGACAACCGTAGCTGCCGACGATAGCTACAATCTAGGATATGCCCAGCTGCGTTTGGGTTACCTTAATCGCATCAATGTCGTTGCCGACAGTAGCGACATCACCTTATATAAAGAAGCGCTACACCACTTTAGGCAAGTACCGGATAGCTTCTATATTGCCGTCTGTCTAAATGAAATAGGCACGACCTATATCAAGACGAACAAGGACAGTGTATTGCCCTATCTAGAACAAGGGTTCGCCGTGGCACGGTCAATCAAAGCCCATAGACTTGAATGGGAGAACTTGAGAGCCACAGCAGAATTCAAGATGTACAGCGATAATCCCACTGACATTGAATCCGCCAAAAGGATTGCATTGTCACTCCTCGACAAGGAATATCAACCCGAAGAGAAAGAATGGCTCTGCATGATAGCTGCTTACACGCTTGCCAAACTGAACAGGCCGGATTCGGCACAGCTTTATCTTAAACAGGTATCAAGTAAGCAAAAACTGATAGACTCACAAGTATTCTATAACGTTTGTCGCGCCGAATTGGCAAGAAGTCAAGGTAATTTAGAAGAATTCATTCATTTCTTTAAACAAGGTGATGAACTTTCAGACTCTGTCATAAGAAATGAAACCCAACAACAGTTGCGGGGCATTGAGGCAAAATATGATAACGAGACGTTGAAATATGAGAGTTTGCGTTACAAGACCATTCTGCTAGCGACAATACTGGGTGGAGTGCTCCTGCTCTGTTGTCTGGTGATTGCTTTGTTGGTTATCAGGCACCGTTCATCCCGCAACAGTCAATACCTTAAAGAGAGCGAAGAGACTATTGAGCAATTGCGCAATGATGTCGCGCGATTATCCGAACAACTGGACGCCAACAAAACCATGAGTGACAGTCTGAAAGAGACCATCAAGCACCAAATAGACACATTCTCTCAACTAGTCACCGTGTATAATAAACAATTCCACAAGAACCCGAAGTCATTCAGCGCTTTGTTCAAGCAGAGTTACATGGTCAATCAACCCGACACTTCTTTCTGGAACGGCATACGCGCCTATGTGAATAGTACACACAACAACATCATTGACCATTTGGAGGACTTGCACCCAACGATATTGAAAGACAGCGACATCCATTTCTTGTGCTTATACTGTAGCGGATTGCCTTCGTCGGTGGTGATGCTTTGCATGGGGTATAATGACCTGCACTCTATGTATAACAAGAAACGACGCATTATCAACAAATTGGGCCTCACGTTTGATGACAACATGAAAACAGATATCCTAAATGATTATCTTACTTCACTGGGTGCCGTTATCATCAAAGAAATGGACCAAAAACATCCAGACTGACAGTTCTGGGTAGAAATTTAAAAAGGAACTTTAAGCCTCGGCTTAAAATTCCTTTTTAGGTTTCAAATAGGTAAAATTTCTAAGGTAAAAAAGATTGTTTCAGGTTTATGGCGCAAATTTATAGCCATTTATTCTACCATGAAAACTTTTTATCTATGTTTTACAACATATTTTTGATTAAAAGCTTGAATTATGACGGATTTTACCCATCAAAAAAGGCAGCGGAAACGACTATCTTTCAACCAAATAAACCCCAGGTTTAAACTTTATTAAGAATAATCGTTAAACAATTCTAACGGCTGGTTTTAGCCCTTATTCCTCGTAGTGCTTGAGTTCAAAACGGCCTTCAGCATCCAGCACCGCATAGGTACACAGGCTGATCCAATCACCCAGGAAGATGATGGGCGGCATGCCTTCCTGTTCATTCATCCGCGCGATGTGGAGGTGCCCATAGACAAAGGCCTCGACGTCAGGATGAGCGGCATGATAGTCTCGTGAGAAATCCAGCAGCCGGACGGCGGCACGCTCTGAGATAGATTTGAGTGTTTCGGGAGTGCGACTCGTGCGGTTCTCGCTTGACCATCCCGTGGCAATGGGATAGGTCCAGCGGGGATGGATGGCGGCATAAAGCCACTGGCACACCTTATTATAAAAGCACCAGCGCGTGAAACGATACATGACGGGCTGCGCACCCACGTCATCGCCGTGGGAGATGAGGATGCGACGCCCCTGCGAGACGACCTCGGTGTGTCCGTTGAGGACGGTCATATTCAACTGGTCGCGCAGGTAGTCAAACAGCCACACGTCGTGGTTGCCTGTTACCCAAGTGAGTTTCACTCCAGCATCGGCCAGTTCTGCCAGTTTGCCGAAGAAACGGATATACCCCCTGGGCACCACATACTTGTACTCATACCAATAGTCCAGGATATCCCCCAGCAGGTAGAGCTCGGCCGCATCGTCCTTGATACTGTCCAAAAAGCGGCAGACACGACGTTCACGGTCCAAATCCTTGGCCATGTACTTCGCGCCCAGATGCAGGTCCGATATAAAATATGTGTTCTTGCCAGCCATTTTTAGTTATTAGTCGCTAGTCATTAGTCGCTAGTCGATGGATATCGCCAGGAGAAGTGCTCAACTTCTAACTTCTAACTCCTCACTTCTAACTTCTAACTATTAAACTACATCATGCCCAACTCGAGCTTGGCCTCGTCTGTCATCATGCGTGGGTCCCACTCGGGCTCAAACACCAGATTGACCGTCGCACTGGTCACACCGTCTACGCTCTCGACCTTCTGCCTCACGTCCTCAAAAATGAAGTCGGCGATGGGACAGTTAGGAGCCGTGAGGGTCATGTCGATATCCACATGGCCTTCGTCATTCAGGTCGATCTTGTAGATCAGTCCCAGGCTATACACATCAACGGGCAACTCAGGATCGTAGACCGTTTTTAACATCTTGACGATGTCTTCCTCGATTTTCAATTTCTGTTCTTGTTCCATAACTGGGCGCAAAATTAAACAAATTCTAATAAAATGTGCTACAACCGGTTCCAAAAAAACCATACTTGCCACCCCTTTTCACACTTCTTCTCGGCGGCAACCCAAAAATATCAAAAGTGGTGAAAATCAAAATTTTTCATAAAAAATGCTGATTATTAGTGCTTAATTAGAAAAAAAGGTCTATTTTTGCAGTCGCAAAATCGTTAGGGGCTCATTTTTGGGCGCTTTTTATTTGTCGCCTCAACCCTAGAGGTAGCCATTAAAACCCTAACGAACAAGCATTTATAGAAAATTTGTTATTTAATTTTTTACCAAACATTAAATTTAAAATACTACAATGACTAAAGCAGAAATCGTTAGAGAGATTGCAAGCTCAACCGGCATTGACAAAGCTTCGGTTTTAGAGACTGTTGAAAAATTCATGGACGCCGTTAAGGATTCTCTGGCCAATGGCGAGAATGTTTACCTTCGCGGTTTTGGCAGCTTCATCGTGAAGACCCGTTCACAGAAGACCGCCCGCAATATCAGCAAGAACACTGTCATCATCATCCCCGAGCACAAGATTCCCGCTTTCAAGCCCGCTAAGGTGTTCATGGACCAGGTGAAGTAAATCACTATTGTTGACAGAAACATATAATTCACAATTAACATTTTACTGATATGCCTAACGGAAAGAAACGCAAAGGCCACAAGATGGCAACGCACAAGCGCAAAAAAAGACTGCGCAAGAACCGTCACAAAAACAAGAAGTAATCGCGTAGTCAATCTGTGACGACTGTGAAATAGCAGGAACAAATAAATTGGCGCGCACGATGATTGCCTGATCCGTCTGGCTTAACGCCTCGACCGTCCGGTTCATCTCGTCGATTGATTTGTTCCTGTTTGCTATTTCAAGGGATACCACACCGGCCTGATTCGCTCAGCGACCCGATTCCCTATAGACCCTACCCACCCTCGCACCGCCTGTCGGCAACGTGTCCAGCGGGACACATCTACTCCAGCCGCAGGAGAGCGTGCAGTTTTATATATTACATTACACATATATAAATCCAATATCACTTTTATTATTTTCACTCACCCTTCTGCGATGAGAAGTGAATTAGTAGTTGACGTCACGCCCAAGGACATGACGACGGCTCTGCTCGAAGACGGCCGCCTCGTGTCATTGCAACGGGAGACAAGAGATATCTCCTATGCCGTGGGCAACATCTACCTTGCCAAGGTGAAGAAGCTGATGCCGGGATTAAATGCCGCATTTGTCAACGTGGGACATCCCAAGGACGCATTCCTTCATTACCTTGATCTGGGATCACAATTCAACACATTCGCTCAATACATCAAGACGGTACGGGA
>JAEEGL012684570.1_pt1 | contig 20956 bp, 15 predicted proteins | sample 9134231 | NCBI WGS metagenome assembly JAEEGL01 (sample SAMN16246548, study PRJNA631951) | gut metagenome | biome: gut microbiome; feature: rumen; material: fiber-attached | host: Bos | place: Iran: Karaj | collected 2018-10
AAGGATCTTCTTCTGAGGATCGCTCACTGATATCTTCAGTTTTGCCGTGACAGTCTGCAGCATCCGGATGATCTCCTTTACAGGATAATATTATCACAAAAGAAGATCAAAGGCAACAAGAAGAGAGAAAACTGACCAATACACATAACAAAGAAAGGAGAAGAGCAGGAAGGAGGAAGAACCGTGAAAGCTGGCATTCCTCCCCGACTTACGGAGTTGAAGTCGGAGTATCCTGCCATGTGAGTTAGATGATCCTCGTGGCGAACGCGGGTATCGCGGTCTGGCGGTACTTTGAAAAACGCCGGGAGCAGCACGGTGCCGGGCGCGTCTTTCTGAACATCCTGACAGTGCTCCTTTCGGTCATTGACGCGGCAGTCATCGCGGTGATCGCCGCTCTGTTTTTCGCGTTCACGGCGCCCCACTGGTATCTGCGCGCCTGTATCATTGCGGCAGGCGTTCTGATCCTGCTGTTTCTGATCCTGGTCATGACGGGGAAGCTGACTGTAAAGCGGGGGCTTCTTCTGTGCGCGCTCGCGGCGTTTCTTGTAGCAGGATTTTTCGGAGGCTTCTGGTATGACCGGTATTTGGACAGGATCACGGTCCCGGAGCATTTCCAGTACACAGCCTATGCGCCGTATGCAAAGGACAGCCTGGCGGCTGCGCTCGATGAAGAGCCTTCCCTCACCTTCCCCGCGGAAGAGCTTCCGAAGATGGACGGAGCGACCGCGCTGTATCCGGTATACGCCGCGTTTGCGCAGGCGATCTGCCCCGGTCTTGAGGGGAAGGAACTTGCCGATATCCTCCAGAGCGTCGGATGCCATACGACGGCCTTCGCGTATCAGGACATCGTGGACGGAGAATGCGACATCATTTTCGTCGCGGGACCGAGTAGGGAGCAGGAATCGTACGCGAAGGAAAAGGGCGTCGAACTCGTGTATACCCCGATCGGAAGGGAAGCGTTCGTATTCTTCGTTCATCCGGACAATCCCGTGAGCGGCCTGACGCTGGAGCAGATCCGCGGGATCTATTCGGGAAAGATCACCCGCTGGAGCGATCTCGGAGCCGGAAACCTCGGAACGATCCGGGCATTTCAGCGGGAGGAAGGCAGCGGGAGCCAGACCGCGCTTCTTCGCTTTGTCATGCGGGACACGCCCGTCATGCCGGCTGACAAGGAGACCGTTATCGACGGTATGGGAGGAATGATCGAACAGGTATCCCCCTATCGGAATCACAAAAACGCGATCGGCTACTCCTTCCGGTTCTACTGCACCGCCCTGATGAAAGACTTCCAGGTCAAGCTTCTCAGCATCGACGGAATCTCCCCGACGGTCGAAAACATCGAAAACGGCTCGTATCCGCTTGCATCCGAGTTCTATGCCGTGACCCGGTCGGACGCGGATGAAAATACCCGGGAGCTTCTGGAATGGATCCGGGGACCGCAGGGGCAGAAACTCGTTGAGAAAAGCGGCTATACCCCGCTCTCCGCCGGCTCTGGAAGCAAGGCGGAGGCTGCGGGCTTCCGGTATGTCCATGATCCCAGAAGCAACCCCGGCGCGATGACGGATATCGTGGAGAATCCCGATGCCGTCTACGGGTTTTCTCCGGATCCCGAATCACCCCGTCTGGGTTCCTACGCGGAATATGACTGGACGAATCCGGCATTCGTGGCTCAGGCGCGGAAAGAGCGCATTGCCTACCATGAGTCGATGGATTCCATGACCGACATCCTCTACACCATGCGGGAGGAAGGCGCTTCGCTGGAAGAAATGGCAAGAGCCGTCTCCGTCGAGCGGAACCGTCTGCGTCTTGCGGCATATGAGGGAGACCCCGAAGGTCTGGCCAATGTCAAGGAGAGCAACCTCAGAACCTATGGGCACGAGGACGGGCCGACTCCCGACGAGCTGTTTGAGAAATACGGATCGTGGGAAACGGTCCTACAGAAGGCTTTCAGCCCCAATATGGGAATGGACGCCTGCTGCGGACTGTACGACGAGTGTTATCCGCTCTATATTGAGCTTGGACTTGCGGAGCCCTGAAACCGGCGGAAAGTCAGCATAAACAAGTCAAGGCAGGCATTTTTCGTGCCTGCCTTTCGTCTGTCCGGGACCGAATCAGTTCTTTTTCTGCGCCTTTTTCTTTGTGATCAGCTGTTTCAGACGCTCGATCTCGCGGAGGCTTCCGTCGACCTCCTCGCCGTCGGTAACGCCGTAATCCGTCTTCAGCGCGTCAATGATGCGCAGGTGATCCCCGATCGCTCCTTCATAGTCGCCCAGCTGCTCGTGGATCTGTGCTCTTGCGAACAGCCCGTCGGTATAGCGCTCGCCGCTCTGCATCGAAAAGCTCTGCTCAAACGCGTCAAGCGCTTCTTCATACATGCCGAGCATCCGGTAGCCTTCCCCGAGGCAGTCGGTTGCCTGCCATCTTTCCGGGTAATCCTCCGCAGCCTTCTTCCAGAGTTTCAGCGCGGTTTCACGGTCGCCGCGTAAAAAGGCGAGCTTCGCGCTGTAATTGAGGAAAGAATAATCCTTCTTCATTCCGCCGATCTCCTTTTCCGCCTCATCGAGCAGATGATCCGCAAGCAGGTTCTCCACGAGAAGGATCCGCGGGTATCGAAGATCCGGATGCTTTTCGACGAATTCTCCGATAAAGCGGATCACGCTGAAGTGATTGTCAAGCCATCCGTCGCCGCACGGCGCGTTGTTCGCTTCCAGGTACGCCGCCCACGCGTTGTTTTCGTCCTCCGGATCTGCTTCGAGCGCGCGCTCCGCGTAATAGGACGCGTTTTCGTGATCGCTGTGTGCTCTGTGGTTGTAGAGTTCCGAAAGCTTTGTCAGCGCTTCCGCGTCCTTCGGATCCTCTTTCAGAACACTTTCCAGATACCGGACGGTACGGTCGAACGTTTCCGGGCTGATCCTTCGCTCGTTCCAGATCATATTCTGAATCCGCTCCATTCGCTCCGCTTTCGGCACTTCAAAGAGTTCGTCGATGCTGACGCCGAAGTAGGTCGCAAGTTTCGGCAGCAGCGAGATGTCCGGTTCGCTTGCTCCGGTCTCCCATTTGCTGACCGCCTGCGCGCTGACGCCGAGATTCTCCGCGAGCGTTTCCTGTTTGATATGTTTTTCCTGTCTGAGGGTTTTGATATTGATTCCGATCATGGTCTGATCCTCCTGTAATGCCGGTTGTTTTTCGATCGATCTTATGGCTTCATTATGCCAGATTTTTCGGAAAAATCAACGGAGGCAAATTTGTATTTATTCAACTGTCGGTTGAGTAAGCGGCTCGCTTCGGAGCAACAGAAAAGCCCGGAAAGATCCGGGCACAGAACAAGTCTGGTTTTCAGATATACACTTCTGTTTCCACAAAAAGACGGTCTTTCCTGGACTTCCCGCCGATACTCTTCAGGCAGCCTTTCCCGTATCCTTTCAGGGAAATGATGTCCCCCTCCTCTACCGGCGCGTCTGTCTTCTCACAGACGGAATAGTTCAGGCTTGCCGCGCCTTGGCGGATGAGTTCCGCGGCAGCGGTGCGGCTGAGGCCGAACATGGAACCCGCGACGGCGTCGAGCCGGAGGCTTTTGACCGTAAACGTCAGCGTCCGGGTCCTGATTACCGGCGCCGGAACATCCGGAAGACTGCAGGGAGATACCGTCACGCTGACGCGGCCGGCCTTTTTGAATTCGTCCAGCAGCAGCTGCTGCACAGCCGGCAGGCAGAAAAGGCAGGCCGTATCATCCTGGATCCGGATGTCACCGATCGATTCGCGCCGGACGCCCAGTCCCAGGACCGCTCCGAGGTAATCCCGGTGTCCCGGCGTTCCGAAATGCGCCTCGATCCGAATTGCGCGGATATACTCAGACGGATCAAATTCCTCCGGGTCCATGTATTCCGGGAGAAAGAAGGCCACCTGCCGTTCGCAGTCCGGCTGTCCGCCTGTCAGTACGATCCGGTCGGATCTTACGTGCTGTTTCAGCGCGTACCGTTCCGCCGGCGTCAGAAAATCCGTCTTTGTTATGATTCCTCTTCGCTCTGCGCGTTCTTTAAGATCGTCGATGCGTCTGAAGAATTCCCGATCTTCCATATTGTTTTCCCGTCCCGTTTGACTGTTTCCTGGATTATATCCATGACCCGTTTCGCTTCTCCGATGAATTCACAAGACGATGTCCGTAAAACTCCGGAGCGGAGCGCGCCGAGCCGGATGAGCGAATCGGACGTGACCACGCGCACCGTCTCGTTCTTTCCGATCTCCTCCACGAGCCGCTCGATGTACATGTCCGCCGTCTCGTTCTCTTTGGTATACACGATATGAAGGCCCGCTTCCGTGGTCTTCGCGCCCGGATTGCCGGCCTGCCGGTAGGCGTCGAATACCAGGACGACCTCCGATTCCGTGCAGCTCTGATAATTGATCAGAACCTCGATCAGTTTCGTGCGCGCCAGATCCAGGCTCTTTTCCGCAAGCGCCTTCAGTTCATCCCACGCAAAGATCACATTGTATCCGTCCACGATGAGATGCTCAAAGCTTTTCGGTTCCGGCAGTTCCGTAGTGCTGGCCGAAACGGTGCGGGGAGCGGAATAAACGCTCCTGCGGATGGGACCGAACTCCCGTTCCATGATCGCTTCCAGTTCCTTCTCGTCGATGCTTCTGCTGCTTCTCCGGACGGTGGAAACGGGCACGGAGGAAGGCCGTTCCTTTCCGAACCCCGTATCCAGATGCATGTATTTCGGGACGTCCCTCCATTTTACGACGAAGCCCGCGCCGTGCGCGCAGAACACGCTGTCCGGCGTGTTGTCGAGATCCGCCTCCGGGTCATAGTTCCGTTCCGCGATCACGGCTTCCGCGTTCCTGCACGGCCGGTATCCCTCCACGCGGCACGAGAACCGGCCGCGTCCGCGGGTATATGCCGTGACTTCCTTCATGTAATCCGCCATGGCGGATACCGGAGCGGAACCGGTCAGAACCATTCTGCCGCCCGATTCCTCCGGCGCGGCATGCTCGCCGCCCATCGCCTGGATATCGCTGATCGCCCGCCCCACATCGGTAAACGGTACTTCCAAACGGAAGCGGTAGTACGGCTCGAGCAGAACGCTTTCCGCCTGCATCAGTCCCTGTCTGACCGCGCGGTAGGTCGCCTGGCGGAAATCGCCGCCTTCGGTATGCTTCAGGTGCGCCAGCCCGGCGATCAGGGTGATCTTCACGTCGGTCAGCGGAGAGCCCGTGAGTACGCCGAGATGTTCCTTCTCCATCAGATGTGTCAGGATCAGGCGCTGCCAGTTGAGATCAAGGTCGTTTTCGCTCACCGCGGAAGAGAAGGCAAGCCCGCTTCCGGGTTCACCCGGTTCCAGCAGAAGATGCACTTCCGCGTAGTGCCGGAGCGGTTCGAAATGCCCGACGCCTTCGACGGGCGAAGCGATCGTTTCCCGGTACAGGATGCGTCCCGTCCCGATCGTCACGTCAAAGCCGAAGCGCTCTTTGATCAGGGACGCGAGCACTTCCGTCTGCAGTGCGCCCATCAGCTGCGCCTGGATCTCGCCGAGCGCCGGCTGCCATACGAGATGAAGCAGAGGCTCCTCTTCCTCAAGCTGTCTGAGTTTCGGAAATACGGTCCTCGGGTCCATGCCCTGGGGCAGCCCGATCCGGTATCCGAGCGCAGGCGTCAGCTGCGGTGTTCCGGCGTCCGGTTCCGCGCCGAATCCCTGTCCCGGCCGCGTGCCGGAAAGACCTGTCACGGCAACGACGTCCCCGGCGGAAGCGCTTTGGACCGTTTCAAACTTTTCACCGGAATAGAGCCTCAGCTGCGCTGCTTTTTCCTCCAGAACCTCCCCGTCTGGTCCCGGGTAGCGCAGAGTGTCGCGTACGGAGAGCGTTCCCCCGGTGATCTTGAAAAAGGTGATTCTCCCTGCCTGCGGATCGCGGGCGATCTTGAACGCCCTCGCGCCGAAAATGTCCGGTCTCGGAGGCACCGGCGCGTATCTTTCGAGAAGGGACAGAAATCCGTCCACGCCTTCGAACCTGAGCCCTGATCCGAATGTGACCGGGAACAGTTTCCTTTCCCGGATGAGGCGGACGATCTCCGTATCGCCGACGTGTCCGGTCTCCATGTACGATTCGAGCGATTCCTCGTCCAGCACGGCAAGAGATTCCTCGTCCGCGGCGGGAAATTCCATACAGCCCTCTCCGAAGGAGTTTCTGAGATCCTTGAGCAACTCATCCCTGCCAAGTTTCGAAGCGTCCATCTTCGTCACAAAAATAAAAACAGGGATCTTTGCCCTGAGCAGAAGGGACCACAGAGTCTCCGTATGCGCCTGCACGCCGTCCGTCCCGCTGATCACAAGAACGGCGATGTCCATCGCCCAGATCGCCCGCTCGGTCTCTCCGGAAAGATCCGCGTGCCCGGGCGTATCGAGAAGCGTCAGCTCAAGCCCGTCCGTTACGATGCGGGCCTGTTTGGAGAAGATCGTAATGCCGCGCTCCCGCTCCAGGGCGTGCGTATCCAGGAACGTGTCCCTGTGATCGACGCGTCCCGGCTTTCTCAGCATTCCGGCGCGGTACAGAAGCGCTTCGGACAGCGTGGTCTTCCCCGCGTCCACGTGCGCCAGTATGCCTGCGGTCAGTTTTTTCCTGTTCCCTGTCTCACCCATGGACCATCAGTTTCCGGACGGATGTCCGTTCTCCCCGTGGCGCAGAAGATACGCCTGTTTTTCCCGTTCATCCGCCGCCTCAAGGGAGGAGGCGTCGCGGACGCCGCCCAGCAGTTCCATGTGGTGCCGGAACTCATGACGGAGAATGCCGCGGAGGATTTCCTTCGCTTCCTTCGCGTCCGCCCGCGGATAAGTTTTGTCGAATGAGCCTTTGTACATGACGATCTGCCGCACACCGGAATAGACCCGGTATTTTCCCAGGGTATACAGATCGTTCCCCTGCGCGTAATCCGGGACCTCCGTTTCTTCCGATGTGATTACACCGCCGGTAAGCTCCCGGAAAAATGCTTCCGGCAACTCGTCCATGAGTTCCGATATGATGTTTCTGTACTCCTCTGATTCAATCATAAAAAAGCTGTTTACCGGCCGTTTCGCCTGAGCAGAGCCGGATCGATATTGTCGAATACGTCGCTGCCGGCCTCAACCGTCCCGTAGGCCATGCCGAACCGGTTCAGCGGGTATTTTCCGTCCTCATCCTCCACTTCATGTCTTCCGTTCTGCTGGGATCTGTGCAGTTTGAACGCGTCTTTCGCGACCTCCAGCGCGGTCCGCCCGCCTCGGGATTCGAGCGGTGTCGAAACGTCCATTACAAGCTGATTCTCCTCATACAGGTGAAGATAGCATTTCTTGACCTCCCACGTCCCGTACTCTTCCAGAGAAAGGGGGTCGTATTCCGGATCCGCGGCGTACCGGCACGCTTCAAGGATTGAAGACGCGACAATCCTGTGCTGCCAGTGTCCATATTCGCCGTTCAGATCGTGTGAAAAAACCACGAGCGGACAGTATTCCCGAAGCATCCGGACAAATGCCAGTGTCACGGTCTCCGGAAGAAACCGATTGAGATAATGATCCTTGACCGGCTGGCCGATATCCGAGAATCCCAGAAAGAATGGACGGTATTCCGCTCCCATCTCCCATGCACAGAGGTTCGCCTCGTTGACACGTTTTCTGGACGGGCTCGTAACGTAAACGACCGTTCCAGTATACCCCTGTTCCGCGCCGTACAACGGAACGATTCCTCCCATGAACAGCACGTCGTCGTCCGGATGTGTGGATACGATCAGATAATCCATCCCTTTCGGCGTGTCTTTCCACGGGAAGAACGGCGCAGGCAGCGTTCCTTCAGAAAAAAGCGCAAGGCGCGCAAAATCCATTCCGGAAGGTCCTGCCGTCACCGTCACGGATGAAGTATCATCCGAAAGAGGAAATACTCCGTCATAAACCGCATCGGCGTATGCGTCCGAAAGGACCTCGCCGTCCGCGCTGTACTGCCGGATCCTGACACGCTCGGGCAGAACGCCCCACTGGACACAAAGATACCCCGGCTTTGCAGGAGACTGCTCCCAGGTCAGCCGGATCTGCTCATACGGCAGATACCGGAACGTTTCGGACAGATCGTCGTCCCGCATCTGCTGCGCGGCGTTGGAATGCCCAATGCTCTGCTCGATCCGCATATGCCGGGTCAGGTCCTCTGCCTCTGTTTCCCCGACTTCCGCAAAAACTAGCGGCACGCTGAGAATCAACAACGCGACTGCCAGGCAAAGCGCAGGCATCCTGCGCAGAATTGCAAAATACATTTTTGTTTTCCCTTCCTCACAGCGGAATCATGTTTTTCAAAGTGCCCTTCGATATCTGTTCCGCCGTTCTTACAGTCATTCCCCTGATTCCGGGAGACAGTGCATATGTGTTTGGGAAAAGATCCGGAAGCCTTCCGCTCCGCGCGACAGCGTCCGAAGTCCGTACTGGATCTGTCGGAGCCTGAGGTACAGTTTCAGCGAATCCGCTTCCGGCGATCCTTCGGGATACTGGCTTCTATGGCATTCGAAGATTGCGGAGATCTGGTCGGAAAACTGCTTTGCCGCCTTCACATACCGGTTTGGACGCGCTGTCATATAAAACGCCGCAGCCTTCACCGGAGCGGACGATACTCCGTAGAGATTCTCCATGATCCCACCGTACGGGGCGAAATATGCCAGTTTTCTCGCGGCCTCTCCGACAGCGAGATGGTCGGTGTGGCTTTCGCTTTTCGACAGAGGATCCGGCGCAAACAGAATGTCGGGCTGAACGGAAGCGACCGTTTCCGCTATCCCTTTTTCAAGTTCCTCACGCGTATATCCGGCTCCATCCGTCAGATTCAGAAAGCGGACGTCCGTCACGCCGAGTTTTTTTGCGGAAGCAATGCTCTCCTTTCTGCGGAGCAAGGCGAGGTCGTCCCCTTTCACGCCGTTTGAGAACCCGTCCCCGAACCTTCCATCGGTACAGATCAGGAAGGTGATGCTTTTTCCCGCGTCGGCGAGTTTTTTGACGGTCGCACCAGCACCGATCTCGATATCATCTGGATGCGGGCCGATGAACAGATATCGGTCGAAGGATTCGATCTTCGGGAGCGGTACCGTGCAGCAGATCACGGTCTTCAGCAGGTTCATTCTAGTTTTTCTCCTGTCTGCAGAATTAAAGAAAGGCCGCGCAAGGCGCAGCCGAAAAGGCAAATCAGCCGGTAAACGCACCGTCCTGATGCGGGATCGGGGTCGGCGCCGGTGTCGGGGTATCGGTCGGTTCCGCATTCGGATCCGGCGTTGTCTCGGCGGACGGGGTGGCGACAGGATTGTCGCTTCCGAGAGCATAGTTTGTCACCTGCTCCATCTGTGTATAATATCCCGGTTCATACGGTGAGATCGAGATCCCGCCCTTGCTATACAGATAGATCGTAGCAGTGCTGAAGCCGTTCGAGATGTACTGACTCGCGCGGTCCATGACCTCGGTCCAGTGTTTCTGCAGCAACATAAGCTTCGTATCAAGGTTGGACGTGTCGCCGACCTCGATGCTATAGTTCGACCCTTCGGTCGAGATCGAGATGTTCATGAGCTCGCTCATGTCGATACGGTAGAGCCGCGGAGAACGGTTCAATAAATCCAGTTCCTCTAGTTTGGAAAGAATGCGGATCAGGCTCGCGACCTGCATGTCTGTCACATCGCCGAGCGTTCTTCCGCTCTGCGCAGTCGTAACGTTCATCCCCTCCGCGATGATCAATCCTCCCGTCGTTTCCGCCTCGGAGTTGAGCACAACGCCGTTCGAGTCGATGATTGCAAGATATTCGTTCTGCGGACCCCATCGGACACAAGCGACCGGAATCCGCTTGTCGAGCGTTATGATGACTGTGGACGGGAAAGAATACCGTAGTGTTGCCCTCAGATATGCGTCACGCTCGATGTTCGCTTTCGCTTCATCCAGGTTCTGGAACAACATGCTTCTTCCGATTCTCAGACCGGACAGCTCAACGATGTCATTCGTCGTATACCCTTCCGGCATCACTTTGATATCGATCGTCTTCAGACGCGTCGTATACCAGGTCATGATTGCCAGTATGATGAGCACGCCGGCCGTTAGCGCGCCGGTCTTGATCCACGCGCGCCTGCGTTCACGCCGCTCACGTTCGCGAATCTTTTTCTCGTGCGCCTCTTTGGCCTGTCTGCGCTCCGCTCGCTGACGGGAACGTTCCTTAGCCGCCTCCAGTTCGCGGCGGGCGATCGTATCGTTCTCAACGACCTTCGTTGTCGCCTTCGGAGCGTTTTTCCGTTTTCCGTACTGATTTTTCTTTTTCTTTTTGGAAGGAATACGACGCCCGTTGCGATCGAAAGAAAGCCGGATCTTATCATCCTGCCCTTCCTTTTCAGGCTTTTTTTCCTGTTCCTGTTCCGGTTCTGTTTCTTCCTCCCCGTTCTCCTCCTCCTCATCCATTTCGGCATAAGGGGATTCCGTCGGGAACCGGGACGGCTCGTCGTCGTCCGAGAACAGGTCGATCACCGGCTCATCCGGTTCGTCGCCTTCGTCATGATCAAACTGTATGATGACGCGGTCGTCATCGTCACGGTTTTTCGGCAATGTAGAAACTTCCTTTCCCTCCAGCGGTCAGCCGGAACGGTTGTATGAACGAGGATCGTCAGTAGTTCGGATTGACGTCTCTGGAAATATTGAGAAGAACTCCCATAGCGGCAAGGAACACGAGAAGCTGCGTTCCCCCCGCCGAAATGAACGGGAGCGCCTGTCCGGTCGTCGGCATAAGCCCGGTAACAACCGCGACGTTGACGAATACCTGGAATCCGAAAACGATCGAGATACCGGCGGCCAACAGGCTTCCAAACCGATTCCGGCAGCGCATCGAGATCAGCATGCCGCGAAACACGATGTACGCATACATCAGGATGATAAGTGTGCCACCGACAAATCCGAATTCCTCGCAGAGAATCGCGAAGATGAAGTCGGATTCGCCGTAAGTCATGTACAGCATCTTCTGGTAGCTGTTGTTGAGTCCTTTGCCAAACAGACCGCCCGAGCCGATCGCATAGAAAGACTGAAGAAGCTGATAGCCCGTTCCCTGCGGATCCGCTTCCGGGTTCCGGAACGAGGTCATGCGCGCGACCCGGTACGGAGCCGCAAACGCCAGAATGACGACTGCGATGATGCCGAGCACGCCGACTACAATCAGAGGCTTGATGTCGCAGCCTCCGAGAAACAGCAACACGACGCCGAGGAATCCCACGATAACGGCCATCGACATGTTCGGCTGCAGGATGATGAGGCCTGCGATCAGACCGATTACGAGAAGCATCGGAAGCATGCCGTTCCGGAAGGATGTCATTTCATTGCGGTGCTTCGCCATGTACGCGCACATGAAGATCATCATGCCGAACTTGGCTACCTCGGAAGGCTGGACTGAAATCGGACCGATATACAGCCACCTTTTTCCGCCGTTCAGGTCTCGGCCCCACAGGAGCACAGCGATCAAAAGCGCGACGGAGATCAGAAGAGCGACCACGTTCGCCCGCTGGATCACGCGGTAGTTGAGCATGGACAGGATCAGCATGACCGGATATCCGACTGCAAGATACAACGCCTGCCTCTTCAGATAGTAGAACCCGTCGTAGTTCGCGCCGGAATAATGCTGCGCGTAGTAATAGCTTGCGGAAAAAATCATCACGAGCCCGAACGCACACAGGACCGTCACGACAAGAAGGATCGAAAAGTCGATCCTGCCCTGTGACCGCCCGAACAGCATATTTCTTTCTTTTCTGGCCGGAACCGCTTCCATCCGTCCTCCGCTTTACCGATTAATCAGTCCTGGTATTCCCGCGCAATCTCTTTGAACACTCTGCCGCGCTGCTCATAATTGTCGAACATGTCCCAGCTCGCGCACGCCGGTGAGAGCAGAACCGCGTCGCCCTTTTCCGCGAGATCTCTCGCAAGATCGACTGCCGCGCCGAACGAGTCGCTCGTATGGCATAGATTCCCGTATCCGTATTTTTCAGCGGTGTCAAGGATCTGCTTCTGCGTGTCGCCGATCACGACGCATGCCTTGACGATCGGGGTGAAGGCCTCGAACAGTTCGTCAAATGCGATATGCTTGTCGTAACCGCCGAGGATCAGCACGGTCGGCTTCTTCATCGCTTCGATCGCACGGACCGTCGAAGCCGGGTTCGTTCCCTTGGAATCGTTAATATAGTCGACGCCACCGCGCGTGCAGACGTACTCGATCCGGTGTTCGACGCCGGCGAATGTCTTCAGCACAGAAACGATCGTTTCGGGCGCGATCCCCTGCGAAAGAGACAGAAGCGCGCACAGCATCGCGTTCTCAAGGTTATGGGCGCCCGGAATCCTGATTTCGGAAGCATCCATGAGTTCCTTCTCCTTGTCCCCTATCCGGTAGACAAGCGTGGATCCGCGAAGGAACATGCCCTGCTCCACCTCTTCCTTTCTGGAGAAGTACAGCACCTTGGCGGGCGTCAGACGGGCAAAGTCGCGGACCGTTGGGTCATCCCAGTTCAGAACGGCAAAATCCTTTTCCGTCTGGTTGTCGAGAATCTTCGCCTTTGCGGCGATATAGTTTTCCATGCTGCCGAAATGATCGAGATGATCCGGCGTTATGTTGCATACGCCCGCGGCGACCGCGTGGAACCGGCTGTTGCCCTCGAGCTGCAGCGCCGCCGTCTCCGCGACGACGACATCTCCGGGACGTGTCTCAAGCGCGTGCGCCGAGATCGCGATGCCGATATTGCCGAGCACATATGTCGTCCTTCCGGAAGCCTTGAAGATCTCGCCGGTCAACGCGGTACAGGTCGTCTTTCCGTTCGTTCCCGTGATGCATACGAAGTCCGCCTTCGAATAACGGTAGCCGAGTTCGATCTCGGAAATGACCTCAATCCCACGGCGTTTCGCCTCGACGATGAAGTTTCTCGACATCGGAATGGCCGGACTCGGAACGATCAGGTCGACCCCATCCAGCAGATCCATCGGATTCGCTCCGAGCTTGACCTCGTACGCGATCCCGTAGAGCTGGTCAAAAAGTCCCTTGATCTCCGGTTTCATATCGTTGATGATGATGCGGTAGTTGTCCTGATACAGAAGCCGTGCCGCCGCGATCCCGCTTTTCGCCATTCCGACGATGAGTGCTGTTTTCTGCCGTTCCATAATTCCTCCGTTATTTTAAAAACCAGTATAGAAGCAGCGCAGCTGCGCCGCAGATAACCGTTATTACGCCGAATACCGTAACGATTTTCGATTCCGGCATTCCTTTTGAACGCATCCGGCTGAGAAGCGGTACGTCCTTTTTTTCCCCATTCCCCGAAAGCTTTATTCTGAGGATAAACCGCAGCGCGCTGGTCGCCGCAGGCGCGAGGAAGCAAAATCCCATAAGCGGAAGCATCGGCACCGTATGACTCATCAGTGCCATCGCGCCAACCGCTCCGCCGAGAAGCATCGATCCCGTGCTGCCAGGCTTCACCTTCGCCGGCGGGGTGTTATAGAGCAAAAAGCCGAGACATCCTCCCGCTGTTCCTGCCGCAAAAGCGGAAAGTGCGCTCATGTCTTCCAGCCGCTCTGGATCTGCAGTTGCCACCGCTGTCACAACGGTTACGCAGAGAAGTGCCGACAGGAACATTGCGTATCCACCCGTTACAGTGGCTGCAAGTCCTCCGAATGCGTCGGTCACGCGTACGGAAGAGACACATGCAAGGATCACGAGCGCCGCGAACGGAACGTACAGTATCCCGAGATTCAGCTTTCCAGGCCATAGCATGGGGCCGGCAGCATCCGTGCGGTAAAGCCAGTATGAAAAGGCGAGACTGGTCACTGTCTCCAATGTGATCCGTTGCCACGGACGGAGCCCCTCGTCCTGCTTGCGCGTTGTCTGTAGAAAATCGTCCAGAAATCCTATCATCGCAAATGCGCAGCAGAGCAGCAGCGCGATCAGGACGAAGGAGTAGCTGTCCCTTCCCCACAGCAGAGTCGAAATCGCCAGCGCGGAAAGGATTACGATCCCACCCATCGATGGAACTGTCCGAACCCCATCAGGTCCCTCCGCAGATTTTCGCCCGGTATGAAGGAACCGGAGAACCGGTATGATCGCCGGGCAGACTACTGCTGATAAAACGAACGCCGTCAGCAATGCGAAAAGCGAATTTGAAATGATCACATACATACCGACGACTTACCTCAGGAGCTCTTCGACGATTTCCTTATCATCGAAGTGGTGCTTCACTCCATTGATCTCCTGATAGTTTTCATGTCCCTTGCCGGCAATCACGAGAATGTCATCCTCTTTCATCATGCCAAGCGCGTACCCGATTGCCTCCCTGCGGTCGGTGATTGAAACATACGGCGTACCGGTTTTCTTCACACCATCCTCAATGGAGCGGATGATGGTTTCCGGATTCTCCGAACGAGGATTGTCGCTCGTTACAATCACATAATCCGCATTCCTTCCGCCGATCTCGCCCATCAGCGGGCGCTTCGCGCGGTCACGATCTCCGCCGCAGCCGAAAAGTGCGATCACACGCGCCTTCGCAAATGAACGGACCGTCGTCAGGACGTTCTCAAGCGCGTCGGGTGTGTGGGCGTAATCGACATAGACCGAAAACGGACGTCCGTTCGTCTCGACCGACTGCAGCCTTCCCGCGACACCGGAAAGCTCTTCAAGTCCCTGCGAGATGTCCTTTAAGGAGAAACCCGTCAGTTGCATCGCGGCGGCAGCCCCCATTGCGTTATAAATGGAAAACAGCCCGGAAATATGCAAGCCTATACGGCTCTCGCCATTCGGTGTGCGGAGCGTAAAGCTCACGCCTCCGGTGTGGATATCGATGTTCGACGCATTGTAGCTCGCATGGGTATGAATGCCGAACGTGTAGATTGGGCACTGCAGACCTTCCATAATCCGTTCGGAGTACGGATCGTCGTGGTTGATCACCGCGATCTCGCACTGTTCGAACAGGCGCTTCTTTGCCTGCAGATAATTTTCAAACGTTTTATGATAATCCAGATGGTCCTGTGTCAGGTTCGTAAACAGCGCAACGTGATAGCGGATGCCGTAGACGCGGTCCTGCGCGAGAGCGTGACTCGATACTTCCATGACGGCGAGGTCCACTTTCTCGTCGGCCATTCGGCGGAGCAGCGCAAACAGATCCGCGGATTCCGGGGTCGTTCTTCCTGTCTCGATGATCTCACTTCCGATCATGTTTTGGATTGTTCCGATCAAGCCGACTTTCTTTCCGGCGTGCTCAGCAATCGACTTGACCATGTACGTCGTACTCGTCTTGCCGTTTGTTCCAGTCACACCGAGGATCGTCATCTCACGTTCAGGATGATGATAGAAGCAGGCAGCGGCAAGCGCCATGGCGCGTCTGCCGTTCTCCACGATGATCTGTGGAACGCCAAGCTCGAGCCTCCGCTCTACGATCAGAGCAGCGGCGCCTTTCTCCACGGCCTGTGCCGCGAATGTATGTCCGTCGGAAACGAGTCCCACAAGGCAGCAAAACAGGCATCCCGGCCTGACCTGCCGTGAATCGTATGTGATAGATGTGATCTCGGTATCAGCTCCGGAAATGGGTGCACCCAGTTCCTCCGCGATGATCGATAAAAGCATATTATCCTCCTGGTCACTAATCCTGACTGATGTTCTCCGCCTCTCCTGACGAGAACTCAACATGTACGACGGTTCCGACCGGAACTTCCTGTCCCTCCGGATACGACTGAGAAACCGCGAATCCGATGCAGTGCTCTGGATCGTATTCCATCAGAAGTCCTGCTTTGGTCAGCGTGTCCCTCGCCATGATCCTGTCCTCTTTTCCCTTCTTGACGACGTCCGGTACTTTGACCGTTTCCACTTCCGTCTCGGCATCACTGTTGAAGAAGGAGTACCCGTTGGAATACAGAATTACCGGCGAATTATGCACAGCTGTCAAATTGGCACGCGGCACCTGTGCAGTTACGATCGAATTCTTCTCCGCCTCGAGATAGATCGCGGCGAGACCGCTGCCTTTCAATGTATCAACTGCTTGTTCAACCGTCATGCCGGTGACGTTTGGCACAGTTTCCGACAGGTTTGACTTGTCAGGAGCAACTCCCATCAGCGACAGACTTGAGGAGAGGACTTCCTGGACGAACGGCGCTGCGAGACTGCTCCGATAAGAGGACGGTGCCTGTGGATCATCGATCACGATCAAGCATACGAACTCAGGATTCTGGACCGGGGCGAACCCCATGAACGACACGACAGCCTGCGTCTCGGAGATTGTTCCGTCATCATTGTATTTTTGCGCGACACCGGTCTTTCCCCCGACGGAGTATCCGTAGATCTGTGCGTTTTTCCCATCCCCATTTTCGACCGCGTTTTGAAGCAAGCTCTTCATGACCTCGCTCGTAGCAGGGGATATCGTCCGTGTGACGACCTGCCGCTCTCCCGTCAGAATAACGTTTCCGCTATTATCAGTGATCTTTTGCACGAGATACGGCTTGATCAATTCTCCCCCGTTGATGGTGGAGGTAAATGCCATCGCCATCTGCATGCCTGTACAGGTGATGTGCTGTCCGAACCCGATTCGAGCCAGATCCACATCGCGCACGTATTTCTTGTGCAGCACGCTTCCGCTTGTCTCGCCCATGATGCCGCTTCCGGTCGGAGCATCGAATCCGAACCGATAGATATACTCATAGAAGGTATCGAGCCCCATCCTGAGCGCCATCGACATAAACGCCGGATCACAGTTGTTTGCCACAACTTCCGCAAGTGTCTGTCTTCCGTGTCCTCTCGTGTTCCAGCAGCGGATCTTTTCTCCCTTGATCGAGAGAGAACCGGTGCAGTTGAACGAAGCGCTGGTGCCAATGGTGCCCGTGTCAAGTGCAGCCGCGAGTGTGATGATCTTAAACGCGGAGCCTGGCTCCGTCGTATCCGTCACAACACGGTTCCGAGAGAGTTCCAGCAACGTCTTCGCATCCGAGCGGGGTGGATTGCTCGACTCAAAGGTCGGGTAACTTCCCTCTGCAAATACCTCGCCGGTCTTTGGACTCAGAAGGATCCCATACGCGGTCGTTGCGTTGTTGACAGTACAGGCCTCCTGAAGCGCATTCTCAAGAATCGCCTGAAGTCCAGTATTGGTCGTCAGCGTCACATTTCCGCCGGAGACCGGAAGAATGTATTCCTCTTCGCTGCCGGGAACCGGATTATTGTCTCGATCTGTATCAGTTCTCAAGTAACCGTCGCTTCCTGCGAGGTACTTATTATACGTGAGTTCAACTCCGGTCTGTCCGTCGCCATCCACATTCGTAAAGCCCAGAAGTTGTCCGTAGTAGCCGCTCTCCGGATAATCCCGCTTGACGTCGGCGTAATAGCTCACGCCGTTGCCGAGCTGCATAGCGTTCAGCTGAGAGATGACTTCTTTATCGACCTGGTCCTTGATCTTGACCTGGGACAGAAGTGTTGCGGTCTGGTTACCATCGCTGTCGATGCGGATCCTTGTCTTGCTCATTTTCGCGTACACGACGTCATAATCCATTTCCAGATAGGTCGACAGGATGTATGCGATACGTTCGCGATCGTCGATCTGGATGCTCTGTGGGTTGACGCAGACCTGATATGTCGTATAGGAGGAGGCAAGTATCGTTCCGTCCCGATCCGTAATCTTTCCGCGATCGGCTTTTAAATACGTTGTTCTGGACCACTGTGCCATTGCCTTCTTTGTCCAGTGTTCGCTGCGGATGATCGACACCGTGAACAGCTGAATGATCAACATGAGAAAAGCTAGCATCGCGGCGGCAAGCGCAATCAGCAGCTTTGCCTTGGATGCAGGCATTCTAGGTCTTTCCAGTTGTCTGCGGGGCAGTTGGAACAGTGCCAAGCCCCTGCGGTTTCGATTCGCCATTTTTCCTTTCGTTACGGGTTCCCGTTAAATACACCGGGCTCCCATACCATCTGCATGCCGCGCTCAACACAGGCATCATAGATCGACCGGTAGTCGTTCATGGAGCTCTGTGTCTTTTTCACCTGGGAGATTTGCTGCTGGTACGTTTCGATATCCTTGTCGATCGTCGCGATCTCGGAGGTGATCTTTGCGTACTCCGCAGCGCCGAACAGCGAAATCAGCGCAGTAAGCGCAACCAGGAACACGGAGATAAGGACCATAATCTTCGACATATCGGAGAGTCTCACCTCAGAGCGCAGTAAAGAAACCTGGCGAGGCTCGTCATCCGGACGGGTCCGCACCGGGATCGGAGTATCCTCGGATACCAGGCGCTCCTTCCCCCTGCGCGTCGGCCGGTAGACCTGCGTCGTGGGGTTCGAGATCTTATGTTTTTCGTGTTCGAATTTAATGTCCATGTCGTTTTCAGAACTTTTCAATTGCGCGCAGTTTCGCGCACGTCGACCGGGTATTGTTTTCCTGTTCCTCCCCGCTTGCGGTCAGCGGGTGCCGCGTCAGCACCTTCGCAGTAGGCTTTCTTCCGCAGACGCACACCGGCGACGATTTCGGACAGATGCACGGGTTCTCAAAGGAACGGAACGTGTTTTTGACAATCCGGTCCTCAAGTGAGTGGAAGGTCAGAACGACGAGTCTTCCACCCGGATTCAGCAAATCATGCGCGTCTTTCAGCGCGCCGGAAAGCTCATCCAGCTCACCGTTTACCGCGATGCGCACTGCCTGGAAGACCCTGCGCGCCGGATGCTGCGGCTCGTTCCGGTATTTAGCCGGAATCGCGTTTTTCACGATCTCCGCGAGTTCCGTTGTCGTTTTGATCGGATCCGCCGCACGCTTCTCCGTGATGCGGTCGGCGATCCTCTGCGCAAATCGCTCTTCGCCGTATTCCCGGAAAATCCAGACAAGTTTTTCCCGATCCCAGGTATTGACAACAGTATACGCCGAAAGCGCAGCCGTCCGGTCCATCCTCATGTCGAGCGGAGCATCATACTTGTATGAGAACCCTCTCTCCGGCGTGTCCAGTTGATGAGAGGAAACGCCGAGATCGAGCAGGATGCCGTCCGTTTTTTCGACTCCCTTCTCCTGAAGCAGCGTCTTCATGTCAAAAAAGTTCCCCCGTACCGCCGTGAAGCAGCCGGAATAAGGAGCAAGCCTTTTCGATGCCTCCGTAATCGCTTCGGCGTCCCGGTCGATCCCGTAAAGCCTCCCTCCTTTCGGAAGAACCTTTAAGACCGCTTCCGAATGACCTCCGCCGCCAAGAGTTCCATCGACAAAGATCCCGCCCCTCTGGGGTGCGAGAAGATCGATCACTTCATTCACCATGATCGGAACATGGTAGCATTCGGGAGCAGGAAGCATGACAGGTCCTTTCTCAAAAAGGGCATAGTACTACATTATTATTGATGATTATACACCGCTGCCCTTCCTTTGTCACCCTTGAAATGAAAACGGAGTGCAAAGATTCCATGAATTCTGTCTCTCGCCCCGAAAAAATGAACAAACGGTAAAACCATCCGGCCGGAAACGTCGGAATACAAGCGGTTGTGGTATAATAAACTGCTATGGAACGGATGTTGTGTATTCCGTTCCGGATGACTCTAGGAGGAAACAGATGGCAGAAGAATATTCCGTCCGAAACATAACCGTTATGGAGGGGCTTGACGCCGTCCGGATGCGTCCCGGCATGTATATCGGGTCGACCGGGCTTCCCGGCCTGCACCATATGCTGTGGGAGATCGTGGACAACTCGATCGACGAGGCCGCCAACGGATATGCCAATGAAATAAACGTGACCCTGAACCGTGATAAAAGCGTTACTGTGTCCGACAATGGACGCGGTATCCCGACCGGAATTCATGAAAAACTGGGCGTCTCCGGTGTCGAGGTCGTTTTCACGCAGCTGCACGCAGGCGGCAAATTCGGTAACGACGCCTACGGATACTCCGGTGGGCTTCATGGTGTCGGCGCATCCGTCGTCAACGCGCTTTCCAGATGGGTGACAGTGGAAGTGTTCCATGAGAACCGTTCCTACAAAATCGAGTTCTCCAGCGAAGAAGGGCCCGACGGAAAGATCGTTTCCGGCAAGCCGAAATACCCGCTGACCGAAACCGGCCGCACAAGAAGGCAGGGCACCGTCGTTACGTTCCTGCCGGACGACCGGGTTTTTGAAACGATCGACATGCAGTACGCAGTCGTCATGCGGCGCTTAAGGGAACTCGCGTATCTGAATCGCGGGGTGAAGCTGACGCTCGACGACAACCGCGAATGGGGAAAGCCCAAGCATTCCGAATTCTGCTTCGAGGGCGGGCTCAGCGATTTCGTCCGCTATATCCAGGAAGACAAGACGGCGCTGTACGATCCGCCGATCCACTTTTCCGGGGAATCCAACGGAATCAAGATCGAAGTCGCAATCCTGCACAACGACGGATACTCCGAAACGGTCGCGTCGTACGTGAACAACATTCCGACGACGGAAGGCGGAACGCACGAGACTGGTTTCAAAGCGGCGCTTACAAAAGTCATGAACGACTACTGCCGGAAGGCAGGCGCCTTGAAGGAGAAGGACGCTTCGCTCGCGGGTGAAGACTTTCGTGAGGGCATGACGGCTGTTCTCTCCCTCAAGATGCGCAACATCCAGTTCGAGGGGCAGACCAAGACGAAACTCGGCAATACAGAGGCAAGGCCGGCCGTAGAGGCGGTCGTTACGCAGCAGCTTTCCCTCTGGCTTGAGAATCTGAAGAACGCTTCCGTCGCGAATATGCTCGCCGAAAAAGCCGTAAAGGCTTCCAAGGCAAGAAACGCCGCCCGTAAAGCGCGTGAAACCGCGCGGGAAAAAAACAAGCTCGAAAACGCGCCGCTCGTCGGCAAGCTGTCGAGCTGCACCGGTAGGGACTATTCCAGGAACGAACTGTTTATCGTGGAAGGCGATTCCGCAGGCGGCAGCGCGAAGCAGGGCCGCGACCGGAGATTTCAGGCGATCCTCCCGCTTCGCGGAAAGCCGCTGAACGTCGAGAAGAAGCG
>JAEEGL012915952.1_pt1 | contig 20956 bp, 17 predicted proteins | sample 9134231 | NCBI WGS metagenome assembly JAEEGL01 (sample SAMN16246548, study PRJNA631951) | gut metagenome | biome: gut microbiome; feature: rumen; material: fiber-attached | host: Bos | place: Iran: Karaj | collected 2018-10
GCAATCGCAGAATATATAGATTATTATAACAACAAGCGAATACAGGTTAAAACAAAATGGATGCCTCCTGTAAAATACAGGGAAGCATCCATTCGTTCCGCCTAGTTTATAATATGTGTCCAGAATTATGGGTACATATCACAAATGTGTTCATTGCGGGGATTTTTGTTTTTAAAGCATGAAACGGATTTTTTTTTAACATTCCACATCAAACCGAGCACGACAATAAAAAGTGCTCAAGGTGGGATTTTTTTTAGGCACGGAACATGTTTTTTCATTTCCACCCCTGCCCCATAAACAAAAACACCAGACAACACTGAATTGTGCCGACTGGTGCTCTTCTTTTCTAATTCTTGTTTAGTTTAAGCTAGGCGTTCTCTCGGGCAAGCTTACTGATTTCGTCTGCCATTTTTTCAAGAGGGACCTGCTTTTGAACGCCGCCCAACTCGTATGCGACTTTTGGCATACCGTAAACGATTGCTGTTGCCTCGTCCTGGCCGAGAGTCCATGCTCCCTGCTTTCGCATTTCGGCAAGCTCAACTGCACCGTCTTTACCCATGCCGGTCATAATTACGCCCAAAGCATGGTTCTGGTAGATTTTTGCGACTGACTCAAAGAGAACATCCGCGGATGGTCTGTGGCCGTTTCGCTGAGGCTCCTGAGAAAGACGGAGGATTTTTTTACCGAAGTTTGACTGCTCGACATAAATGTGATAGTTGCCCGGAGCAATGTAGATGTTGCCGCTTTCGATTGGCTCATTATCCTCGGCCTCTTTTACATTGAGGGCACAAATTTTATTAAGAGAATTTGCGAATTCTTTAGTGAAACCGGCAGGCATGTGCTGTACTACAAGAACTGGCTGCTTTAAGTGCGGGTCAATCATCTTGAAGACATCACGGAGGGCGTTTGGACCGCCGGTTGAAATACCGATTGCGATGACTTCAATTCTTCCAGGATTGCGGAGCGGTTCGATGACAGCAGGACCTTTTGAAGAAGAAGCGGCTGGCGTGCTCAACGAAGATGATGTTTTCGCCGCTGTGCTTGAAAGGAATTCCTTTGCCTTGTCTGCACCAAGTTTTGAGGCAAGTTTGCGCTCAACAAGTCGGTCAGAACCCAAATTCGAGAAGAAGTCGCTTGAGCGAACCTGTTTTCCGTGACGGCGGGCATAAGAACCACCGTAAGAAGAGATAAGCTCAATAAGATGGTCGGAAACAGAACTGATGTCTGCGGAGATTGAGCCGTTTGGCTTTGTAATGAAGTCGGCGGCACCAAGTTCGAGACATTCGATTGTGACGGCGGCTCCCTTTTCAGCAATGCTCGAAAGAATGATTACAGGGATGTCAACTTTATTCTGTTTGCGCCATTTGAGGAACTCAACACCTGTCATGACAGGCATTTCAATGTCAAGAATGATGACATCAGGTTTGTATATAGAAAGTTTCTCGACAAGGAACTGACCGTTCATTGCCTTTCCGGCAACAGAAAGTCCTTCGGTTTCATCAATAACGCGGGAAATAAGGTTGCGCATGAGCGCTGAGTCATCACAAATTGCAACAGAAATATCATCCATAAAATGCCTCCCAGTAAAAAAATATTGCCAGAATCAGCAGGAACTAAGAGATAAGAACCTGCCTACCCGGCAATATGAATTCTTAAACCTGTTTCTGATACAAACAAGCCCAATCAGTCTTCAAAAATTCAAATTTTGTTTCCATTCCGAACAAGCTCTCTGAGTGTCCGATGAACAGGTATGAATGTGGTGCCATTGAATTCCAGAAACGGTCAATAACATTTTTTTGTGCAGGCTCATCAAAGTAGATGAGAACATTTCGGCAGAATACTACATCGAGGTTTCGCGCGCCAGAATCGTTGCGCAAGTTGTGGTAATCGAATTTGATTGTTGACATGAGCTCAGGCTTTACCTGATAACCGCGCTCGTTCTTGGTAAAGAAGCGGTCAAGGTACTTCTGTGGAATGCCTGTAATTCGCGCTTCAGGATAGAAGCCAGCCTGACCAGTCATAAGACATTTGAGGGAGATATCCGAAGCCGTAATCTGGAATTTGTAAGGCGGAGGAAGAATATCAGCAAGAATCATTGCGATTGTATAAGGCTCCTCGCCAGTAGAACAACCTGCACTCCAAATACGCACGGTTGTATCACCAGTTTTTCGCTTTTGTTCAAGGACATGAGGAATTACATAATTTACAAGAGCATCAAAATGAGGCTGATTTCGGAAGAATCGCGTAAGGTTTGTCGTAACAGAGTCGAGCATGATTTTCATCTCTTCTTTGTTGGACATGACAAGACGATAGTATTCTTCGATAGAATCCAGCTGCTTCTCGCGTAATTTTTCCTTTAACCGGCTATCAAGAATAGAACGGTTGGTAGCCGAGAAGGTGATTCCGCTTTCGTCATAAATGACTTTTCGGAACATATCAAATTCTGCATCAGTTAATAAATCTGCCATATTCTTTATTATACACCTTTAATTTTAAAATGTAAAACAAATTTTAAGGTTACTTTGTACAAAGTTTTTCCGTTGAAACAAACAAATCTTAATGCTAAAATCTTATCAAAACTAATGAAAAAGTCACTTTATTTTCTATTATTATGCACATTCTTCTTCTCATTTTCCTGCTCCTTGAACTACATGAAAAGCGAAAATTCAGAAGATACGATTCCAGAATTCTGTTTCAGGAACGCCCAATACACAAAATACGAAGCAAGCAAAAAGAACATCTTCTTGAAGACCGAGCAGCTCGAACAATACAAAAGTGACAATTCAGTTTTCGCGAAAAATGCAGAATTTGAAACATTCTCAAAAGACGGAAAAGAAGAAACAAGCGGAAGCTGCGGCCTGATTGCAGCAAACACTCAAAAAGAAATCTACACGCTCTACGGAGACATTCAGCTGAACCTTCATAAACAGGAAATGCAAATTTCGGCGGACTCATTGAATTTCAACAAGAAGACCGAACAGATAACAAGCGGCAAGAACAGCGAAGTCAGATTGAACAAAAATGACATAAACATAAGCGGATACGGTTTTTCTGCCAGCGGAATAAGCAAGACATTTTCATTTACGGACAGCGTATCCGGCACAATAAAAACCAATGACGAGAATCAGAATCAAGAAACGCAAAATGAGGAAAGAAATGAAAATTAGGCTCACTCACAAAAATCTTCTTATTCTTCTCCTTATTTTTTTGTCGACCCGGATTTTTTGTGAAGAAATCAAATTCAGCGCAGATTCAATGACAGGCGTTTCGGGCAGCAAGACCGACGAGACAAAACTTTCAGGAAACGCATTCGTAAAGACCTCAACAATGGAAATCAAGGCTGATGTGATTGCGCTCAGCGGAGACGATTTCCGTTACATAACGGCGGAAGGCAATGTCGAAGGTAAAAACACGGAAACCCAAATGGACTTCAGCTGCGGAAAACTACAATACGACAGGCAGACAAAACTCGCAAGGCTCGAAGATTCGGTTCACATGAAGGACTTGGAGAACGATGTCACCACCGATGCGCAGATCATCGAATACAATCAAAACAAAGAAATCGCCACAATGCAAATCGGTGTAACGCTCAAACAAAAAAACAACACCTGTACGGCAGCTTTCGCAATCTACCGAAAAGCGGCGCAAATGCTTGAAATGAGCGGAAATCCGAAAATCGTTCAGGGAGACGACACTTTCCGTGCCCAGGAAATCGTGCTCAACTTAAAGTCTCAGGAAATCACGCTTTCAGGAAGGGTCTCGGGCACAGTCACGGATTCAAAGAAGGAAGAACCTAAAAAAGAAGACAAGGAATCGTCTGAGGACGTCCTGAAAGAAGGCGAAGAAAAGCCAGAGCTTCCGGCAATAACGGACATTTTGAACAAGGATGCCGAGGCAAAAGAAAAAGAAGAAGCGCCGGCACAACCTGAGAAAACCGAAAAAACGGAGAAGAAAGAATGAGCGACGAGGAAATTGAAAACGGAAAATTGAAAACGGAAAATTATGACGATAATTCTCAACAGAATGCAGAACAAATAGATTCCGATAATCGCACGACGGAAGATTATTCTGAAACTGATAATGCATCTCCTGAGACGCAAGATGATTCTTTAGACGACGAAAATCTTTCCGAAAATGAAAATCCTAATTATCACACTTTGCGGGTCAATTCTTTGTATAAATCATTTGGAAAAAAGAAGGTCGTTCAGGGCATTGATTTCCAGATGCACACCGGTGAGGTTCTGGGATTGCTCGGACCAAATGGTGCGGGAAAAACTACGAGCTTTTATATGATTGTCGGATTCTACAAGCCTACTTCGGGTGAAATTTTCCTCGATAACAAAAGGATTACGCCGCTTCCGATGTACAAGAGGGCTCAGCTTGGAATCTCGTACCTTCCGCAGGAACCAAGCGTTTTCAAGAAACTTACCGTAGAAGAAAACATCTGGTCGATTTTGGAGACAAGGCCAGATTTGACAAGAGCCGAAAAGAAACAAAAACTGGAAGAATTAATTGAAGAATTTGCGATTGGTCGAATCCGAAAGCAGCTCGCCTACACCCTTTCCGGTGGTGAACGCCGAAGAACGGAAATCGCACGATCGCTTGCAATCGAGCCGAAATTCCTGCTTTTGGACGAACCTTTCGCTGGAATTGACCCGATTGCCGTCGCCGACATCAAGGGAATGATTACGCTCCTTGCGAAGCGGGGAATCGGCGTACTAATCACCGACCATAATGTTCGTGATACGCTTGAAATCACTGACCGGGCGATTATCGTAAGCACCGGCCAGATTTTGATTCAAGGCACAAAGCAGGAAATCATCGACAGTCCGGAAGCACGCGAGATTTACCTCGGCGAAAGCTTCCATATGTAGGGAGCCGAATTATGCCAGGCACGCATCCAAATCGGCGGAAATTGCCTTTTTGTCGAGGTTCTGGCCAATGATGCAGAGTTTTACCATGCGGTCACCGACTTTTTCGTCCCACTCTTTTTTGATCTGAGGGTTAGAAGCGAGGATTTCTTCCTGCTCTTTTTTTGGAGCGACTGCAATCCACTGTCCTGAATATCCGGCCTGAATCTGTCGTCCGGAAGTCTCAAAGACATAAGCCATTTCTTCTTCGTCACTGAACCAGAGCAAGCCCTTACAGCGGATGATGCTTTTTGGCCAGCGGTTTGCGTATTCGTCGAGTTTCTGGCGGTCAAACGGGCGGCGGCGATAGTAGATGAATGTTCCGATTCCGTATTCGTCTTCGTCGGCGCCACTGTCACCCTCATGCTTGTGCTCGTGGTGATGGTGGTGGTGTCCGTGCTCGTCGTGGTGATGCTCATGCTCATCATCGTCGTCATGATGGTGCTCACAGTGCTCGTCACAGACATGATCTTCTTCACCATGCTCAGGGTGGTCGTGATGATGTTCGTGTTCATCTTCATCATCATCGTCTTCGTCAACTTCGCCTTCTTCGAGCTGTTTGCACCAGCCTGCGCTTGCGTAAACCTGCTCAAAATCAAAGCTTCCTGTAGCAAGAATGTCTGCGACAGGAACATCACCATGGCTAGTCTCGATGATTTTTACGCCAGGGTGCAAGACTTCGATGACTTTTCGGACTTTCTTGAACTGGTCTTCGGTTACGAGGTCTTTTTTGTTGATGACGAGGGTTGAACAGAACTCAATCTGCTGAACGAGAAGAGACTCAATATCTTCTTCGCCGATTGCTTCTTTTGCGAGGAGTTTGTCACCGCCAGCAAATTCGTCAACAAGGCGGGCAGCATCAACAACGCCAACAACATTGTCGAGCTTGCCGTTTTTAATCAGTTCGAGTTCCTGGGCGATTGGCATTGGCTCACAAACGCCTGAAGCCTCAATCATGATGTAGTCATATTTGCCTGTTTTGATGAGGTTTTCGATATTCTGGGCGAGAGCGCTCTTCAATGTACAGCAGATACATCCGTTTGTAAGCGGAACGATGTCGCTTGTATCAGTGATTTTTGCGCCGTCGGCAATCAGTCGTGCATCAACATTGACTTCACCGATGTCATTTACGATGACGGCAACCTTGTAGCCTTCCTGATTGTTAAGAACTTTATTGAGCAATGTGGTTTTACCTGCGCCGAGATAACCACAGAGCAATGTCATTGGGGTAAGTTTTTTTGCCATTTTGTAACTCCTGAAATTTTAAACCACAGATTACACAAATTAACACAGACGATATAGCGATTTGTGAAAAAATGTATGAATTGTGAAATTATTCAAAATAAATATACAGATTTTTTCTCAAATCGGCTACATTAACTTTTAAACGCTCGGTGCGACTTCTGGAGCTGGTGCGTCAGCGGCAGGGGCTTCTTCTGGCTTTGGCTGCTCGACTGGCTTTTTGAGGTCATCGGCCTTGACGGAACATTTCTGTCTCAATGCACCCGAAGCGAGGTAGATTTCGCTCTTTCCGTTTACGCGGATGTAATTCTGCTGACCGTTTGCCGCATCTTTTCCGATTTCAAGGCTCAGGTATTCCTTTCCGTTGTCGCTCACTTTTACAGTGATTTTCTGTGAATCCGTGAATCCGTATCGCTCGATTGCGTCCTCACCGGATGATTTTGAAATCACGCTCAGAGTTTTGATTGATACGAGAGAGTCAGAAATTGACTTTGCCTTTGCGTTGTCGGCTTCCTCGTCGTTGACTTTCCAGAAATCACCATATCGCTTGAGGCTGACATTTCCATTTTCAGAAGAAGAAATTTCGATAGTATCGAAAGTCTTGTCAATCACAAAATCCTTTACGCTGGAACGGCTGCCGGAAATCAACTGTACGATATAAATCACAGCTAGGACCGCCACGGCAGCAGACAACACCAATTTTCTAAGGTTTAAGTTGTTAGTATTCATAATTATCTCCAGAATTTAACCACGGCTGTAACAGATTTCACAGATGTTGAAAATTATCAAGAAAAATCTGCGGAATCTGTACAATCAGTGGTTTATTTTTCAATTCTCTCATCGTTCGGGTTGTATCGCTCGCGGATTGCCCGTTTCTTTGCCTTGATCTTGAGCAATACGAGAAGTCCGCAGAGGGCTACGATTACTACGAGTCCGATTTCGTTGAAGTATTTGGCGAAGGTTGAGGCTCCGGCGCTCTTTACTGTGAGGGTGTTCAATGAGAGGCCCTTCGTGCGCATCGTACACAAATCTTCCTCGCCGTTGAGATAGTCAACTGCGTTACGAACAAACATTGAAACCGGCTGGCTTCCTTCTGCGTCCAAAAGCTGGGCGTTGTTGAAGAGCGGAATTGTCGCTCCGCCGAGGATTGAGCTTCCGATTACGATGATTTTTGAGTTCTGTACTGATTTTGACAAATGCTCGTTTGAAGAAATTGAATTGTCAACTTCTGCTTTTTTCTCTGCGTTCTCGCCTTCAGCTGGTTTTGACTCAGGTTTTCCGCTGAATGCAGAAGAGAATTTTCCTTCGACAAGAACCGCAAGATTTTCGCTTGCCATTGTCGATTTGTCGCTCGGAACAGAGATGAAGCGCGGGTCTGGGCTGATGTTTGAGTCAACAGTCCATGATTCTTTTGAAGATTTTGCAAGAACAGTAACCTTGGCGTTTGAATTGTCCTTTGCTCCAGTCACATCGATTGGGGCGTTCTGGAAGAAAATAACATAGCCGAGGTTCTTTGTGATCGGGTTCTTCTGGTCAAGTGTGTTTTTCTGCATCATCGGGGCGATGTAGAAATTCATCTTTCCGTACTGGCGGTCAGACTGGCTGAAACAGTTCAAGTCGTAGACATATTTTTTTCCGACTGAGATTCCGTATTTTTCAAGATTCTTTTCGAGACCTGTGTTAATCGGAGTGTAAGTCGGCTGAGAATACGGATTTGTCTGTTTTTCCTCGAACGGGTCAACGAAAACAAGAAGATTTCCGCCTTTCAAGACATACTGGTCGATTTTGTAAAGTTCCTCGTCGGTGAAAGAAGATTTCGGACCGTCGATAATCACGCTCGCATATTTCTGAGGAATTTCTTCTTCGGAAAGTTTGATTTCTTTGAGAGTGTAGCGGTCAGAAATGAGTTTTGAGAGGATTGATTCAGTCTGCTGTCCGTACTGAGAGGTCATTGTCAAATCAAGTTCTCCGTGACCTGTGATGTAACCGATTTCCTGTGATTTTGAGACGATTGATTTGAGGCTTTCTTCGATTTGTGTGTCGAGATTCTCAAGGCCTGTAATCATGTTGCGGCCGAAGAAATCGCGTGACATTTTGACCGGGAAGACAGTTGATTTTTCGCCGTATTCAAGAACGAGACCGAGGGCACCTGTTCCCTGACCAAGGTTCGGGTCGTTCCAGTTGAGGCTCTGGATTCCGTATTTTGCGACGAGTTCCGGGATTTCGCTAGGAGACGGGTCGATTGAAGCGAAAGAAATTCGGTTCTTGTTCTTTTTGTTGACTTCGCCGAAAGCTTTTCGGATTTCTTCTTCCATCTGGTTGAAGCCAATGATTTTAAAGTCAGCGAGTTTTTTGCTTGCGTACAGAGTGAGTTTTACATCGCCACTGAGACCTGCAAGAGCGCTCGTTGTTGAGACCATGTTTGAAATCGTTGTTGTGACTCTGTATTCAAGTCCGTCTGTTGAAGTGAGGGCGTCAAGAATTTCGATTCTGTCAGCGTAGAGAAGGACGATTCCCATCCAGACACGCTTCATTCCGACCTCGTTGTTCTTGAGTTCCTGAATCTGAATCTGGTTCAAGCCGTAGGTGCGGGCGAGTTTTTCGTTTTCAGGCTTTTTCATGTCGACGAATTCATAAGAGAAATTGTCGTTTGCGGCAGATTTGTACTCGACGAGAATGTCCTTGATGTACTGATAAACGCTTGAATACGGAGCGTTCAAGTTGTCACTGAAGAATACTTTGACTGAAAGAGGTTCTTCCAAAGTCTTTACGACCTGCTCACTGCCTTTTGAAAGCGAGTAAGATTTTGGGGCCGTGAGGTCGATTCGGAAATAAGAGCGAGAAACGACCAGGTTTGCAAAAATCAAAAGAAGAATGAACAAGAAGAAGTCACTCTTCGGGCTTTTCAGGTATTTAATGAAGTTTTTCATAAAATTAGCGAGCCTCCCCTGTTGATTTTAATGATTCAACGGTCAAAACGAAGAACAATGCCGTGAGTGAAGCGAAGTAAACCAAATCACGCAGATCGATGATTCCTCGTGAAATTGACTCGAAGTGTGAGTAAGCCGAGAAGAAGTCAAAGAAGCTGACTACGCTTGCCGGCATGAAAATAAGGAAGCTTGAAATCAATGTGAATACGATGCAGATTGCAAAGGCAATGAAGAATGCAATGATCTGATTTTTTGTGAGGCTTGAAGCGAACAATCCGATTGCAGAGAAAGAAGCAATCAAAAAGAGAGCGCCAAGATAGCCGCCAATCATCGGCCCCGCATCAGGCTTTCCGAAAACAAAGCAGGTTGCCGCATAGAAAAGAGTCGGAACGAGCATGACAGCACCCGCAACGAAGGAAGCAAGGTACTTTCCGAGAACAATCTCAACCTCAGTGACAGGAAGTGTGAGCAAAGTCTCGTAAGAGCCGCTTCGTTTTTCCTCGGCGAGAAGACGCATTGTGAGTGCCGGAATAAAGAACGAAAGCACGATCGGCAAAAGACCGAAGAACTGTCTGAGTTCGGCACGATTATTCAGGAAGAATGTATTAAAGAACAAAAATCCCGAAGCCAGCAAAAAAAGCCCCGTAACGATGTAAGCAATCGGGCTGGTGAAATAAGCCTTTATTTCCCTTTTGAAAATTATCATCGATGATGAACATTTTTTTATCATAATTTAGAAACTCCTAACTTTCTATGGTTAATCCGTGGAAGATGTCTTCGAGGCTGTTCTTTCGGACGGCCAGTTCGTAGATTGTCCAGTTTTTGTCTGCGCAGAGCTTGAAGAGTTCAGGGCGGATTTCCTTGCCGTCTTTTGCGCTTACGAGAAGAGAGATTGCGTTCGGTGCTGATTCAATCTTGTCGCCTTCGGTTTTTGTGCATGAATCGACATTCTCAATAGAAGAAAGGGCTTCTTTTGCCTCTTCCTCGCTCGCCCCGTCAATCTGGATGTAGACTGTCTCGGCATGGCCGTATCGCTCGCGGAGTTCGGTCGTCGGGCTGTCGGCAACTACCTTGCCTTTTGAAATGATGATGACACGGCCGCAAAGCATCTCAACTTCGCTCAAGATGTGGGTTGAAATGATGACTGTTCTGGTTTTTCCGATTTCGCGGATGAGGTTTCGGACATCCTCAATCTGGTTCGGGTCGAGACCTGAAGTCGGTTCATCGAGAATCAGGATTTCCGGGTCGTTCATGAGGGCGTGAGCCAAGCCTACGCGCTGTTTGTATCCTCGTGAAAGCTCGGAGATGTTCTTGTGCATGACTTCCTTGAGGCCGCACTCTTCACAAAGCTTAGGAATTTTTTCTTCGGCGTTCTGATTCTGCATGAGAGCCACATAGCGAAGATATTCTTCAACAATCATGTCGGCATAAAGCGGTGCGCTTTCCGGCATGTAACCGATTTTCTGCTTGGCTTCGACTGGATTTTGGGTGATGTCAATTCCGTCGATAAGAACCGTGCCGCTCGTTGGCTTGAAAAAACCGGTAATCATTCGCATGGTGGTTGATTTTCCGGCACCGTTAGGGCCTAAAAGACCGACAATCTGCCCCGTCGGAATCGAAAAGCTGACATCATCGACAGCCTTGAACTCGCCGAAGCGTTTAGAGAGATGTGAAACTTCAATCATTTTGTGATTTTTCCTTGCAAGTTTTTATTCTATATAATTAAACCAAAATGCAGGAAATAGGTTATACTTTTTTTGAGAAAATTTCAATTTAATTGAAGGTTATCGAACTTATATTTATGAAGGATTGACTGTTTTTTTAAGTCCTCGCAGACCCAGACACAGCCATGTTTTTTGTCTATGCATATGCCTTCCGGGTTTATTTTCGCCGTGTCACCGATGTAATAGCATGCAAGATTAAAATGATAAAGATTCGCCCCTTTTTGAGTTCCGAGGTACAAGCCACTCCTTCCATGCCGCCTGATTTATCCCACAATTTTGTGCAGGCGAAACCGTCATCAACATTGATTTTGTAAAGTCCGCCCTCATCATCCACCCCAAATTGATTATATCATAAAACGGTTGGAATGTAAGATTCAAAAAAGAACCTTCGTTATTATATCTTATCAGACAGTTATAGCTATCTCAACTTGACCACATAGCTATTCGACTTTATAATTTAATGTGAATTTAATAGGCCAAGGAGAATGCTATGAATACAGTTCCAATTTACGAAGCAAAGAACAAACTGCCTCTTTTCATGCATCAGGCAGAAGAGTCGGGGCCTGTTTTTATTTCCCGAAGGAATCAGACTGTCGGGGTTCTTCTTTCAATCAATGAATACAACAGAATCATCGCAAGGGAAAAGAAAGACACAATTATCGAACGTGCCGCAGAATTCCGCAGAAAAACCGCTGAGCTTCTATCAGACGAAGACATCGACAGGATTTTTGATGTTCGCGACCATTCCACAAAAGGTACGAGTTGGGAAGACGATGTTTTTAAAGGAGTGTTTGACTGATGCAAGATTATGACGAAGAAGAACCTCATTACCTTCTGGATTCTAATATCGTTTCCGAAATAATAAAACGCAATCCAGATTTTAATGTGATAAAGAAAATTGCCGAACATAACTCTGACTGTGCAATATGCGCACCTGCTTTGCATGAACTGTTATACGGCTATCACAAAATGCCAGAAGGCACCGAAAAAACTTACCTTGGCAAATACATAGAAGATGACGTACTGGATAATTTCAAAGTAAAAAACTACTCAGAAAAAGCCTGCAGAATTCATGCTGAAATTCGTGCGAAAGCAGAAAAAATCGGGAAGCCTGTCCCGTTCTCTGACAGCATGATAGCCGCAATCGCGCTTGCAAACCACATGGTACTTGTTACAAGGAACACAAAGCACTTTACTGCAATCCAGGAAGTAAGCGACCTGCAGATTGAAAACTGGTTCGAAGAATAGAGCTGTTGAAACCAATTTCTGCAATGATTCATACAGCAGCAAAAGAAATAAAATCTTAATTCAAATCAAATCTACTTCAAATACTCCACCATATTCCAGCACAAATACAGCGGAAGGCTGAAAGTCTTTGTGCCTTCGCAGGAGTTTTCGGCTATGTTTTTTTCTGAGAGCTTGAATCCGGTTCTTGGGGCGTATTTTTTGCAGAAGAGCTTGAAGCTTTTTGCCTGGGTGTTGTCGGCGGCTTTCACTTCGACGGGGATGAGCTCGTTTTCTTTTTCAAACAGGAAGTCGATTTCAGCTGTGTTGCCTGAACGCCAGAAAAACGCCTCAATATCCTGTGATTTCAGCTCGTTGAGGACATAGTTTTCTGCAAAAGCACCTTTGTAGCGCGCGTACAAGTCATTTTCTTCAAGGATTGTCTTTGCGGAGATTTTTGATTTTGTCCTTAAAAGCCCGATGTCGGACATGTAGACCTTGAAATAGGTCTTGTCCGCAAAAGCTGAAAGAGGGACCTCGGGCTTTTCGACAAGGCAGACTTGCGTAATCAAGCCAGAATCGCACAGCCACTGTAATGCATCTTCAAGTTCCGCCGAGCGCTTGCCCTCTTTTACATGAGAGAAAACGAATTTGTTGTTTTCCTTTGCAAGCTGAACAGGAACGGAATCCCAAATCCAACGGATTTTCGGCACTTCGTTAAGCGGTGCGTGCTTTGAAAAATCATCGGCATAGTCACTTAAGATTTCATTCTGTACTTCCTCAACCGCTTCAAAGTCGTGAGTTTCTATCCATGTTTTTACGGCTTCCGGCATTCCGCCTACGACATAATATTCTTTGAGAAGTTTTTTAAATGGAACGAAGTACAAGTCCGGAATCACGCGGTCAATCGGCCAGTTTTCAAAAGTTTTGATAAGGTCTTCGCGTCCGTTGGCAATCAAGAATTCCTTGAAATTCATCGGATAGAGACGAAGTCTGTTCACTTTACCGACTGGAAATGAAACCTGTTCCTGCTTTATCGCGACTCCCAGAAGAGAGCCAGTGGAAATCAGATGAAGCTCAGGCATTTTTTCGCAGAAATATTTGAGTGAGGTGATTGCTTTGGGGCAGGCCTGAATCTCATCAAAAAAAAGAAGCGTTTCACCAGGGATTATTCTTGTTTTTAAAAGTCCTTCGATTTCGGAGATAATTCTATTTACATCAAAGTCATAATCAAAAATCGCCGAATAGTTTTCGTTTTCTTCAAAGTTCACATAGACATAATTTTTGAAATGCTCGCCTGCGAATTGGCGGACAATATAGGTTTTTCCGCACTGTCGTACGCCCGTGAGAAGAAGAGGCTTTCTATTGGCTTTGTCTTTCCATTTGATTAAGTCGTCTATGATTTTCCTGTACATGAATGCCCCCTTGCGACAGTATTTAACAAAAGTCCTATGATTTTCGTAGATATTGTAACAAAAGTCATAGGACTTTTGCAAGTTTGATTGCGTTTTTCATAGAACTTTTTGCATTTTAGCCGCTTTACAATTTTTCCTCATTTTCTGTTATAATCTCCCGCATGAAAAATTCGATTTTAGACAACATAAAATGCGCGATTTTTGACATGGACGGCACGATTCTGGATTCAATGCCGATGTGGCACACAATTGCGAACACATATCTTGAAAGCATCGGGAAAATGCCGCGCGAAGGACTGTGGGATAATGTAAAACGGCTGAACATGGTTGAGACAGCCCAGTATTTCATTGATGAATATGATGTTAAAAAGTCTGTCGAAGAAATTGGCGTTGAAGTCAAAGAAATGATCATGAAATTCTACGGATACACTTTGCAGCTAAAGGATGGAGCGAGGGAATTTCTTGAGGAACTGAACAGAAGGAAGATTCCGTGCGTGCTCGCCACCGCCACCGAAAGAGGAAGTGTCCTTGCGTGCATGAGGCGGATTGACTGCGAGAAATATTTTTCACACATAATCACATGCCTGGATTTGAACACATCAAAATCAAAACCGCTGATTTTCGAGGAAAGCGCAAGAAGATGCAACGCACGCCCCGAAGAATCCGTTGTCTTTGAGGATGCCCTGCACGCCCTGAGAACAGCCCACAAGGCAGGCTTCAAGACCTGCGCAGTCTACGACCCGAGCAATGAAGAGAGAACCGAGCCTCCGAAAACTGACTGGGAGCGGATTCTAGAATTTACGGACATGAAGTGCATGAAGCTGGCGGATTTGCTGTAACCGGGTAAAGCGGTAGGGATAGTAGCCACGCCTCTGGCGGCCACTGGACTGAGCGAAGCGAGGGAAGCGGCTGGAGCGAAAGCGGAATGGCGAATAGCCCGACCCGCCGCAGGCGGGAACCGCCCATTTTTCAATTTTCAATTTTCCGTTTTCAATTTCCCAAAATTTCCGGCCATGAGCTGCTGTCCCGTTTTTTTGGGTCAACGCCGAGGGTGGTGAGGATTTTTTCAAGGTTCACTCGCACTTCGTCTGCTGAAAAAGACTCGCCCGTGTACTCGATTTCGATGTATGGCAGGCCGTTCACTTTTTCAAGCTCCAGATGGGCCTCAAACCCGGGATTTTCGGAATGGGTGCAGATGACCGAGAGGGAATCCTTTCTTTTTTCGAACCACCTTATGTAGTCGGCGGCCTCAAAGAACGTGCGCAGGACTTCCGCGTCCTCGACAAAGGTTTCCTTTTCGGTGTTGAACTCCACGCCGTTTTCGATTGTCTTTCGCTTGATGCAGAAAAATGACTTTCCGCCCTCATCGCTTTCGTCACCGTACATGTCGATTCCGCTCGGCTCCATCGGGATTGTTTTTTCGCTTCGGATTCGGATTACCCGGAGTTCCTTGTTTTTGATTCGCTCTTCGTGCGTGTGGTAGCGTGAAAAATATTCGTCGGATTTGAGGATGTGATTCAGGCCGCGTACGCTGATTGCAGGATGATTTTCTTTTTTCGTGATGATTTTTTCGATTCGGTTAAACTGCTCTTCTGTGAGAGGAACTTTGAGTTCGATTTCGCGTGACATGGTTAAATTATACAACGGAAGGTCGCGTTTTACAATTTAAAAAAGATGCCCGGAAATTGCGGTCGCATGGCAACCATCGTTTCCGGGCATCTTTCGTTTTTAGAAGCTAAAACTTGTTTTTATTTTATTGAATCCAGCATCTTCCGAGTGAAAAGATTCCAGTATTCGCTGTCGCAAGAGAATTTTCCCGTGCTGTCTACTGTGAACATGAGTTTTCCGTCTGAATTTTCACCGATTGTCTTGACCGGATGAATGACGCTCTTTCCCAAAGCAGGAATCTGCGACTTGATTGACTGTGCGAAAAGTCCCGCGATGATGAATCCGCCAAGCTTGTTGTTGTGGGTGCTGTCGCCCTGGAACATGAGCTTGCGTGCCTCGCTGTTGTCTTTTTTGTCGGCATAGGCTTTTTCGTAGAGATTTTTTGTAATCTCAAAGCCGTCAATCAAAATCACCTTTTCTTCTTTTGCAAGCTGACGAACGGCGTCGACATAAGCGTTATTCTCAGTTGTCTGAGTTCCCGTGCTTGAGTCCGTAGAATCGTGGTGCGGTCGGATTTTTCCGTCGGAAGTGAAGTAAAGGCGTGAGACAGGAGTTACGAGAACAGGTGTTGCTCCGGCCTTTCTTGCCACTTCGATGTATTGCTTGAGGTACCATTTGTAAGTTCCTCCGCAATCATAAGAATAGAATGTGTCGCCGTACTTGCTTGCATAGCTTGCCGGGGTCGGAACCTTTTTTCCCTGAGTTACGGGATAAATTCCCTTTTTATCGGGAGTTCCGAGAGGTACATAGCGGTCTTCAAGGTAGCCGGAAGAATTCGAGCAGTCATTGTGTCCGAACTGGATGAAAAGATAATCTCCTTTGGCGATGTTTTCAGCGATTTTTTCAAGAGAGCCTTCGTTGATGAAATTTCGGCATGAGCGGCCACCGTTGGCGTAATTCTGCACTGCGACGGCTCCGTTGAAATAAGCCTGGAGGAATTCACCCCATGCGCCCTCGTTTCGTACCTGCCCTCCGTTCCACATGCCCAGGACGCTGTAATCCTTGCAGGTTGAATCTGATGCGAGGAATACATTTACCGCACCGTTAACGCGTGGTCTGTCGGCAGCGGCATTTGCAGGAATCGCATAACCTTCGTTGACTTTTTTGTCGAGCCTGGCTTCGATTGGCTTTGCGCTGTCCCCTGCCCTGATTTGCGGAGTGATGACACAACGGATGATTGAGCCTGAATCATCGCCCTGAATCAGGTACGTTTTGTCGGCGTAGCCTGCGCTCTGCTTTACGAGTTCTGATTTTCCGTCCTTGTCACGGTACCACTGAATGAGGGACATGTCGTCAGAATCAGCGTTTCCGAGCGTGTAATGAACGGTGATTGTGTGTCCCGGATATGGAGTGTTGATGTCGTCATCGGTGGTGAAGCTTGCCTTTTTCGCCTTAATCTTTATTGATTTCGGCTCCGTGTAGAATTCAGGCTTCCAGTGTCCGAGATAGTATTTGATGTTGAAGTTCTTTGTAATCTGTGGAATTGTTCCTTCGATTCGGTCTGAAACATCGACAGGTTTTCCGTCCCATGTCGTGTTGATTTCATTGAACCTTGCATCCTCCGGCTTGTTTCCGCTCATTGAGGTCCAGCCCTCAAAGCCGATTGCCTCGTCGCTTCCGAGGACGGTGTTCACCCATGCGACAGCGGCTTCCTTTCCCCATGGCCGGCCGAAAAAGCCTGCCGCAGTCTGTGCGTTTGATTCGCTTGAAATGAGGCAGTTGTAGAACAGGTAGCCTTTGTTTTCAGGCTTTGTTCGTGCCGCAGTGATGTAACCGCTTGAAGATTTTTCGCTGTAGCCAGCCCAATGGATTTCGCAGTTCTCGAAAACGAAGTCGCCGCCACCGAAGATGAAGTCGGTGTTTCCTTCGATGAAGCAGTTCCTCAAATAGCCTTTTGCGTTGTCGCCAGTGTAGAATGTGTCCTGGCTTCCAAGGAATTTGCAGTTTTTGAATTCGGCTTCTTCTGATTCAATGAGGATTGCGGAAGAGCGTTCGGTTGAGGCTTTAGAGCGGACATCAGAATTGAGTTTTCGGACAAAATTGAATGAACCGTCCATCTCAACGCCGTCAGCGATTTCCTCGTCGGTCACATATTTATTGAAAGAAGTCTCAAAAGTGATTCCTTCAGCACGGAAAGCCCTTGCATCGCCCTTGATGTAGGTTGCCGCGCCCCACTTTGCGACTCCCCTCTTTGAGAATTTGTCGTAAGCAAGGTCCTCGTCGTACCAGCCGTTAATGTCAGCCGAGTAGTAATTGTATCCGATTCCGTAATACCATGTGAGCTTGACTTCTTTGGTAGGATCGGCATTTTTGAGCGTGATGTAAGGAACATCGATTATGAGCTGATTTCTGTAAACGCCCGGAGTAATCATGATTGTGATTCTCTCGCGCTCCTGCAGCGGATTCATTGCTTTTGCGGCTGCGACTGCCTCGGCAACAGAAGCAAACTGACCTTTTTTCGGTCCGACCCAAATCTCGCTTTTTCTGGCAAGCGGGCTGATTGTCTTTTCCTTGTAAGAAAGCTTTATGTCCTTGACGACGGCATTTCCGCCAACCACAATGTGATTGATTGACTTCGCAAGTTCCGTCTCGCACAAGACTTCATAAGTTCCGTCACGAAGTTTTGCTGAATAATTGAGGGTTGAAACCTGCCCGTCATAGACATAACCGTCTTCCATGTTCTTGAACTGAACTGCCTTCGGGAATTCCCGGACAGCCCCGAAAATTTTTCCTGAGACATCGTAAGTCTTTTTCAATGCGACGGTAATATCCTTTGTGAACGCGGCGCTTCCCTCAAAAACAGTGTCGCTTGTAATCTCGTAGTCGTTTGCCCCTGAAAGAACCGCTGTGTATGAAACTGAAGGCTCAATCAAGTCCTCGAATGAATACTGCTCGCCCTCTTTTTTGACTTCGATTTCAACAGGCATGTAAACCGAGCCTTTCGGTGGAGTCATGATGATTTTTGCGGGAGTCTGCGGGAGATAGTCAGAAGCGAATCCGATGATGTTTCCAGCTACACGGAATGTCTTCTGCTCGGCGATTGCAATGTCTTTCTTTAATGCTGAACCCGGTTTTACGGCCTTGGCATCAATAGTAATTTCTTTTGAAAGAGGACTTACGCCATAGCCTTTGATTCCAGTGAAAACAGCTGTGTAAGAATATCCCGCAGGAAGATTTGCCTTGTATGAAGAACCTGAGACCGAAGCCTGAAGTTCCTGATTTGTCTCTTTGACAACGAATTTAAGGTTTCCATTGCCGGCTGGAAGAGATGTGAGGGCACCTGAAACAGCGACACCCGGAGTACGCACCAGGCGATAGTAAACAGGCTTTCCGACAGCCGCATCACAATAAACTTTGTATGAACCAGAGGTAAGAGCAATGTATGAGTAACGGACAGATTCATTAGAAATTGGAGCGACTTCATCCTGAACATCATTTTTAAGACCGTCAGCATCAAGAGATGCAAAATGGATTTTTTCGTCGCCGGAATTGCTGAGGCGGGCATAGAATGTGATTACATCGCCGGCCTGTACATTTTTGATAAGAAGATAGCGGCGTTTTTCTCCGCCCTTTCCGTTGCAATACCAGATGCCGTTTGACAAATAGCCGTCTTCAAATTCGGCGCTGGCATATCCCTGTGAACCATAATTCTTTTTTCCGGAATTATAGGCACGGTCATTTTTGACGACATTCATCGCAAGGTCGCCAAAAACAATGTCACCGTCAATGGAGAATTTTCCATCGGCGGCGAGTTCTTCCATTTTATCCAAATCGGAAACGGAAATGTGATTAACGGCGCCTTCTTCTTCAACGCCACCAAAATCCCAGACTTCAACCTTGCGGCTCTGCCCGGAAATTGCGGAAACTGCCCCAAAAGCAAGGACAGCCGCAACAAAGTTACGCATCAACTTTTTCATATAATCTAACCTCTGTTAGATATTATACATATTCAGCGAAAAAAATAGCGTAACAATATAAGACAATAACTACATTTTAGAGACTGTTACGGCTCCAAAACTCAAAGTCATCATGATGATTCCGGCAAGAAGGACACCGCAGATTACAGAAATACTGGTCTTTTTCCAGTCCATGTCGAGAAGACTTGCAGCGAGCGTGCCTGTCCAAGCGCCCGTGCCCGGAAGAGGAATTCCTACGAACAAGAAGAGGGCGAAATACAGGCCCCTGCCCGCCTTTTCCTGAAGTTTTGCACCGCCACGATGGCCTTTTTCGAGGAAGAAACGGCAGATTCCGCCAATCAGTTTTTTATCCTGCCCCCACTCTAGGAATTTTCGCGCGAACAAAAAGATGATTGGAACAGGAATCATGTTACCGACCATGCATGTAACGAAAAGGAGGACGAGCGAGAACGGTGTCATTTCGATGTTCTGGGCGGCAAAAATACCGACACCAACAGGAATCGCGCCACGAAGCTCAATCAACGGAACCATGGAAACCAAAAAAGAAATAAGCAGTGCTTTAGACATGTGGAAGATTATAATAGAAACGAAATATTCAAGGCAATGACAAACTGAAACTTTTCGTTTATACTTGTGTGCTATGGGTGGAATTAAAAAAGAGAATGGGGAAAAATCCGCAGAAACAAAAAAAGCGGTAAAGACAACTAAGGTGGCATCAACAAAAACAACCACCGCAAAAGCTGCAGGTTCAGCGGCAAAAACAACAACAGTCGCAAAGAAATCAGCGGCAGCAAGCACGACAGCAAAAAAAGCCAAAACAAAAAAAGAAGCGGCACCTGCAAAGAAAACGACCTCCGCAAGCTCAAAAAGCGTTCAGAACACAGAAAAAAAATCTGTGTCATCTGTGAAATCTGTGGTTTCTACAAAATCAAAGAAGCCGGTCGCAGGAATTGACGAAGAAGGCACATTCCGAGCCTGGGACAACGCAAAGACCGTAGCAAAATCAAAGAAGACTGCTCAGACTGGTGCAAGCGCCGAAGAACTTGCTGTCGATGAAAAAGCCGTTGCAAAATCTGAGGCAAAACTCGCGGCCGCAAAAAAGGCTGACCCGAACGCAGGCCTTGCAAAAAAAGAAATAACGGCCGCAGATTATTCTGACGACAAAATCCGTCATCTCGACGCGCTTGAGCACATCCGCTTGCGTTCAGGTATGTACATCGGACGACTCGGCGACGGCTCGAACCAGAACGACGGCATCTACATTCTCCTTAAAGAAATAATCGACAACTCAATCGACGAATTCATCATGGGATTCGGAAGCAAAATCGATGTCGAAATCAAGGAAAACCGCGTAAAAGTGCGCGACTACGGACGAGGAATCCCGCTCGGAAAGGTCGTGGACTGTGTTTCTCAAATCAACACCGGCGGTAAATACAACGACGATGTCTTCCAGTTCTCAGTCGGTATGAACGGTGTCGGTACAAAAGCTGTAAACGCCCTCTCTTCATATTTCCGTGTAGTTTCCATCCGTGACGGAAAATGCGTTGAGGCTGTCTTCCAGGAAGGAAAACTTCAGTCGAACAAATCGGGAGCCGTAAAACCGGGCACAAAGAACGGAACTTATTTTGAATTCGTCCCTGACGTAAAGATTTTCGGAAAATATTCCTTCAACATGGAATTCGTCGAAAAGCGAATGTGGAACTACGCCTACCTCAATTCAGGCCTCACAATCCGCTTGAACGGTCAGGACTTTGCAAGCGAAAACGGACTTCTCGACCTTCTCACAAAAGAACTTGAATCCGAGACAATCTACCCAATCGGCTCATACACGGGCGAGCATCTTCAGGTCGCTTTCACCCACACGAATTCTTACGGCGAAAATTATTTCTCATTCGTAAACGGCCAGTACACTTCGGACGGAGGAAC
>JAEEGL014647510.1_pt1 | contig 20956 bp, 9 predicted proteins | sample 9134231 | NCBI WGS metagenome assembly JAEEGL01 (sample SAMN16246548, study PRJNA631951) | gut metagenome | biome: gut microbiome; feature: rumen; material: fiber-attached | host: Bos | place: Iran: Karaj | collected 2018-10
GCGCCGAAGGCGCATCCACCAGCGCCACGCAGTGGCGCCTGACATTAACCGGGGGTGATGCGCTTTGCGCTCACCCCCGGCCCCGGGATCGATGTCATATCATCCGACGCGCCCGCAGGGGCGTCAGCGCACTATAGGTGTGCCTGACATATCATCCAGCGCGCCGAAGGCGCATCCACCAGCGCCACGCAGTGGCGCCTGACATTAACCGGGGGTGATGCGCTTTGCGCTCACCCCCGGACAAAAAAGCCGGGCGTATCGCAGATAGCCCGGCCAGACGGCGTATGGCCCGAGGGCCATAGCCGGCGAAAAATCATAATAAAAGACGAATGAATTAATTGATGAAAAGGTCGTAGCGAGCACCGAAGACGATGTTAAATCCGAGCGTCTGCATCGAGTTCTCGTCGAGGCGGCGACCATTGATGTCGCGCGCGTCCTGAAGCGTTGAATCGGCGCGATCGAGGCGGCTGAAATCGGCATAGAACTGCAGGCCAACGATGACGCTGAGTTCGGGGACCTTGGGAATTGTCCATACGAATGCGCCCATCAGGCCGATTTCGAGGGTCTGCATATCCCAGTCGAAATTGGCGACGCGGCCGCCGTTCGAGACGAGGTTGTAGGCTTTGCCCAGGGTCTTGTCGAATGCTTTCTTATCGTAGTCGATGGCGGCGGAACCGAAGCCGTAATTGAGCCATACGCCGAGATCGATGATTTCCTTGACCATATAACGCGCGGTGATACCGATCGACGGATACTGCGTGGTCAGGGAGCGATCTTTCATCTTGAGCGCATAGGTGAGTTTGGTCTGGTCGAGCTGCTGCTGGAGCATGGTCCAGTTGAAATTGAGACCGACTGCCGGACCCTGTTTGAATCTGAAGAGGACGCTCATCTGAAGGCCGCCGGCGACGTTGAATTCGCTGTCACCAAACGAGGCTTTGTCGATGAAAGTTCCCGCACCGCCCAGTTTGCCGAGCAGTTCAAATTCCACTGCCTGCGCAGAAGCCTGGCTGCTGAATCCAAAGCCAGAGATTAAAATGGTCGCAAAAGCCAGTAGCGTTAAGAAGCACTTTTTCACAATAAAACTCCTGTGTTTTAAGATTTTTTGCGGTCAAAAACTTGCCCGGAATCTGATTTATGATTGAATATGGCTGCACATTGAGTGCCTGGCAAAGGAGATGCGGAAGTGAGCGGCACAATCGGACGAATAATTACCAGGATGGTTCTGACAACGGCAGTATTTGCGGCCTCGGGATGCAATTCGGCGCACACCGAATCGATCGCGGAACCCAACCCGTCTATTATTAGCACTCACAAAGAGATAATTCAATTAAAGCGTAGACCGGATTATTTTTCTGGGGAATTGCGCAGGCAGTATCTGATACGCCAGGCCTCCGAAATGATGAGGAAAGACGCGCCCGAACCCGAGCGATTGTTCTATCGGCTGCCCGAAGAAAAAAATATGTCTTTTTCGATCGGTGACACGCGCGACGGCTATCTCATCAACGGCCAGCCCCTGCCCGCCCCCAGTCTGCTGCTGCGCCAGCTGCCCGTTCAGTACGAGCGCGGCATCGCCTACGGCACCCCAAATCTCATCACCATTCTCGTCGATACCGCCAGAACGATGCAGAAAAAATACCCGGGCACCATCATGTATCTGGGCAATATGGGAAAACGCGAAGGCGGCGATATTCCCTACTCGGTGAGCCATAATTCGGGCCGCGATGCCGATATTGCGTTCTACCTCAAAGACGAAAACGGGAAATTCGCAAATCCCCGCAACATGTACAAGATGTCGGCCCATCTGCAGGCGCGCAGCCCCGATGGCGTCTATACTTTCGATCTCGAAAAGAATACGACGCTCGTCGAGACGCTGCTCACCCACCCCAAAATCCACGTGCAGTTCATCTTTTTGGCCAAGCATCTGCGCACCGCGATTCAGCGCGAGCTCGTGCGGCGCGAGGCGTCCGAGGAACTGCTGGCCCGCTTCGAGGAAACCGTGCAGGTGCAGGCCGCGCACAACGATCATTTCCACATCCGCATCTACTGCTCGAACGAGGATATCTGCGCCGGATGCTTCGACAAATCCATCATCCACGAGTGGCAGGAAGACCCGCTGCCCAAGCGCGATAAATGCATTTCGAAGCATGTCGCCACAATCGGCTCGAAGAAATCGACCGCCATACAAATTGCGGCCGCACTGCAGCGTCTGGCGCTGCTCGGAGCTGCCGGCGAACACAAGTCGAAAGTGCTCAAAATGATCGCGCACGAAGACGCCAGCGTGCGAAATGCCGCACTATTGGCCGCGCAGACGCTCGACAGCAGTGTGGTGCCGACGCTGGCCGCACGGTTCGATGCCGAGACCGATCCCACTGTGCGCCAGACGCTGTTCGAAACGCTCGCCAAATTCGATACCGCCGAAACGCGCAACGCCTTCAATCTCCAGCTAGAAAGCGACGAACTCACGCCGCAGAACCGCGAAACCATTCTAAAGTATATCGCGCATCATCCGCATCAGGAGCATTTCCAGCCGCTGGTCGGCGTGCTCAGGCGCAATCTTCAAAGCACTCCTGCCGACATCCAGCCGGTCATCGACGACATTTCCACCGTCGCCAACCGCGTCTTCTGCAGCGCAACCGTCCAGGAAAGCTGCCTCGAAGAAATCGAAACCTGGTACAGCGCACACAGCGAATCCTCGCGCACTCAGTGGCTCATCGACGGATTCCGCAAAGCCGGTTACCGTGTCGTCGGGCTGCAAAACAGCGACATTCCGGTGCTGCTCGACGCCATCGACGGCCCGCGCCCAATCAGCGTCAACGCACAGCTGGTGCTGAAAAAACTCGGCAAACTCGACAAAGACTCGCTCGACTGGTCAACCGAAGACGCCCGCTGGTACTACACAAAATTCTTCAAGCGCCACAGCAAAAAGTACAAAATCGACCTCTCGGACCGCGACGAAAAAGGCATCAAAACCGAAAAAGAAAAGCCGAAAAAATCCAAACGCAAGTAAGCCGTGATTTCGTGCTGCTTGTGGGGGGACGCCCCCCCCAACGGCGCTATTTGCTCGCGCAAATACGCGCCGCCCCCCCGTGCGGGGTTACACCCCGCAACGCCCCGGTCCAAAGCCGACCCATGGAACCAGTCAGTAACCATTCGTTCTTTTTCATTTTGACGGCTTACGCCGTAAGATTTTTATTTGCGCGGCTACGCGCCGCAGGCGGCAAGGGGCGTTGTTCCGCGAACGCCCCTTGCAACCCCGCGCGGCTGGGGGCTCTGCCCCCCGTCCCCCGGCTTAATTTCTATTCATTCCAATTGCGTCGCTGAAACGACGTCCTGTCGTTACATCGACGCGCCCGCCAACGTCCTGTTGGCGGGGAATGCTTGGGCTTATCATGACGGCCTACAGCTATATGCAGCGCGTAGCCGCGAAATAATATGCTCACGGCCGCAGGCCGTCAAAAAGGCATATTGCAATTTAGGCCAATATTTGAATAATAAGCGTTGCGGAGGCTCAAGTTTGGCTTCCTTCTATATTGGAACGGGCGGACCGAAAGGTCCCCCGTACCGTTCGAGTCGGATTCCAGCCACACGATTTCCTCCGCACATTTCGAGTGAATAACGGGCCAGATTTTGTCTGGCTTTTTTTATCGGCGGAGAAAGCGATGTCTGATTTGAATCACACAGTGCATGGGCATTTTCTGGCACGTTATGGGCTGTTCTTCGATCTGCCCGGGCGCGTGGTTCAGGAACATCAGACGCTTTCGGCGTTTGCAGAACGCATTCTGCAGGCCGTCGAACTGATGCTCGTCGAAAAATACAACGTCTGCCTGTCGAAATCTCTGCGAGATCATTTGGCAACCTACGGCACAGACGAAATCATGAAATTCTGGACCTGGTTTGAACAGGTCTGGAAAGACGCCGGAAAAACAGTTGCCGACCACGAAAATATGACGCCGCTGATGGGCGATTTTCCCAACCATATTCCCGAAGATATGGACGTGCTGTGGATTAAGCGCTTTCTCACGCTGTTTCAGCCGATGCACGACGATTGCCTGATTTGCGGAAACAAAGATACCATTGTGGAACTGGAGCCCTGCCACCATCACGTCTGCATGCATTGCTTCAAAAACTATACGGGATGCCCGGTTTGCGGCAGACCCATCGACATGCATTCCGTTTTTTTGAAGAATTTGAAAACGATACAGACACTCGACCGCAGCGCCTGGCCAAACGTGATCTGTCTCGATCTTGGCCGCGATATCGAATCGTTTGCCCGCGAAAAATTCAGCAGGATGTGTCTGGTGGCCCAGGCGCTTTCGCCGCAGGATTCCGAAACGCTAGAGATCATTCTGCAGGGCTATGGCGACAAACTGCTGTCGTGGCTGCCGCAGACCTTTGAATCGCGGCAGATGCAGGCGGTTGTGCTCGACAAGCTGATGAACGTGCTCACCGATGAAAATGCATGTATGGATGTGCTCAGGCGTTATCTGAAAAACGCCACCGATGTGCTGCGGCTGATTGCCGTGATGTCGGGGGAAAACGGCACCCTGATGCCGCATACCGTCCACAGGGTGGCGCGATATACAAAAGAAGATACTATACTCGACAAGATATCATTTGCGCGTTATCTGTCGCAGAGTGTGAAACAGTTCATAAAGAACCATCCGGCCGTAGAGACTTTGCATTATGAACAAAAGTCGTATCAGATAAAAGTGGCAAAGATGAGCCGCAGGCGCCGCCGCATGCTGCTCACGCTGCTGGAATCGTTCGACCAGAACAGGTTATGTGAAGATTTTTTGCGGCATCGTGCGCTATGGGTACGCGTCGGTGAATTTCTGCATCCCGGCGATTACGTAAAACGTTTTCCAAAAGTCTTCAAAGCGTTTGAAGTGATTCGCAGAGGCAATTTCAAGTATTCCAAAGTAAATTACAAAAAGCATCCTGTTTTGGGACGCCCGCCCAGATTCAGAACCTGGCGTTCGCGCCTGGAATCGGCGATATCATCGAAAAACACCGAAGAACTATTAGACCTGATGAAGCAGCGGCCCGGCGAATTTGCACGGCATCTTGACCGCATTCTGCGGGGATTCGGGCAGGACAGCGACCTGGGTGAGTTTGCATCAAACCGCATTCAGTCGCTGAAAAATGATATATCTGCGCAAAAAAACAAAGATTTGCTGAGCAGATTTATACATCTCACAAGGGGCGTTGTCACAGCTGTCACCGAAGCCGCCAGCGATATCAACGCAAAGATACAATATACAAATCTGTTCAATGAATGCATTCCAAAGCTGTCGACGCCAATGCTTATACAGTTGTGGGGACATTTTGGATCGCGCAAAAACAAGCTCAAAACCCGCATTTTCTATCCGGCCGGATGCAGCCGAAAAATATATTGGAGCAAAGATCTGCGCCCCGGCATTGCATCGATCTATACAAAAGCCATCCGCAACGAGATTCTGGCAGAATTGTTAAAACGATTTGAACAGAAGCCGCATTTCGACCAGACGATTATAGACGAAGGTCTGAAAACGCTGACGTTTCCGTTTAACGAACGCAGCAGCGGCAGCGAAGCGATCCACGTGTCGGCCGGATCCGTATTGTCGATGCCGCAGCAGGAAAATGGTGACAAACTGCGATTATTCCTGCACTGGTGCCAGAAGCCCAAGTCCGAACGGGTCGATCTCGATCTGTCGGTCGCATTTCTGGATGAAAACTGGAATATGCGCAAGTATTGTACATATTATCAGCTTCAATGCGCAACCGGCACAGACGAAAACAAGTATTTTGCAGTGCATTCGGGAGATTTCCGTGAAGCTCCGCCGCCGCGCGGCGCAACGGAATACATCGATTTGGAGCGCGATTTGGCGCTTGCCGAGGGCATCCGGTATGCCGTGATGCTGGTGCAGGTCTATGACGGCGTGGATTTCGCGAGTCTTGAACGCGCATACGCCGGCGTGATGTATCGAAAAGATATAAAAGATACTGCAGTCTTTGATCCGCAAACCGTGAAATTTAAATATGCACTCACCGGCGAAGCAAAATCCTATATTCCCATTGTATTCGATCTCAAAGCCGGTGAAATCCACGATATCCAGTGCTATACAACCAACAGCGCACGGTATTCCAACCTGCAGAATCACAGCAATAACGTGCGGGATATTGCGCGGTATTCGATAGAATACTTTTCGGACAATCCCCGAACGATGCGTTACGATATATCGCTCATGCATGCTGCAGCTCGCTCGGACTGCGTGTGGATTCGGCAAAAAGACAATACCATACTTCAGATGGTGCGCAAAGCAAACGAAAGCAATCTATCTTTTTACCACCGGCTTTCGAAATCGTCCGATTTTTCGCTCGTCGTTTCGGGCGCACATGTATGTTTCGAACTGCCCGAACCCGAAACGCCCTCACTCGCCTTTTTGATGGACGGGAATCTGCCGCTGAAAGAACAAAGTGAATACTATGTAATTTTCGCGGGACAACTGACCGAGAAAAATACATGGATTGACCTGATGTCGTAACGATTCACAGGTCAACAGCATATAAATGTGTTTGCGCAAAAGAAGCCCGTCAGGGCTTCAATATTCATAGCCCCCGATTAGAGCCGAAGGCGACTATCGGGGGATCAGGGCATGCCCTTGATATGGAACCCCAGAGGGGTTCAATATCGAACGCCTGCGGCGTTCCTTTTGGCAAGGCATTCATCATCCTTTATCCCCTACCCGCCTGCGGCGCGTAGCCGCGCAAATTAAAAGCTTACGGCGTTAGCCGTCCTTAAAACGCATAAAAGTTGAACGGTTATCTGCTCTCTGCTGCTCCCGACAAAACCCATTGAATAATTATCAGCATCATGATAATATACAACAGTATGTTGCTGTAACTGGAGGTAATTTGCTGGCAGTACGGTGATGAGATATGCAAACGACAAATCAGTAAACAACAAACAATAGTAAGATGAACACCCACATCACCGTCTAAAACCAGCGTGGATTAGCGTGATAGAATTGGAGGTTTTGAATGTATAGAAGGTTTTTTGTAACAAGTCTGTGTGTGTGTGTTTGTAGTTGCACCTTGGAACGGCCATGTGACGAAACCGAACACTTCGATATCGAGACCCAGAAATGCGCCAAAACACAACTCGACGTTAATCGTTGCGGTTATCCCGAGCAGGACTGCACAAAAATCGAGGGGGTGGATCCGAAGGCTGTGGAATGTACCCTTAAAGGGGAGTGCCGCATCCTTGAGTGCACCTCAGGCTATCACAAGACGAGTGATGGGTTAATCTGTGAAGAAGACACGGCGAGAGCCTGCGGCAATCCCGATGGCAGAGGGCCAAAGAACTGCATTGAGCAGGCAGGCGTGAAAGATGCCGAATGCATAAGCGGCCAATGCAATATCAAGGCATGCGAGGACGAATATTATCTGTACGAGTCGAGTACATTCAAGGTTTGCTCGAAATATTCCACACTGGCATGTGGTCCTGCGCATGTCAACTGCATGACGGAAGGCGTGATGCAGGCCGTATGTGAAGACGGCAAATGCATCATCGAGGAATGTGCCGATGGATTTTCGCATGTCACATCGACCGAGCCCCAGTTTTGCAATCGCAACACGAATACATCGTGCGGCAAAGATCGCATCAACTGTATAGATCCGGCGCTTGGCATCGAGTCGGCCAAATGTGAAAATGGCGCATGCGTCACGCTCAGCTGCATCAATGGCTATTCGCTTGTGTCTGCCGAAGACGGTGACACCTGTGTTGAAGATACCGACGAAGCTTGCGGCATCGACCGCACCAACTGCAACGAAGAATTCCAGAATGCAGCATCGACGCGATGTCTGGACGGCGTTTGCCATATCCTGTCGTGCACCACTGGATACAGCCCGGATCTCGAAAACAATGTCTGCGTTCGCGAAGATTCCCCCGAAGCCTGCGGCCCAGACAGCATCAACTGCTATGATGAGCATCCACACGCGACAGAGATATTCTGTAAAAACGATCAGTGTATAGTCGCAAGATGTGAGGATTTATACGAAGTCGGCAACGACAACCAGTGCCAGAAAACTGAAGCTGAAGCACGTCTTGGTGAGCAGATGTATACTTACGAAAGCTCTGACCCACTCAGTATACCTTCAACGCCCCAAAAACCTAATGAAAATAATTGCGTCAAGATCGATGTCAATGAACCAGTTGTCACAGATGCCGAATTTTCTGTTCAAATAGGCAATTCATCGTCCAGCTACACACTGGTAACGGTCAATTCTACCCAAAAACGCTGCATCCATCTGACTGGCAGCAAAACGCTCGGTGGTTTTGCGATCACCAATCTCAACGATGTCGATTTGGATATTATTCTGGATGGAGTCACGCTTAACAATCTCGTACTCCACACCAAAACACCAAACAAAGGCAACCTGTACACATTGTTTCTGAAGAACGAATCGACGATTACAACTCCCACAAACAATAATAAATCTACAACACGAAGAACATATTACGAATATGAGTTATCCAAAAAGAAAGCGCTCTATTCCAGAACGAATCTTGCGATTGCAGGAGATGGCACGCTTAATGTGAACGCAAGATTCAAGACGGGTATCTATAGTGCAGATGAACTTTCTATATTTGGTGGAAAAATAAACGTTACCATGGACCGCAAAACTGCAGCGTCTGCATCGGACTATGACGATAAAGGCTTTGCAGTTAAGGTTGTGAACGGTTTTAATATGATTGATGGGACACTCACAATCAATGCGCACGACGAGATTGAAGGATTCGAAAGCCGCGGCATTAAAGTCGATGGTCTCGCGGAATCTGTATATAACTCTAACAAAGGACAGATCAATATCTATGGCGGTGAATTATCGATTATATCAGACGCCAAAGGTATGACCGCAGCATGGACACCAGATGATGAATGCTCCGAAAGATGTGAAGAGGATGATGTTGTCGATGAGGTCTGCAAGCAAGACTGTCTCGATAATCAGTTGAATGAAGCTTTTTATCCGGATCCAAGCGTCATCATCTATGGCGGTGATATTAACATTCAAACCGAGGGTGATCCGCGTACAGACTCCGATCCTAAGGGTAAGCTTTCACCCGAAGGACTTGAAGCCAAGAATCGCCTGAGAATCAGCGGCGGCAGGTTATGGATAGAAGCGAAAGAAGACGGCATTAATGCGGGTGCGGATGTTGCGATCACCGGCGGCCAGATTTATGCCCGCAGTCTGCACAACGACGGTATCGATTCAAACAACACCATCCGGGTATCTTCAGTTATGATCAATGGCGGCGCAACGGTGATGGCTTTGGGAGCCAAAGGCACGCAGGGCGGAATCGACGGCGACGACAATATGAACATTACTTTCGCCGGCGGACACATCATTGCTGTCGGCGGCAATAACAACTTACCAGATGGTTGGGGTTCGGACAGCCGAACATACATATCCGTTCGTCCAGACGAAATCATCAAAGGCAGAACTTACGTCATCACCAAAAAAGGCAGTCCCTATGTCATGATGGGCGTCCACCTGCCCAATAATTTGGGAGATCATGATAGCCTTGACGATGAACCCAATTCACAAACTGCAAACCATCTGCTGTTTATAGATTCGCAAATCAAAAAGAATGAAATCTATACACTCTACGAAATACCTGCATTAGGCGACAAAGATTCACTTTATAAGATGCCTGAATTTGCCAGCGAAACAAAAGAAACAGACTGGTTGTACGCAACGATGCTGTTGATTTATACCAAAGTCAACACGGGTTCAACAACCCCGGGCTTCAGATGGTGCAACCTGATAGCAGGGCAGGCAGAATCTGCCTGTGAGTGGGGCGAGTAATTCATGTAATGGTTCAGTCCTGGTCGAAACGCTGCTGATGTCGTATGCCAAAGCGAATACAGATGCGACAATGCGATCGTGCGGTTTTTTGGCTGGCGTGGATTTTTCTGAATGCATTTTGGAAATAATTGGCTCATAGCTCTGGTTTATTCTTTTGCATCCCCTGGTTGCGTCAGGCACGGCGCACAAATAAAGCGTCGTGTGTTAACCACGATGATGGTTTCTGGTCAGCAAGTGTCTGGAAATCGCCATCTGAACCCCAAAAAGGAGAATCCCGATGAAAAAGCTGAACATTGCAGTACTGATCGCCATCGCATGTGCATTCGCGACCGGTTGTGTGAAAGACGTCAACTCGCCATCCAGTGTTCCGCAGGAGCCAGGCACTGCTGAGCAGCCGATTGCAGAACTGAACAACGGCGACGACAACGTCAACCTGCCAACACCGGAGTTTGTGGAGAACGGACAGGACGGCAATGTGATTGCCACTCCCGAGCCTGTTCCCGAACCAACGCCCGAGCCGCCCGCCCCGATAGATTCCAATCTGTCACAGCCAAAGTATGCGCCGCTTGACGCCGATAAGTGGGACATCAAATTGCCCAAAGTCGAGTTAACCCCCGGCAATCCCAAAGATGAAAAAACGCCCGAGGTTGAAAAGAAACTGGCAAAAGCACTGGCCGATATCGAAGCCGGCGAACTGGAGTTTTTGGAAGGCCAAAGACAATATGGCGGTGCCAAATACTCGTCTGGCAATTCCAAATCGGCTGGCGCAGTCAAAGCAGCCCCCACCAGAGCCAAAGCTGAAAAATTAGCTTTTTCTGATGCGGCCATGGCAGCACCAGCGATGCAAATGGAAGCTGCCAGCGCACCTTCGTTTGCAGGTGGTGGCGGCGGTGCATCGGCCAAAAAACGCCTTCCGCCATCGGTAGGTTCGGATCTCGTACCGGTTGAGATGAACACCGACGAATACAGCCAGTACGATCCCAACCGCTTTATCAATGCCGCAGCCAACCCGCTTTCGACGTTTGGTGCAGATGTCGATACGGCATCATACGCGGTGTTCCGCCGTTCGATCAACGAGGGCCGGGTGCCGAAGAACCAGGGTCTGCGCGTCGAAGAGATGATCAACTACTTCAAATACGACTACCCGAATCCCAAAGCCGGCGAGCCTTTCTCGGTCACAACAGAAATCGCAGGATGCCCGTGGAACAAAGATACAAAGCTGATGCTGGTTGGCGCCAAAACCCGCGAACTGAGCCAGGAAGAACGACCGGCATCCAATATCGTCTTTTTGCTCGACATCTCGGGTTCAATGTATGGCCGCGACAGACTGTCGCTGATTAAGGCATCGATCCTCTCCATGCTGCCCAAGCTCACGGCACAGGACAGAATTTCGATCGTCACCTATTCGGGGGCGGAACGCTTCATCATCGACGGCGTGCCCGGCGATCACCATGCGACCATCATGAAAGCCCTCTCGTTATTTGAAGCCAACGGCGTGACGAATGGCGAGGCCGGTATTAAGATGGCGTATGCAGTTGCCAAAAAGAATTATATCAAAGGCGGCAACAACCGAATCATCCTGGGAACAGACGGCGATTTGAACGTCGGCATTTCGAGCACAAACGAGCTGAAAGCGCTGATAGAAAAGAAGCGCGAAAGCGGTATTTTCCTGTCGGTGCTTGGCGTCGGCATGGGGAATTACAAGGACAACCGTCTGGAAGCCCTCGCCGATTACGGCAACGGCAGCTACCACTATATCGATACATTGCGCGAGGGACGCCGCGTACTCGTCGATGAATTCATGTCGACCGTATTCGTGGCAGCCAAAGACGTGAAATTCCAGGTCGACTTTAACCCCGGCAAGATCAAGGGATATCGCCAGATCGGCTACGAAACCCGCAAGCTGAACGCCGAGGATTTCGCAGACGACAAGAAAGACGGCGGTGAGGTCGGTGCAGGCCATCAGGTGACGATTCTTTATGAGATCGTCGAGAATGGCTCATCGGTCGAAGTCCCCGAACCTTCGTCGAAGTATCAGAAAGTCGAGGCTGTGAAGAGCGATGAGTATGCGACGGTAAAACTGCGCTACAAGAAACCGAATGGCGATGTGAGTACGGAACTGAGCTGGCCGGTGAATGCATCATCCGTTCGCAGCACCATGAGCGATAATTTGAATTTCGCATCGGCAGTCGCCGCAACCGCGATGATTTTGAACAATTCGACATTCAAGGGCACGGCGACGTATGACAGCGTGCTTGAGCAGCTGAAAGGTATTTCTTCGCTCGACAGCGATGAGTATCGAGCTGAGTTTGTTGCGTTGGTCCGTCGTTTAAAGGGACTGTAGGATAATCATACTTTTACTGCAGTCTTTTCGGACGGCTGCGCCGTAAGCACATTCTTTCGCGGCTACGCGCCGCAGCGGGCAGGGGGTGTGCCACTGCGCACACCCCCTACCAACCCCCGCGCAGCCGGGGGAAGCCCCCGGACCCCCTATTTGGGCTTTGAGTTCTAGTCAATCCGGTTCACGCCTGTGAATCGCCATCCAGGCGAGCACAGGCGTGCGCGCCGACGTCGTGTCGGCGCGTGACAGATATCATGGCTTATCATGATGACCATGAGTCATTTGGTTTATGATATATGTATGCAGGATATCATGATGAGCTTTGAACATTCCCGCCAACAGGACGTTGGCGGGCGCGTCGATGTAACGCCATGGACGGCGTTTCAGCGACGCAATAAGAATACATAGAAAATAAGCCGGGGGGCGGGGGGCAGAGCCCCCAGCCGCGCGGGGTTGCAAGGGGCGTTCGCGGAACAACGCCCCTTGCCGCCTGCGGCGCGTAGCCGCACCAATACACGAGCTCACGGCCGCAGGCCGTCAAAAAAAACAAAATGTAGTAAAAGTATAGATTTCCTATTTGATGGGACTAATCTGGCATGCGCAGCACGATCTTCTTCATCATCGTAGAGATCGGCGCTGCCAGAATCTGCTCTCGGGTGAGCCAGGCATATCTCTCATACCCGCCGCCATCACATTCCAAAGACTGTGATGATTGCTGAACTTTCGCGCAATCCACCAGAATGTGCATGCGGATATGTGTGAATATATGCGTGATTTCGATATCCGCTGGCTTCGGCATCACCCGGCCAAGGGCTGGGCTGAGATTGCCGAGCATCGTCTGCCACATGGCTTTGCGGCTTTGACGCACGATATTCCGGGCACCAGCAGCCGCATCTGCAGCATCCTCGCGCTCCCTGAATATCGTTTGCATCGGAAACTCCCACAGATTGCCGAGCAATGCATCGCTTTTTGTCATCGCAACCAGATATCGGTGATCGGCGGATTCGAGCAATAGTGCAGCTCTGTATTCGAGCCATTTGGTGGATTTGGCTTTTTTTTGCGGCAGCGCTTCGGCCAGTGCGTTGCGGCATGCATAGCATTGCGATTTGAGCGGGCATTTGTCGCAGTCTGCTTTTTTGCGGCAAATGGTCGCCCCCAAATCCATAATTGCCTGATTGATCACCGCGCCGCCTGCGATCTGAACCACTTGCTGAGCGAATTCAACGATTCTGCGGCGCGGCTCACCACGCGACAAATCGCCATAAATACCACCATATCGCGATAATACTCGCTCGGCATTGCCATCGATCGCGGGCACATCCTGGCCAAAGGCAAATGCAGCAATCGCCCCGGCGGTGTAAGCACCAATACCGGTGATCTTTTGCAGCTGCACGATATCGGATGGGAAAGCACCGCCGCAGCTATCGACGACGACCCTGGCCCCCTCATGCAGATATCGGGCACGCCGATAGTACCCGAGCCCGGCCCACAAGCCATTCACTTCTTCGATCGAAGCCTCCGCGAGTGATTCAACGGTCGGGAACCGCGCCATCCATTTGTTGTAGTAGGGAATCACAGTGACGACCTGGGTTTGCTGCAGCATGAGCTCCGAAACCCAGACCTGATAGGGCGTTGGCGCATGACGCCACGGCAAATCGCGGCCATTGGCCGCAAACCAGTCTGCGAGCGTGCGGGCAAAAAACGAAGCCGAATCGGCGCTCATTTGCGCAGCCCTTTGGCGATGACGCGCAGATACTGTGTGTATTCGTTTGTCTCTTCGAGCAAAAATCCCCGAACACGCGTGATATCGACAGATTCAAAATACTTATCGTGCATCTGCCGCACCTCGTTTTCCGACTGCCTGAAACGCATCCATTCATCGAAAAAGACGACATTCTTTTCGTTTTTGCCGGGGCAATCATCGCCATATCGCTCGAAACAGCCCAAAAACAAACCATTGGGCTTGAGCACGCGAGCAAATTCGGCGACGGTATCTTCGATGTTTTCGATATATTCCAGGCAACCCAGCGCGATAACGGCGTCGAAACGCGCATCGCCAAATGGCAGCGGTTCGCTCAGATCGTGGGCGAGGTAGGGAATATTTTCGGAACGATCGGCCGCGATAAAGCACATTTCGTCGGAAATATCGATACCATAAGGGTTTGCGCCCTGCTGCGCAAGCCATCGCGTGCATTCACCAGTACCGCATCCGGCATCGAGAATATCCAGATCCTTCAAAGGCAAATCGCGAAACGCCTCGCGGATATGCACGAAAGGATCCCATTTGAGTTCGCGGCGCATGGATTCATAATCCTGCGCAAGTGCATCGAAAAGTGACTGTGGTGATTCCGGCATGAATACCATCCTGTTGTGAGCATTTGAGCATCGGGCGCCAATCATCGCCCGGCGTGAATGTAGAACTTGATGCGTCAACAGGCAACAAATAATCGAAAACACCACATCTGTAATTTAAACGATTGTGCCGCAAAACGCCCGGACAGACCAAATCACTCTGCCAGGGTTCAACATAATCAACGTGATCGCCGCACAAATACAAACGATATTCTAAAACTGGCGCGGCTATCTGCGATACGCCGCGCATGCGGCGTCCTATTGCGCTGCTCGCAATACGGACGCCGCCTTGTATATTACTTAACCTGATGATACCCCTGGGGACAAGTCTCTCGACAGGTGAACACGATGTACTGGTCATTATATCCAGGATACTCTATTGTATCTTTTTGACATAGCAGTTCTCCAGTTACGCAACAGGAAGTTTGAGCAATTTCTTGTTGTATTGCCTCCTCGAGCTCACTGGTTGATGTAGTATTATAAAACAAAAGTCTAGATAAGCTTCCAGTAGGAAGACAGCACTTGCCGTCATTACACATCATGCCTTCCTTGCATATATTACTGCACTCGCCACAATGCCTATCATCTGTTTTAAGATTTGATTCACAGCCATCGAAATCAGATAGATTACAGTCAGCATAATCCGTCATACATTTGATATCATTATCATTGCAGCCTTCGACATTCAGCGAACTATCATACTTTTCGAAACATTTTCCCTTACAATACAGCTGAGAGCTGTCACAGGGCGAACATTTACCATTCCGGCAAACCTGTTCCGAACCGCACCGATAACCGCATTCTCCACAGTTATTTTTGTCGGTTAAAATACTCACACAATTGACACCACACATCTCATAACCGGACATTTTATAGTTGCAAATACATTTCGGAACTTCACTGCTATTATCACAGCTGGCGTCTGTGCCACAGCCTACGCCGCAAGCCGTGCAGTGTTTATTGGTACCAAGTCTAACTTCACATCCGTTGGCAGGATTTCCGTCGGCATCACAATAATCTTTCTCACATTCATATTCACCACTCACGCACGCTTTGTTGACAATATGATGTCTGGGATCCAAACACCCTTTGTCGCCGCAGTCAATCTGATTGTTTCCGCATTTGCCCCCCAATGCTTCATTTATGGTGCAAACACCATTTAAGCAAATTTGATTATCAGCGCACTTCATACCTCGATAATTCTGCATATCAGAACTGCTGGCACAAGAGCCGGTTGCACCACAATGTTCGTTATCATTCACGACACATGCACTATCTATACATTGTGCAGTTCCTGGTTTACATACACATATATTATTCAAATAGACGGCATTTTCGCCGCAAGATTCTCCGTCTTCATGAGGTTTTCCCTTGCAGCTGCCGTCAACACATATCTTACCATACAATGTGCTACATTCATTAAATCCGATACATCCATTTTTCGCTCCACAATAGGAATTATCTGTCATCGGATCAATGCACTTTCCCTCGCATTCAACTGTGTTTTCCGGGCATCTGCATTTTCCCTCAATACAGTCATAACCGTTTTGTCTGGCGCAAAGCGAACCCGCATTATCGCCCTCACAATCGAGTTTTCCGCCGCAGAACTGTCCATTTACCTGTGCATTAATACAATGTCCATTGCAATTGGTGAGCGTAGAATCATTGCAAACACACCGGCCATTCTGACACGTCATTTCGCCTTCGGTACAAACCGATCCACGATTTTCATCCAAGCAATCAGCACTTGCGCCGCAGTATTCATTATCTGTTTTTGGATCTATACATTTGCCGCCACAATAAACAGAATCTGCCGGACATTGACAAACGCCATCCCGACATGCAATGCTGTTCGCGGTATCGCAGATTTGTCCCTTTGAATCTTCCGTATCACATCCATCTTTGGCACCACAGAACTGGTTATCTGTATTTGGGTCAATGCACGTTCCATTGCATAACACCAAATTATCCGCACATGCGCATACGCCGTTCCTGCACGAAAGACCATTGGCGATATCGCATTTTTGACCAGGCATGCTCTCGCAGTCGGCCCCCGCACCACAATAGTCGTTATCGGTTTGCGGATTGATGCAATGATCATCACAAAGCGCCAGTCCCAAATCGCATATACAGTTCCCGTTGGCGCAAACAAAATCTTCGCCACACTTTGTTCCTTTTAGATTATCACACGTGGCACCGCAGCTGTCCTTGCTTTTTGGATCAATGCAAACGATGCGTTTGCCATTGTCATCCATGACTTCGCATCGGGTTTGCGTTGGTTCACAGTTTGTTTTCAGACACACTCCGTTCACGCATATACCATCACATGGACTATTACAAAGCCCACAATGTTCACTGGAGGTCAGAACATCAATACATGAGCTGTTGCACATCAGTTTATTTTGCTCACACGGGCTGCAGGCAATCCCCTGCGATGTCGAGACGCAATAGGGATGGCTTTTGGGACACGACTTGGCTTCAAAAATACCCGTCTGAACGCTGTCACCGGGCACGACAGTCTCAAGTGATTCCCCAAGCAATCCCTTTACTTCACCGCCACCACAGAAAACCCTGTCATCAATCGGCGGAGAATCGAGGTCACAACCAGAAACCATGTGAGTAAATAGAAGGAGTGAGATAACCTTTAAGTAAGATGTACGCATTTCTAACCTCCAAACGCATTAAATGCATTTTGCAATACGCAACACAATCGATTGCGCAATTCTTGTAACAGTTCTGTCCTTTTGATTAAACGTACCATAGTTCAGGCCTTATAAACGTTTTAGCCCATATCATGCATGGATTTTCACGGAATTCTCGCCATATTCATCCCATTGATGCAGTTTCGCCTTTTACCAGTCGACCAAGTTTCTGCCACTCAATCATTGCAGCCGATACCAAATCCTGCTCGGATATCGGCCGGTTTTCGGGCGCGGCAAGATGGGCTGCGTGCAGAATGGCATTTTTGATATGCCCGCCGCACAGCGTATAATCCCGCGCAAGCTTGTAATAATTTATATCCGGTTCAACCCGGGCCTCTGGCGCAATCAAAGTGCGCCACAGTTTCTGCCGTTCGACAACACCGGGTTCCTTAAATGTGATGCGATACTGGATGCGGCGTTCCAACGCCGCGTCCAGACTTTGTCCCAGATTCGTCGTCAAAATCGTAATGCCGTCATATCGCTCAATCTCCTGCAAAATGATGTTGATCTCCATATTGGCATAACGATCGGTGCTTTTGCTCGTTTGTTCCGTGCGTTTGCTCAAAAGGGCATCTGCTTCATCCAGCAGCAGTATCGATTGGTTCGTGCGCGCCGCAGCAAACAGTTTGACGATATTCTCCCCCGTTTCACCGACCCATTTGCTCACCAGATTCGACATATCCACGCGCTGAAGCGGCCGATGAAGTTCATTTGCAATCACCTCGGCTGCGAACGTCTTCCCCGTGCCCGGTGCGCCATCAAACAGGATGCAAAGTCCCTTGCCGGTTGCAAGATGTCGCGCAAATCCCCATTCGTGCATGACCTTACTATGACTTTTGGCTGCACGCAATATGGTCTCAAACACGGTCATCTGATCGGGCGGAAGTACAAAACGCGATAGACGGGCAGCATCAGAATTTGTCGCTAAAGCCAAACCGTCAAATGAACGTGACAATACAGCCTTGCATGCATCGGTCAGCAAATGTGCTGGGCTTTGATTGGGATTCGCACTTCGCGCAGACCGATACAGACAGCAAACATGTTCAATTTGTGCAGCACTTAGCAGATAATCGCTTCCATATTGTTCCAGCAAATCGGCAGACAAATCGGGCATCATTTGGCGAAAAATTGCCATTCTGCGACCAGAGCCTGGATTGTCAAACTGTATTATTTGATGCATCAGGCAAAGAAATCGCTCATCACAGGATTCACGCTTTGTTGTGGTATAAATCCAGACACCATGTCTGTTTGATATTGCTCTGCATAACGAATCGACTCCGGAACTATTGCCCAGCAAGAGATCGACGTTAGGCAATAATACGATGGACTGCTGTTCTGGTATTTCATCGAGTATTTGATTCCAAAGATGCGGCTTGCAATGCAGCAGCGCAGAAACATTCAGCTCATAGAGATTCACACCGAGCGAAGATGCCAGATAACGCGCAAAGTGCTTTTTGCCATTCCCGGGTTGTCCATATAACATCAGGCTGTAATGACTGACAGATGTTGAGCGTAAACATGTACGGCAAAAATCCATCAGTTGAAGATGTACATCATCGGCTGCGAACTGTATAGTATGTGGTGAAATAACAGAAAAATACGGACTGTTTGAGAATATCATATCTGCACCAGGTTCCAGCCGTCGCAAATAATCCGTTGTCAGGCAGACATCGAATTGCTCACCATATTCATTAATTCTGAATCTGCATACTGAGCGATTATTCAAAAACGAGCGAATATCACTTTTTTGATAGTATGGTTCATAATCGTAACGGTTGTCAACTATCTCAAACAGGTCTTCCAACAGCTGCACATCCATGCCTGTGTGATGACGATCTGTATAAATTCTGGCACAAAGATCCTGAATTTCACGATGTGAGTGATGCATATACAAAACGAGCACGACGTATATTTCCAAAGGTGTCAAACCGTCCTGTTCTGCCACTGATATCAATGGAACCGAAACGCCGGATGCGCACAATCGTTCAGACTTTTGCAACCATAAATCCAGCAACGATTCCAACTGTTCATCCGTTTCAATGGCCGTAAACCGTTGACGGCGCAGATATCGGCTTAACAATGCCCGGACGAGAATATTACCCACACTCAACACGTCCAGATTGGTACGATACTCAATCCGGCTGAGCGATTTGAGCGCATCATATTCGTTGATAGTGATGTTATCAAGAGATTTATTCTGCATGGCTCGTCAACTGCGGAAAATATTGTTTTGAAGACTCAGAAACCTTTACCTGACTGGAGATCTTCCAATCCTTCACAGAATCGTTCACCCACTTAAAAGCAGAAATATCCAGATTTCGAATGCGCGTGAGATCCGGAATATCTGTCGCTCTGAGAACGAGATTGGAGCCACCAAACCACTCGCTGAAATTGCGCCATTCGGTCTTGCCCCATTGATCTATCGATTCAATAAGCCAAACAACTACCGGTTCTTTGCTTAGCGATTCCTTCCGAACGGCTTTGCCGTCCATCAGGCGAATACCGTCAACATTACCCCGAACTGCAATAGTGTGAAAACCTCGCGGCATGTCTTCGCAACAAACTTTTTTTTCCCAATTATCATATGCGAAATCCCCAGAACCATTGCAATCAACTTCGAGTTTTGTTAGTTTTGGAGCTCCCATATCCGGTTTAGGTTTGATATCAAAGCATACATCGACGTTATCATACAACACGCGCACCGTAAAAACAAAGGGTTCATCATCATATCTTACCGGTGGGTAGTACAAATTCGGATCATCAATGTATTTACTTTCAGGTTTATAAGAGCGCGAGACACATCGACCTTCGGCATTACAGTATTCATCAGAATCACACTTTATACCCTGACAAAGGCATTGGCTGTCGACGCATACCTCATACCCCTCACACCGCTTATTGCCACACAAACATGTGCCGTCATGACATTCCACATCACCAAGTGCCACTGTACCGCTTACGCACATTTCCATTTCACATGTCTCAAAATCATGGCAAAAAGCTGTTCCACATGAGCGTTTACCTTTGTAGCAGGAATAGTGCTTGGGCAGCAATTCGCCATTGCATAAGCAACCGCCTTTATCATAATAATAGTTCGGTTGATCACATGTCCCCTCGATACAACCATGTCCACCAAGTGGCATGTCATAACCCACATTATTGTATTTACGAGGGCAAGAACAATGTTTTCCATCCGTTGATGGTGAAAATGAATAGGCGCAATGGTCGAAATCACATGCAAATCTGCCGCAAGTATGCTCCGTGTCACTATAAGATGTATTCTTTAGCACATCATCCAGAAAGGCATTATGCCAACATGGCACAAATGCTTTGCGTTCTGTATCACATAATCTGTTTCTGTGATCGTAGCATTCACCATCACGACATGTTCCGTAACCGCACCCCGGATGTTCGCCGCAAAAACACATCTTGAGCTGTTTTCTGCCGTACAGATATTCCCTGGTTTCACTATACGGGATCTTTTCGAAGTTATATGGCATAATCACTTCTTTGCAAACTTCGCCAGTCCGGCACCGCCACTGACCGCACACGCAGTTATCCGTCTCACACGTTTCCTCGCTCAAAACTGTCATATCACGAAACGGGTCAGGTGGTGTTTTGCGCGATTGGCCAGGATCCACTGTTATCGGTGATGTGTTGTCAACACATGCGATTTCGTCATGTCGAGCACATGCATTGATGCATAGCGCAC
>JAEEGL015643843.1_pt1 | contig 20956 bp, 17 predicted proteins | sample 9134231 | NCBI WGS metagenome assembly JAEEGL01 (sample SAMN16246548, study PRJNA631951) | gut metagenome | biome: gut microbiome; feature: rumen; material: fiber-attached | host: Bos | place: Iran: Karaj | collected 2018-10
GGCCCACTACCTACCAAAGTAGGTATTTTGAAAAAAACGGGATCTCAAAGCACTGAGGGTAAAAAAAGCAGCCCATGCCATACGGCATGAGCTGCGGCCGATGTATCATACCTACGCCGTCCAGCTGAACACCGCCAGCCTGTTGTTGATATTTCTGCCTATGAGGGCAAACAGTTTTCCCCGGATCGAATACTTCTTCATTTCCTCGTTGTAGCTCCTTTCGGAGACATATTTCAGGCGGGGTTCCAGTTCAAGGTATTCTCTTCCCGACCTTGTCCCCCACCCAAATGTTGCGTTTGTGTTCTTTACCGCATCATGATGGCTCCCGTGTTTTTCAAGGAAAGGGGAATGAAGCTCAGCGAGCAGATACCCTTTCGGAAAACTGTCACAAAGCATTTTAAGGCAGGTCTTAACCTGTTCTTTTGAAAAATATTCCAGCACGCCCTCCATAACAATGATCGTCATGTCTCTTTCGGGGAGATCCCTTGTCCATCCCCCGTCAAGGGCGCTGCCCTCAAGCATTATGCACCGTTCTCTGTCTTCATACACCTTGCGCCTCACTGCGATCTGGTCTGGCAGATCCACGTCATACCATATGATCTTTCCGTTATCGACCTGGGAAAACTTATCGTCAAACCCGCACCCGAGATTGATGCACAGAGCCTCCGGATACCTTTTTATCAGCCTTTTCAGCTCGTTGCGGAACATGATGGTCCTTGCCACTACGCCTTCATGGGACAGGAAAGGATCAAATTTGCTGACATCCACTCCGAGAGTGTCGATTATCTCCTTTGCTTTGGGATCTTTGATCCTGGCGTTTGGCCTGACCGTCTCACTTGCCTTGATCGCCAGAGGGATCAGGGCTGTCTCCTGTACATCTCCGAATTTCAGATCCATTGTCCGTTTCTCCTTTCTTGTTGGTTAGTAATGACTAACACCTGGTCCTAATTAAAGCCCTGCCACCCGGCAGAGCATCCGTGCGGGACCCGTAAGACTTCCCCGCTCCCGTAAGACTACATCTTTCTTTGGCCACTGTCAAGTTCCGTGAGATCCGGTTAACGTTCAATCCTCCGTCAGAAACCAGTCATCGGCCTCCTCATCGTAGTAGTAAACAGCATCCTCGTACTCATCATAGAAGAACATGGTGTCGGTCTCATCATCGTAGAGATAGATATTTCCGTCTTCAACCAGATACCAGATCTCCTCTTCATAATCGTATTCCCAATCCTCGGAATCCTCGTCCCTGTCGCAGGTCTCCCAGCCTCCCCCGTAGGTCCCCCAGCCGCACCAGGACTCCTCAAAATCACTGTAATCGCAATAATCATCGCTTCCGCTGGCGCTGACAAACCCTCCGAGCCAGTCGATATACTCCTTATCGAATCCGCATTTCGAATATACACTGACCAGCCTGTTATAAAAATCCCTGTCTCCGTAAGGGAGTGAGACGGCGAGGCCGGTAAGCTCATTTTTGTCTGAAGTGTGGCCGAAATACGCCACGCAATTTTTAAGTGAGATCTTGAGATCTTCGGTGAGTTTTCCTGTTTCGCCTGCATTCTCCACGATGGACAGCATGTCGCTGACGTAATAATCATCCATGGTGACAAAGCTCTCATCATCCGCCCAGTCGCTGCAAAATTCTTCCATAAAGCCTCTGCCGATAGCCTTGTGGAGTTTGCTGTAATTGGAGCCGGTAAGCCTGTCCGTGTTTTGATAGGCGTAATCCTTCCACCTGGTCATCAGGTCCGGAACGGCCCCTTCATTTACGAGGACCATTGTTGAAGAGCCTCCCGCAAGGTAATTTTTATCATTCGCACTTATCATGTCGTCTATGATCCTCTTCCCCAGAAGCGGGCCGGATATCCCGGGATTTGATTCAAACAGTTTCATCCATTCCGTATATGACCATCCGAGCCCCGACTCAAAATCCTCGGACAGGACCGAATATCTGCAGAAGGGCGAGAGGACATAACAGGTCTCAAGATTAGCCATTATGCAGCAGTCCATCCCGATGATATCGAAACCCACGTCGGAGTTTTCGCGAAGCGCGCTCTGTATCTCATCTAGGGTCAGAGACGACTCATCGCTCTGCCATTCGTCGTATCCGAAGCCGTATACCGGGCCTCCGCCGTGATCCCATAAGATGAGCATATACCTGTCAGCGGGAAAGTTCTTCTTTCCGAAATCGATGAAATCCGAAAGAGTCTTTGATACGGTACAGTCCAGCTGTCCGAGATCGTCTTTGATGAGTTTCAGTTCTTTATTTTTGATCTGGTAGATCTGGGAGGTTTTTGAAGAGATGCCGTGATCATGCCATTTTTTCGTCCCCATGGTCTGGATTATGACATTCACGTTATTCCCTATGCCGGATCCGAGCATCTCGGAAATATCCGAGGATGCCTCACCGGCCTTGGTCTCGAGATCCGACCCGTTCATATATATGAGGATGGTAGCTGATCTTATGTTACTGCCGGCGCTTGCGGGAAGGACATCGGGTGTCGGCTCCGTCTTGTGCGGAGTCTGCGGGTTTGCGGTATCGCCGGTCTCTTCCGCATGCATCGATCCGGTCATTTCCCCGATCTCACCCGTCGTTTCCTCATCATCCCAAAAGTCGTCGCAGCCGCAGACAGAGAGCGCAGCCAATATGAAAATGAGCAGAAATACCAAAAATCTTTTTTTCATATCCTTTTCTTTCCGACTGTTGCTCTCGGAAGAATGCCGATCCCGGGATGTTAAGACATATACTCCACCTCGACCCTTTTCTGGGGTATCCGTATATCCGAGCGCTTTTCCGCAACATCTGCGCAGTACTCCAGGGTCTTCTGTATCTTTCCCGCAAGGATTTCTACCAGTTCCCTGTATCTGGGTTCCTTAAGCCTTACATGAAGGATTATCCTGTCTTCCGTGACCTCTATCTCCCTGATGGACTCGTGAGTTCCGAAAGCGTCGATATCAAGCTGGTCCGTCAGGGACGATGTGTCATAGATAAGGGTGGGATTGCGCTCCACTCCCACATCTATCTCATCGGCGATCCGGAGTACCGCCGCCAGCATGCCTGTGCGGATCACGCCGTGGGAAGTATTCATATCCGGGTATTCCTTTTCATCATAAAGATCCGTTTTCCGGTGCCCTCTGGAAACCTGAACGATGGCAAATCTGACGTCTTCATCCGGTATGTCGAAAAGATCCGCGTACTTATTTATGAACTTCCCGCTGAACTCATGGTGAAAATCCCGGATGATCCTGGTCTCATCGGCATCGGGGAATCTCCTGAGATATGAATCCAGATCTATCTCCTTCGTAAATGATTCAAAATGCTCTCTGGTAACCCCCATTCCCACATCATGAAGATAGCATGACATTGCCAGGACGTAGCATTCGATGAGGCTCAGGGAATACACCTGCTGTCCCAGGATCAGATTGCAAAATTCCAGCACGCCCGTACTGTGCATTATGGAGTGATCGGTGAAATGAGGGAACCAGGTCTGAAAAGAATCCAGCAGATGCCTCAATACCACCTTGCAGTCGTCGACACGTTTGTGAAGGGCTTCGTCCTCCTCCATAAGTCTGGTCTCGATCAGATAATTGTTCATTCCGTCTCTTTCGCTCCTTTAAGCTCCTGCATTTGATACAAGATTCCGGACAGGCTTACTTTGTCCTGAGATCACCGTGAAAGAACACAGCGACGGTACCGGGGCCGGTATGACTTCCGATAGTGGCTCCTATGGGGAATATCCGTACCTTTCCGTCGAGGTTGGGAAACTTCTCTTCGATCATATCCGCAACGAATCTTGCATCCTCATAGCAGTCGGACTGGGAGATAAAGCACTTCCCCGAATAATAAGTGCCGTTGTACGCATGCTCGGCCATCTTTGCCACTATCCGCTGGGATACCTTTTTCTTGCCCCTGATCTTTTCTCTGGGGATCAGGAGCCCGTCGCTGTCCATGTTTAACAGAGGGCATATCCCGAGAACGTTCCCGATGGTCCCCGCAGTCTTCGACACCCTGCCCCCACGGATATAAAAGGTGAGATCCGTTGAAAAGAACCAGTGATGTACATGGAGTTTATTTTTCTCGGCATATTCATGCAGTTCGTCTATCCCCATGCCCTGATCCCTCAGATCCGCCAGGCTGTCCACAAAAAGCCCGTATCCGCTGGATGCTCCCAGGGAATCGACTATGTATATCTTCCGGTCAGGATATTCTTCCCTTAAGTTTTCAGCGGCTAGACGGGCCGAATTCACGGTGCCGGTGAGTCCGCCGGACAGGGTTATGTGTATGATGTCCCTCCCCTCTTTGAGAAACGGTCCGAAGAACTCTTCGTATTCCACAACGCTCACCTGACTGGTCTTTGTCTCCTCCCCTTCAAGCATTCTCCGGAACAGCTCCTTCGGGGGAACTGACTCACCCATATCATCCAGATACTGGGTTCCTCCCAGTTCGAAATGGAAATAAACCACGGGAATATTTCTTTTTGCAAAGTATTCCTTCGACAGATCGCTTGACGAGCAGCAGCTCAGTACATAATCGTTCAAAGCAGTTTCCTCCTTACACCGTTCACAACTATACAGATTTATTTCGGAACGCGATCCGGTCCCGGATCCTCCCGGCTTTCATATCAAGTCCGGCCCGTCATCTCTATCCCGATGCCGGCTTTATACCCGGCGAGATCAGGGTCTCAAGGGTTTCAAACAGGCGGTCGGGCTCGATGGGTTTACTCAGATGAGCATTCATGCCTGCCTGAAGGGATCGTTGTACATCTTCATCGAACGCGTTGGCTGTCATGGCTATGACGGGCACGGTCTTTGCATCCCGGCGGTCCATATTTCTGATGGATTCCGTAGCTCCCAGTCCGTCAAGGACAGGCATTCTGATATCCATTAGGATCGCGTCATAGGTACCTTCCGGAGAACCGTAAAACATTTCCACCGCGATCTGCCCGTTCTCGGCGTGATCTACCACCATCCCTCTTGAATCAAGGAGATTTTTCATGATCTCCGCATTTATCATCATATCCTCTGCCACAAGGATACGCTTCCCGTTGAGATCCGCTTTCCTTGGTTCGCCTTCTGCGATCCTCTTGCCGGTGATGGCCTTTCTGAATTCATCAAGGACCGTGTACGAGGAGAGGGGCTTTGAAATAAAACCGTCAACTCCGGCGTCTCTGGCCTCATCTTCGATCTCATCCCAGTTATATGCAGTGAGGATGACCACAGCGGCGTTATCCTCATTTTGCCTGCGTATCCTCCGGGTGACCTTTATCCCGTCCTCTTCGGGCATCTTCCAGTCTACCAGGATCAGGTTGTAGGCTTCGTGTCTGGCGTCCTCGATGCGCAGCATTTCCAGCGCTTCCTGCCCGCTTGTGCAGGTGTCCGCAAGGATCCCCTCGCTGTCCATGACTTCCTTTGCCTGTCTCAGCGCTTCCGGATCGTCGTCGATGATCAGCACATGCAGGTCCTGAGGCCTGATATCATCATCTCCTGAGGAAGATTCTTTGTCCGAGATCCTGAGAGTGACGGTCACCACAAAGGTAGTGCCCTTCCCCTTTTCGCTGTCCACTTCGATATTGCCGTTCATCATTTCCACGATATTTTTTGCAATGGCCATTCCCAGCCCGGTGCTTCCGTATTTATTTACCTGGGTCTCATCCTCCTGAGCAAAAGCCCCGAAGACTTTCGGCAGGAATTCCTTGTCCATGCCTATGCCGGTGTCCTGAATGGTAAAGCGGATGCTGGCATTGTCGCCAAACTCATGCAGCGGTTCCACAAAAAACGTGACAGAGCCGGGAGCCGGTGTATATTTTACGGAATTTCCGAGTATGTTCAGAAGGACCTGCTTGAGTTTCATGTCGTCCCCGATGTAATAGTCATCCACCTGCCCCATTATGACGCACTTATAGGTCAGGCCTTTTTCCTGACACTGTCCCCTTATCATGGCGTTGATCTGATCGAGCATGTTGCGGAACGGGAACTCCTCATTTCTGATCACCATACGGCCGCTTTCTATGCGGCTCATATCCAGGATATTGTTGATCAGGTGCAGGAGGTGATCCGCGCTTGCGTCTATCTTCTCAAAGGTTTCCCTTATATCCTCCGGGATATCCGGCTTGGAGAGAGCCAGGTTTGTCAGTCCGATTATGGCGTTCATGGGAGTCCGTATCTCGTGGCTCATGGAACTCAAAAAAGCCGTCTTTGCCACATTGGCCTCCTCCGCCTGATTTAGCGCGTCCGAAAGAGCCGCATTCTTTTCAAGCTCTTTTCTGGTCTCACTGTCCACATCGGTGAAGCCCACTCCCACGGCATGTATAATGCCGTCCGGGGAATCCGCCGCGCGTGACACGCTTGCCATCCTGAGCAGCTCATAATGCTCGGTCTCATCCCAGTTTGCAAGATACCTGTATGAGATCAGGGTGGACGCCGCAAGAGCCTTGCGTATGTTTTCCGGCTTGATAAATTCCAGGAAGCCCTCCCTGTCGGATGCGGCCACATATTTTGTTGCATATTCCGAGAATCTCTTTGAAAAGCAGAAATGATCCCCTTCATGAACGCCGCCCTTCAGTTCCGAATTGGCCCTGTAGCATATGGCGCTGTCCCTGTCCAGATCCACATAATACACGCTTCTGTAATCCGAAGCCATGGCGTTGATCATCTCATCCGACTCGTGTTTTTCTCTTTCCTGCTCAATAAGCTTTTCCTGAAGCGCGAGTCTTTCCTCAAGTTCTTTTTTCATCCGGCCGGTCTGCCGGACCTGGTACGCTGCGATCAGCGTTGCGACAGCCACCAGCACTATCACGACCACGATAAAATGATTCCTGACGTAATTCATCATGGTGATCTTTTCGTCAGGAAATGAATAGGACACAAGCGAACCTTCTATGATGGCTCCCGGTACCAGATTCGCCGTTTTATTCAGGATCGAATAGAGCTCTACATCTCCCTTTCTGACCGCAAATGAAAGCTTCATGGAGTCTCCGGTGGCAAGGGCGGAAAGGCCGTATTTCTCCTGGACCTCCTCCGTCAGCGCATTCCGGTAGCTACTGATCAGGGCCGCATCAAGCTTTTTCCCTGCGACTGCTCGAAAACAGTCCTCGGTGCTTTCGTAAAACGCCACTTTCCAGTTCGGAAAAGTGTCTTCGACAAACATCTCATCATTTATGAAACCGGTCTTTGTGCCTACTGTCAGTTCCGTATCCTTTGACAATACGGGATGTTCCAGTTTCGGGACACAGACATACATTTCCGTATGCATGACGGGAGATGTGATGAGAATGCCTCTGGATTCACTGTCATAGGCGCTCATATTGACCGGGAACACACAATCCACTTCCCCCGAGGCAAGGGCCTTCAGAGCTTCCTCGGTAGTAACATAGGGCTTTGTTTCAAAATCTATCACCGCATTCTGTGTACAGTCGCGGGCCAGGGAGAGGAAGTCACCCAAAGCCCCGGTAAGCTCTTTTGCGTCGTCATCGTGATCACAGAAAGGGAGATAATCATCGATATATCCGACGCTTATCGCGCCGTGCCCCGAGATCCATTCAGCCTCGTCGGACAACAGAAACGCATTCACGCCGGAGCTGCGGGAATTCTTTGCGTAAAGCTCCTGAGCGTAATAAATGTTTTCATCCTGTATCCTGCCCAGGGCATAGTCCAGATCGTCAAGCAGGTCATGACGGTTTTTATTAACCGCAAAATAGAACTCCGACTCTCCTATCTTCTCGATGGGGATGTATTTATCTATGTCGCCGTAGGCGTCCAGCGTAAGATATGCATCGATCTCGCCGTCCACAAGCATCCTGAGGGATTCCTGCTCGGTTCCCGTAAGCAGCACGATCTCGGCGTTTACTTCATGTTCCTCTTCCCACTCCCGGAACATCTCTTCCTGTATGCTCCCCTGATTGATGCCCACTTTCTTTCCGTTCAGGGTGCGGTGCTGTCCTGGCTTTATCCGGTCATTGTCCGGGACGACGAAGAGATAATAAGACTCGGCGCCCATGGGATAAGAGGGAAAGAGCATGTCCTTTGTGCGTTCTTCGGTATAGGAGACATCGCTCATAAGATCGAGCCTGCCTTCCTTTAACATCTCAAGTAGCTCCGGCCAGCTCCCCTCCACGTATTCGTAGTCCCAGCCGGTGTAGGCAGCGATCTTCTGCTGATACTCGTAAGCGTAGCCGGAGCGCTTCCCGTGACTGTCCAACCGGTTAAATGAGGAATCATACCATCCCACACGGACGGTCTTTTTTTCGGGGGCGGATCCGGCGGCGTGAGCAGGCAGACAATGCGCCGGAAGCAGGCTGAACAGCAGACATGCGGCAACTATCAGCAGTATTCTTTTTCGTAGATTTGCCTTCATATCGTAGATTATACACTTTACGGGAGCATTATTGCAAATAAAGGACCCGGTCCCATGAATAATGAGACCGGGTCAAAAAAACCTCATATCATGACCGGAAGATCATTTCTTTCCGCCGAGATATGCGACAGTGAGGGGATTGCTGGGCAGTCTTCCCTCTTTGATCCCGTAATTGATGTAGTGATTGTAAAGTTTCTTCGGGTCTCTTCCCACGGACTTCACCACATCGGGATAGGCAGTGGCGTAATAATTTGCATCAAACAGAGCTCCGTTGGGGAGAACAATGATGCTGCCGGCTGCGATCTTATGGGCGTTCTGAAGAGCGAGAAGCTGCTGATAGTACGCTGCCTGAGCCTGGGCCTGGGCCTGAGCCCTGGCTGCGTCCTGCTGGGCCTTTGCTGCCGCAGCCTGTTCCTGGGCGCTCTTTGCTGCTGCCTTTGCCTGCTCAGCTTCTCTTTTGGCCTTCTCGGCCTCTTCGCGCTGCCTTTCAGCCTCTTTACGCTGTCTCTCGGTCTCTTCAGCCTGCCTTTTGGCCTTTTCCTTTCTCTCTTTCTCTTCGGCATCCGAAATGGCATCGGCTATTACGAGAGCAGTGATGATATCGTCTATATCCTCATCGCCGTCATAGTCATAGTCGTAGCCATTCTCATAATCATCATCCCAGTCAGCCTTCACGGGAACCGCTGCCGCAGTCGAAAAAACCGCCGCCGCGACGAGGACTGACAGGGATCCTACAATAAACCTGTTCTTCTTCATACCTGATCTCCTTTCTCACAAAATCCTGAATCGTCACTTAACGTCTGCATATTATACAGTATCGTTTTGGATACTGCAATTCATATTATTTATTATTTATACGATCCAAAGAGCCGCAGGGTTTATTCCCCTTCCTGCTGTTCCCCCTCAGGCTGTTCTTCGGCAGGCTGCTCTTCAGCGGGCTGCTCTTCAGCGGGCTGCTCCTCGGCGGGCTGCTCCTCCCCGCCTTCGGGCTTGTCTTCGGGAGTCTCAGGCTCAGGGCTTGTCTCGGGCTGAGGGTCCGGAGTCTTTGGCTTCGTGGTCCAGCTGTAGAAGAATGCATGATTGCCGATCATGGTATATTCGCTTATCCCGTAATAATCAGCGTAATACTTTGTCATAAAGAACAGATAATCACCGACGCGGGCTCCGTCAAGCACTTCCTGAGCCGCCTTTACGCAGGTGGAATTGGGCCCCCTTGCGATTATCAGTTCCACTTTCCCGGATCTGTATGAAGCAAACTGCATATTCTGGGTGATGACGCCGGTTATGGTATTGGGAAAGGCGGAGCTCTTGACCCTGTTCATTATCACCGAACCCACCGCAAGCTTTCCGGTGTAGGATTCGCCGTCGGCCTCAGCCTGTATGGTGGCCGCCAGCCATTCCAGTTCTGAAGCGCTGGCAGCGTACGACCCCGAAGTGTCCTCCCTCTTCATGGCAAGCCTTGCCGCGATCTGTCTGGCAAGTTCTGCCTGTGCCGCCGCCGTCTGGGCTTCGATAGCCTTCATCTGCTTATCCAGGGAGGCCAGCTGCTGATCGTAATCCTCTATCTTACGGGACTCGCTTGAGAGTGTGATATTCGTGGATTCAAGCTCGCCCATCACTACATCTGTCAGGTCCTCAAGCTCCCCGTACTTTGTGTCCAGATCTTCCTGATAGGAATTGAGTTCAGATTCCTTTTCATGAACGGCGTCGAGTTTTTTCTGAAGTTCTTCCTCCAGCGCCCTGCATTCGGACATCTTGTTCTGGTCGTACCTGACTATGGCGCTCAGATACTCCGTCCTGCTCATGAGCTGGTTGAAATTGCCGGACTCGAGTATCAGCATCATCATGCCCTTGGTGCCCCCGCTCTCATACACGTTCCTGACGCGTTTTTTGAGGAGAGCATATCTCTCGTCCCTCTGTTTCTGCACCTCGGACAGTTCGTTATTCAGTTTCACGATCTGGGATGAAACGTCGGACATCTTTTCCTCCGCATCCCTGATCTCGGCATCCAGATCGTCTAGCTGGTCCGAATAATCGTCTATGGTGCTCTTAAGGGAATTGCTCTGCTTCTGCAGGCTGTTCACGTTGCTCTCGGTGACATCCCTCTGTCCTTTAAGGGCGTTGATGGCTTCCCTTGTCTGCTGGGTCTGCTTTTCCAGTATTGAGATGGTCTCCTGGGTCCTTGCTTCATTGCCCTTCATGGCCTCGATCCGCTCGTCATATTCGTCGGCAGAGCAAGGCAGGCCCGGCAGCGAAAAAACCATCGCCGCCGAGAGGAAAAGGACTGTTATCGCCCTGAAGGCCTTTCTCATTACAGATCCGTTCATTTCCCTTTTCAGCCGAATTTCTTTATCACATCCACGGTGACATGTTTTCCCTGGATCCCGATCCGGACATCGTCGGCGAGGTTTGCGACCACGGACTTTTCAAGCTCATCCCAGTCCTCATCCGCTTCCTCCCCGGTCCCTTTTTCATCCTCTACGGATGCCCTGTAATTGTCCAGCGTCCAGTAGAACGCTTCATTCATTTCATAATCAAAACCCGAAGGCATCCCCATCATCATATATCCCTGCATATATTCGGGGGGCATATCCGTCAGATCCGAATCCCTCGCCGCCAGGAAACGGTCCACAACATCCCTCATCTTTCCCAGGACGCCCTTTGCAGCCTCATTTTTCCCGCTTTTGGACAAATCCAGGAGATTCTCCCTGACGTAACTGTCCACCTCGGTAAGAATGGCGAGATGAATGGTGCACTTCTTCCCTTCACCGATGAACTTAAGCGTCATCACGTGCTTTCCGGTGATCTGCCGGACCATGGACATGGTCTCTTCGGTAAGGAGCCGGAATCTCAGGGATTCCCTGTCTGTCAGGTTCATATTTCCGGCAAAGAATTCCGCTTCACGGAGTAACTCATCCATCTCGTCGTCAAAGCCAACTACTTTCATTTCCTCGGTTTTTACTATCATATCCAGTCCTTCCCTGTATCTCTCACACAACCGGTTCTCATTTTCCCACAGGCCGGCAGGCATTGACAGAATGCCTGTTCGACCTTACAATCCTCCTATCGGAGGTATTTTCCATGAATGATGACTCAGGCAAATATGATGATATGCTGGACCTTCCCCATCATGTATCCAAAAGACATCCTCAGATGCCCATGAGGAAAAGGGCCGCCCAGTTCGCGCCTTTCGCCGCTCTCACCGGATACAGCGAAGCGATCCGGGAGGCGGAAAAACAGGCGCAGGCTCAGTTCACGCCTTCCTGTCCTCATCCAGAGGATTCGTGAAGTAAGGGCCCTTGCTCTTATCGCCCTTGGTGCTCTTCCCGAAGGAGTAATCATTTCCGGGCAGGATGGCGTTCAGCACCACCCCAAGTATAGCCGCGATTGCCAGGCTTGTGAGGGTGATGGAGGTTCCCCCTATGTTAAAGGTAAGCCCCTCCGTAAATCCGAGCCCCGACACAAGTATCACCGCAGCGATTATCAGGTTTCTGGATTTTGTAAAATCAACCTGATTCTCCACTATGTTCCTCACGCCTATAGCTGAGATCATCCCGTAGAGGATGAAACTGATCCCGCCTATGATGGCTGCGGGCACGGAAGCGATCATCTGTGAGATCTTGGGTATGAAGCTCAGCACAACGGCGTAGATGGCGGCCAGATGGATCACCTTGGGATCATATACCCCTGATAATTCCAGAACACCGGTATTCTCGCCGTAGGTGGTGTTCGCAGGTCCGCCGAAAAGCGCCGCGATGCTGGTTGCAAGTCCGTCTCCCATAAGGGTTCTGTGAAGTCCGGGATCTTCGACGAAATTCCTGCCGGTGGTGGCCGAGATCGCAGAGATATCACCGATATGCTCCATCATGGTGGCTATGGCGATGGGCGCCATCACAAGGATCGCCGTCAGATCGAATTTTGCGATCTGAAAAGGAGGCAGGCCCACGACCGAAGCGGAAGCCACCCCTGAAAAATCAAGTATCGCGCTGCCGTCCGCGTTGGTGAATCCGGCAGCGTTCATTATAAGGGCGACCGCGTAGGATACGACGACTCCCAGGAGGATGGGGATGATCTTGAGCATTCCCTTTCCCCAGATATTGAAGATGACCACGGTCAGAAGAGCCACAAGGCCGAGAAACCAGTTGGTCTTGAAATTGTTCACCGCGCTGGGGGCAAGAGACAGACCGATGCAGATGATTATGGGACCCGTGACAACGGGAGGAAGAAAGCGCATGGACCTCTCTACCCCGACCGCCTTTATGATAAGGGCCAGGATTATGTACAGAAGTCCGGCTATCACTATTCCGCCGCAGGCATAAGGCAGCTTCTCGCCGTAACTCATTTCGGCAAACTTTCCGGTATTAAGCTCCGCAACGGTGGCAAAGCCTCCCAGAAAAGCGAAAGAGGACCCGAGAAAAGCGGGCACCCTGAGTTTGGTGCAGGCGGCGAAAATAAGCGTTCCTACACCGGCCATGAAAAGCGTCACCTGAACGGACAGGCCCTCGCCGTGAAAATAGGAGTTTACCAGTATCGGCACCAGCACCGTCGCCCCGAACATGGCGAACATGTGCTGCAGTCCCAGGATCGCCATCTTGGGCGCCCCCAGGGTCTTTGCATCATAAATCGCATTTTTGTTTCCGTCCATCAATACTCTCCTTTCCTGCTGAGCGGTTTATTTTATCCCTGATCCGTCTGGACTGATCAGAATCAAGATACCTGAAAAGCGCAGCGTAATTCTCATATCTTACGGGACTTATCTCCCCTCTCGAAAGAGCCTCCCTCACGCTGCAGCCGGGTTCCGTCACGTGGGCGCAGCCCCTGAACCTGCAATCGTTCATGTACCTGTCAAACTCATGATAATAAAGCCTGAGATCCGGGGGCTCGATAAAATCTATGGAAAGCGAGGTAAATCCCGGCGTGTCAAGCACGAAGGTATCGCCGTTAAGGGCGATGATCTCAGTATGTCTGGTGGTATTCCTGCCTCTCTTTGTCTTTCTGGAAAGCTCGCCGGTCTCCATTTTGGCATCCGGCCACAGCCTGTTGATCAGAGACGACTTCCCGACGCCGGAAGGTCCGGCGAGGACCGTGGTCTTTCCCTCAAGGCATTCCTTCAGTTCTTCAAGTCCGTCCCCCGTTTTTGCGCTGATGAACATAACCCTGCACCCGGAGCCCTCGTAGGCTTCCCTGTATACGCTGTTCCGGTCGACAGAGGAGAGATCGTTCTTATTAAACGCTATGACGCAGGGGACATCCTCATCTCCCATAAGGATCAGGAACCTGTCCAGAAGCGTCATGTCAGGTTCAGGATAGCCTAAAGAAAATATGATAAGTGCCTGATCCACATTTGCCGAAGCCGGCCGCACAAGCTCGTTTTTCCTCGGAAGCAGAGCCGTGATATTGCCGGCGGTCTTTTCATTGTCCTGAACGGGTTCCACCAAAACCTCATCCCCTATGAGAGGCTTTATCCCGTCCTTTCTGAATATCCCTCTGGCCCGGCACTCATAGGTCACGCGGTCCTCGGCGAACACATAATAGAAACCGCCTATGCCCTTGAGTATCCTGCCCCTCATATAAGCTCAGGACTGGGGCGTAAAGGTGACGCTCCGGGTCACCGTCTTCTGGGTGGTCTCCCCCTCAGTCACGGTCACGTTCCCTTCTTCATCCGTGGTCGACGTGTCGGGTCCCTTTACATCAAAGGTCAGGGTAAGGGTTCCCGTAGATGCGCTTATGCCGGTGATATTACCGGTTTTGTAAGGGAATTCCGTTACGGTTGTTGACAACAGCTGGGTCCCGTCCGAGGACGTGAGGACCACGTTCACCTCGCTGCCCTCCCTGTAACCCTCGTCTGCGCCGGGCGCCTCTATGGTCTGGTCCGCATAACTGTAGTAGATCTGCTCGGGTCCAAGGCTGACGGTCAGGGCTACGACCGTCTTCTTTTCCACCTCGGCGCCTACGTTGTAGCTCTGTTTGATAACGATGCCTGCGGGTACCGTACTGCTGTGTTCATGCACGGTCTCACCCACCGTGAGGCCTGCCTGGGTGAGCTTTACTATGGCGTCCGTCTCCAAAAGCCCCACGGTATCCGGAACGGTGACCTTTGTATTCTCGGCAGGAGCGCTGGGCTGTGCTGCCGGAATGCTCTGAACTTCAGTCTCGGAAGGGCCTGAACTCACAAATATGGTGATCACGCTGCCGGCTTCGCCCTTTGTGCCTGCAGCGGGACTCTGGGATATCACAAGCCCCTCTCTCACTGCAGAGTCTGACTGGGTGGAAACGGTGACCTCAAAGCCCAACTGCTCGAGGTTTGCCCTGGCCTCAGCCTGACTCAGTCCCGTAACATCCGGGAGTTCGATGCCCTTTTCCTCAACCTTGCTTACGGTAAGTTCGATCTCGGTGCCCGGCTCCACAAGCTCCTTAGGCTCAACGGAAGCAGACAGGACCACCCCGTCCTTTTCTCCGGGCTCATATCCCGTTATCACGGGAGTGAGGCCTATCTTCAGAAGGGCCTTCTTCACTTCCTCCACATCGCCCCCCACTACCTCGGGCATCTCCACCATAACCTCGGGTTCCTTTGAACCCCCGATTATCCCGAAGGTCTTCGCGGCTATCACGAGTACCACTATGCCGAGAATGGCAGCCGAGATCACCGCGATCATGGTCTTAAGGCGGTCGTTGTTCTGATCCCTGTAGCTGCGCTGGGGCTTGCGGTTCCTCTGGGAAGGCCTCTTCTTCCTCTGGACGCGTCTCGCGCCGCCCACGTAGTAATCGTCGTCTTCTTCGTCCTCGTAACGGCCCCTGCGGGGATCATAACCCCGGGCGTGCCTTTCCTCCCTGTAGCCGCCGTAATTCCCGTCGGGATCCGCGTCCTGTTCACCGTAGTCCCTGGATCTGCGCCTTATATCCTCCAGATCGTCCTCTGTCAGATTTCTGGTGGCCACATCCTCGTCGGTCCCCACATCCTTGACAAAATCGTCATTGGGATTGATGAGGCTCTGTTTCAGATCCGCTATGAGTTCTCCCATGTTCTGGTAACGTCTGTCGGGACTTTTCTGGCAGCACTTATTTACGATGCGCTCCACAGACACGGGCACATCGCTCACATAATCCCTTATGGAGGGCATGGGCTCCTGTATATGCTTTATCGCTATTGCCACGGTGGTGTCCCCGTTAAAAGGAACGCGTCCCGTCAGCATTTCAAAAAGCGTGATGCCGAGAGAATAGATGTCACTCCTCTCGTCGGAATAACCTCCTCTGGCCTGTTCCGGAGAGGTGTAATGAACGGAACCCATGACGTTTGAGGAAATGGTATTGCTGGAGGCCGCCTTCGCTATGCCGAAATCGGTGACCTTTACCTTGCCGTCCTTGGAAATGATTATATTCTGCGGTTTGATATCGCGGTGGATGATATGAGCGTTGTGTGCAGCCTCTATCCCCATGGATACCTGAATGGCAATGCTGACTGCCTCCTTGACGGAAAGCCTTGACTTCTTTTCGATGTATTTTTTGAGGGTGATGCCCTCCACCAGCTCCATTACAATGAAGGACACTCCGTTCTCATTTCCCACGTCATAGACATTGACGATATTGGGGTGCATGAGGCCGGCTGCGGCCTGAGCCTCAGCCCTGAACTTTGATACAAAGTTGACATTTTCCGCGAACTCCTGCTTCAGGATCTTCACGGCCACGTTTCTTCCCAGTTTCCTGTCCTTCGCCTTGTAAACGTCGGACATTCCGCCGGTCCCTATCTTCTCAAGGATCTCATAGCGGTCCGCTATGCTCATTCCAATCTTTATCATAAATCCTACCCTGATCTCCCTTCAGTCAGACCGCGAAGGGATCGATCACTATTACGGAGATATTATCCCTGCCTCCGCCGGCTTTTGCGCTGTCCACAAGCATCTCTGCCTTTTCTTCAACTGTAATGTCCCGGTTCAGTATATCCCAAATGGTCCTTGAATCCGTCATGTTTGTAAGCCCGTCGCTGCAGAGCAGTACTATATCGTCCCTCTCCAGCCGGACATGAAAACAGTCAGCATCCACATCTTCCTTGACGCCGACCGCTCTTGTGATGATATTTCTGTCGGGATGATTTCTGGCTTCTCTCCTGCTCAGCTCCCCGGCTCTCACCATCTCCTCTACCAGCGAATGATCCACCGTGATCTGTTGGAGCCTGTCCCTGCATACATAAAGCCTGCTGTCTCCGACGTTCACAACTTCCATATCAGTCCCGGAAATGGAACAGCACACTATGGTGGTCCCCATTCCCTTAAGGCCGATCTCGGATTCGGAGAGCCTGAATATGGCCCTGTTGGCCTCTTCAACGGCGTCCAGCAGGATGCTGCGGGCGCTTTCAAAGGAACTCTCCCTGATCCTGGAAAGCATGGTCTCAACGGCCACATCGGAAGCAGTGCCGCCGCCGTTGTGCCCGCCCATACCGTCAGCGACCACGAACAGACTGTCAAGCCTGCCCACTCCGAGGTTGCTGACAAAAACAAAGTCCTGATTATTCTCTCTCTTTAAACCGATGTCCGTTAAAGCAGACGATCTGATCAAATGGATTCCTCCAGTTTGCAACGTCTCAACTGTCCGCAGGAGCCCTGTATGTCCCTGCCGAGTTCTCTCCTAATAGTAACAGAAACATCTTTTTTTTCAAGTCTGTCACGAAACGCCAAAACACGGCTGTTTGAAGGTTCCCGAAGCGGCGAACCCGCGACAGGATTCATTCGTATAAGATTTACGTGAGCAAATGCCCTGTGCGCAAGGTCTGAAAGCATATCGGCATCGGGAATCCCGTCGTTAAACCCGGATGCCAGACTGTATTCAAAGGTCACCCTCCTCCCGGTCTTCTCCCGATAATAAATACAGGCGTCCATGATATCGGAAATGCTGTATTTCCTGGCAGAAGGCATTATCTTACGTCTCTTTTCGTCTGTGACCGCATGAAGAGAAACCGCAAGAGTGATCTTAAGGCCCGAGTCTGCGAGCCTCCTTATGCCCGGCACAACCCCGCAGGTGGATAGGGTTATGTCCCTGCGGCTTATGTTGGAGGCCTCTTCCGAAGACAGGGTTTCCGCAAATCTTATCACGTTGTCCAGATTCTCCATGGGTTCCCCTGTCCCCATGATCACGATATGGGAAATCCGCTCATCAGTCTCCCTTGCAAATGAATACACCTCTTCGAGCATTTCACCCGCTGTCAGGTTTCTCAGAAAGCCGTTCATCTGCGACGCGCAGAAAACGCAGCCCATCTGACACCCCACCTGGGAGGATACACAGACGGACAGCCCGTAGGAATACCGCATGAGCACCGTTTCCACCAGGGATTCCCCGTCGAATTCAAGCAGCAGCTTCTCTGTGCCGTCGGTTTGTGACTTAAGTAATCTCACAACCTTTCCGGGAGACAGGTCGTATTTTTCCTGAAGGGCAGTCTTAAGCTTTCCGGGGACATTCCCCATGCCGGAAAAGCCGGGTACGTATTTCCTGTGGAGCCAGCCGTATATCTGATCCGCCCTGTAAGCCTCGAACCCGGCGGATAAGACCTCAGCCCTCAGCTCCTCCATATTCAGGTCTCTCAGGCTCCTTTTCTCACTCATGGGCGGCGCAGCACACAATAATAAAACCCGTCGCAGGGATCCTCGCCGGGGATAAAGGTTCTTTCATCCAGGATATCAAACCCGTGTTTTCCCGTAAGGTACTTTGCATTTTCGGTGTTTTCCGCCAAAGTCAGGGTGCAGGTGGAAAGCAGGAGTTTCCCGCCGCTTTTCACGTATTTCGCCGCATTTCCCAGGATGTTCCTCTGAAGCTCCGTAAGCTCCCTGATGCTCTCCTCCGAAACCCTGAATTTCACATCACTCTTCCTGCCGGAAACGCCGAGTCCGGAACAGGGGATATCCGCGATCACTGCGTCATATGCATCGAGATGGTCCACGTTAAGCTTCGAAGCATCCTGCTCCTCAACGGTGATATTCGTAAGTCCCAGCCTTCTGGCGTTTTCCGAGACGGTTGTGAGCCTTCTGCCGTTCACGTCGCAGGCTCTCACGGTCCCTCCCTTGTCCAGAAATGAAGCGGCCAGACAGCTCTTTCCTCCCGGCGCGGAACAGAGATCCAGGACTCTTTCCTTCCCTTTGAGATGAAGGGCCTCCACCGCCAGTACGGAGGACGGGTCCTGCACCACGAAGGCCCCCTCTTCATACCCGGGGTAATCCTTCACATCTCCGCCTCCCTGAACATCATACACATCCCTGTGAAGAGGGTTTTTCTTCCATCCGGTCTGTTCTTCGCTAAAGAACTGCCTGTTGTAAACCTTCACGGACAGATTATCCTTTTCGGACAGAGCCCTGAACACGCCGGGGGCCTTGTCATCCCCCACAAAGGCTCTTATGAGAGACCCGGGATATGCGGGCATGGAATATCTGGTCTCCGCATCCGGCCAGGGGATCTCGTATTTATTTGCGGAAAGGTTCCTGAGAACGGCGTTTATGAAGCTCTTGACCCCCTCAAAGCCCTTCTCCCCCGCCACCGACACGTAGGAGTTCACGACCGCCCTGTCCGGAACGTCCATAAATAACAGTTCATAGGCTCCCGCTCTGAGTATCTGTCTCACGATGGGGCGCTGATCTTCCATCCCGTTTCTTACATATTGGGATAATGCGAAGTCAAGAGCGATCCTCATGGACGCAGTACCCAGGCAGAGCCTGTTGATAAAGGCCCTGTCCCTCACGTCCGCGATCTCCGTTCTGTTCAGATGATTTCTCAGAACGGTGTTCACGAACACATTTTTCTTTTCACTCTCGCACAGGATATCAACAGCCTCCAGACGAAGAGCAACGCCTTTCTTTTCTTCACTCATATGAGCATGGTCTCCTTTTCCATCCTGAAGCCGCGAAGGAAATCCGCCGCATCCATCTCTTTCCTGCCCTCCATCTGAAGTCGTTCGATATTCAGGACAGTCCCGTCTCCACAGATCACGGAGAAAGCTCCGGAGGAGGTGTCGACGACGATTCCGGGGGCGGGATACGGGGCTGAACCCTGTGAAGCCTCAGAGACAGAGGCTTTTCTGATCTTCAGGACTTTATCATTCAGTGTTGAATAAGCGCCGGGTCTGGGGCTGAGAGCCCTGACAAGTCTTTCGATGTCTCCTGCGCTCTTCTTCCAGTCTATCCTGCAGTCTTCCTTTCCTATCATGTGGGCGTAGGTGGATGCACTGTCATCCTGGGGCACGGGTTTTATGCTGCCGTCCACTATCCCGGGCAGGCATCTGACCATGAGATCCGCTCCCAGGAGAGACAGACGCCCTCTCAGGGTCTCGCCCGTGTCGTCAGGTTTTATTTCCATGCTTTCGGAAGCGTAGACAGGACCTGTATCAAGTCCTTTTTCCATTCTCATAATGGAAATGCCGGTGACTGTCTTTCCGTCCATGATGCTCCGTTCTATGGGGGCCGCGCCTCTGTATTCGGGAAGGAGCGAGGCATGGATATTTATACATCCGGATACCGGGATATCCAGGATCTCAGAGGAAAGGATCTGTCCGTAGGCGCATACCACGAAAACATCCGCGTCAAGGGCTTTAAGCGACCGTATCACCTCTTCATCAGCCTTTATCCTTTCAGGCTTTAAAATATCCACGATCCCCAGTTCCCGCGCCGCGCATGACACCGGACTCTCGGAAACGGCTTTTCCTCTGCCCCTCATCCTGTCGGGCTGGGTCACCACAGCCCTGATATCATGCCCGGCTTTAACCAGAGCCGACAGCGCTGTAACGGAAAACTCCGGCGTGCCCATATACACTATATTCATCCTGACGCTCCTCCGATAATCTCAGGCTTCATCCTGTCTGTATGCAGGTCCGGGACGGATCCCCCGGTCAATCCTGTTTATCATCCGGGGAAGCCTCGCCTTCACTCTGCTCCAGCAGATCCTCAACGTCCATCAGATCGCCCTCCACGAGTTCCGTGTACATATGGCCGTCCAGATGATCTATCTCGTGAAGCAGCGCTCTCGCCAGGAGCTCTGTCCCCTCGTACTCCACTTCCTTCATATCCCTGTCAAGGGCCTTTACCTTTACGTAATTGGGGCGTTTCACCATGCCGACCTTTCCCGGCAGCGAAAGGCACCCCTCCGTTCCCTCCTGTTCCCCGTCCGTCTCAATCACCACGGGATTGATAAGAACGATGGGATCCTCCCCCGTCACGTCCACAACGGCTATCCTCTTGAGTATCCCCACCTGGGGAGCGGCAAGCCCCACCCCGTCGGCGTCGTACATTGTCTCCAGCATATCGTCTATGAGCTTCGAGATGCGGGGAGTCATGGATTTCACCTCCTTGCACCTGCTCTCGAGAATGTCGTCACCGTAGATCCTGATATTTCTGAGTCCCATATCTTCTCCTGTTCCTTTTCAGTAAACTTCACAGTATTGCTATTCTGCTTAAGAATAACTTTTCCTTTTCTCTTTTAGAATATATCATCATTAGCAGAAAAAAGAAACCAGAGGATAATAGTGCCCAATAATTCTTTATGTATTCATCAAATCGATCAATTAATACCGGGTTATTCTTTGTATTGTTAACAATTCTTATTCTAAACTGTTTTAACCGTTCACGTTGACAAGGA
>JAEEGL017362605.1_pt1 | contig 20955 bp, 16 predicted proteins | sample 9134231 | NCBI WGS metagenome assembly JAEEGL01 (sample SAMN16246548, study PRJNA631951) | gut metagenome | biome: gut microbiome; feature: rumen; material: fiber-attached | host: Bos | place: Iran: Karaj | collected 2018-10
GCCGCAAGAGCTCGGTCGCCCGCGTCCGTCTTTTCCCCAACGGCACCGGCGCCATCACCATCAACGGCCGCGACATCGACGATTATTTCGGCCTTGAGACCCTGAAGCTCATCGTCCGTCAGCCCCTGGTCACCACCGGCACGGAGAGCAAGGTGGACATCGAGACCACCGTCTCCGGCGGCGGCGTCACCGGCCAGGCCGGCGCCATCCGTCACGGCATCTCCCGCGCCCTGCTGCAGGTGGACGCCAGCTACCGCCCCGCCCTGAAGGCCGCCGGGTTCCTGACCCGCGACCCCAGGATGAAGGAGCGCAAGAAATATGGCCTCAAGGCTGCACGTCGTGCTCCGCAGTTCAGCAAGCGTTAAAAACACCGAAAAGCCCTGGAATCATGCGGGTTCCGGGGCTTTTTCCTTTGACGAGGTTTGAAGTGATTTGACGCAATTTGAACCGAAATTTATGGGTCAAAAATGGGTCAAATCGCAAAAATGGGTCAAATGATGGGCCAATGAGGAAGCGAAAGAAGTCATTTTATCGCTGTACTCTGACCGCTCCGTCCCGGCTCGATTTTCCGCCTGCCCAAGCAAGCCGAACAATCATTTTTGGTTGGCGCGGTTTGCCCGGATTTGTCCGAATCTGACCAAACGGATTGCTGTTTATACCAACGCCCGGCAGAAGTTCTGCCGGGCGCTTTTGCGTCAGATAGGAGGATTTCAAAATGCGCAAGCAAGGAGAACAGGCACAGAGGATCGAACTCGAAAAGCTGGTGCCCTTCCGGGCACACCCCTTCGTGGTCAGGGACGACGAGCAGATGCAGATTTTGGCGGAGAGCATACGAAGCGTCGGCATCCTCACTCCGGCTATTGCAAGACCGTTGGAGGATGGCACCTATGAGCTGATTGCAGGGCACAGGCGGAAACACGCCTGCGAGTTGCTTGGTATTCCAACGATGCCGGTGATTGTCCGCGACATCAGTAAGGATGCGGCGACCGTGATGATGGTGGACAGCAACCTGCAACGCGAGGTCATTATGCCGAGCGAGAAAGCGAAAGCCTACAAGATGAAGCTGGAAGCGCTCAAGCGGCAGGGCGCGCGCACAGATTTAACTTCTGACCAAGTTGGACAGAAGTCGGACAGGAAAACCTCACGGGATCAGATAGCCGAAGAAAGCCATGACAGTTCCACGCAAATTCAGAGGTATCTCCGGCTGAACGAGCTGATGCCGGAGCTGCTTCAGATGGTTGATGACGGAAAGCTTGCGCTGACGCCTGCTGTGGAGCTGTCATACCTCAAAGCAGCGGAGCAGCAATCGCTTTTGACCACCATAGAAAGTGAACAGGCCACGCCGTCGATTTCACAGGCACAGCGCATGAAAGCCCTGTCTCGCGCGGGCAAGCTGACAGAAGACGCAATATTGCAGATGATGATGGAGCGAAAAAAACCGGATGCCTGGCGCTTGACGCTTCCAATGGGAAAGATCGAGAAGTATTTCCCGCGTTCCTATACGCCCGAACGCATGGAGGAGACGATCCTCCGGCTTTTGGAAATCTGGCAGCAGCAACGGAAAACGACCACAAATCGGAAGAGTAAAGGCGAACAGCCGGAAAGGAGTAAGCAATGAAGTCACTATTTGAACAGTTTGGAGGCACTTACCACCGCGAAGGCGATTATCTTATCCCTGACCTCGTTGCACCCGAAAGCCCCAACATTGGGATTTGGGGTCAGCGGCGAAAGAACTATCTGAAAAAGAGCAGAAGCGGCATCTATACCGGTTTGCTGCTCAGCGGTGAGTTGAACGCCCATCTGGAGGAAGCGGATCGCACGGCATCTGAGATGGTAGACAGGCTCATCACAGAGATGGCGGCACAGGAGGGCATCACCGAACAGCTCAAGGCCAGCGACCAGATGGCGTGGGTCGGCGCGATGAACAACATCCGCAACCGTGCCGAGGAAATCGTGCTGCGGGAGGTGGTGTACGCATGAAGCGCACCGTATTCAGCTTTACCGCAGGCATCCTGATCGGTGCCCTGCTTTTCAGCGGCGCGGCGGCCTATGCCGCAGGTGTGATAGCAGAGCGCAGCACGAACCGCGTGTTCGTGGACGGGCGTGAGGTGCAGATTGAGGCGTACAACATCGCCGGCAACAACTACTGCAAGCTCCGCGACATCGGCAAGGCGGTTGGCTTCAACGTTACTTGGGACGCCGCTGAAAACGCGGTGCGCATCAACACCGGCGAGCCCTATGCGGAGGATGCCCCAACACAGGCGTCGCGCGTGGTGCGGCTCCCGACTGACGGCAGCAAGTACGTCCCGCAGGTCGGCGACCTGATCCCCTGCGACGACGGGACGCTCTACGAGGTCAAGAACACGCTGCGCTGGGAAAACAACGTATTTGCTCCCGGCCCGTTGCCTGAGCTGCCATCGCCGAGCTATGATTGGAGCGTATTCCCGGCATTGCAGCTCCCAGCGGTTGAGTGCCGCCACTTCCAGGACGAGCACGGCAACGACCTTTACGTCCGCAACCTACACGAAACGCTCCGTATGGCGTACACGATCTACGAGCAAATTGGGAACGAACCGGAGGCGTGGCGCGACGGCAAGCCGCTGACCAAGGTGTCGCTCACCGTTCCCGCCGAGTATGAGCCGTACACCATGTGCTTCTGGCCCTGGCGCGCCGAAGAACTACTCAAGCACGTTAGAGCAGCTCCGAGCTTCCATTATCATATCGAGGCTTGGGACTTTTACCACAACAAGTAGTTACCTTTATTGCGCACATATAATCAAACCCACAAAAGTTTTGAAAACAGCAGATTTCAGACGTGTCGCATATAAAACACGGCGTATGCCGGAAAGGACATCACGATGAAATCTTTATTTGAACAGCTTGGAGACACCTACCATTGGGAGGGCGACTATCTCATTCCCGACATCGAGCTCCCCGACGAGGACAATCAGTCCATCGGGATCTGGGGACAGCGGCACGGACACCGGCTGAAGCAGGAGCATCACGCCTTGTACGACAATTTGCTGTACTCGTTCAAGCTCTACGCCCACCTTGCCGAGGCAAACGAGCGCGCTGAGCGTATGCTCAATCAGTTGACCGCAGAGATGGCTCTGCGTGAGGGCATCGCCGAGGCATTAAAAGCATCCGATCAGATGGAATGGGTTCGTCGCATGAACAACATCCGGGCAAGGGCGGAGGAGGTTGTCTACGCCGACGTGGTATATGCAATTTAGCCCTGTTAGCAGAAGGAGAGCAAGTCGACGCTTGCTCTCCTTCATCATTCAGTTGTGATCATTGTTGTGCTTTTTGATCACATCCACAATATTGGTTACAGCGGTTGCTTCCTCCTCCGTTAGTTCGGAGATGTCAAGCAACCGCTTTTCCTGCCTGCCGAGCAGATAATCGACGGAAACGCCGAATACGTCCGCGATGCGAAGCATGACCTCATACGACGGCAAACGGATGTCGGTCTCGTAAGAGGATACCATCGATGCCGTCACGCCGATCCGTTCGGCGACTTGCGCCTGCGTCAGATGCTTGTCCTTGCGCAGCTTTTTTAGCCTTTGAGAAAAATCAACCATATGAGTGTATCTCCTTTTCTGTCAGTTTACACAACTATTGTTTGCTGACGGAAAGGTTCTCTAATCACAATAGTTATATTACGGTTGATTTTTTTAGGATATGTGCTATACTCAAATCTGGAATTTTATGCAATGGAGGGCAAATCACATGAAGAGCTTTCTGAGGAAAACCATGAGCTGGCTGCTTGCCTTGACGATGGCGGCGTCGATGATGCCGCTGGAGGTGTTTGCGGCAATGAGCGAACTGCACGACGGTATAATTTATGCAGAGCAAGCCAATGAAGGCCAAGGAGAAGGACAAAGTGACGAAGATGGTGATTCTTCGGAACCTGTTCAACCTCCTGAGACCGAGGAAGGTGTTGCTGCAATATCCGATACCGAGATTCCGGAAACAGGAACCCCCGAGTATAACGATAATTCTGATGACGAAAATGTGACTGGTAATCGTGCGTCACTTATGTCTGAAGGCGACTCTGCAAATTCTTGCGGAGCGGATCTTACATGGGCTTTTGATTCTTCCTCTGGCGTTTTGACTATTAGTGGAACAGGGCTAATGACTGATTATTCTTCGGCATCGTCAGTGCCTTGGTATTCCAACATGGGTGAAATCAAGTCAGTCGTTTTTAGTGGAAGTGCTGCCTCAGTAGGCGCATATGCATTCTCGGGAGCAACTGCGCTCAAATCGGTTTCCTTGGCCTCGACGTGTGAATCCATCGGAAAATATGCTTTCAACAATTGCGCGTCCCTTACAAAGGTTTCGCTTCCGAATTCCATTACTTCACTCGGCTATAAGTGCTTCGCGTCATGTGCGGAGTTGGCAACGATAAACATTCCCACAGGGTGGACGACCTGTCCAAGTTACGCCAGCACGGTAAATGCCGATTATTGCGGGCATATTTTCGAGGGTTCCACCAAACTAACAAGCATCACCGTACCAGAGGGCATGACCGCACTTCCTTCCTACGCTTTTGCGTACTGTGACGGGATAAAGACCGTATCTCTTCCGAATACATTGACCGCTATAGCAAACCACGTTTTTTATAGGTGCGCATCGTTGCAGAAGGTGACCGTTCCCGCAAATGTTAAGTCCATAGGAAAATCCGCTTTCTGCTATTGCAGCGGTCTGACTTCGGTCGCTCTCCCTGACGGTCTGGAGTCATTAGCACTGTATGCATTTGACGGCTGCTCTTCACTCGAATCGATCCATCTTCCCGACACCATCACCAGCATCGGATGGCAGTGCTTTGCGGAATGCGACAAACTATCTGCTATTAATCTTCCTCTTAACTGGATTGAGTGCCCCAGCACAGACAGCACAATAGATACCGATCATTGCGGTCACATTTTTGAAGGGTGCAAGGCGCTCAAAGCGATTTCAATACCCGATGGATTCACCGTTCCAGCATACGGTTTGTGCTATGCCGACTATCTCGAGATGGTCACATTTGCAGGCAGCACCGGAAACAGTATTATTCATCATTCGTTCTACGGCTGTTCGAGATTGCAGTTCATCTCGATTCCAAGCGGTGTAACGACGCTTGAAAAATCCGCGTTTTGCTATTGCAGCCAGTTATCGAGTGTCGATTTGCCGGACGGATTAACAGAACTCAAATTATATGCATTTAATGGCTGTTCCTCACTTGAATCGATCCATCTTCCCGACACCATTACCAGCATCGGATGGCAGTGCTTTGCGGAATGCGATAAACTATCGGCTATTAATCTTCCGCGCAACTGGATTGAGTGTCCCAGCACAGACAGCACGATTGATACCGATCATTGCGGTCACATTTTCCAAGGATGCAAGGCGCTTGCGACAATAACGGTACCGGATGGCTTAAGCGTACCTTCCTATGGGTTATGTTATAGCGATTATGTTGTTACAATTAATCTTCCCGAAAATGCGACTGAGATCAAGAATCATGTGTTTTATGGGTGCTCAAATCTGGAAAACATTAATATTCCAAAGACAATCACATATATTGGCAAGTCGGCTTTTTGTTACTGCTCGTCTTTGAAACAGTTCGATATTCCGGACGGAATTACGGAAATAATTGCATTTACCTTTAACGAATGCAAATCGCTCCAGAGCATAGTGATTCCTGACTCTGTAACAGGAATCGGCTATCATGCGTTTGCAGGCTGCGTTAATTTGACAAATGTAACGTTGTCAAAGAATTGGAATAGTTGTCCCAGCAGCAATGCATCGAATACCGGAACCGGATATCAGGGCGGCATTTTTAACGGCTGTACAAGCCTGCTTTCGATTTCTGTTCCGGATGGTGTTACGACTTTGCCTGCCTACGCTTTCTGTAACTGCGACAAGTTGAAATCTGTTCATTTGCCGGAAAGCCTTACCTCAATACCCGCGTACGCGTTTTATGGCTGCACGGATCTTCTGCTTATCCAGACACCGAGTGGTATTAATTCTATTTCAAAGTATGCCTTTTACAACTGTTCTTCTGTGCAAATAATCAATCTTTCCGACACTGTGCAGAGTGTAGGAAACTATGCTTTCTACAACGTCAGCAGTTCTGCTATGATTAACTATTCCGGAGATGAAAGCTCCTGGAGCAACATCTCGTTCGGGCAAAGCGGAAATGGCACAATAACAAGCGCAGCACCAAACTTTGACTATAATTTGGATTCTACATTCGGTTTAGTAAGACCGACATCGCTTGGAAATTGCTTTTATTCATCGCCGGATGGAGTTAGTTACACGAATTTCTATGGTTTTACTGGAGCATACAGTAGCGCTACAAGCGAACATGGACTAATTGATGTAAACGACGCTTTTTTTGGGCTCAACGCTTACGATACGGCTGTATCAATTCCAATAGATTCTTTTATTACGCTTCGTTTCCCCAACGTGGTCTATTTCTCGAACGATTCAATTCTGTACATAAGGACAGAGGGTGTCGTATATGAGAAAGCAGATGTGTATGCGGTTACTGAGTCGAGTGATTTGATTTTTATTTGCACTGCGACAGAAGACACAGAGGATCAATTGCATCGGATTCCTTTATCGAACCTGAACACTGGAATAATTGGCCTTAAACTAGTAGGGAGAGATTTAGACGGCGCATCGCCCGGGTTTGATGTTGTTGATCTCTATCTTATGGCACATGAAACATCTGTTGAGGCGGACTACAGTTCAAAAACAACTGTCTCTATGATGCGGGATGGTAAAACTCATAACCTGCTCAAAGAAATGCAAGAATTTGAACAGGGCGAGGATGAATATGTTACTCTTATCGTTACGCCGGACTGGCAGAACTTTGAACACGGATATATTACCGTAACGCAACGGGGCAATACCGTTCTGAAGAATCAGGGCGGAACATTTGTTGACGCAAATCCGGGAAGGCTGTTTTCGCCGCTCGAAAGCGTTTACGTTACTTTGGTTGACGCTGGCGGCAACATTGTAGAATCATTAAAGCTCAAGCTCAAAATCAACGCCAAAACAAGCAGCCGCTTGACCGTAAACACAAGCGAAACCGCAATTACAGTTTATGAAAACACGCACGGCAATTCCAGCCGGACAGACGACTACCGAGTCAGCAAGGATGCCAAGGTCGTTGCGGATGGCACTGAATATTTGACAGATAAGCATGGCATGGTGGTTATTCCAAAGCTTTCGAGTGGCTCCATTACTGTATCCAAGCAGGGCTATACAACGCGAACCATTACGGCTGACCAGATTTCGGTGTCGCCAAAAGTCTACTTGCAGCCCGTTTCGAACAGCGGCCCCGTTGTCACGGCGGTTTGGGTTGGGAACACGGATGTTCTGAACCAGAGCCTTGCGATTGGCCTTCTGAGCGACCAGTCGACCACGTTCAAAGCGGAGGTCGATTGGGGAAACAGCAGTTATGGTGGAATCGCGTTGATGCAGGATGCAAGGACGGTGAAGTTCAACGGAGACTCGCTGACTACGATACTGAAGAATAACTTTGATGTAACGTCGACCATCTACATTGTTGCAACGGATGCGGCAGGGAAAACAACAAAGAAAGCGCTCAAGTTTGAGCCGGGAACAGTATCTGCGATTCCGAACATTTTGAATGGTGCGGGTTTTTCTATCAGTGATAAAATAAGCATTACTCTTCCCGACAACATCAAGCCGGATTTCTTTGCTGGGCAGAAAATCAATGTGGGTGTATCATCGATTATTCCTGTCACGATTTCCGCCGAAGACGGGAAAGTATATGTGGCAATCGGCGTTGATCTTGTAAGCTATAGTAAGTCCGACAAATGGGCCTCCAGTACAGAGACAGGTAATCGCGCTCATGTACTTAAAGAAGAGACAAAGTCCTTTGTCGACAAATTCAAAGATACTGGAATACTCGACACAAAAGGAGCCGCTTCGAGCCTAAAGAAGTTGAAAAATCTGGAGCAAACATACAGAACCGCAATTAAGTACCCTCAAGGCTCGTTTGGCTTTGATGCAGATTTTACAATTCTCGGCTTTGCAGAAGGATACTATGATTCTCAAGGCAACGTGACATGGCTTGACGGCGGCGTTATTCTCAATCCGTCCGTATCAGTCAGCACCAATCTGCCCTTTGCTCTCGGCCCTATTCCTATGTATTTTGAAGCATCGCTTAGTGCGAACGTTCAAGCGCAGCTAAATATTATTTTTGACGAAGCAGCAAAAAAGTTTACGCCTAATGGCGAAATCTCCGGTGAAATCTCGTTAAGCGGCGGCGTTGGCTTTGGTGTAAAGAAGGTGCTGTATGGCGGAGGCGGCGTTGAGGGCAAGCTGAAGCCGGATTGGAGAATCTATGCCAAAGCGCAGGACTACTTTAAGCTGACCGCTTCTGTGAATGCATACGCGAAAGTGGGAATTGTATTCTTCGAATACAAAAAATCCTGGGATCCATTCTATAATGAGGTGTGGGTCGAATATCCAAAAGCAAATGCTGCACAAAACGCTTCGCTGATGGGAACTGCCGAGTTTTACGATGCTGTCAATTATGAACTGAAGGAACTGAACTATCTCGATGATGCGTCAGCATTTACCGCAAACCATGCGCCTAACAGGAATGCGATGCTGATGTCGATTTCGCCTCAGCAGTCTTTCCTCAACAGTTCAGTCATGAAGACCAACCTTTACAGAGAATCCACGCCGCAATACGTCTGCCTTCCAGACGGAAACGCCCTCGCTGTTTGGCCGGATTCCACGAGCAGCAACATCAACGCCATTCAACTGTACTATTCATATTATAACGGCGCGACATGGAGCAATCCGGAATTGGTATCGAACGACGGAACGTTGGACTACGCTCCTTATCTGACTGAGATCGGCGACAGCGCATACCTTGTGTGGCAAAACGCGACCAAATCGTTTAGCACCGCAGACTCTTTGGAAAGTATTGCTCCGTACTTTGATATTGCGGTTGCAAAGTTTGACGAGGAGGCTGGATTTACGACCGCTGTCATTCCGAATGACGGCCTCGATATGCTGCCGACGATCTGCGGGAACGGAACATCGCTATACGCCGCATGGGTGAACAACGGTCAGAACGATTGGTTTGGAAATAACAGCGAAAACAGCATCCTTTACAGCGAATGGAGCGACGGCACCTGGTCCGCGCCGGTAACGGCGTATTCCGGTCTGTCTTCAATCGACGCTGTTGCGGCCGATTGCAATGGCGGCCTCCACATTGCGTATGCAATGGACACGGACGGCGACGTTGCCACTGCGGAAGACGTGCGCGTTTTTGAAAACGGGAAACGTGTCACATCCTCCGATTGTGAAGAAACATTTCCGACCTATCATAACCATCAGCTCTATTGGAACAGCAACGGCGCGGTTATCAGTTCTGTCGGAGAAACGCAGAATGAAGTCAATGCGGTCGGTAACTACCAACTTCTCGAGGTTTCCGGCGAGAAGGCACTTGTTTACGCAGCTCCCAACGGACTTGCTTCGACACTCAGTGTTTCGTATTACAACAAAGAGAGTGAGCAGTGGTCTGAGCCGCTTGAGCTTACGGACGGCAGTACGTTTATCGGCGCATTCTCCGCGGCGTCCAAGGATGGGGAGATCCATGTTTTGTTTAATTCCCAATCCGTAATTGGAGATTATACGTCTGACAATCCTTACGGGGCGTCTGAACTGACGCTGCTTTCGCTCACGCCTTACTGCGATCTGACGATGGGCGAGCTCATTTACAGCCCGGACGAGTATTGTGCGGGCAGCGACATGGAGCTTGCGTTTGACCTCACAAACAATGGGTCCCAGGTCATTGAGAGTACAACGGTCGAGATCAGCGACGAAAGCGGCAATGTATTGTCCTCGATTGTCCTTGACGACGTGATCGTTCCCGGACAAACGATAGCCGCCGCGTCCTATTATGCTGTCAGCGCGTCGGCAACGGGGCAAACGCTCCGGGTTACGGCAACCCCGACAGAGTATTCCGACGAGAACCCTTCGGATAATTCACAGACGGCGTCCTTTGCCTTTGAGGATTTGAGCGTAGAGAATGTGACCTTTGGAAAAACGATCGACAGAGAGCTTTCTGTTTCTGCGAATATCGTAAACCGCGGATACACCACACGCTCCAACATTCTTGTCGAGCTTAGAAAGGACCAGGCGGACGGCACGGTTGTCAAAACAGAAAAGGTATCTTCCCTTGGCGCGCTTTCTCTTGCAGTCGTTTCCTTCTCGCTCCCCTCTGATTCGGAGGGCGTCTACTATGTGGTACTGAAAAACTCGGGTGATGATTTTACGGCAAACGATGAAGATTATGTTTTCTTAACCGAGACGCAATTTGCATTTGCCGAAATCGACAGCGTCAGCAACACCGGAGCGCAGATTTTCTTGTCCAACGAAAGAGCAGGTACTTGCATTGTCGCTGTATACAACACCGCCGGAAAAATGCTTGCTTCTGGCGTAAAAGCTGTTACAGCGGAAGCGGGAGCAGTGGATATCCCATTTAGCAGTGAAATTTCGTTGCCGACGCACTATGTTGTAAAAGTGTTCCTCGTGGACGAAACATTCGCACCAATATATGAGGCGGTAACCCGAGAGTTCTAAGGAACTTTAGCCTGTTGCCTCGCCCAAATTGGGTGAGGCAACAGGTTCTCCACTTTTTACCGTCCCCGGTCCTGCTCCTTCGGCTTTCTCGACCGTTCTTTGCGCCGCTCGCGCTGCATCTGCTCCATCTGGCGCTGGCGCTTCTGCTCGGCAAGCCAACGCTCCATGCCGTCCTCGCAGTTCTGCTCGTCCGTTTTGCTGGCGCTGATCTGGAAATCCCAAAAGCTGATCTTCTCGCCGGGGATGTCCTTTCGGATGTTCTCCTGTACTTCGGCCTCCATCTGCGGGCGAATGGCAAGGCGGGCGTCGGTCAGGTCGTAGAGGTCGTATTGCTTCGCTTTTTCTTTCAGCCGGTCGAACTCCTGCCCGGATTTCTCAATGTCGCCAGTGTAGCGCATTTCCAGCTCGTCCATCTTGGCGACGTTCGCCTTGACGGTCGCAATGTGCTTCGGGACGGCGGGCATTTCCTTTTCATCGTCCTTACCGAAACCGGTCACGATCTCGTTTTTGCTGAACTCCAGCTCGCCGATCTCCTCGGAGAGCTGCGCGATCTGCTTTTTCAGCTCGCTGCGCTTGAACACGCTCAGCGGCGACAGCGCCGCAAGCTCCTTTTGGAGCGAGCGGCACGCCGCTTTCTTCTCCTTGATCTGCCGGACAAGCTCGCCATAGTCCCGATACATCGGCTCGGATTTGTCCAGGTACTCCTTCGCCTCGCCGCGACGCTTGCGAAGGTGCGTCAGGTGATAGCGCAGGAGGATCATGTTTTTGCGCAGCTGCTCCATCGCACGCGCCATGTCCGCCAGCGTTGTTATGACCGCCGATGCCAGCTTGGAGATGGTTTCCTTCAACTGCTTCATCAGCGCATTGTCGGCGCGGATCTGACGGTTCAGCTCGCAGCGATCGGACACATAGCCTGCCTGCTCCATCTGTCTGGCACGGAACCCCTCGTGGACGGTGGGCTTTTCGTCCAGCCCGCGCTCGGCATGGCTGCGGTGGTCTACGCGCTGCTCAATGCCGGAGCGTTCAAGCGCACGGTTGACCGCATCCGCCCATGCCGCCCGCCATCGGAGCAATTCCTCCTCGCTGTTCCAACGCGCGGTGATTGGGTTCTGCCGCCCGAACTTCGTGCTTTTGGGATACTTCGACGCGCGTTCCAGCCCCCGTGCATCGGCTTCGGAGGGAGGCAGATACTCTTTCTTCTTAGGCGCGGTGTAATACTGATGCTGTCGCTCCCAGCCCTCCGCCCGCGCGGTCTTGAACTCGGCGGCGGTGAAGCCGCGCTCCTCGCCGGCACGCACGCAGAGGTATTCTTTCTCGGTCTTGTGCTGCCATGTCCCATCCTCGTTGAGCGGGTGCACGGTCAGCAGAATGTGCGCGTGGGGATTATGCCCCTTTGGGTTATGGATGGCGGCGTCGGCGCACATTCCGTCCGTGACAAAGCGTTCCCGGATGAAATCGCTCACGAGCTCAATTTGCTCCGCCCTGTCCAGCTCCACGGGCAAGGCGACGACGAACTCGCGGGCGAGCCTGCTGTCCTTCGTTTTCTCCGCTGCCTCGACCGCGTTCCAGAGCTTTTCCCGGTCGTTCCACTCTGCCGGTGCCGTCGTCGGCAAAAAGACGTGTTCCCACTCAAGCCCGCCCTTGCGGGTGTAATCGTGCTGGATGCCGTCGTACTCAGTGTATATCTCGGAGCAGCTCATGTACGCCGCCGCGCCGCAGGCAGTACGGCCCGTGCCGCGCGTAATGACCTTTGCTTCCATGTGGTAGATTGCCATAGTTCGTTCTCCTTTCCCGGCCTGCAGGCCGAGGCTTTTGCTTCTTTTCACGAAAAGAAGATGCGGCGCAGCGCGGCGCATACGCGGTTGGCAGCGACGTTCCGTGCCGGAACGACGCGGTGGGATGCCAGCAGGCAGCATAGCCAACTGCCCGACGATGCCGCTCACGGCATCGCCGGCCCCTCGGAGGAAGCCCCTGCGGGGCTTTCGTGAGAGCGCACGACCCGACCAACGGGAGGGATACCACCGCCCGCCCTACGGGCGGGTGGTGAGTAAGTGCGCTCTTCATAGAAGAGAAGGAGCGCCCCGGATGGTTGGTGCGCTCCTGAGTCGAGTCAGCTTTGCCGTCTGGACAGGCCGAAAAGATACTCACGCAGCTCGTCCAGCGTCATGTCGTTCGTCTCCGGCATCGTGCCTTCGAGAATCGCGCCTTGCTGGATCAACCGCCGCGTCCTCGCGCTGCGTTCCTTCTTCCGATCCCGCGCCTGCGCTTCCTCCAAGCGGTGCCGCGCCTGCGCGAGCTGCTTCTCCATCGCTTCATTGGTCATAATTCTTATCCTTTCCGGCTCTAAAAGCCTGTCGTCGGTATCTGTTTTCGTTGAAAGCGGCACCGGTAAAAAACACCGTTCCGTCTCTGGTGCCGATGCCGCTTCGGAGTGGTGGATTCTTGTACCACATTACGCCTTATGAGGTACAGAGAATGGCCCTTGCCGCCGCCATCTGTGCCCGCGTTGTCTGCGCGGATGTTTCTGCCGTTGATCTTTACGGGAACGCATCGCTCCAACACTCGGTCATAGATGCGCTCATGGGCAAGATCGCCGGGGTTCTTCAGCTCCTGAAGCGTCAGGTTGGTCGTGACGATCAGGGGCTTTTTACTGCGGTAGCGGCTGTCGATCACATGAAAGACCTGCTCCAAAGCGAACTCCGTGCCGCGCTCCATACCAAGGTCGTCGATCACCAGCAGGCGGTAGGCGTTCAAGCTGTCGATGAACTGGTTTCGCTCCTCCGGGCGCATCCCGGTCAGCGTGTTGAGAACGCGTGCGAAGTTGGTCATCAGGACGGGAATGTTCTGCTCGATCAGCGCGTTGGCAACGCAGCCTGCAAAGAAGGTTTTGCCCGTGCCGACGCCGCCCCAAAGCAGCAGACCCCTCGATTTGACTTCCATCTCCTTGAAATGCTCCACATAGGCGTGTGCCTTTTCAAGCTCCGGCGTGCAGCCGAGATCGTGGGCGAAGTTGTAATCCCGCAGTGCGCGGTCTTGCAGGCAGCTTGCCCGCAGGCTCTCGACTTTCCTCATGTGTTCGGCAAGCCGGCGAGCCTCCTGTTCGGCGTCCAGCCGTTCTTGCCGGCACCGGCAGGGGACGTCGGGGATCAGCGCCCGCCCCGGCATCGACACAACGGTCTGGCGCGGCGTGTGGCACGACGCGCAGTAGATCAGGCCGTCCTCCTGATTGAAATACTCATCCTCTTGCAGCGCACGCGTGGGCGTCTCTCTGATGCCGGTCATAGGCTCTCACTCTCCTTGCAGTCATAGTTCCGCGTCTGTGCAGCGGGTTTATCCCGCAGCGCCCAGCTTCGGATGGTAGCGGCGTGGTTTCGATAGGTCTTGCCCGTGGACGCCATGTAACTGGACAGACGCTCGATATATTCATCGCAGGCGGGAATGTCCCTTTGCAGAGCGGATAATTCGTCCCAGCTCAAAAAGACATTCTGAAACTGTCCATAGGCGGACACCTTACTCGGTAGTTCTTGTTTCATGGTTCTTTCTCCTTTATTCTTATTACCGGACAGTTTTCTGTCTTCGAGAGGGATAGGATTCTTTCCCTCCGGCGGACAGTTTTCTTTCTCCCTCGCGGACAGAAAACTGTCTGCGGGAAGCAGAACATAGATGCGGCTGGGCCTCCCGATCCCCTGATGCCTGCGGGCGATCAGCCCTTGCCGTTCCAATGCGGACAGCGCGGTTTTTACCGTCATATCGCTCTTGCCCATTACGCCGGCAAGGTCGTGGATGGGATAGCAGAGGAACACATGACCGCTTTCATCGACCCATTGGGGATTGGACATGGACAACCTTGCCCGGTCGAGCAGAATGACGTAGGCCAGCATAGCGGTCTCGTTCAACCCGCTGCCCAACAGGAAGCGGGGAAACGCCATATAGCACGGCAGGATGGTCGCAGGCGTGATAAATTCGGTCATGTGCCTCACCTTATCACTTTCCGAGATAACCCCAGTCGATGTCCTCCACCTTCGCCTCCGGCGTCGGCGACGGAGCGGAGGGCGCAGCCTTTGTCAAGCCCGTCATGCAGCCCGCGAGATACACCGGCAGAGCGTCCGTCATGGCTCGTTCGACGGCAGCGACGATCTGGCTGACAAAGCGTTCCTCGCGCTCCCTCGTTTCGAGATACGGATCGTCCCGCAGGCGATCAAGCCGGTCGAAGTAGTCCACGATAGCGAGCGCGGCGACCTGACTGTACGATTTGAAGTGAGTCTTGTCCATCGCTTGCAGGCGTTCCCACGCCGCTCGCTGCACGGGCTTGTCAAGGTTGAAGCGGAGATTCGTGCATTTGACCTCGCTCATGTCGCACGCTCCTTCCGCAGCGCCGTGTACGCCAGAAACTCATAGCCCTTGGCGGTGGCGCAGATGTCCTCAATGAACGTGACGCGCTCGCGGTCGAACTCTCCGAAGTGCCGCAGGACGCAGCCCCCGCCGCCCACGACATACAGCCGCATGAGGTCGGGATTGTACTCGTAGCGCCGCAGCGTGTCGAAGATCGCCCCGGCGTACTGCCTCGCCGCGCCCGCGATGCAGTCGAGATAGGGCTTGGCAATGTCGGCGGTGCCGTTGCGAAGCACCTGTTCCACGATGCCGTCGTCGATCTTGACACCGAGGTTGTCCAGCACCGCGTTCCGCGCGGCAGTGACGCATTGATCGACGCCCAGCTTTTCCGTCCAGCACTTGCTCTCCACGGGCTTGCGGCCCTGCATATACAGCACGTTCATCGTGCCGTTGCCGATGTCCGCGAGGACGCTGGTGCCCTTGAACTCGCTGAGACGGTTGATGATGGCGGGATAGCCCTGTGGGAACAGGCTGCACCCGACGAAGCGGACGCGGTACTCCTTGCCGTTGAAGCGGAACGTGACGCTTTCGTTGCGGAGCAGGTAGGCGCGGAAGTCCTCGCGCTGGCGGCGAATCCACGTCATTGGAAGTCCCGCCGCGAGATGGACGTCGGCGGCGCAGATGCCCGCGAGGTTCAGCTCCTTTGCGATTGCCATAAGGGTAAGGACGTAGTTGTCGTCGTCCGTTGCCTTGTCCGCGACGAAGGGCTTGTGTCCCTCGCCCACGCGGTAGAATTTGCCGCCGTACTCCAGAATGCTGCCGGAGAAGATCGGCTCGGTGTCGTAGGCGACGAGGCCGGTGGGCGTGACCGTGTTCGCGGTCTTGACGTTCCCGTAGCCGTTGTCCACGGCAATGACCTTGGTGCCGTTGAAGTCTCTCATCTGCCTGTCGCCTCCTGATTGGTTGTGATCGCGTTCATAAAAAGAACACTCCTCTCGTGAAATTCCGGCGGGAACGGCACCGAAAAACGGGGATGCGGTACTGCCTTGCCAGTGATTTCAGTTTACGGGAGGAGCGAGGAAAACACATTGAGCGGGAATTGAGCGCAAATTGAGCAAAAACGCAAAAATCCCGCAGGCGGCAGCGCGGAGCTGTCATCTGCGGGAATGAGGTGTGGTATTCGGCTGGAAATGAGAAGCATAGGCGGCACGGTAAGTCACTTTGTGCTCCCGATTCCGTCCAAAACGCTTGTGTAACTTCTACAATTATGTTATTATCTAACGAGGCAAATCATCTCTTTTCCTCGGATGATTTCATTGCAAACGAGACGGAGATCGTGGACATCTTTACTAAATTCTGAGGCTGTTTTTTGAGTAAAGTAATAAGCTCAAAAAGCGATTTATTTCAAAACGCTAAAGAGTGAGTTTGGGTAACAATGCTTGGAGAGCTATGCCTGTCAAAAGCGGGCATAGCTCTTTTCTCACTCGATACTGATGCCGCCAGCGGCGCACTGCATGGCGATCTCCATGCGCTTATCAGCAAGGGCCTCCGAATTGTCCCCCAAAACAGTTTGATATACTTCAAGAGCGTGGCGAAGGCAGTCCGAGCACTGCTGTTGCTGCTTGAGATATAGGTATATTGTGCCTTTTACCTGCCAAAATTCGCCAAGGTCAAGGCTGACTTCGCCCTCCGAGCGAACATACGGCTCTATTTTGTCGAGCCCGGCCATTGCCGTTTCCGGCTCGCCTTCCTCGGCAAGCAGAATGGCATAATTCATGTACTGCACAAGACTGTCGTGATACCCGATCATGCCAAACTCGGTCAGAATCTGAATGGCCTTTTCCATGTACTACCTTGCCTTCGCACGCTGCATTGTCAACCGATACATGGAGCCTAAATTCGCATATATATTGGAGACCAGCAGTTCATTTCCCTGTATATTCTCCGAAAGGAGAGCCGATGCTTCCTCCAGAATCTGAATGGCTTTCAGGACGTTCTTTTCCTTTGCCGCCTTACACTCCAGAAGAAGCGCACGATTCTTCGGCGTACCTACGCCCGGACAGCCAAGTAGAGATTCTATTTCGTCGAGCAGGCGGTTCATGCCGTCCTCGTAGCGGTAGTTTTCCATATACGGGAAAACGTCCTGCAACAAACGCAGATAGGAAGCGGTATCATCTTTTTCGGCAAGGTCGATGGTGCTTTCAACCGTTTGGAACATGAGCTGTCGATAAGGCACGTCTGCTCCGTGGTGCAGGCAGGTCGCACGGATGCTTTCCAGCATCGTGTGACAGTTCGTGATGCTCGGCGGCAGATCGGATAGCGTGACTTCCTGCATCATCGGGTGGAGCGCGATGCGGTTGCCCGGTTTCGACTGGATAAAGCCCAGCTCAACCAGCTCATTGACCATGTTGAGGTCACCGAAGCCCATCCATTGTCCATACAGCCGCGCGGGGATGCCGGTCAGCGGAATCAGCGTCAGATTCGTCATAATGCCGCGCTGCGGCTCGGACAGGCTGAAAAGCGCAAACAAGGTATGAATGTGGTCGTAGTAGGTGGCACGCTGGTTTTTGCCGTCCTTGGTGATCTTGATCTTATCCGATGCGTCGAAGGACGCCTTTTCCTCTCGCAGCTTGTCCAGCGCCGCTTGCGGGTTCAGAATGCCCGTCTCCAACAGCCGTGCGGCAAGCTCCACCGCCAGCGTGTGCCGGTGGACGGTTTCGATGATCTGCTCGACGATGACGCGATTGTCCTCTGCGCCGGCATAGAACTGTGCCGCGAGCTGAAACAGCGTCTCGGCGTCGTCGATTTCATCGACCGAGACACAGCATTGATCGGGTAGCTTGCTCCGCGTCGTGAACAGGATACGGCAGCGGTAGTTCAGCACGGTATCCAACACCGCGTCGCCCGTGGCAGTCGTATTGAAATTGTCGATGATCAGCAGGGTGTCCTCTTTAAGCGTCTGCAAAAAGCAATCGTGCTTCTGGAATCGTTCGTCTTCGTCATCGCCGGGAAGGTCATCCGCAAAGATCAAGCCCGCAATGTTGCGCTTCAGGTCGCCGGTGTAGGTGAAATACAGGATGTTCGTGTATTCCTTTCGATGCTCCTTGGCATAGGCTTTTGCAATCTCGCTTTTGCCGACGCCGGGGATGCCATGAAGGAAAACCTTGCCGTTTTCAATCAATGACGTGTGGAGCGCGGCAAGCTCCTTCTCGCGCCCGCAGAAGTGGCGGCAGGGCTTGGGTACGCCCTCATCGGTCACGAAATCGCCCAGCACCGGCGACAAGCTGCCCGAAGGGAGCAGGTTCGGCTTGCGAATGTCGCGTGCAACAAACGGGCGCGTGATGCCGAACACCAATACATCCGCGATAAACGCCGCTTCATCCGCCTTTTTCCTGCAAGGGTAGTGCCTGCGCAGCTCGGCCTTTTTGAACCATGAAACGGAGCTGTCGCCCACCAGCAGGGCGTGGATATTCTGCGCCACCATTGCGCTGTCGGACAGGCACGGCAGGATCACGTCCTCGATGGTGACAGCCAATTCCTTTTTGTTGCTGCGCTCGCCATAAAACATCGCTATGGCAGCGCTGAGCTTGGCAAGTCCGTTCAGCCATTTGCTGACAAGACCCATATCCAGACAGCAATCTGCGCCGCTTTGCAGATACGCACCAAAGAGTGCCTCCACAAAATCCGTCTGATTGCCGAAGCTGCCGTCCAGCAGGTCGGCACGGATAACGGCAGTGACGGAAGCAAAATCGCAGCGTTCTATATCGCTCACCTCGCCCTTTTTCTCGGATGACATTCCTTACTTCACTTTCATAATCAGTATAGCGATACAACGGTATCGCGTCAACGCATTTTATGCCAAGCAAAGTTAGTCGAGACAAACTGCATCAGCTTTGGTCAAATCTTGCTCAATTCCCGCTCAATGTGTTTTTACCCCTCATCCTGTACACTGAAAATCAAGCAGAGGCGGAGCGTACGGCCGCGCTGCGGATAACGATTTAGGAAAGGTGACAGGAATGGAAAAGCTCATTACAAGAAAAGAAGCTGCCAGCCTTTTGGGAATAAGCCTTGCAACGCTTGACGCGGCGCGGAACAGCGGATTGATCTCTTTCGTGCAGTATGTTGACAACGGCTGCGTTTATTTCACGGAGGCAGGACTTCAGGAGTATGTCGCAAGATGTACGCACCGGGCAATTCCCGAAGCGAGGCGGGAGACCTTCCGCAAGGCAAAAGCCAAGTAGAAGGCGACAACATTGCGCTTTTACGGCAGCTCTGGTAAAAAGAAGCCGTCAGTGCTGATGAATCTATATGAGGGGGTGCCTATTATGGCGAAGAAAAGAAAAGCGATTCCCGAATACGGAACCGTTATGAATGGCGGTATAGAATACTACAGAACACGTATCGAGGACGCGGACGGCAAGCGGGTGGCCATTTATGGGAAGACCCGCGAGGAGCTATATGATAAGGTAGAGGAAGCCAAGCGCCAGATCGAGGACTGCACGTTCAGAAGATCGACGCCCACGGTCTCTGAATACTGTGAAAAGTGGCTGCTCATGCAGTCTGCCCACATTCGCGCCACAACGCTGACTGACTATACCTCCAAGGTAAAAAACTATATCATCAAACCGTTGGGACACAAATATATGGCGGAGGTTACTGCGGACGACGTGAAGCTCAGCATGTTGCCCGCCGGGAAGAAATCTGCGTCGGTTTATCGCTCCGTGAGCACATTGTTCAAGAGCATTTTTAAGTCCGCCGAGGAGAGTCATATTATATATGAGAATCCGACCAAGAGCTTGCCGGCAAAGGGCGGCATTCCGCAGAAGGAGCGTGCCGCGCTGACGGATGAACAGGCCGCGACGCTGCTCAACGCGATCAAGGGGCTTCCGCCGTATGTGTTCGTGATGATCGGCTTGTATGCGGGATTGAGACGGGAGGAAATCCTTGCCCTTCAATGGGATTGCGTTTTTCTGGACGGGGAAACTCCGTATATCTCCGTTCAGCGCGCGTGGCACACGGAAAACAATCGCCCCGTGATCCTCAACGAGCTGAAAACAAAGGCGGCGCGGCGGGATATACCGATCCCGCAGTGCTTGGTGGATTGCCTGCGCGAAGCGAAAGCGCAATCAACCTCTGCCTATGTGGTTGCCAACAGGGACGGAGGCCCGCTGACCTACACGCAGTTCAAGCTGCTCTGGAAATACATCGTTGTCCGAACGGCCAAGGAGCGGACGTACACGCGGTATATCAACGGTCAGAAGATTAAGCGCACAATCAAGCCGGTACTTGGCGAGACGGCTCCGCACAACGGCAAGGTCGTTTATTCCATCGACTTCTCCGTGACGCCGCACCAGCTCCGCCACACTTATATTACAAACCTGATCCATGCAAACGTAGACCCCAAGACCGTTCAGTATCTCGCCGGACACGAAAACAGCAAAATCACTATGGACATCTACGCCAAAGTGAAGTATAATCGTCCCAAAGAACTTGCTGCCGCGGTGAACGGAGCCTTTGGACATGCGGGCAGATCCACGGCGGGCGAACTTCAAGCCTCATAATTGCAGGGGTCAAATTACGGGTCAATTTTTCGGGCGCAGTCCGCAAAGCCCGTAATCAAGCGGTGTTCAAGCGCCAACGAACTGTGGAGTACGGCCTCAAAGCCGCACGTCGTGCTCCGCAGTTCAGCAAGCGCTGATCTCGAGTCGAAATCATCAAAAAACCCTGGAATCTCAACGGTTTCAGGGTTTTTTCATGCCCGGAAATCTTTGATGTTTTTTCATGGCGTTCCATGGTTTTCGACCGATTTTTTATAGTTAACGAGGGGCTAACCGCCGTTTTACGGGCCTTTATAGTTAACAAATGGGCTAAATGAGGGAGAGCAAAAAGTGCGTTTTGCGTGGATTGACGGGCGGCACGTCTCCTCCCCGCCACGCGGTTTACTCCCCCTTTCCATGCATCTACCCAGACTACGATTTGAAATTGGTCCGTTTGGCCGAATCTGAC
>JAEEGL017419581.1_pt1 | contig 20955 bp, 9 predicted proteins | sample 9134231 | NCBI WGS metagenome assembly JAEEGL01 (sample SAMN16246548, study PRJNA631951) | gut metagenome | biome: gut microbiome; feature: rumen; material: fiber-attached | host: Bos | place: Iran: Karaj | collected 2018-10
ATACGGTGTCGGAAAATGCCGGTGGAGAGGAAACTGCAGATACTGTGTCGGAGAATTCCGTGCCGGAGGATGCGGTTTCGGGAAATACCGTGTCGGAGAATGCTCCGGAGGTGATTTCGGATAATGAGATAGCGGCCGGAAAGAATGTAAAGAAATACGATGATGATGACAAGAAGACTCTGAATGATCCCAACACCACCTATATCATACAGGGAGACGGGAAGCAACATGCGGACGGAAATTATTTTTGCGTTGAATCCGGCCACAGTTCGGAAGAACATCCGATCGAGATAATTCTTGATAATGTAAACAGAACGCAGGAAAATAAGCATCCGGACAGTTCTTTTATTACGATATGGGGCGGTAATTATGTGGTCATTAAGCTCCGCGGCGAAAACTATATTCATTCCGGAACCGAATGGGACGGAACCGGAAGAGCCGCCATACATGTGTATGATAATTCCACGGTAAAGATAACCTCGGAAGAAGGAGACGGCAAAACCAGTGGAAAGCTGGTAGCTTACGGAGCCGATGGGTTGGGTAATTTTGGTGGAGCAGCCATAGGCTCTGAATACAGCGAATCAGACAGCAGTTCAAACAAACGCTGCGGAAGAGTCATCATTGCCGGAGGCACCATTGAGGCTCACGGCGGTCCTTCAGCAGCGGGAATAGGCTCCGGACGTGACAGTGTGGCAACAAATATAGAGATAACCGGTGGTGATATATGGGCTTATGGCGGAGAATACGGAGCCGGAATAGGAGCCGGAAATCATGCGGGGGAAGGCGATGGCGGCGATCTTGAAAATATCACGATCACCGGAGGTACGATACATGCTTACGGCGGACATAATGCAGCGGGTATCGGATGCAGTGACGGGGGACACTTAAGCGGTACCATAAGGATAGCGGAAAATCCATATATAGAGGCTTACGGAGGAGAATCAGCTGCAGGTATCGGCGGTGGTGATGACGGAGACTTTAACAGCGGCGGAAAGATCCAGATAGAGAGCGGAACGATTAGAGCAGCCGGAGGTGCTGACGGTGCAGGAATAGGCGGCGGACGCGATGGCGGAAACTGCGGCAATATCAATATCACCGGTGGTACGGTAAATGCCAGTGGAGGAATATACGCAGCCGGGATAGGAGCGGGAAATCATGTAGACGGTGGAGACGGCGGTGATCTATATGGCATTTCGATCACCGGAGGAAAAGTACACGCAGATGGTGGAGGTGACGCAGCGGGTATCGGATGCAGTGACGGCGGTCACCTCAGAGGCGACATATATATAGCCGGAAATGCTGATGTGGAAGCCACAGGCGGAAATAACGGAGCCGGAATCGGTGGCGGTGATGAAACAGATTTTAATAGCGGTATAGTACGGATAGAGGGCGGAAATATTAAGGCCACAGGAGGAAATAACGGAGCGGGTATCGGCGGCGGTGACGGAAACGGCGAACCCGATCCGAGAGTAGTCATCGATGAAAAAAGCAGTCTTACGATAGAAGCAACCGGCGGCAGGTATGGAGCCGGTATCGGCGGAGGAAACTGCAATGCGGATTATGTTGATATCAAGTTAAACGGCGGGACTATAACCGCAAAAGGTGGAGAAGGCGGAGCCGGAATAGGAGCCGGGGATGCTGTCGGTACCATAAATATAACCGGAAAGGGGACGATAAACGCCTATGGAGGACAGAATGCCGCCGGAATCGGAGGCGGTAATGACAGTCAGGTTGATCATAGTCTTTCTATATGCGGAGATGTGAACGGTACAGCTTACTCAGTCGACAGAGGTGTGGCATCTTCCGAAGGTGCAAGACCGCTTAAAATAACCGCCATAGCAAGCTACGGCACCGATCCCGACAGCGGATTTCATAATGAGGGTGCAGCCATAGGATCGGGCAAGGCAACAAACAGTGACATCACAATAAAAAATGCGGTACTAAAGACGAGGGCAGATGAGCAGGGCTCCGACATAGGCGGGGGATGCTATCACAATACCGCAGGAGGAACGGTCAACAGTATAACAATAGATAACTGCGACATAGAGTCATCTTCAAAAAGAAAGGTGGCTCCCGGCATAGGCGCAGGCTTTGGCGGTTCCGTAAAGAATATCTCGATCACGGACAGTAAATATTCGGGTTCAGGTATAGGCGGATCCCCTATGGATACATATTCTGTCACCAATCTTAATGCTGTAGATTCCATAAGGATCACAAACAGCGATATAAGGGCAGACTGGGATGAGGAGCATCCCGGATATTTTGATGACCCCGATCCCATACACAATTTCCGCTGGGGACCCCTCGATCACGGGGCAGCCGGTATCGGAAGCGGACTATATGGAGGGATCGAAACCATAGAGATAACGGACAGTAATATTTATGCCCACGGCTTAGGAAGCGGTTCGGGTATCGGCGGAGGCGGAGCCGGAGGACAGAGTTTTTCGGTTGTCAATCCGGGCAAATGGGCTGTAGGAAAGGTAGGTACCATAAGGATCAGCAGAAGTCATGTTGAAGCCTCCAGCGGATGCGGAGAATTCACCGATATGCCCCCTACGACGATTGATGACGGGATCAAGGTATATACCATAAATGCCATCGATTTTGGCACCGGCGCGGGTATAGGCTCCGGAAGTGCTTCGAGCATAGGTACGCTGGAGATATCGGACTGTGACTATATCAAGGCCTGGGGCTGCGGCGGTGCGGGTATAGGCGGCGGAATGGAGACAGGAGTATTCGAAAGCGGAAAGGTCGGAACCATTTCTCTTAAAAATATAGATAAAATAGAGGCACACGGCGGGACAAGCTGTGCCGGTATCGGAACCGGCGGAGGGCAGGCACTGGATTCCAGCGGCGGCAGTCTGAAAAAGCTCTCTATAGAAAACTGTAAAAAGGTTAAAGCCAAAGGAGGCAGATTCGGTGCAGGCATAGGTCTTGGTGAAATGTCACGGTATGATGACGGAACAGGAACCTATGTGATCACCATCAAAGACTCGGAAATAGAGGCATGGGGAGGCCGCTGCGCAGCCGGGATAGGAGGCGGCAGTGAATCTTTCTCCACGATCTCCACATTCGGCGGTGAAAATCCCCCGCTGCTGATTGAAGGTGCCTGTAAGATCTTTGCCCAAGGCGGTGATACGGACAGAAGTGACAGCGGAGAAACCATGTATGGAGGAGGAGCAGGAATAGGCGGAGGAGACAGAGGCGGCTGTTCAACAATAAAGATCTCTCTTTCAGAGAATGAGAAAACGCCCACAGGATCCATCGAGTCTCACTTTAACCCGGATTATTATGTATATGCCGAGGGAGGAGGAGGAGCTGCCGGAATTGGCAACGGAGGCAATGACTGCATGAAGGGTGCTTTTAACGGAAACAGCTCCGACGGTGACAGTATATATATTGAAGGAGGGGCGGTCTTTGCCAAGGGTGGCGACTCCGTTGAGTGGAAAGGTGTCGGCTACACGGGAGCCGGAGCCGGCATAGGAGGAAGCTGCGCGGGGAGCACAATAGATTATCTGAAAATCAGCGGCGGATATATCTGTGCAGAGGCCGGAAGGAATTCGAATGAGAACGATAAGGCTGATGACATCGGAACCGGCGGAAATTATGCAGATGATGGAGACCGCCGGGAAAACGGTATTCTTATTATTTCCGACGGTACGGTCTTGGCGGATAAAATAGGCGTTTTTGAAAGAGGGGCACGGATAACCGGAGGAAGCATAAGCGGCATCGTACCAAATGCGGTAAGGTACGGTACGGGTAATATTCCGGTTTACAGGACAACGCTGAAGCTTGCCGATAATCCGCAGACGAAGGTGGCCTTATCCAATATGACACAGGAGTATGGGAAGGATCATATCTATACTTCTCCTGACCGGAAGCTATATCTGTATCTGGACAGGAAGGGAAGCATATCCGACAAATCCCAGACTGCGGATGTTACGGTCGGAGGAGATGTGCGATCTTACTTCGGATATACTGATAAGGATCATACGGGATGGCTTAAGATGAGGGGTGAGAAGTTACAGACGCACCTTGAGTCTGACGATCATCAGGCGATCGATACGGTAAGGTACCTAGATGATTTTTGTGTTGCACTTAATGACAGTCGTTTTATTTCGGGGGATTGGACATTTACCGTAAGCGGAAATGCCAGCATGCGCGAGGGCGGAAGCAAAACAACATCTCCCGGTGCCAGGGCTGCTCTCAATGCCGATATGGTGGGAAGCTATACGGTAAGAGGAACATCCACAGCTTCAGACGAACCGGAGGTGTACTGGGGAGCGTATGTGGATTTTACGGGACAGATCCTGAAACCCGATCCGAAGCCGGTGATAGTCGGAGTTACATCTAAGATATATGATGGCAAAGCTGCTGTCGGTCCCGAGGTGGAATCAAAAAGCGGCGGAAAGGTGACATACAAGTGGTTTAAAGAGGACGGCAACACAGAGATTTCAGCTCCGATCGACGCCGGTAAATACAAGGTTCAGGCATTCGTGGCGGAAACGGCTCTGTTTGATAAAGGAGAAAGCGAAAAGGTTTCTTATGAGATAAAAAGGAAAGATACTCAGATAGTTCTGTCCGGCTCGGTGGATGGAACAGGTGCGACACTTGAGGCTGAGATCGAGGGAATAATATCCGGGGATAGGTTGAATGGTGCTGTAGCTTTCCTGAAAGTGAAGCTGGATGGCAGCCAAGGTTCGAAACCTGAACAGTGGAAAGACATAGAGTATAAATATGGGAAAAATGTTGCGGTTTTTGGCGTAGAGGATGTACAGATCGGATATTATGATGTAAGAGTGTGGACAAATTTCTATAACACTCCCAATTACAGCGCTAATCCCAATTATAATGAGCCGCCTGAAGTTAACCAAAGACTGTACAGGGGAAAATCTGACAGAAAGATCATTGTTGAAAAAAATGGACAATACGGAATTGATAGCAATGTAGTGAAGGCAACCTATGGGGATCCCGATATCACACTTACTGCCAGATCAGATCATGATGTATCCTCTGATGCTGATGCTTACCGATATGAGATAGTAAGTGATTCCATTAATGACTTAAACGAAAGATATAACACCAATGCGAAGCCTACGATAACCCTCAACTGGAATTCTGCGGATGATGAAAATGCTACGGTCAACTTTAATCATGCGGGAAACGTTAAGATTCAGGTGACACTCAGTGATAACCGTGCTGAAGGTGATGTGCTCTATAACCCGGCTGAAACATATATAACCCTGACCGTCAAACCAAAGGAGCTTACGGCTGCATCTTATGCGTGCAGAATCTCAGATAATTCAATAAACCCGACTCCGGTCACGGAAATATCCTATGGACAGCTCAGTCTGTTTCGTTATGGGATCAGTTATAACGGTCTTGTAAAGGGCGATACCCCGGCTGACTTTACACACGGATATGGAACACTTTCCGCAATTGCTCTTCCTGCAAAGCTTAATGCGAGTGATACAGGTTATCAGATAGATATCCGAAAGAATGCCGATCCGGATAAAAAGATATTCTATTCCCGTGACTATGATATCAAATATGATATCTCGACAAATGCCGTCAGGGTACGGAAAGCAAAGCTTTCCGTTAAGGCAGCGGATACTTCCGGTGAATATGGCCCGAGGGAGCCTGACTATGAATGGGAGGTTGCTTCCAATCAATCTGAATACGGCTGCGATGGTCTTGCACGCTGGGACAGTAAGGACAGTGTATTTATTACGGAGCCTGCTGTTGAATATGATAATATGGCACCGTCTGTTAACGGCAGGGAATACGGTGAGCTGGATGCCGGCACATACAATAAGGCATTGAAGCTTGACCTGAAGGGAGCAGTATCGAATAATTACGATTTTGTAAATATATCGGGAAACCTTGTGGTAAAACAGGCGGATATCTCCAATGTAATGCGTTTCGGGGTTTCGACAAACGAATTAAAGTATGACGGCACGCCCAGGAATCCGGATATTTTGCTCTCAGACAGATTTTATGAAACCGGCGATCCAAAGTACAAGCTTAGCGTTTCAAGTGATTATGTCGTAAACTGCCCTCCGGAGGATGAGAGAATTAATGCCGGAACCTTTACTGCGGTAGTCAAAGGTATCGGAAACTATACCGGTGAGCGCAAGGTGCTCTGTAAGATAACATCGGATTATTATTACAACTGCACAAACGGTGCCCGGGGAAGCTGGGATATTGGAAGTAAGGACGGGTTTGCGATAACCTATAAAAGGAATGTGAATGATAACGAAAGCAGGGATCATTTCCTGAAGCTGATGATAGACGGAAAGGAAGTGGATAAGGCATCCTATGACATAGCATCTGACAGCATGACGATGACTCTTAAACCGGATTTCCTGACAGGACTCGGCGAAGGTTATCATTTGTTCCATCCGGTATTTGAGGATGGAGAATCGCAGATGATACTGTTTAATATCAAGCAGCCGGGAAAGCCGGACACTCCCGTTATACCGGTAGATCCGGTGGATCCGCCTGCTCCTCCTGAACCGCCCGGACCGGACAAACCGGATAAGCCTGTCAATCCTGATAACCCGGTTGATCCCAAGCCTGACGATGAGCATGATGATAATTCTTCGTCTGACGGGGGCGGAGGAAGTATGCCTGCTGCAGGCAGCGGTTCCGTGGTATTTCCGAATCCGATTGTAGTTATGGATGTTACAGGAATTACTCAGGCGGCAAATAAACCCGCGGCAAAGAAACCTGCGGCGGAGAATGCCGAGCCGTTTTTGGAAGGACATGGGAAACTTAAGGGATGGGATGTTATATCGAAGAGCATCGAGATTGCGATAAAGAATAAGCTTAAGGATCCTTCCGTTGAACGCATCATAATGGTCAATATGAACGGAACCTCCGTTGTACCGGCAAATATATTTAAAGAGATTAAGGGACAGGATGTGACACTGATCTTCGAAATGGGTGATGATATCAGCTGGCGGGTTAACGGTCTCGATATCACGGAGGATGTCACTGAAGATATTGACTTTGGCGTTGTGGTCGGAACCGATGAGATCCCGGTCGATGTTGTGGGGGATGTACTAAACGACAGCTTTGGGGTTCAGCTTAGCCTTGCACACGACGGTTCGTTTGGATTTAAGGCAACACTTTTGATGGAGCTGGGAGAAGAAAACGGCGGCAAGTATGCGAACCTGTTCTACTACAACGAGGATAAGGGTGAGCTTGAATTTATGACTTCCGACCTCATCGATGAAGGCGGATCGACAAGTCTGGATTTTGTCCATGCATCCGAATATGTAGTAGCTGTAGCCGATAAGGCGATGGGAGACGCTGTGGTCAAAACGGTTCAGACACCCGGAGCTTCCGATAAGGCTAAAGATAATACGGAAGAAGCAGGAGGGCAGGGCAAAGCCGGCACTGCAAAAACAGAAGATACACAGAAAACAGGTAATTTGCTTTTCTGGTGGCTTATAGCAGCAGGTCTGATTATTATATCCGCAGCTTCCGGAGCATATTACATATTAAGAAAGAAGAAAAATTGAGGAATCGCCCATGAAGGAAAAAAAATCATCAAAATCGATAATAGTAATCATCATTGTCGTAGTCATTGTACTTTTTCTCGGTTTGTTTCTTCTGGTCATGTGTTCAGATGATGAAGAAGATTATGAAGAAGAAACTTATGAAGAAGAAGCTTATGATGAAGAAGCTTATGATGAAGACAGGGCAGGTGCGACAGAGTTACAGACAGATTCTGACAGCGGACTTTCAGCCGAAAAGAAAGGAAATATCATAAACGGCGGAAAACCATACGGGGATCCGAATACCTCCTGGACGGTTCTGCTCTACCTTTGCGGTACCGATCTTGAAACAGAGGGCGGATTTGCAAGTGTCAATCTGGAAGAGATAAAGGATGCAAAGCTTAACAGTAATATCAACTTTGTTATAGAAGCCGGCGGTACCAAAAGATGGCAGACGGGCGGCATTACAAACGGTAAGCTGAGCCGTTTGCATGTTGATGACGGAGGACTTGTCATAGACGAGAAATGCCCTTCCGCGTCCATGGGAGATCCGAATACACTTAAGGATTTTATAAAGTGGGGCGCTTCAGAATATCCCGCAGACAGATATGCACTTGTTTTATGGGATCACGGCGGAGGAAGCCTTTTAGGAGTATGTACCGATGAGCTCTATAAGGATGACTGCCTTTCATTAAAGGAGCTTGAGTCAGCAGTCGTAAATGCTGAGGTTCCATTTGAGCTGGCAGGCTTTGATGCGTGTCTGATGTCTACTCTGGAAACGGCGGAGGCACTCCAGGGATATGCCCACTACATGGTGGCTTCCGAGGAGATAGAGCCCGGAACCGGATGGGATTACACTGCATGGCTTAATTATCTTTCAAAAAATCCCGGCTGTACCGGACAGAAGCTCGGAGCATCCATCGTGGACAGCTATATGGAAAAATGCGAATCCATAGACCAGGAGGATATGGCTACTCTTTCAGTCAGCGACCTTACGAAGCTTCCGGCTCTGTCGGCTGCGTTTAAGGCCTATTCGGGAGAGCTTGTGCTTGCCACGCAGGATGCGTCCGACCTTCAGGCCGTGGTACAGGGAGCTTCCCAGTCTGAAAGCTACGGTGAAAGAAGTGGACAGGACGGAACCTATGACATGGTGGATCTCGGAGACCTTATGAATAAAACCAAGGGAGTTATAACCGAAAATCCACAGAATGTTATTAAGGCTCTTAAAGATGTGATCGTATATGAATCCCACGGGAGATACCGTTCCAAAGCATCCGGTCTTGCCGTATTCTTCCCGAAAATGATAGATAAGGATATATATCAGGCTTATGAGCAGATCACGGACAACACGGCCTATCTGGAATTTGCGAGTATATTAAATGACGACTGGGATGCAGGCTACTGGGATGAACAGTGGCAGGAAAGCTATGATGAATATAACAGTGATGTTACTTCCTCTCACGAAGGCTTCTTCGATTATCTGTTCGGTTCCGGAGAAGAAGAGGAGGAAACTCCGGAAGAGAGCGGAACAACCGGATCAGGCTCCTCAGGCGGATTTATAGAAGGTTTTTTCGGCGGCGCGAATAATCAGAGCTCTGTTGATCTCTTCCAGAGCTTAAACCCCGTAAAGCCCGGGGATGAAAAGCTGGAATTTAAGCAGTTCCTGGATGATGGCAACATACTCAACCTGAAAATAACATCAGGGAAGGATCTTGTTAAGGATGTGAGATTTTGTCTGATCTTTGATGAGGATGGGGAAAACATGATATATTTGGGGTGCGACACGGACCTGAACGCGGATTACGATAAGGGTGAGTTCAGTGACAATTTCAGGGGGACATGGATCACCATAGGAGGAGAATATGTCTGCGCCGAGGTGGTCGATCGAACGGATGATTATGATGTCTACAGCATTCCCGCAAAAGTAAACGGAGAGGAGACCAATATCCGTGCCGTATATGAATATGAGAAGGAAGCCTTCAGGGTTTTGGGAACCTATGACGGAGCTGATGAATCGGGGTTAAGCGGAAGGGATATCCGGCCGCTTAAGGCAGGTGACAAGGTAGAGTTTATATTTTATGAGTCAAATATAAATGACGATGATGATACCGATCCCAGGGAATTCATTATGGGAGAGATCACCTGGAGTGATAAAACAAAGATGATAGATGAGGAACTCGGAGACGGAACATTCTATTACATGTTCGAGATAGAGGACATTTTCGGAAATGTAACGGATTGTGATGCGGTGGCAATGGAAATAGAAAACGGCGAAATAAGCGCTTATGAGCTTGAGGATTAAGACTAAAGGATAAGTAATGAAGTTTTCAAAAAAAGTACTCAAATACGCAAAAGAGAATTTCAATGAGGTTAAGCATACCACCTTAAACCCGGAGGGACCGGGGGTGGTACGGATTCATCTGATCCCGCCAAAAGTAACGGATGAAGAGATCGGAGCTTCCGTTGCGATTATAAACGGTCAGGACATTATCCCGGTGGATGTATCCTGGACGATACTTCTTTCGGAATTTATCTCGGAGGTAAATACCTACAGCGGACGTGAGATAGGCGAAGCGGAAACCGGACAGATCATGAAGAATCTTTGCAGAAGGATGAGGAAGATCTATCCGTTTCTTTCAAAAAAAATTATCATCAGTGATATTCAGACTATTATGACTACCTTTAAGCAGATAGCATATCGTGAAGAGGTTACTGAAGATGTTCCGTATATGAATATCGCAGAGTATGCTCCATTTATGAGGGCACCCCACAGGATGGATCTGATGGTTTCCTCCATGAAAAAGGATGAAAAATGGCACTGTAATTTAAAGTGCCTCCACTGCTATGCATCGGGTCAGCAGCTTTCGGAAGAAAGCGAGCTGTCAACAGCTCAGTGGAAGAAGATCATCGACACACTTAAGGATATCGGCATACCGCAGATAACCTTCACAGGCGGAGAGCCGACAATGAGGGAAGATCTTATCGAGCTGATCGATCACGGACAGTGGTTTGTAACAAGGCTTAATACAAACGGTATAAAGCTCACAACGGATTACTGCAGGGCTTTACAGAAGGCATCCCTGGACAGTCTCCAGATCACTCTTTATTCCGAAAAAAAGGATATTCATAACCGCCTTGTGGGCGCGGACGGCTTTGAAAAAACCACACAGGGAATTAAGAATGCCCTTGAAGCAGGCTTGAGCGTGAGCATAAATACCCCGCTTTGTACGGAAAATGCTGACTATTTGAGTACGCTTGAATATCTTCACGGACTGGGTGTGACATATGTTACCTGTTCCGGTCTTATCACTACGGGAAATGCGGCGGGGGATGAGTCGGTTTTACTGCAGCTTGATAAGGAAAGGATAAGCGGAATTTTAAGGGAGGCTGTAAGCTTCTGCAATGAAAATGGTATGGAGATAAACTTTACTTCCCCGGGATGGGTAGACAGCGCACTTTGCGATGAGCTTAATATTTCCATACCTAACTGCGGGGCGTGTTTGAGCAACATGGCCATAACTCCCGGCGGAAATGTTGTGCCCTGTCAGAGCTGGCTTTCGGGAAAACCTTTGGGAAATATTCTTCAGGATTCCTGGGAAGCAATTTGGAACAGTGCAGACTGTCTTAAAAGACGGGAGTATTCTGTAAAAATGACTGGTTTTTGTCCGCTTCGGATAACGGGAAATTAAAAAGATTCTTCGGGGATAACATGAAAAATACATTCGGAAAAAATTGTTTTCATATGGCAGGTCTTTTAGTCGTTATGGTACTTATAACGATATTTTACGCATCATCGGTATATGCGGCACCTTTGGATGAGATCCTGGATTATGAGATTACGGCAGACATGAACGAGGATGCCACGGTAAAGCTTACCTATCATATCGAGTGGAAGGTATTGAATGATACCTTTGAAGGAGATCTTTCCTGGGTGAAGATCGGAATACCCAATTATAATTGTGAAGAGATCACAGGATTATCGGATACCATCAAGGACATTTATTATGACTTTGATAACGGTTATTATGTCCATATAAATCTTGACAGGCATTATAAAAAGGATGAGGTGGTGATCATGGATTTTAGCTTCATTCAGGATAACCTGTATAAAATGGACGAACCGGAGGAGTCCTATACCACCTATGACTTTACACCGGGATGGTTTGATAAGATACCTGTAGATAAAATGATTATCCGCTGGGAAGCGGAAAAAGCCGACAGATGGGATCCTGCCTGCGAAATGACGGACGGATATCTTGTATGGGAGTATGAGGGACTTGAAGAAGGGGAAAGACATTCGGTAAACATCATCTATCCGAACGATGCCTTTGCCTTTGATGAAAATAAGGAGTATGAGTCAGGTTATCACTCGCTGGATATCTTGGATAATCTTACCGGCATACCTTTAATTATATTCGGTATCATTGCATCATTGGTTTTTAACTTTGGCGCAAAAAAGATCCGTGAGGAAAATAACTATAACAGATCCGCATCCTTCGGGTCGGGAGGAAGTAAGATAACCCGTACAAAGATAGTTTACTATGATACCTGTCCCGGCTGCGGTGCTCCCAGGGAGGAAGGAAAGGAAAACTGTCAGTACTGCGGCGTGAACATGATAAAGTTTAAGGAAGTGATTGAAGAAAAGGATCTTAAGCCGAGTGAAAAAGAGTCGGGCATTTATGATAAGGAAGGGGAATACAGATATTCCGAATCCCCGAATACTTATATGAGGGTTCATGTTGTGCCGATACCGGCTCCTTCAAGAGGCAGAAGCAGTAAAAGCTTCAGTTCCTGTGTGCATTCCTCCTGCGCCTGCGCCTGTGCCTGCGCCGGTGGAGGAAGAGCCGGATGCTCAACCAAGGATTTCTACAAGACTGATCTGAAGCTGAGATTAATTAAGAGTTTTTCGTAAAACAAAAATCCTGTTCCCGTATTCTTTTCGGAAGTCCATAATTTGGACTTCCTTTTTTTCAGTACACAATTTTATAAAAATTACATCACAATTAGAACACAATTAGATTTTATACTCTGAATCAACAAAGGAAATAATAACCGCCTGAAAAAAGAAAGCGGCGTAAATTAGTATAAGGAAGGTGACAAATATGAATGATGATTACAGAAACGAGAATCCGGAAAATGGAACCGGCGAAGAAAGAACGGTAACCGAGGTTGTTGAAACGACGATAGTTGAGGATACCCGGAATGTTGAGACAGAGCAGACAGATGAGAAATCCTCTGCATACATAAACGCAGGAAGCTCGGGAACAAATTCCGCAAATATTTACGAAAACAGAAATTACGGTGGATACAGGGAAGACTATCTTACCGGCGGCGGATACAGATCGAACGATTATGCAAGAAGCTCAAGCACAGGTTCCCAGGGTGCATACGGCAGACCTCATTATACATCATACCAGTATTCGGGTTCACAAAGCGCAGGGGCTCATGTTCCTCCCGAAAATAATGATAATATAAAGAAGAATGAGAAAAAACCGGAAAAGAAAAGAACACCGTTCCTGATAAGGGCAGCAGCCTGTGTGGCTTTGGGGCTGATTTTCGGGGCATGTGCAGGCGGAGGTTTTTACCTGGTAAATACTCTTACCGGACAGCCGCAGAAGGTTGAATCCGCAGTGGAAAATAAAAGCGAGCCGGAAAGCACCGCAAAAGCAGAAAAAGCTGCAACAACGGGAACATCCGAGAAGAAGGTGACAACTACATCGGCAGCGGTTGGAAAAACAACGGTCAGTGATGTGACAGAAGTTGCCAAGGATACGATGCCTTCGGTAGTTGCTATAACCAATGACATGATAATCAAAGGCCGTACCTGGTTCGGACAGGAGATACAGCAGCAGAGTGAGGCTTCGGGTTCGGGAATAATTGTAGGTGAGGATGATGATGAGCTGCTTATTGTTACCAACGAGCATGTAGTGGCAGATGCAACAACCCTTTCCGTGCAGTTTGTGGACGGAAGCGTGGCTGAGGCCAATCTTAAGGGACTGGATGCTGATGCGGACATAGCTGTTATTGCTGTTGAATTTGAATCACTTTCGGAAAATACCGTGGATGCCATAAAGACAGCAGCCCTTGGAAACAGTGACGAGTTATCTGTCGGAGAGCCTGTTATTGCAATAGGAAATGCGCTGGGCTACGGACAGTCGGTTACGACAGGAATAGTAAGCGCCTTAAACAGGGAGGTTGATCTGGACAATGGCACTCACAGTCTTATTCAGACCGACGCAGCGATAAATCCCGGTAATTCCGGAGGAGCTCTCCTTAATATAAACGGTGAACTTATAGGTATAAATGAGGCTAAGGCCGGAGGTAACGGAATTGAGGGCATGGGCTATGCAATTCCCATATCCACTGCAAAACCGATCATTGAAGAACTCATGAACAAGTCCACAAAGAAGAAGGTGGATGAGTCAAAGCAGGCTTTCCTTGGAATTTCCGGAGTGGAGGTTGCCTCTGATGTGGCTGAGACCTACGATATGCCTGAAGGATTATATCTGGCTGTGGTTGAGGAGGGTTCAGCAGCGGATGCAGCAGGTCTGGAAAAAGGCGATATAATGACGAAATTTGACGGACAGCCCGTTCACAGTATGGCTGACTTAAAGGATATGATGCAGTATTATGAGTCAGGACAGACAGTGGAGGTTACGATAATGAGCCAGGACGAAGGCGGTTATAAGGAAAAGAAGGTTACGGTGAAGCTCGGAAGCAGACCTTCAAATGCACAGTGATAATTCAGCTGACGGAATGCTTTGCGGGGGCGTTGAAAAACGCCCCCTTATTGTGCTACTATTAGGGGCAGATATCAAAGGAAGGAATGGATATGTCAGATATTAATAATCAGGATAAAAACAGCGGATCGAATGAGTTTTGCATGATATGCGGGAGAAGCGATTCGGTTGCGGGAAAGATGTTTCATCTGCCCGGCAATATAAATATGTGCCCGGACTGCATGAGAAATTCCCTTGAATCCATGAACAGAATGGATTACAGCGGAATTTTTCCGGGAGCTTCCTCCTCATTTAAGTCAGAACAGGATGCTGAAAAGTCTAAGGAAAAACAGAAAGAAATAATCAGCGAAAATGACATCAGCGTTGAAGAGAGCATTCCGGAAAATGAAGATAAGAATAAGGGGGATGATGAAAAGAAGGTTGAGGAATCTGAAGATAATATCAGCCATAATATTTTCGGAATACCCAATATACAGTTTTTAAACTGGTCGGATCTGGGCGGATTCGGAATGGGCTCGAAACAGAAGGTAAAGAAGAAGGATCCGGAGGCATTAAAAAAACAGTTTGACATGAAAAAAATACCGAGACCGCATAAGATCAAGGAAATGCTTGATGAATATGTGATCGGTCAGGATAAGGCAAAGAAAGTCATCTCCGTTGCCGTTTATAATCATTATAAGAGGGTTAATGCCGAACTTCTGGGTGAGGAAAAGCATGAAATAGACAAATCAAATATCCTTCTTATAGGACCCACCGGCTGTGGTAAGACTTATCTTGTCCAGACTCTTGCCAGGCTTCTGGATGTGCCTCTTGCCATCGCGGATGCCACCTCCCTTACTGAAGCAGGCTATATCGGAGATGATGTGGAATCGGTGGTAACGAAGCTTCTTGCGGCAGCCGATAATGATGTGGCAAGGGCCGAGTGCGGTATCATTTTCATTGATGAGATAGATAAGATAGCGCGAAAGAAGAATTCCACTCTGAGGGATGTCAGCGGAGAAAGTGTCCAGCAGAGTATGTTGAAGCTTTTGGAAGGTGCCGAGATAGAGGTGCCTGTCGGAGCCAACAGCAAAAATGCCATGGTTCCCATGACAAAGGTAAATACCAGAAATATTCTTTTTGTATGCGGCGGAGCATTTCCGGATCTTGATGAGATCATAAAGCAGAGACTCAGGAAGGAAACCTCCATTGGATTTAATGCGGAGCTTAAGGATAAGTGGGATAAGGAAAAGAATATTTTAAGCAAGGTTACGGTAGAGGATATAAAGACCTTCGGGATGATACCGGAGTTTGTCGGAAGGATGCCGGTGATATGTGCACTTGAAGGTTTGAATGAGGATGCTTTGGTCAGGATCTTAAGAGAACCGAAGAATTCGATCACAGGTCAGTATCAGACCCTTCTTATGATGGATGAGGTGGAGCTTATATTTACGGAGGAAGCCCTGCAGGCAATAGCAAGAAAAGCGCTTGAAAGGGATATGGGAGCAAGGGCTCTGCGTGCGGTTATTGAAGAATTTATGCTCGATATCATGTTTGAAGTGCCTAAGGATGACAATATCGGAAGGGTCATCATAACGGATGAGTTTGTTGAGGGCAAGGGAAGTCCGCAGATAGTGATGCGCGGGATCGAGACTGCCCCGCCCCGTATAGGATACGCAAATAATGGTTAAAAACAGCGGATTTGCATTTAACAGGTTTGATGCCCATCCTAAGGCGGTTGCTGCAGTATCAGTACTGGCGACGGCTTTAGTGGGCTGTAAAGCTTATCTTGAAAGAGATGATGAGTCTTTTCCCGGATGGGCTCTGCTTCTTTGCGGCGCAGTTTCTAACACTGCCGAAAGAGTTTTTAAGGGATATGTAACCGATTATATAAAGATAGGCAGATATGAATACAATGCTGCCGATTTTATGATCTTTGCAGGAATAGCGCTTATTATTAAGGGGGAATTATGGAAAGAATAAAGGCGGTTGTGTCTTTGGGACATGATGCTTTGGGATATACAACACTTGAGCAGTGGGATGCTGTTAAAGAAACGGCAAAGGCTTTGGCGGATCTTGTTGAGGAGAACTATGACCTTATCATTACCCACTCGAACGGTCCTCAGGTTTCCATGATACATAAGGCCATGACAGAGTTAAGAAGGATATACCCTGATTACACTCCCGCGGCGATGTGTGTGTGTACGGCGATGAGCCAGGGTTATGTGGGATATGATATCCAGAATTCTCTTAAGGCCGAGCTCTTAAAAAGAGGGATAGACAAATGTGTGGCTACTGTTCTTACACAGGTTACAGTCGATCCCTATGATGATGCTTTTTATCATCCCGCAAAGAAAATCGGAAGGCATATGACTGCAGAAGAGGCTGCTATGGAGGAGAGGAAGGGTAATTTTACCGTTGAAGATCCGGGGAAGGGATATCTGAGAGTTGTTGCCACTCCCGAGCCGCTGCACATAGTTGAGATAGATGCGATAAAAAAGCTTTCGGATTCGGGAACCGTTGTTATCGCGGCAGGCGGCGGCGGAATACCGGTAATAGAGAACAACGGATCCTTAAGAGGAGCGTCCGCCGTGATAGAAAAAGACAGTATTGCCGGAAAGCTGGCAATTGATACGGATGCGGATATACTGATCATCCTGACGGGAACAGATACCGTAAAGCTTCATTATAAAACAGATGAGGAAAGTGAGATCAGGCATTTAAGTACCGCAAAGGCCCGGGAATATCTTAAGATGAATGAATTTGAGGCCGGAACAATGAAGCCGAAGATCGAAGCAGCAGTGAAGTTTCTGGAGAAGAGACCTCAGGGAAGGGTTCTTATTACATCCCTGCAGCGTGCACATGAGGCGATTGAGGGAAATACCGGCACGGTCATAGAAAACGGAGAATGATATGCTGTTTAATTCTTTCGGATATGCAATCTTTCTTCCTGCGGTATTCCTGATATACTGGGCTTTGCCGCACAAGTACAGATATATTATGCTGACGGCTGCCTCGCTGATGTTCTATATGTTCGGCGGGCCGTCATATGTTCTGCTTATCATCGCAAATACATTTATTACCTGGGAAGCCGCACTCCTTACAGAGATAATCGAAGACAAAAAAAAGAAAAAGGGAGTAATAATTGTATCTCTTGTCCTTTGTCTGGGAATGCTTGGATTTTTCAAGTATTTCAATTTTGCAGCTGACTCATTTGCAGCAGTCTGCCGTATTCTTTCCGTTCCCGTATCGAATATTTCAAAGAGAATAATGATGCCGGCCGGAATATCTTTTTTTACTTTTCAGGCAGTAGGATATCTTATAGATGTATACAGGGGAAAGATCAGTGCTGAAAAGAATTTCATAAAGTATCTGCTTTTTGTTTCCTTCTTTCCTCAGATCATGTCCGGTCCGATAGGAAGGGCCGGAGAGCTTATGCCGCAGCTTTATTCGGAAAGAAAATTTGATGAAAAAAAAGCTTCCGAGGGGTTGAGACAGATGCTGTGGGGGTATGCAAAAAAGATCGTGCTTGCGGATCTTCTTACCCGTTATGTGGATGTGGTTTTTGATAATGTGACAGAGTATTTCGGTCTGACTCTTATTTTTGCGACTGTCCTCTTCACATTTCAGATATATTGCGATTTTTCCGGGTATTCAGATATAGCCATAGGAACGGCAAAGCTTTTTAATATTGATCTTATGACAAACTTTAAGAGTCCTTACTTTTCAAGAAGTGTTAAGGAATTCTGGTCAAGATGGCATATTTCACTGTCGACCTGGTTCAGGGATTATGTTTATATTCCGCTTGGAGGAAACAGGTGCTCTGAAGGCAGGAATTATCTGAACCTGTTGACCACCTTTTTACTTTCCGGTCTGTGGCACGGGGCAAACTGGACTTATGTGCTCTGGGGAGCTCTTCACGGTGTTTATCAGATTGCGGAAAATTTCTGTCATAAGCATCTTGCAAAAAAAGAATACAGGAACATGAAGGAAAAGGATATTGTAAGATCCGTTCCGTGGAACATAGGACACTGCATATTAACATTCGCAATGGCTGCCTTTGCATGGAGCTTTTTCAGGGCAAACAGCTTAGGCGATATTTATTACATTGTTACGCATATGCCCAGAGGACTCGGGCACCCGGTTAATTCCTGGATTATGATGCTTAATGATATGGGTCTTTATAACAGGAAGGTACTTGAAATTTTCATTTATATATGTGTTTTAATGGCTGTGGATTTTGCGGCTCTTAAAATAAATATTTACGAGGCATTCGGAAAGCTTAAAGCACCTTTAAGATGGGTGGTATATGTCAGTCTTACAACTTTTGTTATAGTGACTGCATTAAACGGCGGGACAAAGCAGCAGTTTATATATTTCCAGTTCTAGTGTACCACTTCCCAATTAACTATACATTTTCGCTCGTCTGCATTTCCGTCTGCTTCGTTGTTTTTCTTCGGCGATGGAACCCCATCGCACTCAGAAAAACGCCTTGCAGAGCGAAAATGCATACTTCGTGAAAAGTATAGCTAATTGAAAAGTGCTACACTAGTAAAAAAAAGATCCCTCACTGCGTTCGGGATGACAGAGATAAATTTGGTTTGACGGAGATAAATATGAAGAGATTTCTGATCAAGGCAACGGCGTTTGCCCTCATACTCGGGATCATATTTGTTCCTTTTGCGGTCTTTGTGGATCCGTATAATATTTTTCATGCTTCTTATCCGAGACAGAACGGTGTGGAACCCAATAAAAATTACGTGAAGATGAAAAATGTGCTGGATCATCCGGACAAGTTTGATTCGTTTCTTTTCGGTTCATCAAGGGTGGGCTTTATTGATGTTTCAAAAATGGATGACGGGCACTATTATGACATGACTTATTCGGAAGGGCTGCCGGCCGAGCATCTTGATAATCTTAAGGTTATGATTGACCACGGGATAATTCCGAAAAATGTTACGATAGGTCTTGATGATATCACTTATTTTGTGGATCCTGCTCTTCATCAGGGCCAGCTTTTCAGACTTCCGTTTCCCTGGGAGGGTAGCTTTTCCGACAAGGTATCCTTTTATTTAAGATATTTTGATCTGAAAACACTTTTTGAATCCATTGAAGCAATGAAAAAAGAGGGATACAGGGATCCGGATTATACGGAAAGAATGTTAAATACAGGCACGGAGAACCTGGCTATAATCCCCGATTTTAATCCCGAGGGAGCCGAGGCATGGTGGTCTGATTACTATTTCCCGAGAGAGGAAGTATTAAAGGAGATCAGAGAGATCAAAGAGCTCTGCAAAGAATATGATATCAATCTGAGATTTTTTACAAATCCCATGCATGCCATGACCTATGCCAAGGGGATGGACAACGGATATCTTGTCTTTTTAGAGGAGCTTGCCGAAGAAACGGATTACTGGAATTTTTCGGGCTTTAATAATGTAACCTTAAACTACGGCAATTATTATGAAACATCCCATTACTGTACGGCGGTGGGTGATCTTATCATTGAAGGGGTATATTATGACAGTGTGGATCCTGAACTGTTAAAGCAGGGTTTTGGAATGTATGTTACAAAGGATAATGTCGATGAGCTTATTACTATATTAAATGATCAGGCGATAAATTTCGATCTGCCGGTTAACACATATCAGGCAACATTCAATAAAAAACCAGAAGAATAGACAGTTTTATGACGGCAATGTCATAAAAAAATGAAATTGCTTTACATAAAATACAATATTATGTTTGCATTTTATGTAAAGTAGTGATATATTGTGTTTGTGATTGTCCGGATTTACAGATATAGTATGTCTGTTTACCGGCAGGAATGTCAGCCCGAAATAAGACACGGGTGTCACAGAAGGGAATTTACATTTTAATTTTACAGGGTGAAAGGAAATGAGAAAAAAGAGATTTAAATCCATACTTGCTGTTATTTTGGCGGCATCCATGATCATGGGATCAAACAATGCGGCTTTTGCAACGGATGCCGGAGGAGAACGGACTGAGACGGTTCAGACAGTTTCTGAAGGACAAAAGGAGGAAGAAGCCGGTACGGGAGCAGCAGAGCCGGCTGAAGTAAGCAGTGATGAGGCTTCAGGTAAAACGGTTTCGCCGGATGCGACTGAGGCAGGAGCTGCAGATGAAGGAAAGACCGAAGAAGGCAGTGGATCTGAAGAAAAGAAGGCTGTATCTGAAGATGTAACGGTGTCGGATAATAAGGAAAGTGTTTCAACCGACAGCGGTGTTTCTGAAAATGAGGGAGTTATCCCCAAGGCAGAGACGGAAGAGGAAGAAGCGGCAGGAGCGGATGCGCTGGTAATAAGCCTGAGTGCGGATACGGTTTCGTATGACGGTGAGCGGAAGAGTCTTTTGCTTACGACAAACAACAGTTCAGACTATAAGTATAAGTATAGAATCGTAAGTGCGGATACGACAATTCATACGGAAATGTCATATTACAAATTTAATAGTGCTGTTTCATATGATGTTGTCCCGGAGGCCGGAACAGGTCAGATAGTTGGAAAAGGGGAAAAATTCAGATTTTCTGTCAGTGCCGTAAACGCAGGAACATATGCAGTTTCCGTTAATGCTTATAAGAAAGATACGGGCGCGGTCAGTGCATGTGCAGCAGTATTTCTTTCCATAAACAAAGCCGGAAAGGTTTTAGTATCGGCAGACAGCATTAAGAAATATTATGACGGAGAAGCAGTAAGTTCGAATTCGTTTAAACC
>JAEEGL012415399.1_pt1 | contig 20954 bp, 12 predicted proteins | sample 9134231 | NCBI WGS metagenome assembly JAEEGL01 (sample SAMN16246548, study PRJNA631951) | gut metagenome | biome: gut microbiome; feature: rumen; material: fiber-attached | host: Bos | place: Iran: Karaj | collected 2018-10
AGACGACTACCTCCTCTTTGTCCAGACTGAACTAAACCTTCGACCTAGAAAAAATTTGGATTATTCTTCCCCGAAACAAAAATTCTTACTATCTTTGCACAACAGTGTTGCACTTCGAGGTTGAATCTATACGTATTAAAATCACAGATTCCGCACAATAAAAACCAATAAGTATCGTTTTATTTTAAACTTTCAACTATAATTATGAAGAGAACCATCATCATCACCGGCGGTGCCGGATTTATCGGCAACCATGTAGTACGCCTGTTTGTGAACAAATATCCTGAATACAACATCATCAATCTTGACAAGCTGACTTATGCAGGCAACCTTGCCAATCTGAAAGATGTGGAGGACAAGCCCAACTATAAGTTCGTCAAGATGGACATCTGCGACTTTGACGGGATATACAAACTGATGCAAGACGAGCATGTTGACGGTATCATCCACCTTGCCGCTGAGAGCCATGTGGATCGCAGCATCAAAGACCCTTTCACCTTTGCTCGAACCAACGTGATGGGTACTTTGTCACTACTGCAGGCCGCCAAACTCTATTGGGAGTCATTGCCCGAAAAGTGGGATAGCAAACTTTTCTACCACATCAGCACCGACGAGGTATATGGTGCCCTTGAACTGACACATCCCGACGGAATAGAGCCGCCTTTCTCCACCAAAGCCTCCAGCGGAAAGCACCACTTGGCTTATGGTGACAAGTTCTTCACAGAAGAACTGAAATACCAGCCCCACAGCCCCTATAGCGCAGCCAAAGCATCAAGCGACCACTTTGTGCGTGCATTCCATGACACCTACGGCATGCCTACAATAGTGACCAACTGCAGCAACAACTATGGCCCATACCAATTCCCCGAAAAACTGATTCCCCTTTTTATTAACAATATACGCCATCGCAAACCCTTGCCCGTGTATGGCAAAGGCGAGAACGTGCGCGACTGGCTCTATGTTGAAGACCACGCCCGTGCTATCGACACCATCTTTCATCGCGGCCGCTTGGCTGAAACCTACAATATCGGTGGTTTCAACGAGTGGAAGAATATCGATATCATCCATTTGCTCATTCGTACCGTTGACCGCCTGCTGGGACGTCCCGAAGGAGCCGACGACGACCTTATCACCTTTGTCACCGACCGTGCGGGACACGACATGCGTTACGCCATTGACAGCCGCAAACTGCAACAAGAATTGGGATGGGAGCCGTCTCTTCAGTTTGAAGAGGGCATTGAACTCACCGTGCGCTGGTATCTGGACAACCAAGACTGGATGGATAACGTCACAAGCGGTGACTACCTGAAATATTACGACGACATGTACACTAACAGATAGCCCATCATGCGCAATCTCATCTTCGACTTTGGCAATGTGCTTGTACGGTGGGAGCCTGAAAGGGTATACTTGCCCTATTTTCATGATGACGAGGCACAATACTGGTATTTCTGGCGACATGTATGCACCCAAGAGCTACGCAATCGCATCGATGCAGGCGAAGACCAACGACATTGCATCGATAGCCAGAAACATCTCTTCCCCGACTATGCCGAACCCCTCGACATGTTTATCTCCCACTGGGAAGAAACCCTCCCCGGAGAAATGCCTGGCATGAGCTCTCTCCTTCAACAACTCATAGCCGACCCACGATACAACATTTTCGGTCTTACCAATTGGTCGATGGAGACATTCCCTTTGGCTCGACAGAAGTTTGCCATCCTACAGATGATAAACAACTATGTCGTCTCTGCTGATGTTCATCTGGTAAAACCCGATCCCGCTATATTCCACCTTGCTCTCGACCGCTTCGGCATTGATGCAACACAGACCACTTTTATCGACGACAACCCTGCCAACGTCGAGGCCGCCAAGGCTATTGGTATACAAGGCATTGTTTTCACCAATGCCGACGATTTGCGTTCCCAGTTGCTCTGACAGCAAACGCTTCCTCCGTAGTCCGGACACTAAAAAAAGCAGATACCCTCATACAGTGATGTTCACTATGCGAGGGTATCTGCGTTTATGGTTCACACAACCCTTTTAACAATGCCTTGCAAAAATATTTTAATTATTTAGAAAAAAAGTTGTATCTTTGCATTTTGTAAAAAAATATTCAAATATACTGCACTTAACTACATTCCGCACACTGGACACACCCTCGACCCCACTCCGTCAAACCACTCAACATCAAACAAAAACGATAACGAACCAATAAAATAATACCATCATGAACTTAACACTTCGTCAAAGGATAAATCACAGGATAAAACTATTTACAATTAGTTTCATCCGTCGCTACAGAAACAATCCTGCCTCAAGATGGACAATTTTCATCATTGACCTTTTCACTTTAATAGCAGCTTTCGCCATCACTGATCTTTTCCGATTACGAATGGCATCTTTTATTGACTGGCCTTCACTCCTCATTAAGCTATTCGCATTCTCTATTCTTGCCACATTCTTCTACTTAGTCATTGGCACCTACCGTAGCATCATCCGCCACTCTGGCATGTATGACATATACAAAGTCCTTATCTCCAACCTTCTGGCAACAGTAGTCCTCATCGCCTTCAATCTTGTCAATAACAACCACCCCATCGTTGCCAACCGTTTCACTCCTGCATATAGTGAAATCCTCATGACCTTTGCTTTGCAAATCGTCTTCATGATAAGTGTGAGACTTCTGCTTCAAAACATCTACAACGAGTATTTCCGAAGCCACCGACCCTCTGTCAACATTGCCATCTACGGGGCTGGAAGCGCCGGCACTATAGCCTACAACGCCCTCACCCAAGACCCCAATCACAACTACCGCATCATTGCCTACATTGACGATGCCAAACAAAAGAAAGATGCCGCTCTCAATGGCATTCACATCATGCAACGCAAAGATGTGCTTAATCCCGATTTCATCAAAAAAAATGAAATTACCACACTCATCATTGCCATCCCCTCCATCAAAATAGCCTACAAACAGGAAATTACCAACCAAGCCCTTGATCTCGGTCTGAAAGTCAAAGCCGTACCCCACATCAGCAAATGGATTAACGACTCTTTCTCTCTCAACGAAATCCAGGACATCAAAATCGAAGACCTCCTTGAACGTGAAAGCATAAAACTCGACAACGCCAACATTGTCCGTCAAGTCTACGACAAAGTGGTCATGGTGACTGGTGCTGCAGGCTCCATCGGAAGTGAAATCTGCCGACAACTTACCCAATACAATCCTGCCAAAATCATCATGGTCGACCAAGCAGAATCACCCATGTACGACCTACAGTTTGAGCTTCGCAACACTGCCCCCTACAACAAAGCCATTGACAGCATGGTCTTCGTCATCGCCAATGTCAAAGACAAACCCCGTATGGAACAAGTGTTCCAGCAATACCAACCCCAAGTCATCTATCATGCTGCTGCCTACAAACACGTTCCCTTCATGGAAGAGAACCCCTATGAGGCAATCTTTGTCAACGTCTTTGGCAGCAAAAACATCGCCGACCTTGCCATGAAATACCATGCCGAGAAATTCGTCATGATTTCCACCGACAAAGCCGTCAACCCCACCAACGTGATGGGCGCCACCAAACGCATGGCCGAAATCTACATCCAGAGCCGCCAGTCAACCGAAACCCACTTTGTCACCACCCGTTTCGGCAATGTTCTCGGCTCCAACGGAAGCGTCATCCCCCTCTTCAAGAAGCAACTTGCCGCCGGTGGCCCACTCACCGTTACCCACCGCGACATTGTCCGCTACTTCATGACCATTCCCGAAGCCTGCAACCTTGTCCTTGAAGCTGGAGCCATGGGTGGTGGCGGCGACATCTTCGTGTTCGACATGGGCGCACCTGTCAAAATCTACGATCTGGCCAGCAAAATGATTCAACTCTCTGGCAGAAAAAACATCGAAATCAAAGAAGTCGGACTGCGTCCCGGCGAAAAACTATACGAAGAACTCCTTGCCACAAAGGAAAATACCCTGCCTACCTACCATCCGAAAATCCTGCGTGCACAAGTACGCAAATACGCTTCAACCGATATCGATACCCTATACGAACAACTACGCCAAATCATGCCCACATTCGACGATATGCAGCTCGTGGCAAAGATGAAAGAAATCGTCCCCGAATTTGTCAGCCAAAACAGCGTTTTCGCCAAACTTGACAAACCTGAAAACAAATAGCCCAACCACAGCCACATCTTTTATTGATTATTAACAGACCTTACACAATAAAAAAAACACAACTCAGTTATCTCTATCGCAATTCTTAAAAAAATAATGCAATACCTTTGGCAATAAAGCCTGAACAAAACATACTAAATAGCAAAACAAACAAAAAAACTCAATAACATGAAAAAATTGTTTTTAGCATGCCTTATCGCCATCATGTCGATAGGCGCAGTAAATGCACAGGAACAAAAGAAAGAAACCACCGAACCCCAACACGGCCCCAAAATCGTCTTTGCTGAACGCGAACACAACTACGGCACCATCCAGAAAGGCGGTGACGGCAATTGTGTCTTCACCTTCACCAACACTGGCGACGAACCCCTTATCCTCAGCAGTGTCCGTGCCAGTTGCGGTTGCACCACGCCCAAATGGACACAGAAGCCCGTCATGCCTGGCAAAACCGGTGAAATTGGCGTTCGCTACAACACCAACAATACTGGCGGATTCACCAAAACTGTCACCATCACATCCAACGCCGTCAACGAAGCACGCGTCGTAGTCAAAATCAAAGGCAACGTTGTACAACCCGACAAAAATTAAACAAATCATATGTATTGGCATCAGTCCAAAACTGGTGCCAATCTTTTTTTTAAACACCAAATATCAAAAGCCATGCCCTCCATCTCAAAAAAAGGACTCGAACTGCCGCAATCAGCAATCCGCAAACTGGTACCCTTTGCCGACGCTGCCAAGGAACGCGGCATACATGTATACCACCTTAACATCGGCCAGCCCGACATCGAAACTCCACAAGGAGCTTTGAAAGCTTTGGCTGATACCAAAATCAAGGTGTTGGAATACAGCCATTCTGCCGGTATTCCCAGCTATCGTCGTGCCCTGTGCAACTACTACCACCGCCACGGTATCGACGTGACCCCCAACCAAATTATCGTTACAACTGGCGGAAGTGAAGCTCTGCAAATGGCCTTTACCGTATGCCTCAACCCCGGCGACGAGATTATTATCCCCGAACCTTACTACACCAACTACAACACCTTTGCCAAACTCTGCGATGCCAAGATTGTCACCATCCCCAGTGACATCAAAACAGGCTTCGCTCTACCTCCCATCGAAGATTTCGAAAAGGCCATCACACCGCGCACACGCGCCATTATGATATGCAACCCCAATAACCCGACCGGTTACCTCTACACACACGAGGAACTGCTGAAAGTAGCTGGATTGGTGAAAAAGTACGACCTCTACCTTTTCGCCGACGAAGTGTATCGTGAATTCTGCTACGACGGCAACCAGCACTTCAGCGTCATGCAGCTTGAGGGGCTTGAACGCAACACCATCCTGTTCGACTCCGTTTCGAAGCGCTACAGTGCCTGCGGTGCCCGTGTAGGCTGCATGGTTACCCGCAACAGTGAAGTCTATGCCATAACTATGCGACTGGCACAGGCACGTCTGTCTCCCCCAAGCTTTGGTCAGATCTTCGCCGAAGCCGCTGTCAACACCCCGCAGGATTATTTCGACGCAGTACAGGCAGAATATGTGGCACGCCGCAACGTGATTGTTGAAGGCGTCAACAAGATTCCCGGATGCTTCTGCCCCATGCCAAAAGGCGCATTCTATACCGTCATCGACTTGCCCATCGACGACAGCGACAAATTCTGTCAGTGGCTCCTTACAGACTTCTCCTACAACGGTGCCACCGTCATGCTGGCTCCTGCCACAGGCTTCTATGTCGATCCTGAACGCGGCCGACATCAAGCTCGCATCACCTACTGCCTCTGCATCGAAGACCTCAAGGCTGCCATCAAATGCCTTGAAGAAGCCCTCCGGGTCTACCCTGGAAGAACCTTCTAAACAGTCATCCCACACCATTTATCAATATTCAAAGATGTCCCGAAAGTTTCGGGACATCTTTTTTTTCAAATCACCTGACCATCCTTAATCTCCTCCGCGATATTTTCCATCAAGCCTTTCTTTGCTCGTTTTACCTCAGTTCTCCTTTCGTTCTTCCTCCACCGAAGTATATATAAAGATAATAAAAGGAAGTAAGAAGGGAGGGAAACGGAGCAAATGCAGGACAAGCCATAAACCTGAATCGGTCGTTAGAAAACAAGTATTGATTGGAATGACGATCCCAACAGCCCGTAAACGATAGCTACGTAGGAGATTCCACTACAAAATCTTATCTAAAAACCCAATATGTCAAACAACTCTCTGAAACAGAACTTCCCAACGCCCTACTCCTGACCATTGTTCCGTCTGCAAAGATAAACAATGTTGCTTCTAATAAAACATCTTCTTATCCGTAACACATACAAGTTTCCTCATTAATCCCACAGAATCCCATATCAGTCTTTTCTGTCCTCACACACACCATCCCATTAACCCAAATCGGTCATCAGGAGAATAGCAATCCTTTTTTAATCGAAAAAACATGTTATTTCGTCCCTCCCTAATGACCGTCAATAGAAAAAGTTGGTATTGCTTTATTTACAAAATATTAAAATTAGGGATGGAATTCTAACGACCGATTTGGGATAAACCATACAAAAAACAGCTGGTAACCTACAAGAAGACAGGTATAAACATCCATTCGGACCATTGGAATCTCTTAAAGTTTGAAATGCAAGAACCCATGCCTATTGTTAAACCCAAATCGGTCATTAGACCGACTTTTCAATCAATCTCGTCTTTTTCAGGTCTGTTTATGCCATATCAGCATTTCTTTCGGCATCTTGTCCACATCCCTGTCTCGCCGTAGCCCGCTACGCCTTCGACAGCGATGCGGCCAATCTGCTCGAAACAAATACTAATCTGGCATAAACCCTAATGACCGATTTGGGTTAAAGAAAAACCTTCTTTTGGGGGCAGTATTACTATAGGCTATTCGACAGTTCTTGGGTCTGACGGGAAAGCCGAAAAGCCTCTTATAACAGCATTCTAACATATACAAATCAAACAATCATAGAGACAATTTGCAATTTTTATCAGTGCCAAAAGTTAAAAAATTGGAACATTCAAAAACAATACGTACATTTGTAAATTATTTTTTAATTGTTGGAAAAGTATATAAAATAACGTAAATCTTTATCAATTAAAATAATACAACAAATTAATAGTAAATTTAATTATTAACCAAAAACGTAATGTCATGCAAAAACATCTACAACGATTGTTACTCATCGTGGTTATGATGGCCGTTCCTTGGGTATCTCAAGGACAGAGCCTGTCTGATTACTCTTTTACCGTAGACACAACCACGTTCCAATCAATTAGAACGACAGGAACAGCATTGTCGTTTTCAACAACGGATGATGGCTATGCTACAACGACCCTGCCATTTGCCCTTGGATTTGGCGAGAGTTCGTTCGCTGCTGGCACCACCATTGCCTGCTCTGCCAACGGATTCATCCGTCTGGGCGCATCCTCTACGAGTGGCACCACAGCCTCATACTCGTCCAGTTCAGACTATCTTATCACTGCGATACTGCAGCAGGACGCCCATATCGGCCGCTACAGCGAATCGGGTGCGTACTACCTGTATAATGCTGATTCTGGCACTTTTACTATTGAGTATCACCTGTTAGGAACTTACACAACCCCTTATGGTGCATATTCCTATCAAGTTGTATTTCACACCAACAATACGATTGAAATTATTTATGACTCTGCCGATTTAGGTGGAGCCAGTTCCCGCACAATGGCAACCTACCTGGTCAATGGACCCAACAACGACCGCCTGTTTGTTACCGGTCCCTGGGCCACACCGTCGATTGCATATTCATACTCTACCCGCCCATCCTCTCCGCTTCCGGCGCATGGACTGCGCTACACCTTCAGACGTCCTTCCGTCACTTGCCCCAAGCCTGTCAGTATTAATGTCACAGAATTGAGCGACAACAGCATATCTTTTACATGGACTGACACCACAACATCTTCTATGTGGATGGTACGCTACACCGATACGACAAACACAATCATCAACGATGTAGTATACGACACAAGCTATACTATCGCTGACTTGGCCTCAAACACGGAATACACTATCTATGTGGCCTCAATTTGTGGTTCCGGGGACACTAGCTCCCTGCGTGCCTACACATTCAGAACCCCCTGCTCGGCACTTGACTCGTTGCCTTGGTCCATGAATTTTGAATCGGAGGCCTCTGGCAGCACCTCTTCCACCACATTTGTCAATTGTATGTCTCGATTGAATGACAGCCCACAGTATCTTTATCCTTATGTGTACAATTCTTCCTCCTATGCTCATTCGGGCAGCAAATCAATTTATTGGTACCATACCAATAGCTCGAGTTCATACTATAGTTCATACGAATGCTTCGTATTGCCTGGAATCAACAATGATGTGTACTCGATGAACAACATGGAAATGTCGTTCTGGGCCAAATCGTCGTCAACATCATACTATCCAATTATACATGTAGGTGTGTTGACCAATCCCAACGATATAACCACTTTTGTACCTGTCGACACTATTCATATCAGCAATTCTACGATGTATGAAAAATATTGGGTAGACTTCTCCAACTACACTGGCAATGGACAGTATATTGCGTTCTATGCTCCAGCCGGCGGCAGCAATTGGTATGCCTATCTCGACGATATCATGATGCGTTCTAAGTCGGAATGCCCCTATCCCACCAATCTTACTGCTATAGAGACTATCATTCCCGACAGCGTCACTATTGCCTGGTCGATTGTAGACACGAATAGCATGGTCTCTACCTACGACATTGCTGTCGGTGTCCACGGATTTAATCCCGACACAGCATCTGGCGACAACCTCATCACCCAATGGTCTGACACTGCCTATATATTCACAAACCTGGTAAATGGCACCACTTATGATGTCTATGTACGCTCCGAATGTAGCGAATACAGCTATTGGACTGATCCCGTCACATTCACTGTGGGTGGCTACTGTATGCCACGTATTGGTGCAAACTCTTTAGTCCTGTCCACCTGTGAGGGTATTATATACGACGATGGCGGTCCCACTGATTCCTACGGAACCAACTGCAACAGTATTTTGTATTTATACCCCCAAGACAGCACAAAGGCATTGGTCCTTTCAGGTACGAGCCATACGTATAGCTCATACTCCTACCTCCGTGTGTACGAAGGTCTCGGCACAGCAGGACGATTGATATTCGACGACTATAACATCTCTGCCACACGTAACTTCTCTTATGTCACCGGTGGCGGTCCTGTTACTATCGTATTCCGTTCTGACGCTAGCTCTACACGCTACGATGGCTTCTCTATCCATGCCACATGCGTTGACCGCCCCAATTGCGAGCGTCCTGAAAACTTTACTATGACCTCACTCCTGCCCGACACTGTGGCGTTCAGCTGGGTTGACACTAACGGATCGCAGTGGTCGATTATCTATGGCCCCCACGGTTTTGACTATTTCTCCACCGACGACAGTGTGTCGCAGTCAGAATCATTCTCCAGCACCGAAGGAGCCGTAGGCTCGCTGAACCCCAATACCGAATATGATTTTTATCTTGTCACTGATTGTGGCGGCGAGGTATCGCTCCCCCAATACTTTAGAGCCACCACTCCGTGTACTATGATTCCCGACAGCTCGCTGCCCTTCCACTATGGATTCGAAGATGCTACCTCCGGAACTTCCGGAAACCTTAACCCTTGTTGGAGAAAAGGCAACGAAGGCGTTAGCACCTATTATCCCTATGTCTCCACAAGCTATCACGCCGAGGGAAGCAAGAGCCTCTATTTTTATGGCTATAGCGGCACGTATTACTGCTATGCCGTCATGCCGTTATTCGAGAGCCCCATCAGGGATTTGATGATAACATTAAAACTCTACAAGACTTCCTCCTCCTATGGTTCTATTGAAGTGGGAATTATGACTGACCCCGAAGACATTTCCACATTCACCAGCCTGAACACTTTCCAACCCGAACAACTCAGCACCTGGGAGGAATTTACCACGACGTTCCGTAACTACAATGGCAACGGTCGTTTCATTGCTTTCCTACAGCGTTCCACTTACTACACCTATCTTGACGACATTACAATCGACTTTGCACCCACCTGTCCTCCCGCTTATAACGTCAATGTAAATCAAGTATCAACATCATCAGCTTTCGTCACATGGGGAGTCCGTTCTGGCTATGCCGACGTGCCTGACAACTACGAAGTCACTTATATCAATGATGCAGGAGTCCGCGTGTCCGACACCACCTCCAACCTTTATTACATGCTTACCGGCCTGCAGGTCAATTCTCCTTACAGAGTTGTGGTCACGCCCATCTGTGGCAACACCAATGCTGGTGGCGACAGCACAACCTTCTCCACTCTGCCTTATCCTTGCCTTGTATCCGACACCGTTGTCCGCGATACAATTGTGTTCAGTACCGGTACCAACCAAGTCTCCGGTGCCAATGTATACTCGGGCTGGGGTAATTCTCTTTGTCAGACCATCTATACTGTACAAGAATTGACTGCTGCCGGCCTTTCGGGAGGATACATTCGTGGAATCCGTCTCGGATACACCACCAACTCCAGTTATGCCAAAGAATTGAGTATTTACTTGACCTCCTCCACTTCCGCCAGCACTTACTTAAGCACCGACGACATGGTTCCCCTGCACGACTCAATGCTTGTGTATGGTCCTGCCGCACACCCGTTGAACACCTCGGGATGGCAATACTATGATTTTGGCGAGAACGCTTTCTTCTGGGATGGTATCAGCAATTTGGTTCTTACCACCTTCATGAACCAGCCCACAGGATCTTCTCACACCGCGTCGTCCTTCTATGGCTACAGCACTGATGCTGGTGTCACCCGCACCATGTATCGCTACAAAGACAGTAATCCATGGACCGTGTCCTCCAGCAACAGCGGAAGCGGTGGCACGCTCACTGCCCGTCCAAGCATCACCTTCATCACCGACGGAGGATGCCTTGAAGCTGCCTCATGCGCTAATCCCATGGTTCGTGTCCTCAATGTCTCCGACACTTCTGTCGATCTAATATGGGGCGCCGGCGGTTCTGAGACAGCATGGGATGTCGCTCACCGCGAGGAAGGTTCAAGCACATGGATTACCGACCTCTACAACACCACTAACAACAGTTATACATTTACCGGCCTCACCCCCAATTCAGCCTATGAATTCCGTATATCGCACCTCTGCGACAGCACAACCTTCTCCAACACTGTCTCGATCAATACACCATGTTCACCTATTTCTGTACCCCTGCATGAAGGATTTGCCACATGGTCTACTTCAACTGTTCCTGCTCCCAGCTGCTGGTACAAACTCTCCACTTACTCAAGCAACTACCCCTATGTCTCTACCAGCTACTCGTCCGATGGAGACAATCGGAGCATGTATTTCTACACCAGCAGCGGTTACTATTCCGCACTGATACTGCCCAGATTCGATGTTCCCATCGACACGCTGGTACTCACCTTCTCGTTGATGTCGGTTACAACCTCCTACACCCACACTTTGCAAGTGGGCGTGATGACCGATCCTGAAGATATTTCCACCTTCCAATTGGCTGGTACGGCTTCCCCGTCAACAGACCTCTACGAGTTCAACTACCACGAGATTACGTTCCGCGGTATGCCCGACGGCTATATTGCCATACGTACAGCTCCGGGTCCTGTAGCCTACCCCTATCTTGACGAACTGGAAGTCAACTACTACAATCCCTGTGTCCGTCCTTCGGGTGTTACCACCACTTCAGCGACCCTTACCTCCGCAAACCTCCGCTGGAACGACGATGCCACCAACACCTTCGAATATGAATATGGCCCCTATGGATTCACCCGCGGCACCGGTATTACCGGCACTGTCACTGGCAACAGCATCTCCATCACCGGTCTTGTTCAGGGAACAAATTACGACTTCTATGTCCGTGGCATCTGTTCCTCCGACACTGGCAACTGGTCGTTCCGCCATACCTTCAGCACAGCTTGTGGCAAGATAGACAGTCTACCGTTCTTCGAAGACTTCAACTCTTGGGGTACGGGTACTTCTGTCCATGCTCCCAACTGTTGGATTGCAGGAAGCGACTATAGCTCTACCTATCCTTACATCAACAACAGCTACAACCATAGCGGTACCACTGGCGGCAGTATGTACATGTACAACTATGTCGGTTCCAACCCGAATTCCTTCACCTATCTCACCTTGCCCGAACTCGACACCAGTGTAGCCAATGCCCGCGACCTTCAGGTCGTCTTCTACGGACGTGGCGGCACCAGTAGTTATGTCCACCAAGTAGTTATAGGTGTATGCGACATTCCTGGCGCAACCTCTTCCTTCACTCCCATCGACACAGTGACTGTTCCTTATTTCTCCTCTGCTACCGACTGGGAAATCTTCGAGGTTCCGCTTAATGCATATACTGGCAACGGTCGTTACATCACCCTCAACGCCACTTCTAACTCAAGCAGCTACAGCTACCCCTATCTCGACGATCTCACCATTGAACGCATACCCACCTGCCAACGTCCCAACCAGCTCACAGCCAACAACCCCACCACCAATTCTATCGAGCTTGGATGGAATTCGCGTAGCGAATCTACCGAGTTCGTCATCGAGTATGGTCCACTGGGGTTCACTCCCGGTACCGGCACGGCTATGGTTGTCACAACCAATCCTTACACCTTGACGGGTCTGCCCGCCAACTATCAAGGCGAATTCTATGTACGCAACATCTGCGGTGCTGGCGACACCAGCGACTATAGCCGCTCTGCCTGCCCATTCACACTGATTCAGACACCCGCCACTCTCCCCTATAGCTGCACATTCGAGGACATGACCGAGGCCCGCAGCTGGCATGTCAACAGCAACAGCCCCATCAACTGGGCTGTAGGCTCTGCCATGGTGGATTCTGGCAGCTATTCCCTCTACATATCGCCTGACCACGGTGCCACCTACGGCAACGCCAATTTCTCCTCCATCGTTAATGCCACCGCATTCCGCGACATTGACTTCGGTCCCATCGACAGTAGCTACACCATCACCTTCCGCGCCAAAGCTGGCGGTACCATCAGCAACACTTACGACGGTCTGATGGTCTTCCTCGTCGACACCACGAACCCCGTGACCGCTTCCTCTACCTCCATCACCACACCATGGGGCAACGTCAACGACCTGTACACCATCACCTTTGTCCGTCTTGACACTGCATGGCGCACCTATCAGGCTTCGCTCGACACCATCCACGGTGTACACCGTGTGGCTTTCTTCTGGTTCAACCAGAACACCGGAGCCTCCTATCCCTATATAGCCGGCCCTGCAGCTGTCGACAACATTCATATTGACTACAGCGCTTGCACACGTCCCCTCAACTTGACTGTAGACGACTCAAGCATCACCTCCAACTCAGCATATCTCTCTTGGGATGGCTCCCCCTACATGTCATATCGTGTAGCCTATCGTGTGGCAGGAGCTCCGGCAAGCACCAATACCTACATTGATGTCATCAACAATAATCATGTCACCCTCACAGGTCTCTCCTCGATAACTGTATACCGCGCCTGGGTACAAAAGCTTTGCGGCAGCGACACCAGTCTCTTCAGCGACGGTGTAGAGTTTATGACAAATCTGTGTGAAAATGCGATAGAAACCAGCATCGGTTCATCCAGCTCCTCGGGTACATCCAACAGTGCTCCCGTCAACAATTATTGGAGATTCTCGCTTACCGAGACTATCATCGACAGTGCCGAACTGAATGGTCCTGTAGATATAGAATACTTAGCCTACTACTATGACTATACCACAGCCTCGTCAGTGAAGACCAACTGCACCGTCTACTTCCAGCCCACCACCAAAACCTCCTTTGCCAATGAATACGATGTAGTCGCTCTCGACACCTCCATCGCTGTCCGTGTCTACACGGGTCCGCTCAACTGCTCGGAAGGATGGAACTTCTTCCCGCTCGAAAATGTCTACAGCTATGACGGCAATGGCAACATCATGATTATTGTTGACGACAACTCCAATGCCTACGATGGCAGTGCCTATGTATTCAAGACCGAATCTTGCACAGACAACAAGACCCTCTACTACTACTCCGACAGCGAAGACCCAGATGTGATGAATCCTGCATCATATGGTGGAAATAAATACACCGCATCGTGGCGTGCCGTCACACGATTGATCTCCTGCGGCTTGCATTGCAGCCAACCCATCATTACAGGCATCACCCACAACTATAATTCTGCCACCCTCCTTTGGACAGGCGACGGCATCGACTACGAAGTCAACATCAAAGAGGCCACTGCATCCAACTGGCCTGCCACCGACATCGCTGTCAGCGGCAACACCTACACCTTCAACGGCCTCATGCCTTCCACCAACTACACCATCCGTGTACGTCAAAACTGCTCCGCCGACAGCATCGGCTACAGCGACTGGGTTGAAGAGGTCTTCACTACCGACAGCCTGCCCTGCTTTGCTCCCGACAGTCTGCATGTCACTGCCGTCACCAACGCCACCGCCACATTCGACTGGAATGTCATAGGCAACGAAACCGACTGGGACATCCACGTCTGGTTCACTGGTGGCTTCGACAGCATCTACCGTGTCAACACACATCCTGCCACCGTCGGCGGCTTCGTGGCCGGCCTCTCCTACAACGCCTCCATCCGTGCACTCTGCGGCACCAACCTGCTCGAAGGCAACTGGGGTGACACCATCACCTTCAGCACCGCCACCTGCCCCGATGTCACTGGCCTCACCTCCAGCAACGTGACCACCAACAGCGTCACCCTCAACTGGAACAACGACCCGATGGCTGAAAGCTGGATTATCGAGTACGGCTACGAAGGCTTCAACCAAGGCACCGGCATCACCGCCACAGCCACCACCAACAGCTACATAGTCACCGGCCTGACCGACGACAGCGACTACGAGTTCTACGTCAAGGCAGTCTGCGGCACCGACTGGAACAGTGAAAACTGGGTCAGCACCACCGCCACCACCCTTGCCAGCACCGTCCCCTGCGACGAACCCTACGGCGTTACCACCGCAGTGGCCGACAACTCCGTCACCGTCAACTGGACCGCCAACACCGGCAACATCAGCTTCGAGATTGAATACGGCACTCACGGCTTCAACCACGGCGCCGGCATTGTCACTAACGCCACCTCCTCGCCTGCCGTCATCAGCAATCTCGAGTACGAGACCGACTACGACATCTATGTCCGCGCCGTCTGCGACCAGAACACCTACAGCGACTGGAGCACCGTCGCCACCTTCACTACCGGCCAGCGTCCTTCCGAGGACTGCAACCCCGTCACCAACCTCGCCGTCTCCAACATCACCGACAACGCTGCCGTTGTAACCTGGACCCCCGGCGATCCCGACGATAACAACTGGCAGGTAGTCCTCACCGACGACCGCGGCAACGACATCCTCGACACCTACAGTCAGGAAGCCCGCTTCGCCCTCAACGACCTCACTCCCGGTACCAACTACGTGGTCAAGGTCCGCACCGTCTGCGACGACAACAACTTCAGCGCCTACGCTTCTGTCAACTTCCGCACCACTGGCGGTGAAGGCATCGACAACGTCTCCGGCGCTTCCTGCACCATCTATCCCAACCCCACTAACAGCTCCACCACCGTCAGCGTGAGCGGTGTCAACGGAAAGGTCAAGATAGAAGTCGTCGACATGAACGGCCGCACCGTTGCCTCCGAGACTCTCGAGTGCAACAGCGAATGCGTCAAGACTATGGATGTCAACAATCTCGCCCAGGGTGCCTACTTCGTGCGCATCACCGGCGACAACACCAACATGGTCAAGAAGCTGGTTGTTAGATAGACTCTCCCATCATACCGGTAAGACCGATTCTACAAATCTTGCCGGTTTAACCCTTCAAGAGGGCGGCGCGTTGCGCCGCCCTCTTTTTTCAATCACTCTGTCCCCCTTCACCCCCCGTTGGAGCGCCCTCGTCCCGTCTTTCCTTCGCTCGTTCTCCCATCGTTCTCCCATCGTTCTCCCATCGTTCTCCCATCGTTCTCCCATCGTTCTCCCATCGTTCTCCCATTAATAAAGGATAAATGATGGTAGAAGGGAGGAAAAAGGGAGGGGAAAGGAGCGGTGGCAGTGCTTCGGACAAGTGTTGCAAAAATGAGGTTGGAATAACCGAATGGCTGTTTTCAAATGACCGATGGTTGGTGTATGTCAGTTGGTCGGTCATCGCGGATTTGCAATTATTTTTTGGCAGCGACACAATAAAAACGCACTCTCCTTGTTATTGATAAATATTCATTAAAATACGCGTACTATAATGAAATGTAGCATTCCTAAAGGCACTCGCGACTTCCTGCCTGCCGAGATGGCTCGTCGCAACTATATATTCGATACAATCCGCGAGGTTTTCAAGACTTTCGCGTTCGAACCCATAGAAACCCCTTCGCTCGAGAATCTCTCCACCTTGATGGGTAAATACGGCGAGGAGGGCGACAAACTTCTTTTCAAAGTGCTCAATTCGGGCGATTTTATGGACGGGGTCGACTTTTCGCAGGATTACCACAAGGTGGCTCCCCGCATCTGTGAGCGCGGCTTGCGCTATGATTTGACGGTGCCTTTTGCCCGTTTTGTGGTGCAGCATCGCGACCAACTTACTTTCCCCTTCCGTCGTTATCAGTTGCAGCCCGTATGGCGCGCCGACCGTCCGCAGAAGGGCCGTTACCGCGAGTTCTATCAGTGCGATGCCGACATGATTGGCAGTACTTCGCTGCTCAACGAGTTGGAATTGGTGCAAATGATTGATGCCGTTTTCCAACGGTTAGGCGTGGAGGTGACCGTAAAGATTAACAATCGCAAGGTGCTGGCAGGTATAGCCGAGCACATTGGTGCGCCCGACAAACTGGTGGATATCACTGTGGCTATTGACAAGTTGGACAAGATTGGTTTGGATAATGTGTGTGCCGAGTTGCGTGAGCGCGGTCTTGAAGATAGCCAGATTGCTGCGCTCGACCCGGTGTTTGCCCTTGCCGGCGATGCCAATGCCAAGCTTGGCCAACTGGCCACTCTCTTTGCAGGCAACGAGGTGGGCACCAAAGGTGTGGAGGAGTTGAGGGAACTGTTTGGCTATATCGAACAGGTGAAACCGCAATGCCATGTGGAGCTGGACTTGACGCTGGCCCGCGGGCTGAACTACTATACTGGCGCCATCTTCGAGGTGAAGGCGCATAATGTGAGTATTGGCAGTATTTGTGGCGGTGGCCGCTATGATAATTTGACGGGTATTTTCGGCATGCCCGATGTGTCGGGTGTGGGTATCTCGTTTGGAGCCGACCGTATCTATGATGTGCTTACCGAGTTGGATAAGTTCCCTGCCAATCTGGGACAGCCCGCACGTGCATTGTTTATCAATTTCGGTGCCGAGAGCCTGCCATATGCCATCAGTTGTGCAGCCAAGCTGCGCGGCGCGGGTATCAGTACACTTATCTATCCCGACAACGCCAAGATGAAGAAACAAATGGATTATGCCAACCGTTGCCATGTGCCATTTGTGATATTTGTGGGTGAGAATGAGATTGCGGCGCAGACCCTCACGGTGAAGGATATGTCGACCGGTACGCAGAACACCCTTTCGCTCGACGAGGTGGTGGCGATGCTGAAGGTTTGAACCGATAATAGTTGGAACGATGAAAAGGTTTAGTCTTATTGTGGGATTTATACTTGCCATGGTTGCAGGTGTTGCCTATGGACAGGACACTGTGCGGTTGCGCGACACGGTGGTGCTTTTCCGTACCGATACAGTGGTGGTGCACCATACCGACACGGTGACTTTGCGGGTGGTGGACAGTGCCATGGTGCGCCATGTGCAGGAACGCGAGGCGTTGATGGCCGAGAAAGAGAAGTTCTATAAGGAAATTTTCACCAAGTCGGGTGTCGACCAGAACAAGATTGAGGCTGATCGCGACCATTACCGTCATTTGGTTGATTCGCTGAACAGGCTGGTGCGCGAGGCAGAGCTGGAGAATGTGCGCAAAGAGGAGGCCAACAAATACCTGTTGCAACGGGCGAAGGATGCCGAGGCCAGGGTGGCCGAGGCTACCAACAAGAAGAAGAAAGTGCGTGCTATACAAGGTATAGCCATGCGCTTTTACCGTACCCCGAATTGGGAGGTGCGTCTGCAACCCGCCGAGGAAACTGGCACCTACAATAAGGTGTTGCGTAACCGCAATGCAGGCAACATTGAGTTCGACTTTGTCACAGGTGCATCGGTCATGCTGTGGGATTTAACCCAGTATTTCAACAAAGACCATAAATCGGTGAAGATCGGGGAGACCAACCTTAAAACTCCCGAGCTACGAAAGTTTGACCAGGACTTTGCCTACGATTTGGGTATTTATGTCGGTTTCGGTGGAAGCAATCTGTTCAAGAATTTCTATGTGGGGCCTTCGTTCCGATTTGTGGATTTCTTCTATTTCACGGTGGGTGTCAACATTGCGGAGTATAATGTGCTGGTGTCCGGCTACGAGGAAGGCTCGGTATTGAAGTCGGAGACTATCGACGATGTGACGGCCAAATCGTGGCTGATGAAGCCTTTCCTTGCCTTGAGTATTGATCTGGACTTCCTGTCATATATTAAGAAATAGTTTGGAAACTCGTAAGGACATAAGTGACAACAGTCTAAATACAATTAGGTTGTTGGCAGCTCTTCAAGTCTTATACGGACATGCTATAACCCACCTTTCCATAAGCATGCCCTCAATCGTTAATAATATCGTTTACTTTTTTTTAGGAGTACCCATCTTCTTTACGATAAGTGGTTTTCTGATATGGGGGTCTGTTGAAAGGTCTAATAGTTTCGGTAAATATCTTAAGAAGAGATTTTGGAGAATCTATCCTGAGTTATGGGTGGCTGTTTTGGTTGAGTTGGCGGTACTGCTATTATTGTATAAAGAGCCGATCAACTGGTCGCATTTTGGATTGTTTGCCCTTACCCAAGGGACTATATTTCAATTCTGGACACCCGACTGCTTGAGAGGCTATGGCTGTGGTTGTCCCAATGGGGCTTTGTGGACAATCTGTATTCTTATCCAATTCTATCTCGTTGTCTACATTCTTTATAGGATGTTGCACAAGAAAAGTATAGCCATTTGGCTTATCGTAATAGTTGTTGCGGTTATTGTTTCAATGTTAACACCTCTCATTAGGTCGTTTATGCCCGAAATAGTGGGTAAACTATATGGAATGAGCCTATTGCCTTATTTGTGGATGTTTTTAGGTCCTTCATGCATGGCGGAATTCAAAGATAAGAGCATACCATTCTTAAAGAAATATTGGGCGATTTTCATAGTGCTTGCGGTAATCCTACAGCACACATACGATATAAGAGCAGCATATCCACTTTTTTATACAATCATGGTTTTTATGGGATTAGTTGGTGCTGCTTATACTTTGCCTTGCATTAACATTACAACTGATATTTCGTATGGAATTTATATTTACCATATGACGTTTGTTAATGCCTTAATAGAATTAGGCTATACGGGAAGTGGATGGCTATTGTTATTGGTGGTTGCAGCCTCATGTCTTTTCGCATTTGTTTCGAACAAAACAATTGGCAACTGGTCAATGCGAATGAAAAGGAAGTATGCAATGTGATAATTTGAGATAACAAAAGAGGTGCTCTCGGAAAGGGAACACCTCTTCTTAGTTGAATTCCTGTGACAAGGTTATTTGTTGAAGTAGCGGTTTAGGAGGCCTTCGAGGGCTTTGCCGTGGCGGGCTTCGTCGCGAGCCATCTCGTGGACGGTGTCGTGGATAGCATCGAGGTTGAGGGCCTTGGCACGCTTGGCGAGGTCGGTTTTGCCGGCGGTGGCACCATACTCGGCGTCGACACGCATTTTGAGGTTCTGGGCAGTGCTGTCGGTAAGTACTTCACCCAGCAGTTCGGCGAATTTGGCGGCATGCTCAGCCTCTTCGAAAGCGGCCTTCTCCCAGTAGAGACCAATTTCGGGGTAGCCTTCGCGGTGAGCCACACGGGCCATAGCCAGGTACATGCCAACTTCCTTGCACTCGCCTTCGAAGTTCATGCGAAGGTCGGCCTTGATGTCTTCAGGGGCATCCTTTGCCACGCCGACGATATGCTCGGCAGCCCAGGTCTTGATGTCTTCTTTTACTTCCTGCATTTGTTTGCCGCAGATGGGGCACTTCTCGGGCATGGTGTCGCCTTCATAAACATAGCCGCACACGGGGCAGATGAATTTTTTACTCATGATGTTCTTTGTATTTTAGGATTAATATTGGGTTGTTAATTAACTTATCATTCGCATAGCCTCGTCCAGCCCGATAATGTCAACTTTGGGGAATTCCAAATCTCGAAGTGCATCGTAGTGGTGATCTTCGGTGACGATATATTTGGCTTGTGCTGCAATAGCACAATCGATGAACTTGTTGTCGTCGGGGTCAGCAGTTATTAGGTTGAATTTGTAGAAGATGTTGATAAAAAGTGTGTTGGGATTGTTTAGGATAACTTCTAACATTATTGAGGCGAAGTTTTCGGTAGTCTCGCGTTGAAGTATCTCGACATATTCATTCAGTATCTCAGTTGTGACACACAATTGATTGCGTCCGTCAATAAAAGACAGCCATAGGTCGTGGTAGCGACTGCGACGCGATACGCATTGTATCAGGCTGTTGGTGTCGAGGACGAGTCTCATTCTTTTGCGTGAAGGTCTTTGTGACGCAGTTGGTCGAGACGTTCTTGATTAAGCACCCCTTCGTCCCACAGAC
>JAEEGL014269766.1_pt1 | contig 20953 bp, 15 predicted proteins | sample 9134231 | NCBI WGS metagenome assembly JAEEGL01 (sample SAMN16246548, study PRJNA631951) | gut metagenome | biome: gut microbiome; feature: rumen; material: fiber-attached | host: Bos | place: Iran: Karaj | collected 2018-10
ATTAATTATTTTTAACTTATCTTCTTTTGACCAATATCTATTTGGTTCTTTTCTTATCCTTGACATATCATCCCTCCAATTTTATTATAACAAAAAAATGTAGACCGTTTTTATGTGTCTACATTTATCTTACAACTTCATGCTTTGATGCAATATGTTTTAATTTATTATAAAAAAATAGATTATTTAGTGATAGAACAAAACTATTGATTATAATTATATTATGATATAATTAAATAGGAGAATAGGTATGGAAGAACTAGAAAAGCTAATATGTGATATTGAAGAAGAATATGATAAAATTAGTGCAATGTGGAAAAGAAATTGCAATTATTTGAATGTTAATCTTGGTAAGAATACAGTTAATGATATCTATAATGACGAACTATTTTTTGAATACCTTATCAAATACAGGGAATTTTTGATAACTAATTTATCCGAGTTTGAAAATGAATTACAGAAGACTAATTTTGAAAATACTGTAAATAGTAGAATTAAAACAATTAATTCAGTACAATTAAAAATAAATGCATATGAGCATAAAAAAGAACATGGGAAAATTCCCCTTAAGAAATGCTTGAATGATTTATTTGGTGTAAGAATAATATTGAAAGAAAATCTTGATTTTGATGAAATAATAAACTATATTAATAAGAATTATCAAAACCTGAAATGTACTAATGCATCGAAAATGAATTATAAAGCAATTCATATTTATTATGGGCGAGATGACAATTTTAATTTCCAGTGGGAATTGCAAATATGGAATAAAAAGAATGAAAGTACAAATTTAATAAGCCATGCTAAACATAAGCAGGAATATACTGATTGGGAAAAAAGGAATCGAGGTGATAGAATATGATAAAACATTGTATTATACTTGCAAGTGCTTATAAACTTGGTAAAAGGATAGCACTTCATTATAGCGATAGTGATATATTACAAATGGATGTAATATCTAATGATATTAATTATATTCTAGATAAGTGTGGAAGAGATGCTCCTATATCTATACACTATATTCATACTAAAGGTAAAAATTTTGATTCTGTAGAAAAAAAAGACGCATTTTTTAGTGGCGTTAAAGAGATAGATACAAAAGAAAAATTCGCTAAAATTCTTTTAGATGATAGAGTTTTAGAAGGAGTTGATGTAGCAAGATATATTTTAACCAAAGTTCCTTGTACTCATTTGAAAATAGAAAAATTAGTTTATATGTGCTATGCGGATTATTTATGTAATGAAAATAAAAAATTGTTTGAAGATAATATATATGCATATAGATATGGACCAGTAATAGAATCTATATATAAAAAATATAAGCATACTAATAATTTAGAAGATGATGGAAACGAACCTAACAAAGAATATTACAAAGAGGAAAATTTTATGCCATTTAGAAGTAGAATTATTTCTTCGTTTGATGGGGTTAAAAAATTAATTTCAATTAACAATACGATTGAAAAGTATGCTTCATTATCAGCGGAAGACTTAGTAGAGTTAACCCATAAGAGAAACTCTCCATGGGAACATAGTGGTAAAGGTGAGTATATTAATAGAAAAATAACAGATGACATTATAAAAAAATATCATATTAACGAAGTCCTATAGAATGTTATTTATACTAATACATGATATTATTTTTTGATTGGTGGTTTATTATGAAAAAAATAATAGTATTTTTAACTTTTATTTGTTTATTATTTTGGCCTAGTTATAATGTGCTCGCTGGAAGAGGGTGCTGTTCAAGACATGGGGGTGTATGTGGATGCACTATGTATGGTATGTCTCTATGTTGTGATGGGGATACTGCTAAGGCAGCAAGTTGTGCATGCACTCCTCCTAAAGTTTATGGATGTACTGATGCAAAGGCTAATAATTATAACCCAAATGCTAATACAAATGATGGATCCTGTACTTATGCTGTTTATGGATGCAAAGACATTAAGGCAAACAATTACAATTCATTAGCTAATGTTGATGATGGTTCTTGTACGTATGATATACTAGGTTGTACTGATATATCTGCAATCAATTATTTATCTAGTGCTAATAAAGATGATGGCAGTTGCGAGTATAATAGAAATATCATGACTGAAGAATCAGATAACAATGCCAACGATAATGATAAAAAAATAACAAAATCGACTACGAGTATGAAAAATGGAAACAGTGGTAGAATAAGTACTATATTATTTTGGACATTTTTAACAACTGCTTCAATAGGTTATTTTATTGGTAAAACATTTAGGAGAGGGAAAGAATTTGCTGATGGGAGTATTTGCAATAATTGTGGAACTATCAACAATTCTAATAGTACTTATTGTTATAAATGCGGTAAAAAAAATTAAATGATTGAAAGAAAAAATTCATAGAAAAATCTATGAGTTTTTTTATGTTTAATATTTTGATAGGCAAATAATTAATTAACCAAACTAATTTATATAACTTACTTGATTTTTCCCATATAATATCAGTTAATTTGATAAAATCAAAAAAGATAATATAGTACTTTTTTTAGTTTTAATTAAGTTCAAAATATTGAACTTGGATGAGTTTGATGTTATACTTAAAAAGTAAAGTAGGAAAGTATGAAGATACCTTTACACATACGCGTATATGAAGGAGGTGGGAAAAAAATGAAAGGAAATAAGAAGATTCTAGTTTTAGCACTTTTAGTACTATTACTAACAGTATGCTTTGGAACATATGCTATATATAGACAATCAACAACTGCTAATGGAAGCATTAGAGCTGCTAAATGGTCTGTTAAAGTTGATGGTACCGATATTGCTTCAGCAAATTATACTTTTGATGCTGATGATATCACATGGACAACTTTAACTGGTTATAATAATACAATAGCTCCTGGATCATCAGGATATATTGAAATCCCAGTTGATGCTTCTGGATCTGAAGTTGATGTAATTCTTACAGCTGCTTTAGGAAGTGTTACTCTTCCAAATGGAATGACTGCAACTTTAGCAAGCGGTGCTGATTCACAAACTATAGGTTACGCAGCTTCAATGACTGCTAACGTTAGAATTAACATTGCTTGGTCTGGTTCTGATTCAGATGAAGCTGCTAAAGATACTACAGATTTAGCTGCACAAAATACTACAATTAGTATTCCAGTTACATTAACAGCTAAACAATCAGTAGCTAACCATGCTACTCCATAGTGATGGGGAAAAATAGTTAAAACGAAAAGAGTAATATATTATTATTCTTTCGATTAAAGTTTATAAGGAATTGTAAATTTTAAACGGAAGAATAGTTTCTAAGGAAGTGAATAAAATGACTAAACAAAGTAATGCCGAAACAAATAATGTAAGAGATAGAGTATTTGAGTTAATACTTATTATCATAATTACATTTTTACTATTACATAATTGCGAATTAATTAATAAAAAATATGAAGATGGAAATGGTAAAGTAAATATAATTGATATAACTCGTAACGATCAATGTGAACAGGATACAGTTGCAATAGATTGCTTACAAGATGAGAAAAACAGTAAGTGTATAGTTCCTAACTTTGTAGGTAAAAATAAGAAAGATGTTTTGAAATGGCTTAATTCAATATCTAATACTATCGAGTTAGAAATTAAACTTGCTGAAAAACAAGGCGTAAAAGATGGAACCGTAATTGAACAATCACTTGTAGGTGAAAGCATTAAAGAGTTATTGAATGGAAAGAAGAAACTTGTAATTACAATAGTTAATAATGGTTCACTTATAGATTGTGAAAAAGATACACAAAATAGTAAATGTAAATTACCAAATTTCGTTGGTGAAGAAGAAGACGATGTAGAAGATTGGCTAGGTGAACTTGCTAATAATATTAAAGTTAAATACGTTTATGTAGATTCTAGTAAGAAACCTGGAACTATAACAAATCAATCTTTAAAACCAGGTAGAGCAGTTAAAGATATATTAGATAAAGATCAAACATTAATAATTTATATATCAAGAGGTAAAAAGACAGCACCTAATAACAACAATAACAATCAAGGTGGAAATAATACAACCCCAGATAAAACTAATCCAAATCAACAACAGGATACTCAAGAACCTGATGAAGATTTAGATGATGATTTTTATGTAAACGATAGAGATGTAGTTAAATGGGAAGATGTATCTCAAATAAAAGTATTTGAAGATTCTACTTATATAGCTAAAGTAAATGGAACTATTGCTCCAGAAAGTAGTGGAACATATAAATTTGTTGTTAATAATGGAACAAATTATAACTTGAAATATAAGATTACATTTACAGAAAATAATATACATAATATGAATATGAAATTTAAATTGAAAAAGGGAGATACCTATTTAATAGATCATTATGTATCATACGATGAATTGAATATATCTAATATGACTTTAAATGTTAGAAATTCTGAGGATTATTATCTAGAGTGGAAATGGGTAGGAGATAATGATAACGATGATACTAGTATAGGTACAGATGCTAATAATGGTGATATTGAATATAGTTTAAATATTAAAGTAGAGGCAGAGAGCATATAATGGGTAAGATATTGAAGATATCATTTGACGTTATATTCATTATTTTAATCGTTATATTATCTTTATATTTCTTACTAAGAATATTAGGAATAGCAGAAATATATGTAGTTCAAACAGGTTCTATGGAGGATGGAATCCATACTGGTGACTATATATTGATAGTAAAACAGAATGATTATAAGGTAAAAGACGTAGTAACTTATAAGCGTGAAGGCTATCATGTTACTCATAGAATTATAAAGAAAAATGGAAATAAAGTAATAACTAAAGGAGACGCTAATAACGTTGATGATGAAGAAATAGATGTATCAAGCATTGTGGGAAAAGTAATATACCATGGAGGAATATTAAATATTTTGATAGATTTTAAATATTTTATAGTTGGTGGCTTGCTATGTTTATATTTGTTTAGTTGTTATTTTGAAAAGAAAGAAAAAGTACAAGAACAAGAATAGTAAATAAGAGAAAGGAGTATTGATATGAAGAATAATAAAATTAGATCACTAATATTAGTTTTTGGAATGTTATTACTTTTATCTACAGTACTTACTTTCGCTATATTAAGAGCTTCTGGTAGTGGTAGTGGTACTATTAGGACTGCAAAATGGAGTGTATCTAGGAACTATAGTCAGACAGGAGATTCGATTGAAATTTATCAAGGTGGTGCAACAGATAGTTATACTTTAACAGTTCAAAGTGCTTCTGAAGTAGATGTTTTGTATAAGATAATTATTAGTAATTTACCAACTGGAGTAGAAGTGGATATCGATAATACTGGATATTTAACTCCTACTGCTGGAACTTTAATAATAGAAAATGCTAATACGGTTATTAATTACAATGATAGTGTTAAAACAAAGACACATACATTGACATTTAAAGCTGCTAGTACAGCATCTCTTGTTACCGATCGAGAGATAAATATAGACGTAGAATTTAGACAAGATGTTTAATTATTAAAGAACAATAGTAAATAGGGAAAGGAAGTGAGTATAAATATGAAATTAAAGCAACATAAAAAAATATTTGCTCTTTTTGTTGTTATGTTCATTTTTTATGCTTTTATAAATAGTACTTTCGCTATATATAGGGAAACTAAAACCGATTCGATTAATCTAAGTATTTTAGATCCTAATGGAATGGTTAATGTAATATTTAATCCTAATGAAGGAAATATTGCTGCTAATGAAGCAACAAAGACTGTGCAAGTAAATACAGCAGTTGGAACACTACCAACTCCAACTAGAACCAATTATAATTTCATTGGTTGGTATACAGACCCTGATCCTGATGAAGGAGTTAAAATATCTGAACAAACAATAGTTACGGGAACGACAGTAACATATTATGCTCATTGGGTAAAAATAGTATGTAAGATGGCTGCTCCTGGAACATTGCATAGTGAAACATGTATTTCCGATGGTTCTTGTGCTGGAGCTGGTGGAGGATATAGTGCTAATGATACTATCTATTATGGTACTATACCAACTGCTAATAGCCCGATTGTTGGAGATGCTTACGATTGTGATGTAAATGATGATGGTACATGGGATCCTTTAACAGAAAGATTCTATTATGTTAGAGCTTATGGACCAAATAGTGATCCAACTGAAAATGCTGTTTTAGTTCATTTTACAAGTTTCGATGAAAATGGACAAATGGATTCTAGCAAAACTAGAGGTTCTCATATATATGATGAAGCTTTGACATATTTACCTACTTCAGCAACTTGGGATAATCCAGCTCTTATCGAAATGAATGGTAATGTTACTAGATTTATTTCATCAGCAGATTTAACTGCTGCATGTGGTTCTGCTAGTGGAGGAAATAAATTTGCAAATTGTAGATTCTATCTAGAGCATACAAGATATCAATCTAAAGAATTAGGTAGAGCAGGATTATGGCTAGTATATGATGGAAATGCTTATCATAGAATTCACACTGAACAACTTAATGTAGGTACTGTTGATCATACTGAAAGTGTTAACGCTGCTAGACCTACTATTGAACTACCTTCTAATAGATTGGAGAATTTTACTGGAAGAAGTCAATATACGATTTTATTTAATCCTAATGGGGGAACAATAGATGCATCTGAGGCTTCTCGTGATGTATATGATGGAGATATGGTTGGTACACTTCCAGTTCCTACTTATGCAAATCATCAGTTCGTAGGTTGGTTTAGTGCACCAAATAGTGGAACGCAAATAACTGCATCTACAATTGTTAACGGATCTAATACATATTATGCCCATTGGGTAGATATTAGTGATAATTTAGACTATGTTTTCTATATCCCTGGTGAATGTAAATTCACATCTACAGGAATTCAAAATGGTACTGATGGTGATTGTATCAGTACAATCAATCCAACAGGAAATAGTATCGATTATACAGAAAGTGCTTTATCTGCAAAAAAATATATTGATACTGGTGTAGCTTTATATAGTAATGATAATCATGAAAGAGATTTTGAAGTAGGATTTACTATAGTAAGTTATAATTCAAGTGATAATGAAAATAGATCAACTATAATTGGTTCAAAGGCTGAAATATCTAATAGTCAACTTAAATATCCTGGATTTGTATTTAGAAGAAATGAATCTACAAATGACTTTTTACTACAATCTAGGGTTAATTATAGTACTAATGCTGAAGCAACATTCTTATCTTCAGATGTTCAAAGCGTAAAAATTTATAGGGAAGATGGAGATATTTACTACAGTATAAATGGTGGAACTAAAACACTACTTAATGCGGCATATAATCCAGTATTTGATTTGAATGTATGGATTGGTGCTAATACAGCAAATGCTGCTAATTCAAGTGCTCAAAGGTTCTTTATCGGTACTTTAAGTAACATATATATAAAACTTAAAGGTGATGCTACTTATACGGTAAGATTCGATCCAAACTATCAAGGAGCTACAATTACTACTAGAAGTGTAGGTGAAAATGAGACTGTTGGAGAACTTCCAACACCTGATGCTAGAAATGGATTCACTTTCTTAGGTTGGTTTACTGGTCAAAATGATGGTACTCAAATAACTTCTAGTACAATAGTTACTGATGATGTTACTTATTTTGCACATTGGCATGCTGATGTTACAGTAACACTTCAAACGAATGGTGGAACAGTTATACCAAATACTATAACCGTTCCATATAATACAGCTGTTGGTAGCCTTCCAACACCAAATAAGACAGATAATACTTTCGTTGGTTGGTTCCAGGATTCTGAATTAACAATACCTGCAACTGCTGGAACAGTTATTACGGAAGATACTGATTTTTATGCCAAATGGTTACCAAATGTAACCGTTACATTGAATGCTAATAGTGGAACAGTTACACCAAGCACGATAACTGTTGGACAGGGTAGTCCAGTTGGAACTCTTCCAACTCCAGAAAGAACTGGATATACTTTTGATGGTTGGTATCAGGACTCAGAACTAACAATCCCAGCAACAAGTGAAACGATAGTAAATAGTGATACTACATATCATGCTAAATGGGTTGAGAATATTACAGTAACATTTAATCCTGGTGATGGTTCAGTTACACCAACTACCAAAACATTCCCAACAGGAACGGCTATTGGAGAACTTCCAACACCTGAATTACAAGGATTTGATTTTGAGGGATGGTTTACTGATGATGGTACTTATTTAGATGAAGTAACTACTGCAACAGTATTTAATACTTCAACAATAATTTATGCTAAATGGATTGATGGCTCTTACGTTGCTTGTATAGGAACAAAGTGTTATTCTACTTTACAGGCTGCAGTTAATGCTGTACCAGTATTAGATGAACAAAATCCAGTAAAGACAACTATAACTATAATAAAAGATATCGAAACATCCGCATACGTTAATATTCCTAGTCATAAATGGGTTGAATTAGATATTAATACTCATACAATTTCAGGCCCATCAGGTACTGACCATTCTGTACTTAGAAATAATGGAACATTAGATATTATAAATGGTACTATTACTAGTTCCGGTGGGTATGTAATTGAAAATGTACAAGGAACAGTTAATATTTATGGTGGAACCTTAACTTTTGATAGCGCAAATCAAACGGAACATAAGGTTATAGAAATTAAAGGTGGAGCTGTTAATATAAGTGGTGGAACGTTGTCTTGTAACTCTAAAGCAGCTACAATAAATGTTAATAGTGGAACTACTTTAAATGTTTCTGGAGGAACGATAATAGCTTCAAATACATATAAAGGTCAAGCAATCTATAATAATGGTGGTACTACTACAATTAGTGGTGATGCTATTCTACAAAATGTTTCTGCTACTGGAACTAATGGACGCGCTTGTGTTCATAATAAAACTGGAACAGTTAATATTTTAGGCGGATCCATAACAAGTACTGGTAATTCAGCTGTAAAGAATGAAGGTACGATGACGATTGGAGCAAGTGATACACCGCTTGATACAACTAGTCCTGTTTTACAAGGCGCTATATATGGCTTGGAAACCGTTACTGGTAAAACAGTTTATGTATACGATGGTATCTTTAAAGGTAAAGGTACTACAGCTGATAAAGCAATTAGTGATGAATCAGTTGTTAATAGTGGATCATATACTATTGTTCATAGTACAGAAACGATTGGTGGAACGCAATATGACGTTGCTTATCTAGAAGATCAAACTGTTAATTATACTGTTACATTTAATGTAAATGGTGGAGATTCGGTATCCTTAAATACTCAAACTTATACTGATGTTGGTCCAATTGGAACATTGCCAACTGCTACTAAAGCAAATGCAGCATTCTTAGGTTGGTTTACTTCAGCTACTGGTGGAGATAGAGTATTTTCTACAACAACAGTTGATGATGATATAACATATTATGCTCACTATACAACTTCAACTATAGTTTGTAAGCCAGCAACTACACTTCATTCGTCTGGTGGAACAGACTTTGGTCAAATCCCAACCAGTTCAACATTTACTGGTGGAGATGCCTTCGATTGTGATGTTAATGGTGATGGTACATATGATGCTACCGATGAAAGATTCTATTATTTAACTGATACAAACGATGGAAAAGCAGTTATGATTTACTATAACAATGTTATTCAAAGTGGAAATAATTCTGCTTCATCATGTAGTACAAATGGAATAACTTATGGTACTACATTCAGTGAAGGACCAACTAATGCTATGACAGGATTGCCAACTACAGCACAGTGGCCAAATGTAAATATATATACCGAACCAAGGACGATTACTAATGAATCTGGAACAACAATTGTAAATGATTTCGTTTATACCGGAAAAGCTGCAAGATTTGCTAATTTGGATGAAATAAAAGCAGCAACTAGTTCAAGTATCAATACAACAGCTAACGAATTAGATAATTATGCATTCTTACTTGAAAATACTGCTTCAATGGATAGTAATTGTAGATCAAATTATTGGTTAGAAACTACTCGTGCAGCAGGTGGAGCTTATAGAATAAACGGAGCAGCTGCTAATAAAAGTTTAGGATATGGTACTAACAATACTAATACTTCAACAATAAGACCAGTTATAGAAGTTCCATATAGTTCTTTTCAAGGAATAGTAAATAATAATCCAACAATAGTTGAATTCGATACTATTCCAACAGCAATGAGAACTTACTTCAATAATGTTAGTACTTGGAATTCTGGACAAGATGATTCTAACTATAGCAGTTTCAATTCCTCTATGATTTCTAACTTAAATGCTAATAACTGTGCTTATTATCAAAGTGATAATGTTAATACACAATATGGTAGTGTGTTCTGTGATCAACCAAATAAATATGATACAGGTACTACTGGTAACATAAGAGTTTATGAATATGATGAATCTTCTGGAATCACATCTAATGCAGAAGCTACTTATGTATCAAACGATAATGGTAAATTATATAACTTTATTCCTGGTAAGACATATTATTGGGAATCCGCTAGCGATAGTACTATTAATGGTTTCGTAAGACCTACTGGAGAAAGACGTCTTATAACCATTAATGGAACCAATAGAAAAACACGAAATGTTAGAGATTTAGGTGGACTTCCAGTCGATACAAATGGTGATGGTACTATAGATGGAAAGATTAAATACCAAAAACTATATCGTGGAGAAAAGATTTGGGGAACAAATCATGATGGTACTACAAGGGCAGAGTTTGAAAAACTAGGTATCTATAACGAACTTGATTTGCGTACACCTGGAGGCGAGATTGTTGCTTCTGAAGAAGATCAATTATCTAACTATATTTCAAACGAAATAGTACACTATAAGATAGATCATACTGAATTTGGAAGTCCCTCAACAGAACCAAGATTTAATGGTAAGAGTTATTATCAATTAGCTAGAGATGCTGCAATCGATGTAATGCAAAGAATAGTTGCTGGTAATGATGATTATGCTATGTATTTCCACTGCCGTATAGGTGCAGATAGAACTGGTACACTAGCATACATCTTAGAAGGACTTCTTGGAGTTCCAACCGAATATAGGCATCAAGATTATGAATTAACTACATTCTTTGGATTAAGAGAAAGAACAAGATACTATTTAAATAAAGATTCTAACAATTATAAATTCATTTATTTAAAGAAAGCAATTCGCCATGCAACTCCAAATAATAATGAAGTTACAGGTGAAGAAAATGTAATGGACTGGTTCTTACTTGAAGGAAATTCTACAGCAACATGTAATGATATTGGTGCATTAATTACACAGTTTAGAGCTAAGATGATTGATTATAATTAGAAGTACTTAAAGATAAGTACTTCTTTTTTAATTTCTTTGTTTGATTGATAAGTTTTTTAAAATATGTTATTATTCTCCTAGGTGACTAAGATGAGCAATAAAACAACTACTAAACAAAACATAAAAAATAATAGTAAAAATAATGGTAAAAATAATAATAAAGTAAGTACTAAAAAAACAAACAGTACTAGTACCAAATCTACTAAAAGAATACCTTCTAAAAATGCTACAAATAATACTGCTAAGACAACTAATAAGACTATTAGTAAACCAACAATTAGTAAGATAAATGAAGTAGATATAGATGATTTATTTAATGATAATAATATTGTTAAATTAAATGATAAACAAATAAATAATATATTTAATAATAAAGAAAGTAATAAAACTATTAATAAGCCTACAATAAGTAAGACAAGTATTGAAACTAACTCTATTCATAACAATAAAAAAAGTACTAAACAAATAAAAATGAGACCTAAAAAATATTTATTTATATTATTAGGAATAATTCCAATAGTACTTATATCATTATTAATATTTATTAATCTAAATAAAGGTAATAATCCTGATGATGGATTAAAATATAATAACAATAAAACTTTTATTAAAGAGCAAAAAATAAGTGGAATAGTATTTAGGAATATTAAGTGTACTTATGATGGAAAAGATTCTATTATCAGTTATACTATGATAAATGAAACTAAAAAAGAAATATATTTAGATAATTATGATGTTATAGTTAAGGATAAAAATAATGTTAGATTAACTAAAATATCTGCTCATGTAACTCAAACAATTGGTCCTAATGGAATTGTAAGCATGGCTAATCAAGTAGTAGGTGTAGACTTAACCGATGCCTATTATATGGAATTATTTATTAATCCTGAAAAATAATAAATACTTAATAAACAAATGTCAAATTATAAATTGACATTTGTTTTTATTTGTCATAAAATAATCGTATTGTTTTGGAGGGGAATATGGAATATATAAATGTACATGATATTAGTGAAATATGGAATATGAAAGAAAGAAAAATAACAGCATTGTGTCGTGATGGCCGTATTTCTGGAGCTAGAAAGATAAATGGTGAATGGATGATACCTAGCGATGCAAGAGTACCACTAGATATGAGGACAAAAGAATATGAAAGTATTGCATCAGGTAAAATAGATTATTCATTAAATAGTTCAAGCCGAGTAGTGGCTGCATTTAGAGAAAAATATAAAAGAGATCCTAGTTATACTACATTTACTCCTTATAGAGTATGTCCACTTGGTGCGCATGTCGATCATAATTTAGGAAAAATAACAGGTTTTGCTATAGATAAAGGAATACACATTGCTTATTCAATTAAACAGAATGGAATAGTTGAACTTGAATCGTTACAATTTCCTAAACGTGCACAGTGGCATGTTCTTGAAACTCCTAAAGAAAAAGAAGGAGACTGGGCTGATCATTTAAGAGGCGCTACAATTGCTTTATCTAATAGATATCCACTTAGATATGGAATAAGTGCAGTTATCGATGGAGAACTTCCAATTGGAGGATTATCTAGCAGTGCAGCCGTAATAATAACTTTTATAAGTGCATTATCATTTATAAATGGTATCACTCTAACTAAAGAAGAAATGATAAGTCTTGCTAAAGAAGCAGAAAATAAATATGTAGGAGTATCATGTGGAAGATTGGATCAATCATGTGAAGTATATGCATTAAAAGATCATTTACTATATATGGATATGTTTGATAATAGTTATGAATTAATTGAAACCCCTAAGAATATGAAACCATTTGTTATTGGAATATTTTTTTCGGGATTAGAAAGAAGTTTAGCTTCTAGTAAATATAATATGAGAACAGATGAACTTAGAAGTGCTGCTTATGAACTTAAAGCTCTTAGTGGAATGGAATATGGTAAATTTAATGAAACCAATTTAAGAGAAGTACCTTACGAAGTATTTCTTAAATATAAAGAGCAACTTCCATTAAACTTTAGGAAGAGAGCAGAACATTTCTATGATGAAAATAAAAGAGTAGAAGATGGAGTTAAAGCTTATCGAAATGGTGATATCGAAAAGTTCGGTAAACTAGTTACCGAATCCGGTTATAGTTCTATATATAAATGGGAAACTGGTTCTGAAGAGTTAAAAACTCTATATGAATTGTTGAAAGATTGTAAAGGGGTATATGGAACAAGATTTTCTGGAGCAGGTTTTAAAGGTTGTACACTTGCTTTAATAGATCCAGAATATGCTGAAGAAGTACAGGAAGAAGTAGGTAAGGCATATGTTAAGAAATATCCATCTTTAAAAGATAAATATTCCTCTCATATATGTCATACTGCCGATGGGGTGAAACTATGAAATGTATAATACTTGCTGCTGGATATGCTACTAGATTATATCCACTAACTGAAAACTATCCTAAACCACTTTTAGATGTTAATGGTAAAAAGATACTTGATTACCTAATAGATGATTTAGAAAAGAAGAATTATATTGATGAATACATAGTTGTTACTAATCATAAATTTGCAGATGTCTTTAGAGAGTGGTCAAAAGATAATAATAAAATAAGAATTATAGATGATGGAACTACCAATAATGATAATAGATTGGGTGCTCTTATTGATTTGAAATATGCTTTAGGTATTATTAATAATGCCGATGATGTACTTGTTATAGCAGGTGATAATTTACTTGATTTCAGTTTAAATGATTTTATAGATTATTCTAAAAGCAAAGGTACTTCATGCATAATGACATATGAACTTGATGATATAGAAAAACTAAAAAGAACCGGCGTTCTTGAACTTGATGAGGATAATAGAGTTATTGCTATGGAAGAGAAACCATCTCATCCAAAAAGTAAATATGCCTGTCCACCATTTTATTATTATAAAAACGAAGACATAGGTTTACTTGAAGAAGCTTTATACGATGAATGTAAAAGTGATGCCCCTGGTTCATTTATTTCATGGCTTTGTACAAGAACAGATGTCTATGCTTATCCAATGCCAGGGAATAGATATGACATAGGAAATTTGGAAAGTTATGAAGAAGTACAAAAAATATATAAAGGAGTTAATTATGAAAACAAACGTAGAATTAAAAAATAAAACTATTCTTGTTACAGGCAGTGCTGGTTTTATAGGTTTTTATTTATCTAAAAGATTACTTGATGAAATAGATGGAGTTAAGGTAATCGGTTTCGATAGTGTTAATGATTATTATGATGTATCACTTAAAGAATATAGATTAAATATATTAAAAAAATATAAGAATTTTACTTTTATTAAAGGTAATCTTGCTGATAAGAATCTTATTGATAAAACATTTAAGAAATATAAGTTCGATGTAGTTGTTAATCTTGCTGCCCAGGCGGGAGTGAGATATTCAATAGATCATCCGGATGTTTATATCGAAAGTAATATTATAGGATTTTATAATATACTTGAAGCTTGTAGACATAATCCAGTTGATCACTTGGTTTATGCTTCATCTAGTAGCGTATATGGAGGTAATACCAAAGTTCCTTTTAGTACTGATGACAAAGTAGATAATCCTGTAAGCTTATATGCTGCAACTAAAAAGAGTAATGAACTTTTAGCTCATGCCTATAGTAAACTATATGATATTCCAAGTACTGGACTTAGATTCTTTACAGTTTATGGTCCAGCAGGAAGACCTGATATGGCTTATTTTGGATTTACAAACAAATTAATAAATGGTGAAAAGATAAAAATATTTAACTATGGTAATTGTAAAAGAGATTTCACTTATGTTGATGATATAGTTGAAGGAATAATTAGAGTTATGAAAGGTGCTCCAGAAAAGGCTAAAGGAGAAGATGGATTACCATTACCACCTTATGCTGTTTATAATATCGGTAATTCTAATCCTGAAAATCTTCTTGAATTTGTAAAAATCTTACAGGAAGAATTAGTAAGAGCAGGAGTACTTCCAAAAGATTATGATTTTGAAAGTCATAAAGAATTAGTTGCTATGCAGCCAGGAGATGTACCTGTAACTTATGCCGATACAGAAGCATTAGAGAAAGACTATGGATTTAAACCTAGTACTACATTAAGAAATGGTTTAAGAAAATTTGCTGAATGGTACAAAGAATATTATATGGATGGAGGAAATAATTAATGAAAGTAGCAGTAGCAGGAACAGGTTATGTTGGTTTATCACTAGCAACACTTTTAGCTCAAAAACATGAAGTAGTTGCCCTAGATGTGATACCTGAAAAAGTAGAAAAAATAAATAATAGAATAAGTCCAATCAAAGATGAATATATAGAGAAATTTTTTAGTGAAAAAGAACTTAATTTAAGATGTACACTCGATTATAAAGATGCTTTTACTGGAGCTAGATTTGTAATAATAAGTACACCTACAAATTATGATGAAAATACTCATTACTTCGATACTTCTAGTGTTGAGGATATAATTAAGAAAGTAATCGAAGTAGGAGAACCTAATACCATTATGGTAGTTAAATCTACGATACCAGTTGGATTTGTAGAAAAAATGAAAGAAAAGTATGATATAGATAATATATTCTTTTCACCTGAATTTTTAAGAGAAGGAAAAGCATTATATGATAATCTTTATCCTTCGAGAATAATAGTTGGAGAAAAAAGTAAAAGAGCTGAAGAGTTTGCTTTCTTACTTAGTGATTGTGCTATTAAAGAAGATATACCTGTTAAATATATGAATAGTACAGAAGCAGAAGCAGTTAAGTTATTTGCAAATACTTATTTAGCACTTCGTGTATCTTATTTTAATGAACTTGATACTTATGCGGAATTTAAAAGTCTAAATACTAAGGATATCATCGATGGAGTTTGCTTGGATCCAAGAATAGGTGACTTCTATAACAATCCATCTTTTGGATATGGTGGATATTGTTTACCTAAGGATACTAAACAGTTGTTAGCTAATTATGCAGATGTTCCACAAAATATGATTGAAGCAATAGTAAATGCTAATGAAACTAGAAAACAACATATAGCAAATATGATTCTTCTTAGAGATCCTAAAATAGTAGGTATATATAGACTTACTATGAAAGCAGGTTCCGATAATTTTAGAGCTAGTGCTATTCAAAGCGTAATAGAAAAGTTAGCTTCCAAAGGAGTAGAAATTCAGATATATGAACCTACTATTAAAGAAGATACATTCGAAGGATATAAAGTTGAACATGATTTAGATAATTTTAAGAATACTTCGGATGTAATTATAGCTAATAGACTTGATGAAGAAATAGAAGATGAAATAAATAAAGTATATACTAGAGATATTTTTAGAAACAATTAGAAAAATTTTAAAATTTGTAATTTTAGTGATTACAAGTTTTTTTATTTATAATGACAATATAATTCCAAAACTATTGTAAATGATATTTTATATTAGTATACTTATAATAAAGGAGATAACATATGAAGAAAGTATTTAAATTATTGTTAATTACTTTATTATTATTTATGCCATTTATGGTAAAGGCAGAAGATGCTGATAAAGTAAAAGTAACTAATGTAGTCGTTAAAGAAAAAAGCGATGATGTAGTTGTTGGTGACTCGGTAATAAACGGAGTCAATGTCAAATTTGATATCAAGTTTAAGAATGTTAATGATTATGTAAAATATGAAATAACAATCAAAAATGATGATACAGAAGATTATGAATTAGCTAATGGAAGTGATACGTCAGCTAGTGAGTATGTTACCTATACATTTGATGCGGGTAATAATACTATTATTGAAGCTGGAACAGAAGTAAAACTTTATGTAACAGCTAAATATACCAAGGAAGTTCCTGAAGATAAAATAGATGCTCTATCAGGAATGTATGCTGAACCAAACGAAAGTGGATTAGACCTTGTAAATGGTGCTATAAAAGTACCTAATACATTAAAGATTATGGGATATGCTAGCATATTAGTAATACTTGGTTTAATAATAGCAGGGTTAATTCTAATTAATAAGAATCATAAAAAAGGAGTAGCTTTAGTACTTGTTGCTGTTTTATTGATTCCATTTACCGTTAGTGCTTTAAAACAATTAAAATTAAAAATTAATGCTGATATTAAAGTAAGTCCAAGAGCTTCTACTTTCTGCATTAAACAAATGAAAGGGCCTAGTGCTACAACAAATCAAAACCAACCTAATATGGGTGCCTTTGATAGAATAGGTGCTAATGATAATACTCTTCATTATAAAGGTCACAAATTTGTTGAAGAAGAATTAAATGGAATGTATTATTACTATTTTGAATTCAATGATGGTGAAACAATGGCTGAATTTATGGAGAGAAACAATCAGCATGAAGTAGCAGCCAATAACACAATTAGTTGTTTTGGAAGTAAAGATGATTATTGCATTAGAGATTCAGGCAATTTTGCTACTCCAGAAGCCTATATATACTGGGCAGAACAGAACTATGATGCAGAAATGGCTGAATGTTTGCGTGCTATTACGAATGAAGTTGGTACTCCTGAATATAGTGATGCAGAAACAGCTTGTGTTGGAGAATATAAATCAAGATTAATGCAAGCTCCAATTAAAGATTCATCATATGGTTGCTATACTGGAGACGTAACTATTACACCACCTGATTCGTCTGAAAGCTCATCTAGTGAATCACAAAGTGAAACAAGCTATACTTATATGGCATGTGTAAAGAGCTGCCCTTCTAATTGTACTTCCGTTGTTACTGGAGGGTGTGAATATTATGCAGGGGCTACAGGTGATTATACTTGTAGATGCCCATTGGATAGTTCATCTAGCAGTTCAAATGGAAATTCATCAAGTGGTTCTTCTAATGAAACAAATAGTACTAATTTAGTTTGTGTAAAGAGTTGCCCAACTGGTTGTACAGGCCATGTTGATGGTGGATGTTCTTCTTATCCAGGAGCATCAGGAAATCTTACTTGTACATGCTCATCAAGCGAATCATCAGACGATACAAATAGTGGATCATCAGGAGATTCAAATAATGGCTCATCAAGCGGATCTTCAAGTGGAACAGTTTCTCATATAGTTTGTGTAAAGAGTTGCCCAACTGGTTGTACAGCTCATATCGATGGAGGATGCTCATCTTATCCAGGAGCATCAGGAAACCTTTCATGTGTATGCTCATCTGGTGATAGTTCAACAGGTGACTCAGGTAATAGTTCATCAGGTGGTTCAACAGGTGGATCAACAGGTGGATCAGGTAATAATTCATCAACCGATGAATACGAAGTAACTATGATGTGTGTAAGTAGTTGTCCAAGTAATTGTATTGCAAGGACTGATGGTGGATGTGCATATCAAGTTGGTGCAACAGGAAATTTTGATTGCATGTGCCCTAAAAACTAATAAGTAATGTTTTTTTAGATAATAAAAGAACAAATAATTTAGTCAATCTTTCTTTGGATTGACTTTTTTAGTATTCATATTTGATATCGATAATTAAATATTCACAATTATTGTGGATATTTTCTTTATTTGATATAATGTAATTTATAAGATAAGTTACTTTTATTTTAGGAGGTATTTAAATGAAAATATTACTTTATACAGAGATGGAAAATAAAGTTAGAAAGAGTGGGTTAGGTAAAGCTATTGAGCATCAAAAAACTGCTCTTACTAATGAAGGAATAGAATTTACTACAAATCCTAATGATGACTATGATATTATGCATATTAATACATGGTTTTTAAAATCCTATAGGATGGCTAAGAAAGCTAAAAAGAAAGGCAAAAAGATAGTTTATCATGCTCATTCTACAGAAGAAGATTATCGTGATGGATTTATTTTTGCTAGGCAGACATCAAAGATTGTAAAATGGTGGCTTATTAAATGCTATAGTTTAGGAGATGTAATTGTTACTCCAACTCCTTATTCTAAGAGATTGCTTGAAGGATATAAGGGACTAGAGAAGAAAAAAATATATGCAATAAGTAATGGAATAGATATGGAACTATTCAAGAAAAATAAAGAAGCTGGAGAAGAGTTTAGGAAAAAATATGGTTATACTGATAAAGATAAAGTAATTATTGGAATTGGTCTTTATATTAGAAGAAAAGGAATAGTAGATTTTGTCGAACTTGCTAGAAGACTTCCTGAATATAAGTTTATTTGGTTTGGATATAGTTCTTTAAAAGCAGCCACTAAAGATGTTAGAGATGCAGTTAATACAAAGTTACCTAATCTTACATGGGCTGGTTATGTAGAACAAACAGAAATAAAAAAAGCTATGAGTGGTGCTGATCTATATTTGTTCCCAACTCTTGAGGAAACTGAGGGAATACCAATAATCGAAGCCTGTGCTACTAAACAAAATGCTATTATAAGAGATATACCTATTTTCGAAGGATGGCTTGAAGATGGAAAAAATGTTTATAAAGCAAAAGATGTAGATGAGTTTGAAAAGAAGATTAAACTTTTCTTCGATGGAAAACTTCCTAGTTTGGTAGAAGAAGCATATAAAGTTGCAGTAGAACGCGACTTAAAAACTATAGGAAAACAACTTAAAAAAGTGTATGAAGAAGTTTTAAAAATGTAATAAAAATTATTAAAGTATTTCTTTAAAAGAGATAATAGTTGAAATTTGATTATCTCTTTTTATTATTTATTGAAAAAATATATAACATTTTTTATAATTATAATTAGGATAATAGAGGTAATTTTATGAAAAATAGAAAAGGTTTTACATTAATAGAAATAATATCGGTAGTAGTAATATTAGGGATATTAGCTTTAATAGCAATACCAAGTGTAGCGTCATATATTTCAAATTCAAGGAAGAGTGCATATAAGGCGCATGAAAAGGCGATGGAAGAGTCAGCAAAGAGTATGACGGTAGAAGTAATAAATGGGAAAGATAATTATAAGCTTCCATCGAAAGGTGAATCTAGTGAAATAAGATTAAGTGAGTTGCTAGAAAAAGAATATTTAGATGAATTAAATGATCCAGCAACAGGTGAAAAATGTAATGAGACTGCAAGTTATGTATTAATAAAGAATACTGGTAATTCAAATTACGAATATAAAGCCTGCCTTTATTGTGGGACATATGTATCAGAAGATTCAGATTGTACACCAGCACCAGTTATAACTGGAGGAGATACAACATGTGGAGAGGTAATAGGAGAATCAACAACATGGACGATTGGGCCAAGAACGATAAGCGTAGCGTGTGAAGGAAACTGTTTAAGGAAAAAATTCTCAAAAACATTCGATGAAACAGTAGAGAATTCAGTAATAAAATTAAAGAATACTGAAGGGAATGAAGTAAAAGAATGTCCTGTAAACGTATATGTAGACCAAACAAAGCCAACATGTGAGTTGCAGATAAATAATGGAACAACCGAAAGTACAAGTTGGTTGTCAGGAAGAAATGTAACAATATCATTTGTACCAAATTCAAGATATGATGCTCATTCGCAGATATCAGATGAATATGGAATGGGAACAAGTATGAAAAATCCGAATTATAATAAGAAGGAATCATACGAAATAAATAATGTAAGTGGAACAACAACAGTAATGGGATATGTAAAAGATAAGGTAGGAAATGAAGGAATATGTTACAAGACAGTAACAACCGGATTGGAAAGACCAATATTCGATATAAGATATGGATATCAAATATACC
>JAEEGL013124100.1_pt1 | contig 20952 bp, 41 predicted proteins | sample 9134231 | NCBI WGS metagenome assembly JAEEGL01 (sample SAMN16246548, study PRJNA631951) | gut metagenome | biome: gut microbiome; feature: rumen; material: fiber-attached | host: Bos | place: Iran: Karaj | collected 2018-10
AATACCGACAGGACTATAAACCTTGCAATCTATGGGTCTAACGGAACAGCTACAACATTCAAATCTTCATTAACCGCTGTTAATAATAGTTCAACAAGATTTGGTGTCAGTGTTAATGGTAATACAGTTATTTTTGTGATAAACGGAGCGTCAGAAACTAAGACTTGCACTAATACGAGGGTTTCTGCTACTATGAAACGATTTGCGGTAGGTAATTTTTATTCTGCTCCTGCAAACCGTCAAGTGGGGCATGTTGCATTTCCTACTCTATGGAATCGAGCATTAACAGCTAATCAAATGATTATGTTGTTGGAAAACGGACTATTATTTGATAATAATTCAATCTTAGTAAGTCATGAACGTATAACTGGTACACTTTCAAATGATATAACAGGTAATGCCGCTACAGCAACAGATTCAGAAAGTGTAAAAGTATGGTATTCTACGAGTAATGCTAATAGACCATTAATGATGGTTGATGATACCACAGTCTCAGATACTTCGCATAAGCAAGAGCAGGGTGTCTATTGTGGAAGTTTTTATGCAAACCCGTCAACAGGGTTAATGTACTCTAAGCAAATGTTAATAGGTAAAAATATTGGTTTGTATTCAGATGCGGATGGCACTGGAGAAAGTTTCGACCATTTAAGATTGGGCAATGCTACAGCTCAAGGAACATCTGGAGCCAAAGCCGCTTATTTAAATCTGTATGGGACGGGAACAAAATTTTTAGGAATCGCTATCGGTACAACTAATACTACAGATAGACGATTAACTATTAATAGTAACTTTACAGCAGCTAGAACTTATACATTACCAGATGCAACAGGAACAATCGCATTAACATCATCAGATATAACAGGAAACGCCGCAACTGCAACTACAGCTACAAACACCAATAATGCCAAGCTTACCCATACTGTAGGTAACACAGAATATCCACTAGTGTTCGGCACCTCTTTTGTAATAACTGATGCTCAACAGGCTCTTAGAATCGGAACACCAAGTGCTACTGCAAATCAATGTCCTTTACGTGTAAAAGCATATTGTGCCGCCGCCAACACTCAGGGTGAAGCATATCTTGTGTTAGGGAACGCACTCGCCAAGGCGAGTGCGAATAATGCCCGTGGTGGTTTAGTCATGTATGGCACAGGTACTGCCTATAATTTTATTAAGATGAATACTGTTAATACTAACGGTAAAACTATCTTTTTAAATACAGCAAATACAGCGGATATAACATTAACACTACCATCTGCAACAGGAACAATCGCATTAACATCATCAGATATAACAGGAAATGCGGCTACCGCTACATCTGCTACTTCAGCCACATCTGCAACTACAGCTACAAACGCAAATAATATTAAAACGACATCAACAGCAGGTGCTTGGAAAGATATAATCGGTGTAGATACTGGTTTTACAAGTGCTGCAAATAAAGCTGTTCACGGACATAACAGTGGCTCAGTATCCTTTTATGTTGATGCTAATGCAACATCTGGTAATCAGCGTGCAATATTAAGATTAGGTAATGCAACAGCTAATACAACAGCCGCAGGTCATAATGGGGAGTTGTGGTTATATGGAACTTCAACGACATACTTAGCCATTAAATCTAATCCAGCAAAAAACAAAGCTATTACTATAAAAACAACAGGCGATACTGCAAGGGAATATACCCTACCAGATAAAGCTGGAACATTTGCAATGACGAGTGATATTACTGCAAAAGTTGCAAGTGGTGGTAATAATACAAGTGGTTATTGTAAAGTAAATGGGAACTGTTTAATTCAATTTGGACAACTTAGCAGTATCACAACTGTTGGTTATTATACAATTACATTACCAACAGCGTTTGCAAATACAAATTATTGTGTATATTTAACCGAATGCCGAAAATTTATTGATTCAAACGCCCATCCAATATATGCTATGCGTGATGACGTACAAGATTCATCTTTTACAGCTGCAATGAAAAGAAAAACAACAAGTTTTACAATTAGAATCGCAAACTATCAAGCATACCAGCTCGTATATTGGTTGGCAGTTGGATTTTAATTAAAATTTATAGTTATAAGGTTCAATCATGAATAATAAATTTTATATTGGTCAAATTTTTGAAGAAATATATCCAGAAGAAGTGGCTGATTTCTGTAATGATTCACAAGGTACAGAAAATGCCTGTCATATAACAGAATTAAAACAAATAAATGGAAAAAGAATGTTCAAAATTATTCCTAACGAGCAACCATCCAAAGAAGAAATGAAACGAAATGAAATTCAGAAATACAAATCTTATCTGAATGATACAGATTGGTATGTTTATAGGTTTGTAGATACTGGCAAACAAATTCCAATAGATATAAAACAAAAACGACAAGAAGCCAGAGAAAACATTAGTAAACTACGAAAAGAATTAGAATCAAGTTGACTTAAATTAAATTCTATAGTAGCATATATAATTTCAACTTAACTTTAAAGGAGTTAAATTATGTTATATCTGATATGGAAACTTATACGGCTTATAATCCTCAAGCCGTTATTCATATTATTACATAGATTCAATAAGCATTTTGACACATTAAAAACAGTCAGAAGTTCTGATGGTCGTGATATATACGCAATGAACACAGATTACGACTGTGAGAACATAGCCATTATGACTGAAATATGTCATAATGTTGAAATATCAGAACTGTATTCAATTTATGACAAGATAAACTGTGCATTGTTGCGATGCGAATGTCTTGGCTTCATTCAGAATCCCATATATGGAAATCCTCTGAATGTAAGATGTGCACTTGAAGAACTTGGTTATGGTGTAGAAAAGATACACCAGAATGAAATCGAAGATAATGATACTGTTATTCTTCTTATGCACTGGTACACTGGTGGTATTAAACATCTTCTATATCAGCACTGGATTGGACATATCAAAGGTGATAACTGGAATTTCGGAGATGGTCTTACAGGTCATGTTCTAAGCAAGGTACAGTTAGAAAGATATTGGAAGTGCAGAATTTATGCTACGTGCTACAGAATTAAATCAAAAAATTCTTGACTTGATACAGATATTTGTGTTATATAAATTGAAATCAATATCAACAGGAGTGCTTATATGAATGAACCAAGACCAACCAAGATTGTATATAATACGGAAGGTAACGAACCTGTATATATAAATAACTTCCAGTTATATCCAGTGGCATCCGAAGTAGTCCTTGACCTTAATAAGATTGATTATAAAAAGACTTTCAAAGCCGCAGTAAATGGACAACCCACCGATATATACGTCAACCCTGTTATAACGATTCAATTACAGCGTGATGTAGCAATGGATTTGCTACAGAATCTTGCAAGACTCCTTATTCCTCAAGAACAACAAAAACAAGAACCAGAAGAACAAAAACAAATTGAGGAAAATTCCGGTAAATAATTTTTAAATTATTTATTTCCAATATAATTTTCAATCATTCATTTCTTTATTTTTCCATAAGATAATACGGATTAAAAAATCCGTATTATTTTTGTACAAATCATTTGACATTTGAATTATGATTTTATATAATAAAAATGTATGAATCGAATAACGGAGGAGTTGTATGGATAATAACATTCTTGTTAGTAATCCTTTACAACAATATCTGAATCCACAGCCTGTTGAAGAAGGTCTTGTGTGTATAGTGGCAGATTTCGATGAAGCAAAGAAGAAATTCGCAACTCCAGAGAAACCGCATGTATATTTCACAAAGGACATGAAAACAATGTTCGCAAAACTTGTGGATAAAGATGGAACTGTAAATATGGCTACTTTTAAGAATGAACAAATACCGAATCCTGTTCCTGTAACTGGTGATGAACTTTCTGTTAAGATTCAGGAAATCCAGAACGATTTCAACAGTAAATTTGCAGTTATACAAGCACAATTGGAAGTGCTTACTAACAAATTGACGGAGGGTAATTCAAATGGGTCTAGCGGAGTTCTTCAACAGAAGTCAGACATCGCAGGAAGTCTTACCTCAAAGGAACCAGTGTTCCGACAGTAAAACAACAGGCAATGCCAATATTGACGCTTTTTGTAAGAAGTTCTTTGAAAAAGCAGGACCGAATTACCACAATACTCTTCCAGAATTTATAAAATTAGTATTTACTAATCGTAGTCTTTTACAGGAAATTCTTAATTCGCCAGAAATCAAGCAGATTGAAAATATGGCAAATAGTGCGGTTTCAAAGGGTATTATCAATAAAGAAACCATAGACGGATTCAGCAATGTGCTGAATCTGTTCAAACAGTAAAATGTATATCACAGACGGTTTTTAGTTTAACGGCTAGGAACCGTCTGTTTTATATTTATCTTAATTTTACAAAGGAGAATCAATACCATGTATAACGAAAGTTTTGCTGGGATTGGTGGCGGTGGTATTTATGGTCTAATCGCCGTTCTCGTAGTTCTGTTTCTTTTTGGTGGTGGAAATGGTTTCTGGGGTAATAATAACAATAGTCAGAATACCATCGAACTTTTAAAAGGTCAACAGAACTTGCAGAATCAGTTGAGTAACAATGCAATCGCACAGTTACAGACTGCAAACACAAATAACATCTCTCAATTACAAGCAGATTATCAAGGTCAGTTATCTCAAATGGGAGGTTTTGCAAATATTGCAAATGCAATCGCACAGCAGACTTCTGCAATGCAGTTGCTAGGTGCAAATATAATGTCACAATCTCAACAGTGTTGTTGCGAAACCCAGAAGGAATTACTGAAAATGGCTGCTGATGACCAGTTGGCTATTTGTCAGCAGACCAACAGCTTGAACAGTAATCTCAATTCTAGTATAAATCAGATTAGAACTGATTTATCACAACTCGGATTCGGTCTTAACAAAGCTACAACCGATATAATCGCTGCTAATGCTGCTGGTGTTCAGGCTATAAAGGATTTGTGCAATAATCATTGGAATCAGGATTTGTTACAGAAATACAATGATATAAAAGTCGAATTGAGTCAGAATCAGCAGACCCTCAACCTCACAAATCAGTTGAACGCAATAGCTCAGGCTATTTCTAAAATACCGACAACAGCCGCCGCTGGTGCATAATGAGGTGATTTCAGATGACAGATGAAGATGTCAAAATGATTAAAGATATACAAGAATTTGCATTGAAAAAAGCTTGTTATATTAAATCTGAAATCGAAAAGCATGAAGAAAATATGAGTCAGTGTATGTTTTCACAGGCAATTGATGATATGAAAGACTGTATGAAAGTTGTTCGTGATTGTGAAACAACACTTGTTATGATTCATGAACCCAATAAACTCAATCCAACGTTGGTGAAATAAGCTAATTTAATTAGCCATATATAATCCACGGTTCTGTGGCGGGTCGTTTGCGAAGCGTTTCTTGATTATACCGTCTTACGCCTAGCGTCTGACCCGCCACTCTTAATTTAGAAAGCTAATTAAATTTAATAGGAGAAAATAAAAATGGCTAATGTAATATTACATCGTGGTGACGATACAGATTCATTTAATGGTGGTCTTTTTAAAATCGATTATACAAATCCATCATTTACGATTAAAAAACTAGAATTAACATTTGGTAATATAATAAAAACTTATGTTAATCCGTCATTTCCATTACAGGTAAATCTTCGTTCTTCTGAAAGTCTTATAAACAGCACTGGAACATATAATATAAATTTAACTATAAGTGATAATAATTATAAAAAACTTAATATTGCAACGGGTTCAACTGTAACATTTGCAGAACCATCTACACCAATAGTAATACCATACGAAAGTCCAATATTATTCGACTTATCAGAAGTATTACCTGTAAATACTGAACCTGAACCTACACCAGACCCCGACCCACAACCAGAACCAGATGATAACAATGGTGACAATAACAATGGTGACGATACAGGTGATAACACAGATGGAGATGAAAATACAAACACTGAACCAACCGAACCTTAATCTATATCACAGCTTTGACTTTTTGTCATCGCTGTGATATTGTTAATATAGAATATATCTTATGAACGGAGAAAATAATATGCACATACAGAAATCAATTTCAAGAAATATGAACCAGAAATATGCCGAATTTCCAAACGGTATTCATAAGATTTTTGAATTTAGTATATATCAGGATATGGTAAACGGTACTGTAAGAAGTTATGCAGACTTGACTGCATATAATTATAACGGTTATCAAGATGACGGTAGACAGATTGATGATTATGGTTTTTCAATTCCTAAATCAGAACTGGAACTTGATTCAACAATAACAGACCCGTACAAACAGATTGAACAAGCATTATACACATATCTGATAACACACGATGCAAGATACACAAACGGAACTATTGTGGAAACGGAACAACAGCAATAGTTCTGTTTTATTTTAGAGAAAGGGGTGTTTTATTATGCCTGTCGAATGTACTAACTGTCCAGACCACGGCAAACTTGTGGTCGAAATAGAACACCTACAGGAAAGCATAAAGGAGTCGAACAAAACCATGAAAGAACTCAATGACAATGTTAATAACATGAAGACTGACATGATTAAGCTTGAATCGAGAGAAAAGATTATCCTTGCAGTATTCGCTTTCGTAGGTACTATTGTAAGCACATTAGGTTCGGTCGTAGGCTGTCTTATAACTGCCTATGTTAAATAATGAATGTCAAAGAAGAAAAAGAGTCTAATAAAAGAAAAACGGAACGGATTCAGGAACGAGAATATTGGTGGAAACTCATGGGAGTCAACACCGATGTACAGAAGCTCGGAGCTTTCGGAAATTCTGGGATTACAGTCATCAGACCAATGTTCGACCAGTGATGAAGACGACTTTGAAGAATATGACCAAGCACCACATGATTTAAAATGTAAATGTGGCGGTTGCATATGGGATTTGGGCGATTATCTTATTTGTGGAGATTGCCATAGGAGGTATCGTAGATGAACGATATTGTAATGATTCTAAGACGTTTTGACTATGGAACAAAGGAAACTCTTAGCTGGCTATATGTTATGGACAGAAAAGAAACTCTGGGTGTTTTTGCATGTCTGGAAAAGCCAGATTTGAACAACCAACGCAATATAAGCTGTATTCCAGCAGGTCGTTACTTATGTACAAGAAGGAATCCGACACAGAAGTTCAACTACGAACATATACTAATAAATGGAGTTCCGAATCGGGATGCAATTCTAATGCACATCGGAAACTATGCGACAGACTCTTCAGGCTGTATTCTCGTTGGCACAGACTTCTCGGATATAAACGGAGACGGAATAACAGACATAACATCAAGCAGAAACGCCTTTATGAAACTCATGAAACTGTTGCCAAAAACAGGAAGTGTGGAATTATATATTATCTAAGGAATATTATTATGAAACAGTTTTTTATCGGTATATTCGGAAGTTTTTACGGTAAGGACGGCTACCTTTCTTTAAGTAAGGTAATGGCTTTCACTGGCTACATGGTATTTCTAATTGTATCAGTGATAATACTCAAGGTATCTCCAGAAAAATTCGATTACACAACTTTCTCGATTCTAGCCGCAGGTTCTTCTGCTGGAATCCGTGTTCTTGACAAGCATTACAACTGTAAAGGCAGTAACGGCAATGATTGATAATCAGCATTTATTCAACTTCATAACAGCCTATTCATATTATATAAAATCTTTAATGGAAAATGAGTAATGAAAAGAATTATAGTATTATTCCTGTTCTTGTTCTGTTTATCGCAATCGGCTTTGTCGCAGGATATGCAATCTCCGAATCCGAATATACAGAAGTTGAAAGAACGTTTGATACTATTGAAGAAAATAACAGGGAACTTGCAAGACGAACTAAGGAACTCCAGAGAAGAATTGGAGAAACAGAGAAACGAATTGCAGGAGCTAAGACAGCAGTTGATGATGTCAGAACGGACATTGGAACTGTCAGAGGAGAACTTGTTGAGAGTATCGGAACTGCTGGAAGAATCGAAAAAGGATTGTCAGCAGTACAGGATTCAACTCAAAGGTCAATCAGACTTACTGGAACAGCAGGACAAATCATTGAAGAATGTATCTCGCTCGTTGAGAAAATCGAAAGCGGCGAACAGAATTAAAAATATATTAATAATGGGAATAAGCGTAGCAATCGCAGTAAATAAGTAAAAATGGATTTTAAACCACCTTTGATTATATCAAGAGAACAATGGGGTGCAACAGAACCACCAGAAAGCAAACCATATTTTCCACAAATACCGACAATGATTATCATTCATCATTTTGGTTTTCCGTCATATAATCCTAATTATCGTAGTGGAAATCATTTTAAGGGTGCGAAAAGTATTCGTAAAATACAGTCAAAAGCTATTAAAAAAGGCGGTCTTATAGATATAGAATATCATTATGTCATAGCACCAGATGGAACAATTTATAAAGGCAGACCAGCAACGGCAGTTGGCAAGCATTGTCATGGAAAATGTAATTCCAGCAGTATTGGAATTATGTGTTATGGAAATTATAATATAGAAAAAGTTCCAGATGAAGTCAAAATATCACTTGTGTATCTTTTAAGAAGTCTTGTTGATTCATTTGGAATAAACCCAGACAATATATTCGGTCATCGTGATAAAGAATTTTGTTCTTGTCCGGGTATTAATTTGTATTCGTTTATTCAGAGAGTTAAGAATCGTTGTCGATTTTAATTCTATGAAGATGTTTCATTGCAAAATGTAATTCTTCAGGTGTACATTCATTAGGGTCTTTACCGACAGGCAAGCATACTTTATAAACTGGAAGTTCTGGCCGGTATTTTAAAATTGTTTTACTATGCTTTATCATAGCATTTTGACCTGCTTCAGTTTCTTCATCATTATCGAAACATAATATGATTTTCTTGAAACCAATCAGTTTTTTCAGATGTCCATTTGTAATTCGTGTATTCAATGTTGATATTACATTTTTAAATCCACATTGAACCATATACATCAAATCAAACGGTCCCTCTACCAATATGCAATAATTCTTATTTATAAGATTATCTTCGTTATATAGAAAATCATCAAATCTTGGTTTGTTTATAAGATACCTGTATCTATAATTACTATCACAATCTCCAATATAACGACTGTTCATTCCAACTATCAGTTTGTTTTTATAATATGGTATTATTATACGTCTTTCATATGCACCAGAAATTGCATATTTAAGTTTAAAATGTTCAATGGTTTCTGGCAACAGTTTTCGTTTTTTACCTGTCAGATATTTTGTTGCTTCACATGATTCCAATGCTGGAATAAAATTTTCAGCTTCTTCACGATATGCCATTACAAAATCAGAATAATTTTCATACGATAGAATAGTTTCAGCAGATTTTGTATAGACACTATCCATTGTCATTTTAAGCTCATCGCCTTCATCCATGAAGTCACGTAGTTTTTTAGTTCCTTTTGTAACAATGGATATGAACTGATTTAAGTTTCCTCGTTCCTGACAGGAAAAACAATACCACAGACCACTTTTTGTATTTATAGAAGCAGAAGCGTGCCTGTCTTGATGTGCAGGACAAATACATCTGTACTGTAATTCAGCACCATTCTTAACAGGCACGTATGGTACATTTAACTGTTTTAAAACCATTTCTACTTTTTTCATATAATACTTAATGCTTCTTGTGTGATTTTATTGATAATTCTTGAAAGCTTCATCAGCCTGTCTTGCGGAAGTTCACGGTTTGGATTGGCTTTATCCTGTTTTATTCTTGAAATCATAAGAAGAAGTCTGTTTGCAGTCTTATCAGCCATATCAAACATTTTTATATATTTGGATTCTGTAATGGCATTTTTATAATCTTTTGATTTCTTATCAACCTTTGTATTCTTCAATATAACAGTATTTGCCTTTTTTATGACATCATTGATTTCTTTTTCAGCATTTTCTGTTTCGGTTTTAATATCATTATCATCTTGTTTTACAACAGTTGATTTCTGTTTTAAACTATTCTTCTTAACATCAATTATAAAATTAGTCATATCTTGTGCAAACAGTGTTGTGAATGTTCTCATATTGAGATTGCCGTTTGACATATGTTTACGAATTATATCAGCCACCGTATCATATGACGTTACACTGTCAACATATGGTGAAAGCACATCCATAACCGCTTTAATAACAAACATTGGAACACGAGTATCATTAAATAAATCAAATAGCGGCTTGATGTTTTTATAGAAATCCCATAATTCAATCTCTTCTGAAATCTGATTTCGACCTCTTCCAAATATATTTGCTAGTGATTTTTCACCTTTTGTACTATATATATCAGTATCCGGGTGTTCATCGTGATAAAGACCAACAGATACAATTCTATCCCACGGTGACATTTCAAGTCTGCCTTCATTTGTACCGACTGATATTTTCATAATATCATCACGTGTAAGACCTTCATATATCAATGCTTTTGCCGTTCTTTGCAATTCACGCAAACATAATACACGACCAGCACCAGACATTAAATAATATTTACCATCTTCACATGAAACCTGTATCGGTTCAACCTGTCCTTGCAGTTCAATCATTGATTTTAACTGTTTTAATTCAGCCGAAGTTCTTTTTGTCTTTCTGACTTGATAACGGTCAATATCAAGATTTTGTTCTGAAATATCAAAAGTTGGATTAAATCTCAATTTTACTGTCATATATAACCCTCATGGTTTTCTTTTTTTCTTCATCGGTTAGTTGATGAGAATTTAAAATTCTACTGATTATATTTTTATCAGTAGAACCAGCATTTATATGTATCATAAAATCACTGATTATCATACATATGGCATTTTGTGGCGATATACCAATTGACAAACACCACTTATAAAAAGATTCAGGAATAAATACAGATGGTAATGTATCTGTTATTTCAACATAACCATACCCAGATAAATCTGTATTCTCTATCCATTTTATATAACGTTCAGATATTTCTTTTGAAATATCAGTATAACGATTTGGTTCAGCCATATACAGGCTTACCTTTCCAGTTTCCACCGCCAATCTTATCAATTGGTTTTACAAGATTTTTAACTTCGCTTTCTAGGACATAAATCTTATCCATATCTCCAATCTGAAATGCGTGCAAAAGTCCTCTGCGTATAAAATTCCTTATTGAGTTTGGGTGCATATCCAGCACCTTTGCAGCGGTATTTATAGACATATACCGTGACATTTCCTCTTCTGATACATTTATAACATTAATATCACCATATAGTTGTGACTTTTCCATAATAAACCTCCGAAATTATTATCCAGATAACATTTTACAATATATTTTAACAAATGTCAATATAAATATTAAATATCATCATCATATTCAGATAATTCTTGTTCAAATTCTTCATCTTCTGAAATTTTATATATTATTGTCCAAACATCAGCACGTTTCTTAACAGTGACAGAAAACCCTGTAACTTTACAAAAATCTGCAATTGATACATTTATAGCACGTCTTAATATTCGATATGTTGTATAATTTGGAAATATTCGGCACATTGTATCATTATTACAGCAGAATGAAGACTCTGATTTATAACTGTTTATAAATAAACTACGTCTATAAATCAGATATAATTTGATGGAACCGATATTATTAAAATTTAAAACATCATTTAATGTAAACAAATAATAGTTTGTCGCATTTTGTTCGCACATATCCGTTAATAATTTCGTATATTCTATATATACGAAATTATCATCGAATTTTATATTTGCGTATTCAGATAACCATTTTTCATTTAAATATACGGCATCTACAATTGTTTTACAAATAAACTTTCGACCTTGATGTGCAAATGAATCTGTAAAACCAAAATCACTGTATTTAAATGTTCTTTCTGTATATATCTGTTTATTGTCATATACAGATGAAATCATATATAAAATACATTTAAGACCTAATACAGTTCCAGTATAGTTTTCTATAAAACCACATCTGTTCGGTAATCTTCTTGGATAACCGTTCATAGACAGCCTCCAAGATTAGTTTTTCATAACTTTTAAACGATTCAGTTGGCATAGTAAAAGTTCACGAATTTCTTCAGGTAAATCATCATTCGTGATTTCTGGCAGACCCAAACTTTTTTCATAACTTTCAAGTCCTCTGTTTACAATTTCTCTTATAACAATTGGTACTTGATTTTCACGACCGAACAGTTTTTGTGCAATACGTTTAGCACGGTGATATACAAGAGCATCAAAACCAAATGTATATTTTAATGTTTTGCCAATATTCCTTTTCATTTATTTCTCCATTTAATAAAATTTTAATAAAAATATAATAAAATTTAACTTACTTGTCAATATAGTTTTTTATAAACCAAGATAAAATTTTCCTAAATTTAAGTACAAAACTCCTATTTTTGAGTACAAAAATCCTAAATTTGAGTACATTTTTGTAAAAAATCCTAAATTTGAGTACAAAAATCCTAAATTTGAGTACATTTTGATTCAGAACATAAAAATTCCAGAATATAATTTTATTTTTCCTAAATTTGAGTACAAAAAATCCTAAATTTGAGTACATTTTATTCGTCTTTTTCCTAAATTTGAGTACAAAAAATCCTAAATTTGAGTACAAAAAATCCTAAATTTGAGTACAAAATTTTCCAGCTATGCAAGATTATAAGCGAATATCAAGCAAACAGATAAGAGATATATAATATAATATAAGAAATATTATATAAGAGATATATAAGAACATTTTACCGTGCATAACCAGTTTAAAATTTCATTTTATATAAGTTATACAAATTTCATTTTTATAATATATTATAAAATCGATTTGTATATGATTTAAATGACCAACATCAAACGAAAATATAGTTTAACGATAAATTATATACAGAATCATTTCGGAACATCTTATATGGCATTTAAAGCCACATTGTGATTTTTTTCACGAATAATAAAAATTATTTTAAATAAAGTTATTGACATTTGTTAGAAAATGTTATAAAATGTTAAGAAAACTATAAAGGACTTTTGTATTATGAAAGAAGTAACAATTTATACAGATGGCAGTTGCCACGGTAATCCAGGACCGGGTGGATGGGCTGCAATTCTTAAATATAAAAATCATGTACAGGATATATCTGGTGGTTGTAGAAACACAACAAATAATCAAATGGAACTTACTGCTGTTATAGAAGCATTTAAATTACTAAGAGAACCTTGTTCTGTAACGGTGTATACAGATAGTCAGTATATTGTAAATACAGTCAATAAAAAATGGATTGATAGCTGGGTTAAAGATAATTTTATGACAAAAGATGGAGAACGTGCTAATACATCTCTATGGAAAGAATTTATAAACGTTACCGCTTCACATTCATGTAAATTTGTATGGATACGTGGTCATAACGGTGATAAATATAATGAACAGTGTGATAAACTTGCAAATCAAGCTTGTAATTTATGTTCATATTCTGGTGAATAACAATGTTTTTAGATTTTGATGAAAACACAAAACAAATATTAATTAAAGAAGAAAGTCCATACGAAAGTCTGATTACATTACAGGAAAGCACGGGTTATCGTTTGTGTTTTAATTTACGTAAAGGTGTTTACAGGGTTCCTTATATTGCATATCCGATTATTACAAAAATAATACGACTTAATGATTATGCAATGCACATATCTGATAAGTTAAAAAACTTTCATAAAAATTTTGTCGCTAATAGAAAATACCTGTCAACATTAAAAGAACAGAACTATTCGGATATACAGGGCTGTGAAGAAATTGCCCTTTTTATAAGGGAACAGGAAGAACTTATACGCAAGAAGTGCAAGAATTTCAATGGCTTCTATGGTAATCAGATAGATTCAATCATATATGGAATCATCGGTAAACGTGTCGTAATCGCAAACGACATAGGTACTGGAAAGACGCTTGTATCAATTATGATTGCAAAATATCTGATGGCTCATGGTGCCGGCCGGTGCATAATAATGCTACCTGCATCGCTTTCACTCAATTTTTATAACGATTACTGCAAGTTCTTCGATGATGGACAGATGATGAGAATTGGTACAGAATCCGCAAGCAGACGACAGGATTTGTACCAGATGTTCAAGACCTGCAAACGTCTGAAATTTTTGATAACAAATTATGAAAAGTGCCGCAACGACTACAAGCTTCTTGAAGAACAGAATTTCGATATAGTCATAGTTGACGAGTTTCACAAGATGAAGAACTTCAAGGATGCACAGATGTCAAAGAACTTCTTTAATCTGGTGCAGACCGTATGGAAACCGTCTTATGTATATCCTATGTCTGGAACACCGATTGAAAACAGACTGTTTGATATTTACCCTGTATTCAAGCTTATTGATGATGGAATGATTCTTGGTGGAGAACGGTTCTTTGAGTGTAATTTTGTCGAATATCAGACAAGATGTTTCAGAATACCAACAAGATTCGGCGTAAAGGTTGTGGAAAAGCAGATACCAGTTGGGTTCAAGAATCATAAGTATGTCAAATCCCTGATTGCTCCATATGTAATCAGAAAGAAACTGGATTTGCCGGCCGGTCTTTACAGGCATGATGTTATGATAGACCCAGACAAGAAATTCATGGCTGAATACGAAAGAGTCAAGTTTTCGTACGAAGAGGGTACGAAGAGGTACCACGCTGTACGACAATTCCTGTGTGATACTTCAAGAGAGGGTTATGATGATAATCCGAAGTTTGAATATCTTGAAAACATTGTATCACAGACAAGTTCAAAGGTTGTTATTTTCAGTTTCTATAAATGTTCTATCCATGCGATAGAAAAATGGCTTGTTGAACACGGTTACAAGTGTATCACTTGTATGGGTGGTGATGGAACCGATGCTTTTGATGTAATCAGAAGATTCAAGGATGACCCAGATATGAAGTGTCTTATTACGACTGATAAAATCAATTACGGTCACAATATACAGTTTGCCAAGATTGTAATTGAATGGGAAAAGCCGATAAAACCGACTACATCTATGCAGAGAATAGGAAGATGTTACAGGTCTGGTCAGAATGATGATGTTCACGCATACAGCTTTACTACGCTTGGAACCGTTGAACAGACTATACATGAACAGTTGGAACTCAAGAAAGATGTAATCGAAAAGGTTATAGAATCATTATCAGATGGCAGTTCTGATACTGCTCTGGATTTGATTGTGAAAGATATTGAAAAGAAAGTTGTAGACAGTTTGAAATGATTAGAAAAGTTACAAATGAAAATGTGAATAAAGTGATGGAAATGTGTTTTAAAAAGTTTAAAAAGATGGAAACCTGTAATGTTCCAGATGACCCAGATAAAGGTAAATATACATTAACACCTAGAATCTTTGGTACATCGGCTTTTGAACAATTTAATGACCCTCGTAATAAAGAATATAATCCAGCAGATGATGACGACCGCTTTTGGGATTGTAATGTAATGAGATATAAGGCTGTTCCATTTTGTATGGAACTTGTACCATATATGTTGCAGATATTCTCATATCCGAGAGATATACGTATATTTAAAAAAGGTGCTTTTGCGTGGTTCAGATATAAATATGGTGATACAACACCAGAATGGCTAAAGAAAGAAAGGTTGTTGAAAGTTTGAAATGAATGATAAAGATAAGATAAACTGTATCAAAAGTATAATGTTCAAGCTTGTGTTTGGTAAAGTCCATCAGATTAGTAATGCCGATGATGCCTATATCGAACATGAGATACGATTAACGCAAGATGAATACAGAGTTGCATACTCTTGTTTCGGTATGATACTTCAGCTTTTGCAACCGAATACAAATATGGAGTTAAATCTATTGAAGGATTTTGAGCATATTGCAAAAGAAAACTGGAATAAAGAAAGGAAATGATAAATAATGGTTAAAGAAGTTGTAACGACAAAATATAAGCTTATTTGTGATTATTGTGGTAAGGAATACTCTACTTTTGGAGAAACGGAATTTGATTACGAAGAAGACCTGTTTGAATCTGCACATAGTAATGGATGGAAAACAACAATAAACGGGAAATATCATATTTGTGACGAATGTTTTTCTAATAGAAAGGAGCAGAAACGAAAATGACATTTCAGTTTGAGATTGTTCAATGTGATTGCTGTGGAAAATTATTAACAGAAAAAGACGGTTGTACACCCAAAGTTTTTGTTAATTGTTCCGAAAATAAATTGCGACAAACATTGCGTAAAAATGGCTGGTCTGTTGATTTGGGTTTTACAAAATGTCCGAAATGTCAGAAAGTGTGAGAAGTTATGATTAAGATTGTAAAGTGGTATAAGATGGTTTGTAACAAGTGTAAACTGGAATTAGCTAATCCGACATGGGGTTCTATTAATAATGAGTTTGCAACAAAAGAAGAACTTGAAACACAACGTAAGAATTACTGTTGGATTACGAGAAAAATTGAATGTGATTCTACAGAAAATAAATATCCGTTTACGACAAAGAAAGTGACAGAATATCTACATTATTGTCCAGTATGTGCTTATGAATTGGGCTTGATAAAAAAGATACCAGACAAGTATATGGATATGATAAAACGTTCTTCTTTGTGTGATACGCTTATGCGAAGGATTAAACGTATAGAAAGGAATAAGTGTAAATAATATGCCAACGCTGTATATATATGCTGAAATTTGTGGATTTTTAAAAGATAAATTTGAAAGCATTATTGAACGGTTTGAAATTAAGATGGAACCGGGTAAATTAGAAGATATTATTACGATTAAAATTAAGAAATAGTAAATGGAGAAATTTTATGAGCAAATACAGAAGAACAATGAAATATAGAGATTTTATTAAATTGTTTCCAGATAAGTATTCCTGTTGTTACAATATTGAATGTATTAGAACACATAAACATCGTTGTGATGTTTTGTACAATAAAAATGAACGTCTTAAATATATTGAATCTTTGTGAGGTAATTAAAAATGAAAAGTGCTAGAGATTTGAAATTTAAGAAAAAACCAACCGAAAAGCAGATGGATTTGATTCGAGAAATTGAAGAATATTGTGGTGTAGATTTTAATGGTGAAACCCGTGATGAAGCATCGGATTTCATAGATGAATGGATTCTGGAATTACAGGATAGAAAAGCAGATGAAAGAAAATTCTTCAGAGATAACTGATACATTCTATAATATACGCTGTATCGTCTGTGGAAAAGAAATTGAGCAGAAAGATAAGTGGCAGACAAAGGCTCATCTTATCAGACGATTCTGTTCCAGAAAGTGTTATGCTGAATACAGGAGAATACATAAAAATGGTTTATATATTTCATAAAATACCAGAATGGTGTCAGTTATTATTATTGGATTTCACAAATAAATTAAATCGGGTTATGGAAAACGATAATTTTTGTTTTTCTGAAAAAGAATATGAGATAAATAAACTGATTCTTGAATTGCGTGATGGGATTGCCGATGTTCGTGAAGATTTCGATTTAAGACCTAATACTAGAAAAGCAGAAATCTGGTCAGAAGTAACAAAGAAGTATAACCCATTCACAGAAAAATCATATTTGAAAGTGACTGTACCAGAATGGGTCGAACGTCTTTTGTGGGCGATGAAAGGCATTGATGTTCCAGAAATAGGAGAATAAAGAAATGAAACTGCTTATAGATATTCCATCTGAATTTGGATTAGATTTCATTAATAATAGATTTGAAGATTGTTTTCAACGGCTTTTGCATGATACAAAAGATAGGCTTGATAAGCATGATACATTACTTGCAGGTAGATATGAGACAGAAACACTTGAAATGTTTATAAAAGCTTTTAAAAATGCTACACAAGTGCAAATATACGAACCTACTGACAGAGATATAAAAATTCCAGAAGAACTTTTAAATAAAATAAGAAAACAATATTGACATAATTTAAGTATATATGATATACTAAGATATACTTAAATTATGGAGGCTTTTAATTGAGTAAATGGAGAACTGGTTTTAAAACATATATTAATAACCAATTGAAAACTAAATTTGGTCATACTATAGATATAGATGATGAAACAAATGTAAAACTTGTGAAAGATATTATTAAGAAAACACTTCGTAATATTTCTTATAGTAAATATGTCAATTATATTGAACGTACTATTTATGATGGTTTTGATTTAATATCAAAACCATTTCCAGAAGGTTGTTTTGAATATTATATCAGATACAAGAATAATGTAAGTCAGCATATAAGCATTAAAAGTTATCAAGATATACTGAATCTTCCAGATACGTTGACAGTAATGATATATAAATTTGTCAGACAGAATCGTAACGGTTGTAAGAACGGTATGAATCATTATCCGAATAATTGGTATATCAGACCAAGTGAATGTATAAAAGTTCATAACGCATTAAAACAATGTACTGCTGAATATCGACAGAGAATTATAAGTAGTTTTGATTGGAGGCTTTAAATTGAAACCAGTAATTAAATTTGTTTCGTTTGATGGTGAATACCCATGTCGGTGTTCTGGGAATCTTGTAATAACTGTAAATGGTATTCAGCGTAATCTTGGCGATATTCTCTGTAGCGGTGGTTCTTGTTATAACATGGAAACACGAAATTATGAAGCAATAGAAGGCGACTGGTATATCAATGAAGAAGATTTACCAGAAGATTTAAGACAATATAAAGACGAAATAGAAAAGATTGCAAATGAGAATACAATACACGGCTGTTGTGGAGGCTGTATATGAAATTAGAAGAAAAATACAAAGGTCTTTCCGATGATGAAATAAAACAAGCTGTGCTTAAAGATTTTAATGACTCTTTTCAAAAAAGTTTAAAACGTGCTGAAGAAATGGTTGAACGTGGTGAAATAACACCAGCAGAATTTGCTATGTTTCCAATTGGGTTTTTAATATGAGTATAAATAAAATGTATGTAGTTATTTGTGATAAATGTGGCAGACGTTTATCGCCATTGGATTACGAATATGGATTCAGGACTTTATCGGAAATGCGGAGTATTGCTGAACTTGCTGGTTGGTCTGTTCATAAATCAGGCGTTCTTTGTTTTGAGTGTATGCGAAAGGAAAAATAATGAAAGAATTGATTGGAAAAATAACAAAATTATGTCAAGGTAATCCCGGTGCATTGACTATATTGAAAAGACTACTTACCAATACAGAATGTATAGATATTCTTGAACGATATAATATATGTGGTTCTGATATATGGCAGTTATACAAGGATTGCTGTCATGAAAATATAGATTTAATGACAGATGTATTGAATAATTTACCATCTGAAAACATTAAGTATCATATCAATCACGGTCATCGTGGTATTGAATATGACAAGAATATCAGAAACGGTAATGTTGATGACTGGATTGTATTAGCATTGAATGATTTCAAGGAATATAACATATATGGTCGAATGGAACTTGAGAACTTTGGCGTATATCCAGCACAGCCACCAGAATTAGTTGGTTCATATTATTCTATATGGATTAAGACTAGAAATAATAAGAAATTACGTTTTACTCATACTCTTGAGCAGATAACGGATACTAAATTGAATATTTATATACAGTATCTCTTGGAAGAAACAGAAAAGTTTTGTAAATACAATTCTTTAAGAGATACGATGAAACTGGATGAAGCCATTGAACATTGCAGAGAGATTGCAAATCAATGCGAAATAAATAATAAAGATAGAATCTCTGCTGGTTTTATTGATACCTGTTGTAAAGACCATTTACAGCTAATGGAATGGCTGATGGAACTCAAGAAGTATAAGATGAAATATGGAGAACTTGAATAATGGGAATTGATGTAGAAAAAAGTTTGAATGATTTGTACAATTATCAGCAACAAAATATATCACGATATTATGAATTGAAACATTATATAATGTTTGTTGAAGCTGTTGCTTTTATTGTTTTGTGGATAGCAATATTTGCGTTTATTAATGCTTTGGATGCAAAAAATAAAATTGAAGAACATCTTAAAGAATGTCATTCTGAAACAGTTGTTGAGAAAGGGAAATAATATGCAAGAAATTAAGATGTATAAATGTGATTTCTGTGATTACCAGACCGATGATGAGCGTGAATGTAAAAAGCATGAATATGAAGAACATGACAGTTGGGCTATTCACTGTGTAAAGTCATTAAGAGATTATTGTACAGTGAAACGCAGAAACAACACATGTTCAAAATGTCAGTTCTTTGTGAACTGTAGATGTTATTTGGAATCACAAATACCTGAAGACTGGAAAATGTTTATGGATTTTGTAAAATGACAAAAGAAGAATTTGAAAAAATGGCTAACAAGATACTGGATATGCGGTTCAACAATGGTCATTGCCGAATATCTATGTATGTAGATGAAAAGAATCATGCAGTATTCTCTTGGAATAAGATAACATCGATTGACAATCAGTTCAGCAAGTTAGAAATAGAAGAATACTGCAAAAATGTGAATAGATGTGTAATCGCCGCAGACACACTAAGTCAGGTATGGCGATTGATTGGAGATAAGAAATGACATTTGTTGATACAATTAAAAGTGTATTACAAAAGCTTACATCTTCTTTACCATATTCGATAAATACATGTGGTAATAATGAAACATTATATGTTTTACAACGATTTACAAAAGAAGAAATTCGCATAATTTATATGTGTTGTTATCAGATGATGAAGATGATTGACCATAAAGCAGAGATAGAACCAAATATACATATAACGATTATTGATGGAGATAAGAAATGAGTTGTTTACAACATGATTTACATGAGAAAGAAGAGATGGAAGAATCATATCAACGGATTCAAAAAGCTAAAACTGCCGCATTGCCAGAATTGATTCAAATACAAAATGATTTTATAGACGGTAAGATAAATTTACTTGAAGCAATGAAACATGGTTATTTTGCTATTCTGA
>JAEEGL013159981.1_pt1 | contig 20952 bp, 21 predicted proteins | sample 9134231 | NCBI WGS metagenome assembly JAEEGL01 (sample SAMN16246548, study PRJNA631951) | gut metagenome | biome: gut microbiome; feature: rumen; material: fiber-attached | host: Bos | place: Iran: Karaj | collected 2018-10
GAGGGGTTGCTGGGATATCATAAGTTCACTGAACCGTTCGACAAGCATCGTGCCACGCTGATTGTGCGGTCAATGCAGTTTCCATTGATGTTCAACCAGGCGCTGGGTAAGGGGTGGAGTGTGTCGCTCAGTGCTGTGATGAACTGGAACTACTATGCCGACTACCACAATTCCTATCGCATAGGCAAAACTGACTACACCGAGACAACTCGCGGCCTCTACCAGCGCAAGATTTCATTCGACGGCATCGCCATGCTCAGCTGGGGCGGACTCGGCATTTATTTCCGCTACGCTCCACAGTCGGTTATGAAAGATGGTTGGGGACCCGAAATCAAGAACCGCTGGACTTTGGGACTCGTGTTGCGCGGTTTCGGCTTCCACCACCATAAAACAAAATAATAAGTTGTGTCAAAAATAAAAAACAACTGATTCTTCTGAAGAATCTGAAAATTGAGATTTTTATTTTTTTTGAGAATCAAGTTCTAAAAATCAGAATAATCAGATTTTTCAGTTGTTTATAATTTAAGTTCTAATTTTGACATATCGTCATTTCATTCACATTTTCTCAGTGTAGAAACAAAAGAGACTCGAGGTCAATCCTCGAGTCTCATTCGTTTTTAGACATCAATCGTTTAGTCTCTCTTATTTCCTTTTGCAGCAATTCCATCCGTTCTTTGAGTTGTTCTTGAGAAGGCAGAACATCTTTAACGCGAATATTGTTATAAGTTGCTACCCCCATCGGTGTACTAATGCCACGAAACGACCATTGAACATCGGTTTTATTCATGTCGGAACAAACAAGTAACCCAATGGTTGGATTATCCTCATCTGTTTTCATCAGTTCATCAACAGCATTCACATAATAGTTCAGTTTTCCTGCGAACTCAGGCTCGAAAGATTTACATTTTAATTCACACACAATGTAGCAGCGAAGACGTATATGATAAAACAACAAATCAATTTTGCGTGTTCGACCTCCAACTATCAGTTGTCTCTGTCTTCCCAAAAAAGCGAATCCATTTCCTAACTCGAGAAGCAAATCGGTGATATTTTTTGAAAGTGCATCCTCTAATTCTGTTTCATCATAAATCTCGTGCTCGACAGTAGCAAAACCAAAGTCATAGTTTTCTTTCAACACATCTTGAACGAGTTTGCTCTGAAGTGTAGGTAAATGGTCGGTGAAATTATTGACAATTTTACCTTGATGCTCATAAAGGTTGGCTTTTATACAATTAATGAGAGCAGAACGACTAAGTCCCTGTTCTATAGTTTTTCCAATATAAAACAGAGCCTCTTCAATAGACTTACACTTGGTTATTATTTCTATATGGTGTCGCCAAGGAACCAATGCAAAGGGCGATGGAAATTCTCCACCAGCTTGGTAAAGTTTTTCTTTACTTAATTCTTTACCAACCTGGTAAAGTTTTGTTCTATTTATATTATCAAGATTCTGTAATCCTGCATGAAATTGGTGTAAAATTGCAGAATCTTCTTGTGTATAAAATAAATACCAACGTTTCATAAACCACAGATTTGAAGTAGAGAACCCCTCTGCATTAGGGAATTCTCTCTTCAAATCGAGGCTTACTTGTTCAACCACACCAGCTCCCCATCGCTCTTCGGCTTTCTTTTGTACTAAATCGCGTCCTAGTTGCCAGTTGAAAAGCAACTTCTCAGCATTAACTCTTACAGCAGCCTTCACTTGCGCAGAGCAATAACGATGTTTTACCTCTGCAATCCAAGCAGCATAATCAGAATCAATGTGAATGTCGTGTGACTTCACAAATTTAGATTCTTTGAGAGCACTATTGTGTGTATTGTCCATAATTGTGCATTATGCATTAGGTTTATCCCACTTGCACTCCGGGGCGGACTTCGCCTTGGGGGCCTATCACTACTAGGCGGCCGTCGGCGTCCTCGGCGCTGAGGATCATACCTTGCGACTCGATGCCCTTGAGGGTGCGTGGGGCGAAGTTGGCAATGAAGCACACTTCCTTGCCCACAAGGTCCTCGGGCTGGTAGAACTTGGCGATACCCGAGACGATGGTGCGTCCTCCCATGCCATCGTCGATGGTGAACTTGAGCAGTTTGTCGGCCTTCTTCACCTTCTCGCACTCAAGCACTTTGCCCACACGAATGTCGAGTTTCTGGAAGTCGTCGAACGACACCGTTGGCGCCACCTCCTTGGGAGTAAAGCTGTTGAGGATGTTCTCCTGCTTGATGCGCTCGAGGCGGTCGGTCTGCACTTTTATTGTCTCGTCTTCAATCTTCTCGAAGAGAAGTTCGGCTTTCTCCACATGGTCGCCAGCCTTAAGGATGTCGATAGAGCCAAGTTTGTTCCAATCGGCCTTCTCAAGGTTTATCATCTTGCGCAGTTTCTCGGCGCTGAATGGCAGGAATGGCTCAAAAGCGATGGCGAGGTTGGCAGTGATTTGCAATGCGATGTTCATAATTGTCTCCACGCGCGCCATGTCGGTCTTAGCGAGTTTCCAGGGCTCAGTGTCGGCGAGATATTTGTTACCGATACGTGCCAGCATCATGGCTTCGGCGAGAGCAGCGCGGAAGTGGAAAGTCTCAAGAGCGTTGCTGAGTTTATCTTTCACGCCTTTAAACTCTTCGATGGTCTGGCGGTCGTAGTCGGTGAGCTCATGAACTTCGGGAATAACACCATCGAAGTATTTGTTGGTGAGCACGATAGCGCGATTCACGAAGTTGCCGAGAATGGCCACCAGCTCGTTGTTGTTGCGGTCTTGGAAGTCCTTCCAGGTGAAGTCATTGTCCTTGGTCTCGGGAGCATTTGCTGTGAGCACGTAGCGCAGCACGTCCTGCTTGCCAGGGAAGTCATCGAGATACTCATGCAGCCATACAGCCCAGTTGCGACTTGTGGAAATCTTGTCGCCCTCAAGGTTGAGGAACTCGTTGGCAGGCACATTGTCGGGCATGATATACTGCCCGTGAGCGTGCATCATGGTTGGGAAGATGATGCAGTGGAACACAATATTGTCCTTGCCAATGAAGTGGATGAGGCGGGTGTCCTCGTCTTGTCACCACTTCTGCCAAGTGCCCCAAGTCTCGGGATTAGCGTCGCACAACTCCTTGGTGTTGCTGATGTAGCCAATGGGAGCATCAAACCACACATACAGCACTTTGCCCTCGGCGCCCTCTACAGGCACGGGAATGCCCCAGTCGAGGTCGCGAGTCATGGCACGTGGCTCCAGGTCCATGTCGAGCCACGACTTGCACTGACCATAGACGTTGGTCTTCCACTCTTTATGGCCCTCAAGAATCCATTGCTTGAGCCACTCCTGATACTCGTTCAGGGGCAGATACCAGTTGGTGGAGTCGCGCAGCACGGGCACGGCGCCGCTTTCCTTGGCGCGCGGATTGATGAGCTGTGTAGGCTCAAGGCTGCGCTGGCAGCCATCCTCGCATTGGTTTCCATAGGCACGAGGATGGTGGCAGTATGGACATTCGCCCACCACGTCGCGGTCGGTGAGGAAGCGATGCTCGGCCTCATCATAGAATTGCTTTGTGGTCTTTTCCACCAGCTTGCCTTCGTCATAAAGTTTGCGGAAGAATTCGGCAGCAAACTTGTGATGAATCTTTGATGTGGTGCGACTGTATATATCGTAGGATATTCCAAATCTTTGGAAAGAATCTTTTATAAGTTCATGATATCGATCTACCACCTGCTGAGTGGTGATACCCTCCTTGCGGGCACGCTGAGTAACTGGCACGCCATGCTCGTCGCTGCCGCCCACCATCATCACATCTTCGCCCTTAAGGCGCAGATAGCGGACGTAAATGTCGGCAGGTACATAAACTCCGGCCAAGTGCCCAATGTGCACTGGTCCGTTGGCATAAGGCAACGCTGTTGTCACGAGAGTGCGTGCATATTTCTTTTTCTCTTCCATAATTTTATATACTATTTCTGTGAAATTTTTTGCAAAGATAGTATAAAGTTTTCAGTTATCAGTTATCAGAAATCAGATTTCAGATTTCAGAAATCAGATTTCAGTTGTCAGATGCTAGATGTCGGTTATCAGTTTTTAAGATTTCTGTTCTCGGTTTTGGCATATATTTTGCTAAACATATAAGTATATAAAGCACCTTTTCGGCTGTTTTTTCATTAAAATAAAGGTGTGCTCTTGTTTAAAACTAATTATTTTTGTATTTTTGCAGATTAAAGGTGTATTTTGCAACTTTGTCGTTGAAAAATAACACAAATTAAAACGAAAGTACAACTTAAAAAGCAAATAAAGATGCTATCACCCGATCTTAATAATATTATAGATGCAGCTCTCACCGATGGCATGCTCTCTGACCAAGAACGTGCGGTGATCAAGAAACGCGCATTGCTTGAAGGCTTGGATCCCGATGAAGTGGACATCTATATAAACTCTCGACTGCAGCAGATGCAGATTGATGCTCAAAATGCTGTTGCCAAGGTGAGGAAATGCCCTGCCTGCGGCGCCATCATCTCTTATATGCAGACACGATGCCCGCAATGTGGCAACGAAATCACCAATGTGAGTGCGGCGAGATCGGTGCAGAAACTCTCTGACATGATCAACCAGATAACTGCTACCGAGATGATCAAAGAAACACGCCAAGAGCGCATCAAAAATGCCATCAAGAGTTTTCCTGTCCCCACCACTAAAGAGGACATCATGGAATTCCTGTTTATGGCAGCACCCAACGCCAAGAAGAAAAAGAGCTTCTTGAGCACTCTGGGACCTGCACTGACGTTGGGGTTGATAGCGTTTGCCGCTTTCTTCATTTTAGGAATGCTCACCGCTACTAATCAATCAATAGGCAAAGCGTTAGAAGATGGACTATTTATAGGCATTTTCTTTGGTCTGATAGGAGCTGTAATTGGGCATTTTGCTTTGAGCAAGAGAGTTGAGCCTATCCGTGACCAGAACAAGATGGCCGATGTGTGGCGCACCAAGTGCGAGCAGGTGATTGCCAAGGCTAAGTTCATCCTCAAGGATGATGCCAGCGCAATGAGCGCCATTATGAACATAGAAAATGAATTGAAACATACTAAATAATGTGATATGGGAGTATTTGGAAAAGGAAAGAGCGGCGGCGCAATGAACGTTATCCGCTGCGACGAAGAGAATTACCTTGTGTGGAAGTGGACTCCGCTCGGACAGGACCCTAACACTACAAGTCGTGAAAATAGCATCCGTTATGGCAGCAGCCTAAGGGTGAAAGATGGTGAAGTGGCGGTCTTTGTATATAATCAGAAGAACGGCACAATGCAAGACTTTATCGAAGGTCCATTTGACGACACCATAAAGACCGACAACTTCCCTGTGCTGGCAATCATTGTGGGCATGGCATTTGGAGGAAACTCTCCCTTCCAGGCCGAGGTATATTTCAGCAACTTGCAAGGCAACAACCAGATAAAATTTGGAGTACCCTATTTTGATGTCTTCGACCCGCGCTTGCCCGACCATGGTGTGCCAGTAGCCGTGAGAGGCACAATCACCTTTAATCTCACCGACTACCGCTCGTTTATCAAGCTAAATCGTCTTATCAACTTTAATCTCGACCAGTTCCGCAACCAGATTCAAGCTGCTGTGGCACGCAATGTGAAAAGCACTGTCGTGAACCTTCCCGATGAGGTTGGGATACCATTAGTGCAGATGGAGCGCAAAATCGACACCATCAACGAACGCATCGAGACCAAGCTCCAAGAACGACTAGTCAACGACTTTGGCGTGAACCTGAAAGCCTTGGATATTGAAGCTATCGATGTTGACAAGAGTAGTCCATTCTACATGGAGTTGCGCCAACTCACCGCCACCAACACGGCACGCACGATGAACGCGCAAATCGACATCAACATCCAGAACATGAAGGACATGCAAGCCATTAACCGCGAAAACATGGAAGAGACCATGCGCATTCAGCGTGAAGAGGCACAACGCGCACAAAGACTGCAGACCGAGACCAACTTCATTGGCACACACGCCCTCGATCAGCAGGCCGAGGTTCTCAAGACTGGTATGGCAAGCCTCGGAACCATGGGCAACATGGGCGGTGGCGGCATGGGCGGCGGCATGAACCCCGCAGGTATGATGGCCGGCATGGCAATGGGCGGCGCTCTAGGTCAGCAGATGGGTGGTATGATGAACCAAATGGGGCAGAATATGCAAATGGGCATGCAGCAACCACCAGCTATGCCACAATCGATGTATTTTGTCAACATCAACAATCAGCAGGCTGGACCATTCACAGTGGAGCAGCTCACGCAGATGGCAGCAAGTGGAGAAATCACTGCCCAGAACTATGTGTGGAAACAGGGCATGCCGCAATGGGTACACGCAGGACAAGTGGCTGAGCTGCAAAACATCTTCGCTCCCGCTATGCCTCCCATGCCCACTATGCCAGGCGGCGGTGGATCAAATCCATAAGAAACGCCCCTTAGCCACAAAAAATGTGGATAACAATCAACAGTTTTTAATTCTACTTTAAACTAGCTAATTATGGGTTTTTTACTAGATATCGCCAAAGACCTTATTGAGGACGCCGCCGATGAGTTCACTGGGACAAGCGGACGACGATTAGTGAGAAATGCGGGTACCGCTGTCGCTGCCGGGCTTGCAGGGGCGGCCATGATGCGAGGGTTGAATAAGAACCAGCCCTACCCTAACCCCTCGGCTTATCCACAGGGCTACCCACAAATGCCGCAGAATGTGCCACCACTAAATCCCGCAATGCAACAGGTTGCACCTGCCGCACCCGTCTTCTCGTTCTACGCTATCATTGAGGGAGTTCGCCGCGGACCATATAACGAGATACAATTCAAACGGCTGGTAGACAATGATCTCGCCAATGCCGACACCATGGTATGGAAAGAAGGTATGACCGAGTGGCAACCAGCAGCGCAAGTGAAAATGATGGAACATATTTTCTCAAATCAACCACACAGCCAGAGTGAACAAGCCCAACAACCTGCTCAACCAGCAGCACCGGCAATGCCGCAGATGCCGCAGCAAAACGCCTACTATGTGAATGTCAACAACCAGATGGTGGGGCCTTTCACTGCGCCACAGCTACAGCACTTTGCGCAAACCGGTGAGTTCAACCAGCAGATGTGGGTGTGGTGCGAAGGCATGCCCGAGTGGAAAACCGCAGGTGATGTGGAAGAGCTAGCAAAACTCTTTGGACCCGCAATGCCGCAGATGCCTATAGTGTAAACTTCTTTTAAACAAACAATTATCAACCACAATATTATGAACGACAACAATTTCTTTTCGGTAGATCGCCTCGTTGAGTTTGGCATGGGTATGGCAATGGCTCAACAAATGGTGAACATGATGAACCAGAGCATGAAGCAGATGTATGTGCCTGGCTCTATACAATCTATGCCGCAACCAAGACCACAACAGTCAAATATCATCTATGTGGGCATTGAAGGCAAGCAAGTGGGGCCTCTAAACGAGAGCGAGATAATAACCCTTGTCAACAACCGTAGGATCAACAAAGACACCCTGGCTTGGATGCCTGGAATGCCTGCGTGGAAACCCATCGAACAAGTGCCCGAGATTCTGAAAATTATTGCTCTCACCCCTCCGCCCATTAATCCCTGAGCATTATGAAAAATATAAACATAATACCCGCAATAATCGCGGTAGCTGTGGCAGCGCTAATTGGACTGTTTGTTGCAAACCTGTGCGAGACCAAGGCTAACGACATCGTCATTGGCATCGCAACAGGCGTCTCTCTCGCTGTGACACTATTGCCCATGCTCGCTTTGAAAACCGAAAGCACGCGCCTTGACATCAACATTCGCATAGTGAGCACTATCTTCGCCATACTGGTTCTGCTAGTGAATTTCATAGTGTGCTTCAACACACCACACAAACTCACAATTTACTTCATAATATTAGGACTGATTCTCCTCACCTACATAGGCGTGCTTTACTCCCTAATAAAATCATCACAATAGTTTTTTCTTTTTCATAACATAATTGTTTTGTGCGCCACTTTCAATAGAGAGTGACGCACTTTTTATATCAAAACGATCCGCGCGACTTTTAACTGATAAAGGTGTCGATGTGGCGGCTTTTTTTGGAGGCTGTGATTTCGTCGAGGTTTATGAGTATACCGCTCTCTTCCACGTCGCCAAACTCGTGGTTGATGGCGGTGCCGAGCATGCGCATGGTGGGCGAGAGACTCATGTAAGCGCTGATGAGCGGCGGAATGTTGATGTTCTTGCTGCGGATGTAACTGTTGAGGAGCAAGTAGTCTTTCTTGAAATTATTTCCTTCGAAAAATGTGGCAAGCTCTTTCATGTCACTGCCGATGTTGAGGGGAGTGATAGGTGTCACAAGCTTATCGTGGTCTGGGAAATATAGGTGCAGGAAGCTCAACAGCAAGTTGCGGCAATCGACGGGATAGTTGGTATACATCGTCATCTTGCCAAAGAGGTACTTGATTTCGGGGTGAATGATGGTTAGCGCTCCAAGTCCGTCCCACAGGTTATCGAGGGCAAAGATGCCTTTGGCTCCAACTCGGCTTGACTGATATTCGGGCCTCACAAACGAGCGCCCCAGCTCAATGGTATAGGGCAGGTAGTCGTCAAGAAACTCCTGCGAGAAATGAAACATGTGAGACATGGCAATGTTGGGAGTGCCATCTTCGTTGAGCCGCATGTTCTTGCCAACGATGTATCGATAGGCGCCAATAATAACCTGTTCATCGGGGTTCCACACCAGCAGCTGCTGGCAAGCAGGTTCCATAAGGTCAAACTCGTCAATGTCGCAGTCCTTGCCAGTACCTCCACCCGCTTGTCGGAACGATATCTCGCGCAGTCGTCCTATCTCGCGCATGATATTTGGCGAGTTGTGAGCGTCGATGACATAGATTTCGTTGCCGGCCTTGTTGGTCTTGCGCAACAGTCGCTCTGAAGTCAGCTCCTGAATGATGAGCCTCACGTCAACCTTATCAATTATTTCCTGTACCATATCTCGTTAATTCGTTTATCGTTATTCGTGGAAAGTGGAAAGACTCTCACCTCTTCCCTCTTAAGTATTTTTGAGCGTGTAAACCAATTCTCTTATTCTCTCGGCCTCGCCGCGCACATTCTTGGAGTCGAGGTCCTGCCACTTGATGGGTTTGCCAAAATACACGTCAAACTTCTGCCCTGAGCACTTAAACATTTCCCTCGGCAATAAAACCATCTCGATATTGAACTTTATTCCCAGTTTTTCACGGAGCTTGGCAAAGCGGTAGAAGAACTTGCTGTTGCGGCCGTCGAAAAGCACTGGAATGATGTCGCGCTTGCTGCTTATGGCCTGCGAGACAACAAACTTCTGCCACTTCAGGTCGCCAATCTTGCCGCCTTTTAGACGACGTGAGCACAGACCTGCAGGGAAGGTTATCATCTGCTTGTCGCCGTTGTATTGTTTCTCAATCTCTTGGGCATACTCGCGCGACTGCCTTCCATGCTTGTTGATGGGCATGAACACGTTGTCAAATGGCTTTACCGCCATGAGCAGGTCGTTGACGATGAACTTTATCTCGCCATCGTAGCGGTGCCCTATGAGCGATATCAGCGCCATGCCGTCGAGCCCGCCTAGCGGGTGGTTGCTGGCAAAGATAAAACGCCCCTCACTGGGGATATTACCCTCGTCTAAAGCATTATATGAAACGTTCAGGTCGGCGAGAGCGATGTCGGCAGCATCTACACCTTTCTTATCGCCCATGTCGGTGAGAATCTTGTTCAAGCCATCTTGCTTGATGATTCGTTCCACCCATCTTATCACAAACTTAGGTATAAATTTGTAGTGACGAGGCAGGCGCTGCCTTATCACGCTATCGACATCTATTCTTAATTGCTGTGATTCCATTAGCAGTTTTTTGAACTACAAAGATAATTATTATTGCAAGAATACAGTGCTTATATTTCCAAAAAACTAATCATTTTTTTCGTTGAGAATGGCCACTGCCCCTCTAGCGCCTTCAAGAGCAAAAGTAAAAAAACGCGCTGGCGGATCAAGGGGCAACAATGCCCGCACCACGCCATCAACGACCTCAAACGAGGGGAAATCGTGCGTTATTCCTGTGCCTGTGGCCTTTGTGTAACTCTCTTTGAGAGTCCACAACTGGGTGAAATAGGCATTCTTGTCGTCAAGGTCATCAAGAGATTGCAACGCCCACTTCTCGGCATCAGTCATAACATAGTTGATAAGGCTGTCGCGTGCAGTGACAATAGTCTGCACGTCAACCCCTACTGGCATCTCACCAATGGCGCAGGCCACCAGATTGCCGCTATGCGAGAGACTGAAGTGCAACTCAGGATATTGCTCAAAAGCTGGCTTGCCATGCTCGCCCTCTACATAGCGCATGTCTCGCTCACGCAGTCCACGGCACATGAGCATATTGTCGAGCAGCAGTCCCGCTCCGGCGCTGAGCATCTTGCCTCGCTCAAAGCGATAACGCAGTGTCTTGTCACGACGATGCCGCGACAGCAGCCGCAACGCATCATCAAGTGCTCCAGGCGCTGCCAGCGGCGTGACATCGGCCACCTTAACCTCGCAACCGTCAAGGACAAAATGCTTCAATATTTCTATGCCAATGCTCTCGGTCATCGTTCAAATAGTTTTGCAAAGATAATAACTATTAGATAAAAATAGTGTAATTTTGCAACGTTTTTGAGCGAATATTGTTGACATGAAACTCCTAAAAGACATAAAGCTGAAGGTGATGACTTCACCATTTGCACCACTGGTGGCAGTGGTGTGCAACCTGTTTATCGCCTACATCATATACTTCGTTTCTCGCATCGCTTTCTATCTCGAGAACTACAGCATCTTCTCGCAGGGACTGCAGGGCAAGGCACTAGCTGACGCCTTTGCTGGTGGAGTGGTCTTCGACTCGTCGGCAATAATGTACACCTGCGCGCTCTACATCATCATGATGCTGCTGCCACTGCACCTCAAGGAACGGAGGGCCTACCACAATGTGTGCAAATGGGTGTTTGTGGTGATTAACAGCATCGCGTTGATTATGAACTTAATGGATGCTGTGTATTTCCAATACACTAGCCGCCGCACCACCAGCACCGTCTTCAGTGAGTTCAGCAACGAGGACAATATAGCAGGAATCATGGGCCTGGAAGTAGTCAAACACTGGTATTTTGTGCTGCTGGCAGCAGTGTTGATATGGCTCATGTGGAAACTATATGTCATCCCACGCCTTCAGGCCAAGAACTGCCGCAACTGGCGATACTATGTGACAATATTGCTCAGCCTGGTGGTGATGGTTCCAGCAGTGGTAGGAGGCATGCGCGGCGGCTTGGCGCACTCGGTGCGCCCCATCACGGTGAGCAACGCCAACCAGTATGTTGACCGCCCCATCGATGCCACCTTGGTGCTCAACACTCCGTTCTCCCTCTTGCGCACATTGGGAAAGAACGTGTTTGCCGACCCGCATTACTTTGACGACAAAGCGCAGCTCGAATCTATCTACACTCCAGTGCACCAGCCCGACAGCGCTGCCGTGTTCACCCCAAAAAATGTGGTCGTGATAATCGTGGAAAGTTTGGGCAAGGAATATATAGGCACCTTCAACCGCGACCTCGACGGTGGCAGCTACCGAGGCTACACGCCATTTGTCGACTCACTGCTCACCCGCTCGCTCACCTTTAAATACAGCTACGCCAACGGCCGCAAGAGCATTGATGCCATGCCTAGTGTGCTCTCTGGAATTCCCATGATGATAGAGCCCTTCTTCCTCACTCCAGCATCGATGAACGACCTGAGCGGCCTCGCCCGTCAACTTGACGGCAAAGGCTACAGCACCGCATTCTTCCATGGTGCCGACAACGGGTCGATGGGTTTCCAGGCCTTTGCCCGCGCCACAGGCTACAAGCAATATCTAGGGCGAACCGAATACAATCAAGACGCAAATTTCAACGGCGACAAAGACTATGACGGCATGTGGGCAATATGGGACGAGCCTTTCTTGCAGTTCATGGCATCGAAACTCAACAATTACCGCGAACCGTTCATGGCAACGGTGTTCACCGCATCATCGCACCACCCGTTTAAGGTGCCTGAACAGCTTGAGCAACAATACCCCGAAGAAGGCACACACCCTATCCACAAATGCGTGCGCTACACCGACATGGCACTGCGCCACTTCTTTGAGAATGCCGCCAAGCAGCCGTGGTATAACAACACACTCTTTGTAATAGTCGCCGACCACACCAACCAGGCATCTCACGACTTCTACCAGACCGATCTCGGTCTGTACTCCATCCCTATCATTTTCTACACGCCTGATGGCAGCCTAGCACCAGCCATGCGCGACGATGTGGTGATGCAGCAGGCAAGCATCATGCCCACCATAATGGGAATATTGGGATATGACAAGCCCTACCTTGCCTTCGGATGCGACATCATCAACACCCCTGCCTCCCAGACATGGGCATTCAACTACAACAACGGCATCTACCAGTTCATCAAGGGCGACCTGATGATGCAGTTCGACGGCAATAAGACCAAGGCCATTTACCGCTTTAAGACCGATCTCATGCTACGCAACAATCTCGTGGGAAAAGTCCCCGAGCAGGCCGCCATGGAGCGCGAACTCAAGGCCATCATCCAGCAATATATGGACCGCATGAACGGCAACCGCCTCACCGCAGAAGGCCAAACCGCAGGTTAAATCATCCTAGAGCATAAATCGAAACAGGCATGGTATTCAACTCTATACAGTTCTTGTTTTTTCTACCTATCGTATTCCTGCTTTATTGGTTGGTATTCAAGTCAGTAAAGTGGCAGAATGTGCTGATAGTAGTGGCAAGCTATATCTTTTATGGGTGGTGGGATTGGCGTTTCCTCACTCTCATAGCTATTACCTCGTTGTGTACTTATGCTAGCGGAGTGATGATAGAGCGGCATCGCGAGAAAGGCAAAATAATCAGTGCCGCAAACATAGTGTTGAACCTATTGATACTGAGTTTCTTCAAGTATTTCAACTTCTTTACCGAGTCGTTTGCCAATGTAATGGCAAGTGTTGGCTGGCATTGCGATTTTCCCACTCTCAACATTGTATTGCCAGTGGGTATCAGTTTCTACACTTTCCAGGCGCTGAGCTACTCTATAGATGTGTATCGCAAGAAACTCGACGCATCTCACAGCCTTATCGATGTGATGGCGTTCATCAGTTTTTTCCCGCAACTTGTGGCGGGTCCCATCGAACGCGCCACCAAACTGTTGCCTCAAATTCAGCAGCCCCGACATTTCAATGCCAATGAAGCAACTAGCGGCATGCGCCAGATGCTGTGGGGACTGTTCAAGAAAATGATTGTCGCCGACACTTGCGGAATGATTGTTGACAGTCTGTGGGAAGATGCTGCCTCTCATTCGGGCTTTGCGCTGTTGCTGGGCAGCATACTATTTGCCTTCCAAATCTATTCCGACTTCTCGGGCTACAGTGACATCGCCATAGGTTGCGCCCGCCTTTTCGGCATAAACCTGACCACCAACTTCAAAGTGCCTTATTTCTCGCGTAGCATGCGTGAGTTCTGGCGTCGCTGGCACATCACGCTAATGAATTGGTTTACCGAATATGTCTATTTCCCGCTGGGCGGCAGTCGTGGCACAAAAGCAAAGACAATCCTCAACACTTTCATCGTCTTTGCCCTCAGCGGTTTGTGGCATGGCGCCAACTGGACTTACGTGGTGTGGGGACTATATCATGCCACTTGGTTTGTGCCTCTCATCCTGCTCAACCGTGGCCGTTATAAAGGGACTGTGGCAAGTGGCAAGAAACTGCCATCAGTCAAACAGAGCGGCTTGATGTTGATGACCTTTGCCATCGCCACTTTTGGGTGGATAATTTTCCGCGCCCCAAGCATGGCAGATCTTGGCACTTATTTGAGCGCCATGTTCTCGTCATCGCTGCTTAAGGTGGGTTTTGGCCACAATTTTAAAGTAGCTCTAGCCTACTGCGCCGTGATGCTCATTGTGGAGTGGATCTACCGCGAGAAGCGCTTTGCCCTCGACTTTGGCGACTCACCCCGTGGCATAGTGCGCTATCGCTGGGTACGCTGGACTATTTATGTGGTGGTGTTTGTTTGCACAGTTATCATGTCGGGATTACATTCTAATTTTATTTATTTCCAATTCTAATCCATGAAGCAGTTCCTAAAGAAAATATTGCTGTTCTCAATCATCGTGATGGTGATTTTTGTTGGCTACGAGTTGTTGCTACTTCTTGTACCCAATGAATACTCCTACAAGAAAGACTATATTGAGAATCACAAGAACGAATTGCGCATTCTTGTGCTCGGGAACTCTCATCTTGCCGACTGCATTGACTGCTCTCTGCTTGGAGAGGGTGCCTTCAACGCGGCTCAACCTGGTCGCGCTTATTATTATAATCTTAGACTGCTAAAGGAATATATAGGCCAGATGCCAAAATTGGAATGTGTGGTATTGCCTTTCAGCTACAGTTATCCATACTCTGGTAACTTACATGAGAAAAAGCATGAGCCAAAATTCAACACTTATCGCTGCATGTATATCAAGTACATGGGCTATCCTTACCTTGATGGAGAGTGGTGGCACTGGAGCGAGATTTTGAATTCCAACTACGACCACTGCGGGAGATTATTTGACGCTCTTTATAAACCATTGAGCGATCTAATCATGTGCGACTCTCTTGGCATGGAACTTGACGCAAGTTACGAAAACCGCGAAAAAGACTGGATGCTGAAACAGTTGCCCAATTCCACCCCCCTCGCCGATTCCACAGAGCTACATCTTAACTGCCAAGACAACATTAAGATTTATAGCGAGATAGTGACATTGGCACGCGACCATCACAAGCGCTTGATATTCCTAGCTATGCCCATCTACAAAACTGCACGTGAGCGGGTGAGCCAAGACAAAATTGACGAAATGTATGCGTTTATTGCTATGTTTAAACGCATCAATCCCGACATAGAATTCTACAATTTCATCGATGACCCACGTTTCATAGAGCGAGACTTTTACAACTCTGTTCACCTCAACAACACCTACGGCGCCAAAAAAATCACACCACTACTGAGGGAGATAATCGAGAGTAAGCGGTAGGCTACGCGTCATCACAGTTTGGATCTTTTACTTCACGGTATAAGTCAAAGTTCCTGTGCGTTCTACCATTGTGTTTTTAGGCACGCGGAAAGATGATCTCATAGCCAGACTGCGGCAAATCTCGCAGGCTCTTGAATTGCTTCTGAGTGTGCCGCCAATAACTGTAGCTTTTGTGACTTTGCCTGTTGAGCTTACCACCACTTGCATCACCACGGTTCCAGGTCCTGGGCAAGGAGCTGTTGGGAAATTGGCTTCGGTATATCCACCAAGTCCTCCACCAATGCTGGGCTTGCTCATTGTACCGTTAGTATTGCTGCTGGCAGCGCTGCCATTGTTGCCTTTGCTAAAGGCATTCTCCACAGCATTTGGAGCCTTCTTTTTAGATTCAGGCTTAGTGTTATTAGTGGGAGGAGTCGGTGGTTGGGGCTTTGTCTCTCCCTTGGTTTTAGTCTTTGTGTCCTCTGGTTTGTTTTCTTTCTGAGGCTTTGTCTCTTTTTTAGGCTGCTCAGGCACCTGCACCTTCATTGGTGACTCATTCTTTGTTGCGACAGGTGGTTGAGGCGGTTCATTGACAGTGCCTTGGTTCTCCAGCTCGTTTTGCCCTGCCTCTTGTGGGGGAGCCTCATCGGTGGGCACTTCTTGCTCAATCTGTTCCCCAGGCTCTGCAGGATCGTTGTTGGCATCGGCAGCAAGCAGCTCCTCAAATTCCACAAACTCTTCATCTTCTCCACCAAATTCTATGGGCTCTTGCAGCTGTTGCAACAAGGCCTCTTTCGGCGGATATTCATAGTTCAGGCTTGTGACGAATAGAGTAGCAACAATGCCCGCCCCCAGCAACAGTGTGAGCAGCGCCGAGAGTAGTTTACTCTTATTATCTTTATCGTTGTCTTTTGCCATTGAGTTGCTCTGAATCGTTTACTGCACTGTGACAGTGGTTCGTGATTGTGAGTTGGTAGGGTTAGGCGCAACATTTGCCTCGCCTGGGGTGGTGGTCACGGTAGTGTTACCGTTAACCACAGGCTCCTGAGCCGTGGCAGCCTGCTGTTGCTCGGGCTGTTGCTGTGGAGTGGACAATTCGGTCGAGGCTTCGGGAGCTTTATAGTTTCCGTTACTAGGCTTGGTGGCGAGCACTACTTTAATGCCCACTTGTGAGCCCATGTCAAGGATTTCTACTATCTTGCCATAAGGCACGCTCTCGTCGGCGTGCAATGCTATATATTGCGAAGGATCACTGTCTTTTACTGCCTGCATAAATCCCATCAATTCTTCGGGTGAGGCAATATCCTTAAGGTCGCCTTGCGTGGTCTCGGTGTTTTGCTGAGCTTTTATCTCACCTTTCTCGCTGATATAGACGCGTGTAGTAGGCTTAATGGCTGTCTGCTCGCTGCTTTGTGGCAGGTTCACCTCTACTGCCGAGGGGAACACAAACGTCGATGTAACCAGGAAGAAGATGAGCAGCAAGAAGATGACGTCGGTCATCGAAGCCATGCTGAACATCGACAGTGTTTCGTGTTGTCGTTTTAGTGCCATAGTTTTATAGTAAACAAGCTGACAAGCAAACAAGTAAACAAGACAATGTGATTTTGCAACAACCTGCTACTTGTTCTGCTTATCTATAATTTTTTACTTAGCGTTGTTAGTTGGTTTTGCAGGCTCGTTGAGCAGGTCCATAAACTCCATTGTGCTGCGCTCAAGGCGGTTCATGATTTTATTCACGCGCGAGGTGAGGTAGTTATAGGCAAAGAGGGCCAAGATACCTACAACAAGACCGGCAACGGTGGTCACCAAGGCCTCGTAGATACCTCCAGCGAGAATGCTCACGTTACTGTTTTGACCAGCGCTAGCAAGCTGATAGAACGCCTGCACCATACCGGTAACGGTTCCCAAGAAACCAATCATTGGGGCACCAGCAGCAGTAGTGGCGAGCCAGTTGAAACCCTTCTCCATCTTAGCGACTTCCATGTTGCCCACATTCTCGATAGCCACAAGCACGTCGTTCATGGGGCGGCCAATGCGGCTCACACCCTTCTCAATCATGCGAGAGTAAGGGGTGTTGGTGGTTTCGCACAGATGCTTAGCCTCGTCGATTTTTCCTGCCTGTATGAGGCTCTTGATTTGCTGCATGAAATTGTTGTCGGCCTTTGTCACGCGACTGGTGGCAAATAGTCGCTCAAAGAAGATGTAGATGCTCACCAGCAATAGCAATGCCAATGGAATCATGAGCCATCCACCTTTCAACGTAAGATCCCATACCGATAGTGATTGGGCACTTTGAGCACCCTGCGCTGCCGCCTCAGCGGCTAGTATCATGTTTAAAAATGTCATGATGATTGTGTCTTATTGGTTAAGTTATTATTTCGTTTCTATATCTCGTTTTTATCTTAGCTAACGAGGAACAAGCTGACGAGACAATAGTAATTGTGCCTCTTATAGCTGTGTCATCCTCTACATTTGCCTTGTTTGCCAGTCTGCTTGTCAGCTTGTTAGCTAAATCAGGCATTTCTGGTAGGCCTTTACAGTTTTCTCTAGTCCTAGATAGAGGGCATCGCTGATGAGGGCATGGCCTATTGAAACTTCGTCAAGGTAAGGCACATTGTCCTTAAAGAACTTGAGGTTCAAGAGGTTGAGGTCATGACCAGCGTTCAGTCCCAGTCCCACTTCGTGAGCCACCTTAGCGGCAAGGGTGTAAGGCGCCACTGCCTGGTCGGGGGCGGTAGAGAACATCTGGGCGAAGGGACCTGTGTAGAGTTCTACCCTATCGGCTCCCGCCTCTGCTGCTTGACGCACACGCTCCTCGGTGGCATCAACAAAGATGCTCACCCTGATGCCTGCCTCCTTGAGTCGCGACACCACAGTCTTAAGGAAGTCCATGTTCTCGGCCACTGGCCATCCCTGCGAGGATGTGAGCACGCTGGGCGCATCGGGTACCAATGTCGCCTGATGCGGACGCACCTCAAGCACCATGTCCATAAAGCGCTTGTCGGGGAAACCCTCGATGTTAAACTCGGTGTGCAAAGCAGGCTTAAGTTCATAGACATCGCTGCGGCGTATGTGACGTTCATCAGGACGAGGATGCACAGTAATGCCGTCGGCACCAAAGCGCTCAATGTCGAGAGCCACTTGCAACACATTGGGCAAATTGCCCCCGCGCGCATTGCGCAGGGTAGCAACTTTATTTATATTTACACTCAGGTTTATCATAAAATCTTATTTCTGTTAATTAATAACGTGTTGTTTTCTCATATTAGTGCATAAATGTGAGCAAAAATTATTAATTTTGCCGTCAGTTATGAGAAACCTCACAATATATCGTGTCACAAAAGTAGAGGATATTAGTGAGAAATAAAAACAAAATAGCACTTAAAAAAGTTTTTTCAACGTTTTTCACAAATTTATGACCATTCTAGTGGCAAAAACACTGCATTTACTATGGACATAGCACTTTTTGGAAATACCTATCAAGAGAAATATAAAGACCAGCTGAGTAACTTAATATCTTTCCTTAATGAGAAAGATAATTTCACTCTCATGGTGGAGCGAGACTTTGCTCGCTATCTAAGGTCGCTAGGAATCGAAGTGGACCAGGAATGGGAGTTCGACCGCAATGAGTTTCAGGGTGCGGCACTAGCGGTGAGCATCGGCGGAGACGGCACTATGCTGAGAAATGCGGCGCGACTGGCTGCACACGACACTCCTGTGGTGGGCATCAACTCAGGACATCTGGGCTACCTCACTGCTGGACGCATCAACGAGGCAAGCGACATTATTGAGAGTATTGCACGTGGCGAATGCCGCCGCGAGCAACGCACCATGCTCCAGTTGATAGAAATCAATGGCAAGGCGTGCCAAGATGTGGTGGCCCTCAACGAAATAGCTGTTCTGCGTCAAGATACCACCTCGATGATTTCTATCCCCACCACCATAGATGGCACAATGCTCACCACCTATAAAGGTGACGGACTAGTGATAAGCACTCCAACCGGCTCCACTGCCTACAACATGAGTGTGGGAGGCCCCATCATCAACCCCTCGACGAGTTGCCTAGTGCTCTCTCCCATCTCGCCACACTCGCTGACCATGCGCCCCATCGTGGTTAACGAAGATTCTATGATAGAAGTCACCATCAACACGCGGGCTAAATGGATTCAGGTGAGTGTCGATGGCATGGCAATGACACTTCCTAGCGGCACCACGGTGAAGATAGGCCGAGCGCCTTACCGCCTCACCGTGCTGCAACGCAGCGACCACAACTTCGCCAGCACACTACGCGAAAAGCTACTCTGGGGAGCAGACCAACGGTAAAGCTAACGAGAAACAAGCTGACGAGACAGTAGTAATTGTGCCTCTTATAGCTGTGTTATCGTCTACATTTGCCTTGTTTGCTTGTCAGCTTGTCAACCTGTTTGCTAAAATATTAGAATAAAATGTATTACATCAACGACAAGGAATTTGGAAAGGTATTTATTACTGAGCGCAGCAACATGCGCAACATCACTATGCGATGGAAGGGCGGCAGTCTTTACATGAATGTGCCTCCTGGCGCATCAAATGAGCATATTGAGAAGGTGCTCGACAAGTTGCGCCCCAAGCTGCGACAAAGCCAAAATAAAGACGATATCTCCTACCACATAGGGCAAGAGATAGAATGCTATGGCTTCAAAATAGTGATTGACCAGCAGACCAAGTATCACGACAAAATATTGTTTGACAATGACGATAAAATGGTGACCATCAGAGTGCCACAAGGTTTAGATTTTTCTTCTCACAGCAATAAGGAATGGATTACAAGAGCACTAAAAGTGGTGGCTCATAACAAGGCCCCAAAGCTGCTACCGTTGGCGCAGAAAGTAACTGAACGCCTAGGGGTAGCGCCCGAGTCTTTTGAGATAGGCCGTGGACTGCGCAAACTGGGCCACTGCACACCCAAGCGCATCATCCAACTCTCGGCAAACTTACTGTTCCTCCCCGAAGAGCTTATTGAATATGTCATCTGCCACGAACTCGCCCACCTCACCCACATGAACCACTCTCCACAATTCCACGCCCTCGTCAACCAATATGTCAACGGCCAAGAGAAAGCACTTGAACAAAAACTCAAAGCCTTCAAGTGGCCAATGATAAAATGAGCTAAACTAGATATTTTTTAGGTTTTTTCATCCTTTATATTCTGCCGCAAACGGCAAAAAATACCCACATTCGGCAGAATATAATTATTATAACTTGCCACAAACCACCAAAAATACCCTTATTCGGCAGAATATAAATATTATATTTTGCCGTTTGAGATAATCTCACGACAAGACAATGTGGTAATTTTATGCGAAATGAAGTTTGCTGATGATGGAGGAATTGCTTTAGAGTAGCCATCGCTTCACAAGTGGAAAACGGTGTGCCAGTGGTTCTGCTACCAGATAGGCGATGGGCAGGGTAACAGCAATTACAACGGCATACTCTACGTAGGGGCCATAAGATGCAAGGCTGATGCCTGTGAAGTGGTGTAATGCGCGCTCACCATATTCGACCACCACAAAATGAAGCAGATAGACAACAATGCTCATATTCCTCAACGTCACCGACCACGATGGCAACTCAGTGCATCGCAAGTTGTACAGAAATGCGCCGATGATAATGACGAAACATAAAACAGCGAAATATGCTACCATTTCGCTCCTCACGGCACACAGCGCGACAAATGCCGCCACCGACAGCCATAACCAACGCCAAGCGTTTAATCCTCTCAATTTACCAGCGAGCCAAGGAACAAACCACACGCACGCCTCTATATAGAACATAAAGCGGAAACACAGGTAGTTGCTGTCTAAAATACCTCTCTTCACACAAATGCCCA
>JAEEGL015723756.1_pt1 | contig 20952 bp, 17 predicted proteins | sample 9134231 | NCBI WGS metagenome assembly JAEEGL01 (sample SAMN16246548, study PRJNA631951) | gut metagenome | biome: gut microbiome; feature: rumen; material: fiber-attached | host: Bos | place: Iran: Karaj | collected 2018-10
CTTGACAAACTGACTAATTATGAGTTACTACCTCTTTACCCTGCAATAGAATGGAGGGAGGTGAAAGGAGTGAGAGATGTTATTGCTCATCATTATTTTGATATAGATTCTACAGAGATTTATAACATCATAAATAATGATCTGGATACTCTAAAAGAAGCAATCTTCTTCTTCAGGAAAATAATTGAAGAATAATATCCAACCAGCGTCCTGCTCCATAATGGAGTGGGGCGCTTCCTTATTTCCCCTTAAAATATGGAGGAAAGGAAAAAAGTTTGTAAATTTGCCAGCACAAGAATATAGCCACTGTCGCGTTTTGCGACGGTGGTTTGTTGTAATTATAATAGTGGAAAATAATTAAATGATTGTTAATTTGGCGCTCATGTCAGGATTTTTGATTATCTTTGCATTAATAATTAGGAATTAGGATTAACTAACAATAAAGAAAGTTCACGATTATGGCTGAAACAGTTGATATAAGAGAACTAAACGTTCTGATAGAACAGCAGAGTAACTTTGTTACTAACCTCACTACGGGCCTCAACAGGGTGATAGTGGGACAGAAGCACCTGATAGAGTCACTGCTCATAGGACTGCTGAGTGATGGCCACATACTGCTGGAGGGTGTGCCTGGTCTGGCTAAGACATTGACCATAAACACGTTGGCAAAGCTGATAGACAGTAAGTTCAGCAGAATACAGTTCACACCTGACCTGCTACCTGCAGATGTGGTGGGTACTATGGTTTACTCACAGAAGGAGGAGGGTTTCCAGATTAAGAAGGGTCCTGTGTTTGCAAACTTCGTGCTTGCCGACGAAATAAACCGTGCCCCAGCCAAGGTGCAGAGTGCACTGCTGGAGGCTATGCAGGAGCATCAGGTGACTATTGGCGACAACACTATGGCTCTGCCTAAGCCTTTCCTTGTGATGGCAACGCAGAACCCAATAGAGCAGGAGGGCACATACCCACTGCCAGAGGCTCAGATGGACCGTTTCATGCTGAAGGTTATCATAGGCTATCCTACCATAGAGGAGGAGAAGAAGATTATGCGTGAGAACCTTGCTGGCAGTATGCCTGAGATTCTCCCGGTGTCAAGTGCCGACGAGATACTGAAGGCTCGTGAGGTGGTGAAGCAGGTGTATATAGACGAGAAGATAGAGCAGTACATAGCCGATATGGTGTTTGCTACCAGATACCCTAAGCAGTACGGTCTGGACGAACTCAGTCCGATGATTACCTTTGGTGCTTCACCTCGTGCCAGCATCAACCTTGCCAAGGCTTCACGCGCTTACGCATTCATTAAGCGCAGAGGCTATGTGGTTCCAGAGGATGTGAGAGCAGTGGCGCATGACGTTTTGCGTCATCGTATCGGCCTGTCATACGAGGCAGAGGCTAATAATATCACAACAGAAGACATAGTAAGTCAGATTATCAATAAGGTTGAGGTACCGTGAACGGAACGGAGTTACTTTCCAAGGTCAGGAAGATTGAAATCAAGGCAAAGGGACTGTCAAACAATCTCTTTGCTGGTCAGTATCACTCAGCATTCAAGGGTAGGGGAATGGCATTTGCAGAAGTGCGCGACTACCAGTATGGCGATGACGTGAGAGATATTGACTGGAACGTCACTGCCCGTTTTCATCGTCCCTATGTCAAGGTGTTTGAGGAGGAGCGCGAGCTCACCGTCATGCTGCTGGTGGATGTCTCTGGCTCACTGAATTTCGGTACCAGGGTGGAGACCAAAGCTGAGATGGCTGCTGAGATAGCCTCGACACTGGCATTCTCAGCCATACAGAATAATGATAAGATAGGTGTGATATTCTTCTCAGACCGTATAGAGAAATACATACCACCCCAAAAGGGCAGAAAACACATACTGTATATAATACATGAGATGCTCTCCTTTGAGCCTGAGTCAAAGAAGACGGACATCGGTGTGGCACTGGAATTTCTTGGTAAGACACAGAAGAGACGTTGCACAGCCTTCCTGATGAGCGACTTCTACGACCGTAAGGACTTCGAGAAACCCCTTCAGATATGTCACTCGCGTCATGATGTGGTTGGTATAAGAATCTACGACCAACTGATGGAAAATATGCCTGATGTGGGCATACTGCGAGTGCATGATGCAGAAACAGGCTACGAGCAGTATATAGACACTTCATACAAACCCCTGAGAATGGCCCATAACAAATACTGGAGAGAGCATTCGGAGAGGGTAAGACAGGTGTTTCAGCGTAATTCAGTAGATTATGTGAGTGTGGCTACTAACGGCAATTATGTAACGGCACTTCAGCAGCTGTTCGCGATGAGAGCATGATGCAGTTCATAGTTCATAGTTCATAGTTCATAGTTCATAGTTTACAGTTAACAAAAAGCAGAGTGAAGTATATTCTTAACATATTGTTGCTCATAGTGTTATCAATTCCTGTTGCAGTAAAGGCGCAGGGGTTGGTAGATGTGAAGATTGACTCTGTTCAGATACTTGTGGGTGAGCAGACTGGCTACCATATATCTGCTACAGTAAAGCCAGGACAGAGGGTGGTGTTCCCACAATGGAAACCTCAGCAACAGATAACTCCTGGAGTGGAGGTGGTTGATGCTCCGATAATAGACACAGTGGATGCCAACGACGGATTTATTAAGGTGTCACAACACCTGGTGCTGACATCGTTTGAGGATACCCTGTACTACATTCCTAAGCAGAATGTAAAGATAGACAACAAGACCCTGCAAACCAACAACCTGGCGCTGAAGGTGCTCACCGTAGAGGTGGACACTCTGCATCCTAACCAGTTCTTTGGTCCTAAGGATGTTCAGGACAACCCCTTCCTGTGGTCGGAGTGGATAGAGCTGTTGTGGCTGGGCATCGCTGCAGTGGTGTTATACATACTGTGTCTGTTGGCATACATCAGACTCAAGAGCAACAAACCATTTAAGTTTAAGGTGCGCATAGTAAAGAGAATACCACCACACCAGAAGGCTCTCAACACTATTCAGGCACTGAAGAACGGAGGAACAGACAGGGCACATACAGAGGATGAAGTAAAGGCATACTACACTGCACTGACTGATGCCTTGAGGCTATACATGCAAGACCGCTTCGGATTCAATGCTAAGGAAATGACCTCGGCTGAGATAATAAGCCACCTGAAACAGGAGGAAGACCAGAGCAAACTGCAGGAGTTGACCTCACTATTCGAGACGGCTGACCTGGTGAAGTTTGCTAAATACACTACAGCGATAAGTGAGAACGACCGCAACCTCGTTTCGGCTATCGACTTCATAAATACTACCAAACAGGAGAATGTGCCTACGGAGGAGCGCATAGAGCCTACCATAACCAAGCAACAACGCCAGACTATGCAGGCACGCACCTGGCTGAAGATATCAATAGGAATAATGATTATACTTGCTACGGCAATCATAGTGTATGTTTGCTGGCAACTGTATGATATAAGAGCATGATGGAATTTTCACAACCCATATACTTCCTGTTACTGCTGCTGTTAGTACCATATATTCTATGGTATGTGCTGTGGCGTAATCGCGGAAAGCATAAGATGGAAGCCTCGCTGACCATCAGTGATGCCTTCGTATATAAGAATGCTCCCATGAGTCTGCGTCAGCGATTCATACACCTGCCAATGGTAATTCGTTGTGCAGCTTTCGTGCTGATAGTCACAGCCTTAGCTCGTCCACAAACCAGAAACGCGTGGGACAACCGCAGTGTGGAGGGAATAGACATAATGTTGGCAATAGACATCTCTACCAGTATGCTGACACAGGACTTGAACCCTAACCGCATAGAGGCAGCAAAGAATGTGGCAGCAGCCTTCATTGCAGACCGTCCGAATGATAATATAGGTCTGACGGTATTTGCTGGTGAGGCATTCACACAATGTCCGCTGACCACAGACCATGCCTCACTGCTTAATCTGCTGAAAAACGTACGACCAGACCTTGCTGCTACAGGACTGATAAGCGACGGTACGGCAATAGGTATGGGACTTGCCAATGCCATCTCGCGACTGAAAGATTCCAAGGCCAAGAGCAAGGTGGTGATACTGTTGACGGATGGTGCCAACAATATGGGTGACATTTCACCACTGACAGCTGCACAGATAGCTAAGAGTCTGGGCATAAGGGTATATACCATTGGTGTGGGTTCAAAACGTGTTGCAGCATACGAGATAGATGCTACCACACTGAAGAGTATAGCAGCCACTGGCGACGGAAACTTCTATCTTGCTACAAACAATAAGGAACTGAGACAGATATACAGCGATATAGACAAACTGGAGAAATCGCGAATATTGGTCAAGAAGTTCTCTAAGAAATACGAGGCTTACCAGCCTTTCGCCATCGCAGCCTTGCTCATGCTGTTGCTTGAGATGCTGCTGAGACTAACACTGCTAAGGAGGTTATAAGAGATGCATTTTTATTCACCTACATATTTATACTTGCTCGCCGTAATACCCGTTATGGTGCTCATGATGGCGTGGGCAGAATGGAGACGCAGAAAGAATATAAAGCGACTGGGCGACAAACAACTCATCAATGCCCTGATGCCTGATGCATCGGCTGGTCGCAGATGGGGAAAGTTCCTGTTGATACAGATAATCATTGCTCTTGTAGTAATTATGGTGGCTCGTCCACAGATGGGCACCAAGGTGAGTCATGAGAAACGTAACGGCATAGAGGCACTGATATGTCTGGACATATCCAACTCCATGCTGGCTACCGATGTGGCACCAAGCCGACTGCAGAAGAGTAAGATGCTGATAGAGAATCTGGTTGACCACTTCACAAAGGATAAGATAGGACTGATAGTCTTTGCTGGCGATGCCTATGTGCAGTTGCCAATCACCAGTGACTATGTATCAGCCAAGATGTTTTTGCAGAACATAGAGCCATCGCTGATTCAGACTCAGGGCACCAATATAGGTGAGGCTATCAATCTGGCTGCAAACAGTTTCACCCAACAGGAGAATATAGGTAAGGCAATAATCGTAATCACTGATGGCGAGGACCATGAGGGTGGTGCTATGGAGGCTGCCAAGGAGGCAAGCGAGAAGGGCTATAAAGTATTTATACTGGGCATAGGTAATACCACTGGTGCACCAATACCTGTAGCAGGTGGAGGTTTCCTTACTGATAATACGGGCAACACAGTGATGACCTCGCTGAATGAGCAGATGTGTAAAGATATAGCTGCTGCTGGCAAGGGAACATACATACATGTGGACAACACCTCTGCAGCTCAGGAAAGCCTCAATAACGAACTCAGCAAGATGCAGAAAGGCGATATGGAGAGTGTGGTATATTCTGAGTTTGAGGAGGTATATCAGTGGTTTGGTATCTTAGCCATAATTCTCTTGATACTTGAGGTAGTAATCTCTGAAACGGCTAATCCGTTCTTTAAGAAGTTTTCGCTATATAAGAAGCGCAATGTTGCTACTTTGGCTCTTATACTGATATGTAGCCTCTCAGCAAATGCCCAGAATGCTGACAGACATTTTATAAGACAGGGCAACCGTACTTTCCATCAGAATGTTCAGGAGAGTCCTGCAAAGGCTGAGGTGCAGTATCGCAAGGCTCTGACTGCCAATCCTAATAATTCTCAGGCTATGTATAACCTGGGATGTGCCTTGTTGGCACAAAACAAGGACTCGCTCGCCATGGAGATGTTCCAGGCATCGGCTAAGGCTGAAACGAGCAAACAGAGAAAGGCTATGTCATATCATAATATGGGTGTGATAATGCAGAGACAACAGCAGTATGGTCCTGCCATAGAGATGTATAAGGAGGCATTGAGGCTCACACCTCACGATAACGAGACTCGCTATAACCTCGTGTTGTGCCAACGTCAGCAAAAGCAGAATCAGAACCAAAACCAAAACCAGAACAACCAGAATCAGCAGAATAAAAACGATAAAAACAAAGATAAGAACAAGGACAATAAGGATAAAGATAAGGACAAAGACAATAAGGATAAGAACCAAAACAAGAATAAAGACGACAACAAGCAGAACAACGACCAGAAACAGCCTCAGCAGATGAGTCGTGAGAATGCTGAACAACTGTTGCAGGCAGCAGTCCAGGAGGAGAAGGCTACCCAACAGCGCTTGAATAAGGCTATGAGTCAGCCTCGTCGTCGTAACATACAGAAAAACTGGTAAGTTTTGAAAAAATATATTACACATATCATACTGGCTCTCCTGATGCCACTTGTAGCCTTTGCACAGAAGATAACTGTGCAGGGACCTACCCATGTGGCTGTGGGTGAGCAGTTTCAGTTGCGTTATGTGGTAAACACCACAGACGTGAAGAATTTCCACATGGGTAATGTGCCTGATGCCTTTGAGGTACTCATGGGCCCAAGCACCAGTACCCAGCAGAGTTTCTCATTTGTCAACGGACATGCCTCTCAGCAGTCGTCAGTCACCTATACCTATGTGTTGATGGCTAATAAGAACGGCACATTCGTCATTCCTTCAGCCAAGGGTACTGTAGCAGGCAATAATGTGGCTTCTTCAGCCCTTAAAATTACAGTCAGTGGAAAGGCCCAGCAAGGTGGTGGAGCAAACTCTTACCCTCAGCAGCAGGCTCGCAGAGTGGATAGAGCAGGAGCTCGTATCTCAGGTCAGGATTTGTTCTTGCGTGTTTCAGCCAACAAACAGAAAGTGTATGAACAGGAACCTATACTTCTCACATATAAGGTCTATACCCAGGTGGAGCTAACAGCCCTGGAGGGTAAGATGCCTGATTTGAAGGGTTTCCATACACAGGAGATTCCTTTGCCCCAACAAAAGACATTCCACATAGAGAGAGTGAATGGCAAGCCATATAACTGTGTCACATGGAGTGAGTATGTCATGTTCCCACAGATGACAGGAAAACTCACTATTCCGAGTCTGACGTTTAAGGGAATAGTGATGCAGCAGAACCCAAATGTTGACCCCTTTGAGGCATTCTTCAATGGTGGTTCAGGCTACATAGAGGTGAAGAAAGACTTCACTGCTCCAAGTGTGAATATCGAGGTTATGCCTCTGCCTGCCAAACCAGCTGGATTCTCTGGTGGAGTGGGGCATTTCACCATCACATCATCCATAGACAAGAACAAGGTAAAGGCTGGCGACCCAGTCAATGTAAGGGTTGTGGTTAGTGGAGTGGGTAATATGAAACTCCTCAAGCAGCCAGAACTCAATGTGCCTAAGGACTTTGAGAAGTATGATGCCAAGGTGACTGACAAGACCAAACTCACCACAGATGGTGTGACAGGAAGCATGGTATATGACATTCTGGTGGTTCCTCGCAATATGGGCAACTACGTTCTGCCAGGCATCAAGTTCATATATTTCGACACTCAGACCAATAAGTACCAGACCCTTACCACCCAACCGTTTAATATAGAGGTGGAGAAGGGTAGTGGCAGCAGTGGCTCAGGCAGTTACTCACAGTATAACGATAATGACATTCATGATATAATGTTTGGTGAGACCAACAGGCAACACCCTTCACTCACCTTCTTTGGCTCAAAGGTTTATCATGGTGTTATAGCATCCATCTTTGCAGCCTTCGTGGTATTGTTTATCATATTCCGCAAGCGGGCTCTGGAGTTCCGTGATGTTATCGCTATGCGAAGCAAGAATGCTAACAAGGTGGCAACCAAGCGTTTGCGTAAGGCAAACAAATTTATGAAGGCAAACAAGAAGGATGATTTCTATGACGAAGTGTTGCGAGCTCTCTGGGGATATGTCAGCGACAAACTCGCTATGCCAAGCGAACAGCTGTCTCGTGACAATATCTCTGAGACACTCACCCAGCGAGGTACTCCTGAGGAAACTATCAAGTCATTCATTACAGCTATAGACGAGTGTGAATATGCCCGTTATGCTCCTGGTGACCCTATGGGCAATATGCAGCATACCTACCAACTCGCCTCTGAGGCTATAACAAATATCGACAAACTATGAACCAGATATATAGAAAAAAGACTTTACCCTTGAGTCTTTACATATTACTTTTTACTTTTTACTTTTTACTTCCCGTCAGGGGGTATGGGGCTCAAGACAAGGCGAATGCAGATGCAGCCTTTCGTTCTGGACATTATCAGAAGGCGATAACCCACTATAATGCAGCCCTGAAGCAGGGACAGAGTGCTGAGACCTATTATAATATGGGTAATGCCTATTTTCGTATGGGTGATTATCCAGAGGCTATGATAGCCTACCAGAGAGCAGCAAGACTCAGTCCTGCCAATAGCGACATACGACATAACATAGAGATTACAGCTAACAAGACCATCGACAGGTTGCCAGTAAGTTCAGATGTCTTTTTTGTTGAGTGGTATAAGGCATTTGTCTGTCTGCTTTCCATTGACAACTGGGCTGTTATCTCCATAGTGTCATTTGCCCTGTCACTGATATGCTTCCTTCTGTATCTTTTTATGGAGCAGATAGGTGTTCGCAGAATATCTTTTTATTCTTCTGTGGTGCTTGCTCTGACCTTTTTGCTCTCCATACTCTTTGCCTGGCATCAGCATAAAATGCTGCTGGCAAAAGACAAAGGAGTGGTGACAGCAGAGATGGTGACAGTAAAGGCTTCTCCCACACACAAATCCTCAGATGCCTTTGTCATTCATGAAGGAACATCAGTAAACATAAAAGATTCAGACATAAAAGGATGGTATCAGATAGAACTCTCTGATGGAAGACAAGGCTGGATGCCATCAGCCTCAGTAGAAGTAATATAGAAAATATGATAGAGCATATAGACAGATATTTCATTGATTCGCTGTTTGGCAGTCAGAGTGCAGTGTTAGACCATTTTGCGTTGGTCATAACTGATGCATGGACTTGGTTGCCTTTGTATATAGCATTGTTTGTGCTGATTATCAAGAATCATGACAACATGCAGCAGATAGCTGTTTGTTTTGGTTGTGCTGTGTTTGGAGTGCTGATAGCAACAGGTCTCACCTCAGTAATCACCAAACCCCTCTTTGAGCGAATAAGACCATGCAACGACCCAGAGTTCAAATATTTGGCTGATATAGCAGGAAACTTCCACAGCAATGACTATAGTTTCTTCTCTTCTCATGCTGCAACTACTATGTCTCTTGCCATGTTCTTTGCATACCTCACCAAGAGCAAACTGTTGACCTTCTTCATGGTATGCTGGTCTCTGTCCCTTTGCTGGTCAAGACTCTACTTAGGACAGCATTTCTTCACTGATATCTCAGTAGGTTTTGTGTGGGGTATCATCTCTGGTAGCATAGCCTTCTTGATTTACAGACGTTTCTGTCTTCGATTATACAACGTAAAGTATGCTATATCAGAGAAATACACTCCCTCAGGCATTGATAAGTTTGACATAGAAGTGATAGTCCTGATACTATTGCTTACTTATATCTATGCCATAGTGACACCCTTGAATTATTGAAGATTGAAAGATTGAAAAATGTCCACAGACCCAAGACACATAAAGATAAAAGACTACACTTATCAGTTGCCTGATGAGCGAATAGCCAAATACCCTGTTGCCAAGCGTGACGAGAGCAAACTGCTCATATATAATAAAGGTAGCATCTCTCATGATGTGTTTAAGAATATAGCCACCTATCTCTCGCCTGGTTCCCTGATGGTATATAATAACACCAAGGTGATACAGGCTCGCATACATTTTAATAAAGAAACAGGAGCACTTATCGAGACATTCCTGCTCGAACCATATATGCCTCGCGACTACGAACAGATATTCCAGACTCATTCCCAATGCTCTTGGGTAGGCTTGGTGGGCAATCTGAAGAAGTGGAAGACTGGTTCGCTCAAGCGCACTATAAAGGTGAATGACGAGGAGATAGAACTCTCTGTGGAAAGGGGAGGGGAGAATGGCATTGGTCATATACTCAATTTCTCTTGGACTGGTGATGTCTCTTTCTCTGAGATACTTGATGCCATAGGTGAACTGCCTATTCCTCCATACCTGAACAGAAAGACTGAGGAGAGCGACAAGACCACCTATCAGACTGTCTATTCAAGAATCAAGGGAAGTGTAGCAGCTCCTACTGCTGGTCTGCATTTCACTGATGCTGTTCTTGAAGATATTCACCAGCATCATATAGACAGCGATGAGGTGACCCTTCATGTGGGAGCAGGCACTTTCAAACCTGTGAAGAGTGAAGAGATAGAGGGTCACGAGATGCATCGCGAGTATATCACTGTGCATCGTAAGACCATAGAGAATATCATAGCTCATGGGGGCAAGGTGACAGCTGTGGGCACTACCTCTGTTCGCACTCTCGAGAGTCTTTACTATATTGGTTGCACGTTGCTTCGCCATCCTGAGATAGATGATGAAAACCAGCTGAGCATAAGCAACCAGTGGACTCCCTATCTGGACGATGAGGCTGAGGTTGATTCCATAACAGCCCTCAAGGCAATACTCGACTGGATGACTCGCCATGAAACCAATATACTGAATACAAGCACCAAGATAATCATTGCACCAGGATATAAGTTTCATGTGGTAGAGAAACTGATAACCAATTTCCACCAACCCCAGTCCACCCTGTTGTTGCTCATTGCAGCACTGATAGGCGAAGACTGGCGCAAGGTGTATGACTATGCACTCAATAATGACTTCCGTTTCCTCTCGTATGGAGACTCGTCGTTGTTGATACCAGAATAAGGTGACAAGGTACAAAGTACAAGGTGACAAAGTACAAGGTACAAGGTGACAAGGTACAAAGTACAACCTTTTGAATAAACTATTAACCTAAATAGAAATAAAGATGAAACTAAACGGACGCAGAGAAAGCACTAATGTAGATGATCGTCGTCGTAGCGGTCTGTCCTCAGCTGGCATAGGAGGAATGGGCATTGGCGGACTTGTTATCGTGGCACTTATCACATGGGTGATGGGAGGCAATCCTCTTGATGCCCTGCAGATGGTAACAAGCGAGCAGATGGCAAATGTTACCACCCAGACCCAGAACGGTCGTGAGTTCACACCTGAAGAAGAGGAACTGGCAAAGTTCTCTCGCCAGGTGCTTGCTGGCACAGAGGATGTGTGGACTGAGGTGTTTAAGGAAATGGGTAGGGAATATGTTCCCCCTCGCATGGTGCTCTATACAGGCAGTGTGCAGACTGGTTGTGGCAACGGACAGTCTGCTATGGGTCCCTTCTATTGCAGTGCCGACCAGTGCCTCTACATCGACCTTACCTTCTTCACCTCTATGAAAAAGGAGCTGGGTGCTGATGGCGACTTTGCCTATGCCTATGTCATAGCCCATGAGGTGGGTCACCATGTGGAGAACCTGCTTGGCATTCTCGACAAGGCTCATAACCAGATGGCAAGAGTATCGCAGAAAGAAGCCAACAGAATAAGTGTCAGACTCGAGTTGCTTGCCGACTTTTATGCTGGAGTATGGGCATATCATGACAATGCCCAGTTTGGCTCCCTTGAGGATGGTGACATAGAGGAAGCTATCGACTGTGCCCAGAAGATTGGCGACAACTACCTTCAGGAGAAGGCTCGAGGCTATTCCACCCCTGAGTCATTCACTCATGGCACATCCAAACAACGTATGAAGTGGCTCAAGCTGGGTCTCACCACAGGTGATATGTCAAAGGGCACCACCTTCCAGTGCTCTGATGCTGAGCTGTAATACGATAAATAGAAATTTATTTCATTTTTTTTTGCAGAAAAAAAAACTTTTCATAACTTTGCAACGAACCACATAATTTTAAAACCAATAAAAAAAGAAAGTATGAAGAAGTTATTTACCCTTTTTGTTGCACTTGTAGCGATAGCTATGGGAGCACAGGCACAGAGCATCACAAGTTTGAAGGCGAAGGTGTCCATCAACGGTGGAGCTGTAATGGAACAGGAACTTCCAGCTACGGGATTTCCAATACCTGATCTTACCGACGAGGCAACAACATCGTTTGTCATCAAGGACATTATTGTGGAGACCAGTGGCTCCGTTTCAAACGTGTCCTTTTGGGTAAGGGTTCAAAAGGTGGATACATCGAAACCCCATGAGTTTACAGAAGTACCCCTGACGTATGAGAGTGGCGTATGGCATGTCTCTGCCAGCACACTTGAGCAGATGGGTTTTCCAAATGGTGTAGAACTTGTTGAACCATCAATGTCAAGCGACCCCCGTTACCTTGAATTCTATATTGTAGCTAACAACAGCATCAGTTGGAACAATGGTGGAGACAACTACAAAATAAAGTTCTCGACTGCAGGAGAGGCTGAAGCGAAGGTGAAGTTCTACAAGGAAAATACTGCAGGTATCAACATTAGTGCTAATGGTGAGGAAGAAAAGGACATTACTTACACAGGAGACTTCGTTCGCGAAAAGTGGTACGGTTGGCAGCCAGGAGAGGTCAGTTCTTTGGTAATTGATGACATCGATGTGACTATTTCTTGCGAAGACGGTTCTCTTATCAAGAGAGTGTCAATGCAGTATAAGGTATATGAAGAAGGGCAGGCAGCTCAATGGAATACAGTCGAGGCAACGCTGTACAGTACAGGTAGTGGATCTTCTCATAGGCATTATAAGGCAGAAAATAAAGCCATTGACGTAGTTAAAGGACTTACCTCTGGCAAGAACTACACGCTGGAGATTGCGTATCTTGTAGAAACTACTGAAGGACAGAACATCTACCTTTCCAAGGGACTGAAGAATGACAAGTTCAACTTCACAGTCAAGGAAGGTACTGGCGTAAATGAAGTTGCCGCTGAGGGAGCCAAAGTAAGTGGCAAGTGCTACAACGCAGCAGGTCAGCAGGTAAGTGCAGATTCTAATGGTCTGCTGATACAGGATGGCAAGAAGGTAATCAAATAATAGCTACTAATATAAATAAGGTGAGTGGAGTTGACCAGAGTGTTGGCTCCACTCTTTTTGTGACTAATCATGGTGAAAAGTCCGTTAAGAGTAGCAAAAATCTTAATAAATGCTAAAAAGGAGAAGAATTCTTCATTCTTCATTCTTCATTCTTCATTTTTTTGTACCTTTGCATCTAAGCGACTAAAAATCATAAACACTAACTAACCTATAACAAAGAAATCTATGAAAGTTTATCAGACCAGTGAAATCAAGAACATTGCACTCCTTGGCAATGACGGCTCGGGTAAGACCACCCTCACTGAGGCTCTCCTCTATGAGGCTGGTATCATCAATCGTCGTGGACGTATTACTCAGAAGAATACCGTTTCCGACTATTTCCCTGTAGAACATGAGTATGGTTATTCTGTTTTCTCAACCGTATTCCATGTTGAGTGGAACAACAAGAAACTTAATATTATAGACTGTCCAGGTTCTGACGACTTCGTGGGTGCAGCTCTGACAGCCCTTGAGGTTACTGACACCTGTGTGTTGCTCATCAATGGTCAGGTTGGCCCTGAGGTTGGCACACAGAACCACTTCCGCTATACTGAGAAACTCAAGAAGCCAGTAATATTCCTCGTAAACCAGCTCGATGCTGAGAAGTGTGACTATCACACCACACTCGAGCGCCTGCAGGAGATTTACGGCTCAAAGGTTACACCTATACAGTATCCTCTCAATGAAGGACCAAACTTCAATTCTCTCATTGATGTCCTGTTGATGAAGAAATACTCTTGGGGACCTGATGGTGGAGCTCCTACCATTGAGGATATTCCTGCTGAGGAGATGGATAAGGCTATGGAACTTCACAAGGCTCTCGTTGAGGCTGCTGCTGAGAATGACGAGGGACTGATGGAGAAGTTCTTTGAGACTGAAACTCTTACTGAGGACGAGCTTCGTGAGGGTATCCGCAAGGGACTCATCACTCGCAGCATCTTCCCTGTATTCTGCGTTTGTGCAGGCAAGGATATGGGTGTTCGCCGTCTGATGGAGTTCCTGGGCAATGTGGTTCCTCACGTTGACGAGATGCCTAAGGTGCACAACACTCGTGGCGAGGAGGTTGCCATTGATGCTAACGGACCAGAGTCAGTATATTTCTTCAAGACTGGTGTTGAGCCACACATTGGCGAGGTGCAGTATTTCAAGGTTATGAGTGGCAAGATTAAGTCTGGCGACGACCTTACCAATGCTGATCGTGGTTCAAAGGAAAGAATAGGACAGATATATGCCCCTGCTGGTGCTAACCGTATTCCTGTTGACGAGATGGTAGCAGGCGATATAGGTTGTACTGTTAAACTGAAAGATGTAAAGACAGGCAACACCCTCAATGGTAAGGATTGCGAAAACCGCTTCGACTTCGTGATTTATCCTAACCCTAAGTATTCTCGTGCTATCAAGGCTAAGAACGAGGCTGAGACAGAGAAGATGATGAGTGCCCTCACTCGTATGCGTCAGGAAGACCCAACATGGGTAGTGGAGCAGTCAAAGGAATTGCGCCAGACCATCGTTCGTGGTCAGGGTGAGTTCCACCTTCGCACACTCAAGTGGCGCCTTGAGAATATCGACAAGATTCAGGTAGAGTATCTGGAGCCTCGCATTCCTTATCGTGAGACTATCACCAAGAGTGCTCAGGCAGAGTATCGCCACAAGAAGCAGTCTGGTGGTGCAGGTCAGTTTGGTGAGGTACACCTTATCGTGGAGCCTTATGCTGACGGAATGCCTGACCCAACGACCTATAAGCTTAACGGTCAGGAGGTTAAGTGCAACATCAAGTCTCGTGAGGAGATAGACCTGGAGTGGGGTGGTAAGCTCGTATTCATCAACACCGTTGTTGGTGGTGCTATCGATATGCGCTTCATGCCAGCTATTCTCAAGGGTGTGATGGAGAAGATGGAGAGAGGACCACTCACTGGTTCTTATGCTCGTGATGTTCGTGTCATCGTCTATGACGGCAAGATGCACCCAGTTGACTCTAACGAGCTCTCATTCATGCTTGCAGCTCGTAATGCTTTCTCTGAGGCATTCCGCAATGCAGCACCTAAGATTCTTGAGCCTATCTACGACCTCGAGGTCTATGTGCCAGCTGATATGACTGGTGATGTGATGAGTGACCTTCAGGGTCGTCGTGCCCTCATCATGGGTATGGATATGGAGAATGGCTACCAGAAGCTGCAGGCTAAGATTCCTCTCAAGGAGCTCAGCAACTACAGCATCGCTCTCTCAAGTCTCACTGGTGGTAGAGCATCATTCAACACTAAGTTTGCTTCTTACGAACTTCTTCCTAACGAGCTTCAGCAGCAACTCATAGCTGAGAATGCTCAGAAGGATGAGGAATAAGAGTAAAGTATAAAGTATAAAGTCTCCTTGCAAAAGTAGCATTTTCTTTTTGCAAGGGGATTTTTGTTGTATAAAACAAAAGAAATCAAAAAAAATATATTAACTTTGCAGTGAGAAATCAAAAAAACAGTTATGAATTACGGCTATATCAAGGTTGCAGCTGCTATTTCTAATGTAAAGGTGGCTGACTGTGCTTTTAACGTGCAGGAGATGGAGCAGATGATAGTGCGCGCTGAGGGTCAGGGCGTAGAAATCATAGTGTTCCCAGAACTCTCTGTCACAGGCTATTCATGTCAGGATTTGTTCAGACAACAGCTGTTGCTCGATGCTGCTGAACAGTCAATAATGATGTTGCTCGACTTCACTCGCCAGTTAGATATCATCAGCATCGTGGGTGCACCAGTCATGGTGTCAGGTCTGTTGCTGAATTGTGCTGTGGTGATACAGAAGGGAGCTATTCTCGCTATCATTCCTAAGACCTACCTGCCAAACTATAACGAGTTTTATGAGAAGAGGTGGTTTGCCTCTGCTCAGGACCTCCACGAGACGGAGATACTCTTTGCTGGAAGCCGTATCGTGGTTTCTCCTCAGCCTACCATCTTCAAGACCAGCACAGGAGCCCTCTTTGGTGTGGAACTGTGTGAGGATGTTTGGGCTCCAGAACCACCATCAACACGTCTCACTCTGGCTGGTGCCGATATCATCTTCAACCTCAGCGCCAGCGACGAACTCATTGGCAAGAATACCTACCTTCGCCAGTTGCTCGCCCAGCAGAGTGCCAGAACTATGGCTGGATATGTGTATGCTGGTTGTGGTTTTGGTGAGAGCACTCAGGATGTGGTCTATGGTGGCAATGCCTATATCTATGAGAATGGCAAGTGCCTTGCTGAGAGCGAGCGATTCAGTTTCGAGTCACAGCTGGTTATCTCACAGATAGATTACGAGAAACTGCGCTCTGACCGTAGAAACAATACCACCTTTGTCAATGCACAGAGGAATGTCAACAACAAACTCAACCATGAGTCTTTTGTCCGCTTTATCGATTGCCAGTCTATCAACCCTAAGGACTTCACACTGCTGAGAAAGGTTAACCCTACACCATTCATTCCAGAGTCAGAGGATATGCAGGCATCATGCGAAGAGATATTCAATATTCAGGTGGCTGGTCTTGCCAAGCGACTGGTGCATACTGGTTGCAAAACTGTTGTCATTGGCATCAGTGGTGGTTTGGATTCCACCCTTGCCCTGCTTGTCTGTGTCAAGACATTCGACAAACTCAAGATGCCTCGCACAGGTATCGTGGGAGTCACCATGCCAGGCTTTGGTACTACAGACCGTACTTACTCCAATGCTATGAGTCTGATGAAGTCTCTTGGCATCACCATTCGCGAGATAAGTATCAAGGAGGCTTGCATCCAGCACTTTAAGGATATCAACCACGATATCGATGTGCATGATGTGACCTATGAGAATGGTCAGGCTCGCGAGCGCACACAGATACTCATGGACCTCAGCAACCAGCTCAATGGTATGGTGATAGGTACAGGTGATTTGTCTGAACTCGCTCTTGGCTGGGCTACATATAATGGCGACCACATGTCTATGTATGGTGTCAATGTCTCTATTCCTAAGACCCTCATAAGGTATATTGTGACCTATGTGGCTGATAGTGGTGTTGACCCAGCAAGCCGACTCACTCTGCTCGACATCATAGATACCCCAATCTCTCCAGAACTCATCCCTGCTGATGAAAATGGTGACATAGTGCAGAAGACAGAAGACCTGGTTGGTCCTTACATTCTGCATGATTTCTTCCTTTATTATGTACTCCGTCATGGCTTCAAACCTTCTAAGATACTGATGCTCGCCAAACATGCCTTTGCCAATGGCGAACAGTATAAGTATGATGACGAGACCATCGTCAAGTGGCTCAAGACATTCATCCGTCGCTTCTTCTCACAACAGTTTAAGCGCTCTTGTCTGCCTGACGGTCCTAAGGTGGGTTCTGTATCACTCTCACCTCGTGGCGACTGGCGTATGCCAAGTGATGCCTCATCCAAAATGTGGCTGGAAGAGCTTGAAACCCTTTGACCCTTTGAACCCCTTGAACCCTTTGAACTATTGAACCCTTGAAACTCTTTCCTTGTGCAAAAATAAATCTTGGACTGAACGTAGTAAGCAAGCGTCCTGATGGTTATCACGACCTCGAGACGGTGTTCTATCCTGTTGACATCCATGATGAGATGGATGTCACCTTGTCTGATACTCCAGGTTGCCAGCTCGAAGTGTTGGGTTGTGCCGAACTGTGTCCACCTGAGAAGAATCTGGTGGTAAAGGCTTATAACCTCATAAGCCAGCATTATCAGTTGCCAGGCATAAAGGTGACACTGACCAAGAATCTTCCCTCGCAGGCTGGAATGGGTGGAGGAAGCAGCGACGGAGCCTACATGATACGAGCCATCAACGAGTTGTGCTCACTCGGTATGTCAACAGAAGATATGCAGGACTTCGCCATCCAGTTAGGTGCTGACTGTCCTTTCTTCATCACCTCCCAAACGGCTTATGCAGAGGGAAAGGGAGAGGTGTTGACACCTTTCGCCTCTAATGACTCAGTGCTCAAGGACGAATATTTCCTTGTGCTGATAAAGCCAGATGTAGCAGTAAGCACCAAGGAGGCTTATGCAGGTATCAATCCTCATGCTCCAAAGTTTAACTGTAAGGACATAGTGCAGAACACCCCCATAACCCAGTGGCGCGATACCCTTCACAATGACTTCGAGGACAGCATATTCCTCAAGCTCCCTATCCTTGGCGAGGTAAAGCAGGCATTATATGACAGTGGTGCTGTCTATGCCTCAATGTCTGGTTCAGGAAGCACAATATACGGAATCTTCCCTAATAGCACAAACGAAATCGAACTAAAAGAAAATAGCAAAATAACGCAATATGCCAGCAAATACTACTTCAAGATCCTCAAGAAGAAATAATAGTTCAGCTCCTGTCGATACCTCTATGGGACACCTGCCTCCACAGTCTGTCGATATAGAGAAGGTTGTGCTCGGAGCCCTGATGATAGATAAGGATGCCTTCACCGTTGTGAGTGAACTGTTGCATCCTGAGACCTTCTATGACCCTCGTCATCAGAAGATATATAATGCCATACTCACTCTCAGTATGAGAGAACAACCTGTTGACATCATGACCGTGTGTCAGGAGTTGAAGCAGGAAGGCACCTTCGACCAGGTTGGAGGCAGTGCCTATATCGTTGAGTTGTCTAACACTGTTGCATCATCAGCCAACATAGAGTTTCACTCTCACATCCTGGCTCAGAAGTATGTAGCTCGCCAACTTATCTCATACGCCTCAGGCATAGAGACCAAAGCTTTTGACGAGGGACAGGACATCGACGAACTGATGCAGGAGGCTGAGGGCAAACTCTTCGAGCTGTCTCAGAAGAATATGCGTCAGGACTATGTTCAGATTGACGAGGTGGTTCAGCAGGCTCGTGTGATATTAGAGAAAGCGGCAAGCAACTCTGGTGGTATCACTGGTCTGTCAACTGGCTATACAGGACTTGACGATGTAACCTCAGGTTGGCAAGACTCTGACCTTATCATCATCGCTGGTCGTCCTGCCATGGGTAAGACTTCTTTCGCTCTCTCCCTTGCCAAGAATATAGCTATTGACAATAAGGAACCTGTAGCATTCTTCTCTCTTGAGATGAATAATGTGCAGCTTGTCAACCGTCTTATCTCTAATGTGTGCTCTGTGCCTGGTTCCAAAATCCTTAATGGTCAGTTGAGTCAGGATGAGTGGTCACGTTTCGACAACAACATAGGCAAGATGCAAGGCGCTCCTCTTTATATTGACGATACACCAGGTTTGTCTGTCTTTGAATTACGAACCAAGGCTCGTCGCCTGGTTAAGGAGAAGCAGGTCAAGCTCATCATGATTGACTACCTCCAGCTGATGAATGCTAACGGCATGAAGTTCAACTCCCGTCAGGAAGAGGTGTCAACTATCTCTCGTTCTCTGAAGGGTCTTGCCAAGGAGCTTAACATCCCAATCATAGCCCTCTCACAGCTCTCGCGTGATGTGGAGAAGCGTCAGGGCTCTGGTGCAGGAACAGCCAATAGTGCCCGTCCTCAGTTGAGTGACCTGCGTGAGTCTGGTGCCATAGAGCAGGATGCCGATATGGTACTCTTTGTGCATCGTCCTGAATATTATGGTTTGGATATGGACTCTGAGGGCAACTCACTGAAGGGTATGGCACAGATTATTATAGCTAAACACCGTAAGGGTGCCACCAAGGATGTAACCCTTTCATTCAAAGGCGAATACACCCGCTTTGCTAATCCTGACGAGTATGACCCTTATGCTAATTCTGATGGTGGCAATATAAGGAGTTCATCACTCAACACCTCTTTTGGTGCGGATGATGACCCACTTGCTGGTGGTCATATATCTAATGACGATGTACCTTATTAAATACGAATAGTGAATGAAGGTACTATATAGTAAATATGACAAGACACAGATAGGGTCATTGCCTCGTATCGTCTTTCCTGGTCGCAAGATTGTCATAATAACAGAGGATGAAGCAAGGAAGGCTGTCGATTATCTGTTGCAGCAAGACCTCTTAGGTTTCGACACTGAAACTCGTCCTGTCTTCAAAAAAGGACGAACCAATAAGGTGGCTCTGTTGCAGGTAAGCACTCACGACACCTGTTTTCTCTTTCGTCTAAACAGGATTGGACTCTGTGCGCCAGTCATAGAACTCCTTGAGTCAACCAAGGTGAAGAAGATAGGGCTCTCCTGGCATGATGACCTCATGATGCTCCACAAGAGAGGTGAGTTCACTCCTGGTGGCTTTATAGACTTGCAGGACCACATGGCTGAACTTGGCATCAAGGATATGAGTCTTGCCAAACTCTATGCCAACTTCTTTGGCGAACGTATCTCAAAGCGTGAACAGCTCTCTAACTGGGAAGCCGATGTGCTCTCTGAGAAACAGCAGAACTATGCTGCCACAGATGCCTGGGCTTGCATCCGTCTTTATGAGGAATACATCCGACTCAAAGAAACTCAGGACTACCAGCTCATCGTGGTACCTGAGCCAGAACCAGAGCCAACCATTACAGAATAGCCACTGTTGGGGTTTCGTCATGAACCTCTCTTTAACCAACGAACCAATGAAACAGATATATCTAAAAAAAGGCAAAGAAGAAAGTATCATGCGTTTTCATCCATGGGTGTTCTCTGGTGCCATACAGAGCATGGATGAAGGCATTAGTGAGGGCGACATTGTTGATGTGATATCCTACAATGGTGCTCTTGTTGGTCGTGGACATTTCCAGATAGGTTCCATAGCCGTTCGCATCCTCACCTTTACTGATGAGACCATCGACGAGAGGTTCTGGAACAAACGTCTCTCCGTAGCCCTGAAGATGCGTCAGGATATTGGTATAGCCGATAATCCTGACAACAACACCTATCGTCTGGTGCATGGCGAGGGCGACAACCTCCCAGGTCTTGTCATCGACTGCTATGGCGATACAGCTGTCATGCAGGCTCACTCAGTAGGTATGCACATGTGTAAAGACGTTATTGTCAAGGAACTGGTCAAGGTTATGGGCTCTCGCATCAAGAATGTGTATTATAAGAGTGAGACAACCCTTCCTTTCAAGGCTGACCTCAGTCAGGAGAACACCTTC
>JAEEGL015072547.1_pt1 | contig 20950 bp, 13 predicted proteins | sample 9134231 | NCBI WGS metagenome assembly JAEEGL01 (sample SAMN16246548, study PRJNA631951) | gut metagenome | biome: gut microbiome; feature: rumen; material: fiber-attached | host: Bos | place: Iran: Karaj | collected 2018-10
AAACATACCTGTCCGTCTCGACCTCTTTCCACTCGTAGCATCCGAGCTCTTCATTGTACACTTGTCGTGTCTGTGTCTTTTGTCTCATTTTTACTTTTGGTATTGTTCCCAAAAGTGTCAACTTTTTTCAGGTTAAGACAGTGGAAATGAAAAAAGCAACCCGTTTGGGTTGCTTTTTTTCTGGGATGTATGGTTTGTGACTACTGCACTATGACGCGTTTTGTGATTGTGCCGCGCGAGGAGGTGTATTGCAGCAGGTATACGCCCTGGGGGAGGGTGTGCACGTCGAGGGTTGTCTTGGTTGCCACAGCGGTGCGCTGCATAAGTTGTCGGCCTGTGGCATCGAAGAGGGTGAGGATGCCGCCTGGTTCGGGTAGGTCGACGGTGACCAGCTGTCGGGCAGGGTTGGGGTGGACACCCAGAGTGGTATTTACCACGTTGTCGATGCCCACGGTGCCCTCCCAGATACGTAGGCCGTGTAGCTGGAACATTCCCTCACCAGGTATTTCTTGGCGACGCATACGTATGGCAATACGTACAGGGTTGCCTTGGTTGTGCTCGGACAGGTTGATGGGCTGGGTGGTGGCAGGGTCTCCGCCATAGGCTGTCGGCAGGGTGTAGATGGGGGTGAAGTCGGAGCTGTCGAGTCCGCCTTGCGATAGCTCTACCGTGATGATGCAATTGCTCGCCGTGAGGTGTTTGACCTCTAGCCATACATCTTGGTCGCTAGTGAGGTCGATAAGGGGCGACACGTACCAGTTGTCAGTCCCTTGGCCTAGATAGATGGAGATATAGTCATTGGGGAATGTGTATCCGGGCGATTCTCCAAGATAAAACCATTGCCAGCAGGCACGTAGCATGACATCAAGTGAGTCGTAATTGAGGATGTAAGGGAAGGTATTGATTGGATTGGCGCAGTCGGTGATGAGTACTGTGTCGCTTACTGTCACGCTGCCATTGTGATTCACAACCTGGGCACCGACCTGATGGTATCCGGCGGTGTTCCAGACGATAAAGGCAGAGTCGGAAGCTACGCGTGTGGCAGCGGCATCGCCGAAATCCCATTCCACAGTGCTGGCGGTGGAGTGAAGGATTTCCACTAGGATGGTGTCGTCGACGTTGCCTTGGTCAGGAGCGAGAATGAATGTGGTGGGAGTGAGGTTGGGGTTGACGACAGAGTCGGCAGAGGTCACGCATCTAATATACCAGCAGATTGATGTGTCGTCGAGAGAAGTGTTGGGCTGTAATTGATTGAGATGTCCCCAGGTGGCACCGTCGTCGGACGAAATCCAGTTGCCGTCGGCAACACCGATATTAGGGGCACCCATATAGTTGACAAAATCATGAGTGCGCCGTACTGTAATCCAGAGGTTGTTGTTGGTGTCGATGGGCATGGGGGTTTCGAGTTCGGCGCGGTGCCAACGAAGACTGCCGCTAGGAATAGTGACCGGCTGGGTGTAGACAACAGGGCCGGGAGCATTGTCGCCTCCAGAATGGAGGTAGACGATATAATCGCCAGAATAGTGATAGATGTCGACGGCACTGACGTATTTGTGTCCTGCCAAAACGGTGGCAGGCAGTTTTATTCCTATCCGATAATGATCGTTGAGCGAATATAGACCACGGTTGGAGACATCGGTACCGGTATATGAAAGCACGGTGCTGTCTTCGGCAAGGGCTTGGTCGAAGTAGGCGGTGATGCTGAAGTCGTGGGCAAGGCAGGGGTAGGGGTTGACGGTCGAGCCGTTACTCCACCGCGCGAAACGGTGGCCAGAGGTCGGACGAGCATAGAGCAACACGGTGTCACGATAGTTGTACACCCCGCCGCCGTTCACAATCCCTTCCGTTGTGTCGGCGCTGGTGGCGTTGACTGTGCAGCTGGTGCTGCTGCCGAAGAGGGTGTCGGGTTCGATGCCGATGATGGCACACTGCGAAAGAGTGAAGTCGTAGCCTGAGGGATTAAGCCTTGTGAGGGAGAAATAGCCGTCGGCAATGCCGCTCCAGCCCCAGTTGAAATGGAAGTAGCCGTTAGTGTCGTAGCCGTCGCATACAAACTCGTGTCCCAAGTCAATGCCTGATCCTGAAAACAACACTGGGCGGCGATGGTCTATCTCGTTTTTAATCAGTGCGCTCCATTCTTCATCAGTGAGGTCGGCGTGTCTTACACCATATATTGCCGGGCTGTATTTGAAATAGGTTCTGAGGGCATTCTCAGGGCAGGGGAAGTTGAGTCCGTGCTTGTACATGATGTTGTCGTGAATCCCGCTTCCGTCTATGGCATAAACCATCTCCACAGCCACGCCGCAGTGGTACATCAATGTTGCCACGGCAGATATTTGGGCTGTGCTACTTAAGGAGGTGAGGGAAGTGGGCATATTGGCCCAGTCGTAGGTGGTAGCGCCAAAATCAGCACTCAGTGTGCCAAAGCTGTAGGTGTTGTAGCTGTGCTGTCCCACGCCTGTTACAGGCCAGTTCCAATACTTCATCACCTGCGCCATGGCGGTGGCGACGCAGCCTGTCAGTGTCCTCGTTCCTCCATCCAAGGGACAGAGGTCGTTGTAGAAGGGTGACTGGTCCCAGGTGGTGGTCAGCAGCGGACCTACGATGGAGTCATAGCCCTCCACGCCCGACTTGGGCATGCCCTGTTCAGCCCATCCCGAATGGATGGGTTGGGACGCATCCTCCATGGCGGCGCGAATCTGCTTGTCGTAGCTCTCCAGCCAGGCTGCAAAGTTGCTTGGCAGGTTGTCCACATCGAGATTTGTCTGCAACGAATAACCAAGTATGGGTTGCACACGGTTGTCAGCACTCACGATGACAAATCCGCCCCCATCGATAGAGAAAAGATAAAAGGTCTCATAGGAGGATTTGAGCAACTGTAGTTGCGAGTCGCTTTTGAGTTGCAAAAAAGATGTCGCCTTGGCTGCGGCAACAGTTTTTGAAACAGATTGAGCATTGGCAGCGAAGCATGCCAGCAACGCAAATGTAATGGTTAATAAATGTTTAAGCATTTTTTTGTGTATTAGAAATCACATACTAAACAAGGTGTATTAATAATTTGAAAATAAAAAAGCGACAAAAACATAAGTTTTTATCGCTTTGGTACCGCATACCAGAGTCGAACTGGTGATCTACTGCGTGAGAGGCAGTTGTCCTGGACCACTAGACGAATGCGGCGTTCCATTTAAGTGGTGATTTCTCTCTCGAAATCGGTTGCAAAGATACGACTTTTTTTTTATTTGGCAACATTTTGTGTGAAAGTTTTCTTGCTTTTGTTTTTTATGTACTGAATAGCCGAGTGTTATGGTTAGATATTTTTTTTCGTTAGACAATTTCTGTGTGTCAAAAATAAGGTTGCTGGGTGCTTGTAATTGCAGAATTACAACTGTTATTGCTGACGTGAGAGGTAAAATAGCACAAATATGTTGTGGGATAATGCAATAAGATGTGAAAGATTGCGTTATTATAGAAAAAAGTATTTTGAAGATGAGACATTTTACTCTTGTAAATCTAAGGTCAGGCCGTTGTGCCAACCTATGGTGCGTAAGCATGCTGATCCTGATGGGTGCGACATTGTTGTGTTCGTCGTGTGCTTCCTCTCCTTCGCTGACGGTCAACGGACCGCAGGGAAGGCTTTCGACTAAGGTGACGCTGCCTGCGGGGTTCGACACGGAGAAGGATAGCTGCATGATGGTGATATTGATGCATGGTATCTTTGCATCGAAGGATTGGCCGCCGATGCCTCTGCTGGCCCGCGAGTTGGCTCGGCAGGGTATAGCCTCTGTGCGGTTCGACTTTAATGGCCACGGCAAGAGCGAGGGCAAGATGGAGGAGATGACCATCGCCCGCGAGTTGGCCGACGCACGAGCTGTGTGGGAGGCTGTGAAGGCGTTGCCATACGTCTCATCGGTGGCACTGCTGGGACATTCGCAAGGGGGAGCGGTGGCGAGTATGTTGGCGGGAGAACTGGCCAATGAGGGAGAATGCCCTGTAGGCTTGGTGCTTTTGGCTCCAGGGTCGATAATCAAGGAGGCAACTCAGGCAGGACGTTTCTTTGGGAAGGAGTTCGACCCGAAGAATCCTCCCGCGTATATCAAATGTTTTAACACCTATAAGTTGGGACACGACTATCTGGTGCAGACGCAGTTGCTGGATATCTACGGGACGGCTCAGCAATACCAAGGGCCGGTGTGCCTGATACATGGAGTAGAAGATGGAATAGTGCCGCTGTGGTGCAGCGAGAAGTATCACGAGGTGTATGCCAACAGTCAACTCCATGTGGTGAAAGGCGAGAACCACATGTTTATAAAGAAAGGGAGGAAAGTGGCGAAGATGGTGGCGGAGTTTTTGAAAAGTAGGAAGTAAGAACTAAGAGTTAATAAACAACCATTATACTTCTTAGTTCTTACTTCCTATTTCATACATGGCTCTGGCTCGGTCTCGAGAATAAGTTCTCGGACTCTCGTCTTATGCCATATTTGCTATCGCAGATATGACATTGTCTCATCATCGAGAATGCGATTCTCGGGAGTTTGTCTTATGCCATATTATGGAAGACGTTGACTACGTCGTCGTCATTCTCCAAGCGCTCGATAAGGGCGTTGACGTCCTCCTGCTCCTCGGGTGAGAGTTCGCGTAGGGTGAGGGGGATGCGCTCAAATTTGAACGACTTGATTTCAAATCCGTGGTCTTCGAGATACTTGGAGATAGGGCCGTAGTTCTTGAAGTCGGCGTAGATGTTGATTTCGCCTTCGTCGAGAAAGACCTCGTCGATGTCGTAGTCGATGAGTTCCAGCTCGAGTTCGTCCATGTCGACACCTTCCTTATAGGCCACCACGAAGGAGCATTTGCGCTCAAAAAGAAAATCGTTCATGCCCATGGTGCCCAGCTCTCCCTTGCCACGCACGAAGGCGGCACGGATGTTGGCGACGGTGCGGGTGGGGTTGTCGGTGGCAGTCTCGACCACAAAGGCAGTGCCGTGAGGCCCTTTGCCATCGTAGACCACCTCTTTGTAGGCCGACTTGTCCTTTTCGGTGGCGCGCTTGATGGCGCGTTCCACATTTTCCTTGGGCATGCTCTCGCTCTTGGCGGTGGCCATAAGCAGACGCAGGCGGAGGTTGCTTGAGGGGTCGGGGCCGCTGGCAATGACTGCCAATTCGATTTCTTTGCCAATCTTGGTGAACGTGCGGGCCATGTGTCCCCAACGTTTCAGTTTGCGTGCTTTGCGGTATTCAAATGCTCTTCCCATTTTTTGAAAATTGAGAATTGAGAATTGAGAATTGAGACCTTTCGGGGTGAATTCTCATTGTCAATTCGTGGTTATTATTATTTGATAATCTTATTTTTAGTCGTTTTAATAACCGATGTGAGCATGGAAATCAGTTCGTACATCGGCATTGATTGAGGTATATTCTTCTTCGGTGATAAAATCAGTATGGTGTAGCAGCTCGAACCAGTATTGAGTTTCGTCAGCTTCTTTTAGGGCAATGGCCATTTTGTTGATGAAATCTGCTGGACTTTGGGCATTCCTACTTTCTCGAATGTTTGCTCCAATACTTGTGCCACTTCTCAACAGTTGTTTACTTAGAACAAACTCTTTCTTTTCTGTGGTCAAGTGTTTGTACAGATTGGCACAACGGATGGCAAAAGCCATACTTTTTGTATACAGGATGTTATCTTTCATAACTGCGTCAGCCCTCTCAATTCTCAAATCTCAATTTGGAAAGGAAATTTGTGCACTCTTCGAAGGTCTTGAATGTGTGTTCTTCGGGGATGACGGCGGGGATGACGTGGAGGGTTTTGAGCATGTACATGGGCTGGGGCTGGATGATGGTCATCAGCACGAGGATACCGCGGGCCTGGAGGTCTTTGATGGCGGTCTCCATGGCGTAGAGTCCTGACTGATCCATGAAGCTGACCAACTTCATGCGGATGATGACCACCTTGGCATGGTCGGGCACATCCTCCATCACCTCCTTGAACTTGTTGATAGTGCCAAAGAAGATGGGGCCGTTAAGGCGCTGGACATAAATATGCTGGCGCATCTCGTCGGTGATGCCGCCTTCGTCCTGCCAGGGTTTGGTCTTGTCGAAGTTGGCTTCGCCTGGGTTGGGCAGACCTTTGTGTAGGTCGGAAGAGGTCATGGTGCTGCTGCTATAGCCGCCTTCGACTAGGTCGCTGGCACGTTTCATAAACAGCACGCATGCTATCACCATGCCGATGCCGACAGCGGTGAGCAGGTCGACAAAGACGGTGACTAGGAATACCACAACCAACACCACGGCGTCGGCACGCGGTATGCGCAGCAGGTCTTTGAATCCCTTGAAGTCGATGATGCCCCAGCCCACAGTGATGAGGATGCCGGCGAGCACCGAGAGGGGCACATATTTCACCAGTCCGCCAAGACCTAGTAGGATGGCAAGCAACAGCAAGGCGTGTACCATACCGCTAATCTGAGTGCGTCCGCCGCTCTTTACGTTAACCACGGTGCGCATAGTGGCACCTGCGCCGGGAAGGCCGCAGAAGAGGCCGGCAATGGCGTTGCCGATGCCTTGGCCTATAAGTTCTTTATTACTGTTGTGCTTGGTTTTGGTGATATTGTCAGCCACCACGGAGGTGAGCAGGGTGTCGATAGAACCTAGGCCGGCAAGTGTGAGACCGGGGATAAGCGAGGCTTTCAGAACGGTCATCCAGTCGATGCCCGACAAGCTGATGTTGGCGTTGGCGAAGAAGGGTAGGGGCAGGCCAGAGGGTATGTTGCCGATGATGAGTTTCTCATCCATGTTGCAGAAAAGAGAGATGACTGTCATAACAATAAGGGCGACCAGCGTGGCGGGCACCTTCTTGGTGACAAAGGGAAACAACTCGATGATGGCGATGGTACCAAGGCCGAGCAGCAGGGCGGTGACGCTGATGCCGTCGGACACGGCAGCGGGGATGCCCATCACTAGGTCAATCATGGTGCCGGTACCCTTCAAACCTACCAAGGGGTAGAGCTGCTGCAGGATGATGATGACACCGATACCGCTCATAAAGCCCGAGAGGACGGGGTAGGGGATATATCGGACATATTTACCCAGTTTGATGATGCCGAAGAGGATTTGGAACAAGCCGCAGAACAGTCCCGCCAGTGCCATGCTGATGAGCACCGAGGATATGCTGCCGTTGCTGGTGGCCCACACACCGCTGATGAGCGTGGCTGCCACTACGGTCATGGGGCCGGTGGGGCCGCTGATTTGGCTGTGAGTGCCCCCGAACAGGGCGGCGAAGAATCCCAGCATAGTGGCGCCTACCAAGCCGGCCAGCGCACCCATCGATGCTGCTGAGGGGTCCTGTACGCCACCAAATGCCTGAATGCCGAATGCCAAAGCCAGGGGAAGTGCTACAATACCGGCGGTAATGCCGCCAAAAATATCGCCTTTGATGTTGTTGGTTTCGATAAATTTCATATAAGTATCTCTAATAGTATTACTAAAATATGTTTGATGTCAGTGTTTGGATTTGCAAAGATACAAAAGATTTTCAGATTGTCGGTTTTTCAGATTGTCTGAATGTCCTATCATACGGCTATCTGAATGTTCGCTAACCTCAGGGCTGCCCACGACTGGCGAGTCTTTGTGTGGTGGAGCTGGAGTCCCAGTGTAATGGCATGTTGCTGCAAGGCGGGTATGTCGCTCTCATAGAAACCGCTGAGTAGCAGCGTTCCACCCTGATTCATGACAGCAGCGTAGGCTGCCATGTCGTTGAGTAGTATGTTGCGGTTGATGTTGGCTATGACTAGGTCGAACTTGTCCTGCCTCTCTGCCAATAGGGCGGCGTCGCCGATGCGGATGGTCATCTCCACCTCATTGCGCTGCACGTTCTCCAGCGCGTTGTTAAATGCCCACTCGTCCACGTCGATTCCCTCTACGTAGTTGGCTCCACGCATCTTGGCAAGGATGCCTAGCACAGCGGTGCCACATCCCATGTCCAGCACTCTCCGACCTTCCAGGGGCAGCTCTGCCAGATAGGAGAGCATCATGTAGGTGGTGGCATGGTGGGCTGTGCCAAACGACATCTTAGGCTCTATCTCTATCTCGTAATCCACATCGTTGCGATGCTCGTGAAACGGAGCGCGAACCCATATCCTCTTCCCGTTCTCAGCCTCAACCAATACGGGTTGGTGTTGGCGTTCCCACTCCTCGTTCCAGTTTTTGTCGGGCATTTCTTGGATTGAGAATTGAGAATTGAGGATTGAGAATTTCTGAAGGTCGTTAATTTGTTCTTGCAGCCAGCCAGCATCAAATAGGTCTGCCGGCACGTAAGCCTTGAGACCTTCAGGGGTCTCAACAAAACTGTCGTATGGACCTTCGTTGCCCAACGCGTCCACCAGCAGGTCGCGGAAGGGGTCGATGGGTGAAAGAGTGATGGTTACTTCTATATATTTCATAAGGCCACTTCTATTAATTGCATGTAATTAAAGTCTCAAATTCTTATCAAATTCAAAATATGTAGTTTACAAATTCTCCAATTCTCTAATTCTTGATAAATAGAAATCCCCATAATTATATGCTTTATGAGGGGTGAGTTAAGGAATTAGTCCTAGTTTTTTTTTGATGCTATGATATGCATTGAAAAGGGGTTTTGGTAGGTGTTCCAAAATCTTCTTTTTGGTGTAGCGTTTTTTGATTTCTTGGGACACTTGGCGTACGTGTTGTATAAAAGCTTCTTCCTCTCCGGGGTGGATCACGTCAAAGTTCAATGTTTCAAGTTGGCCTTTTTCTTTTAGGCGGTTATAGGATTGGAGGTACTCGTCGCTGTTTATTATCTTGTGTGCGGTAGCCAGACTGGTTTCTATGTTTTCATCAGAACTTCCAAGACGTCTTAGTGCTATTGTCCCCGATAACAAAATACGTCTGTCTATTGCGCATTGCATTTTGTCATTCAATAAGCCGTTCCGCTCTGTCAAATCACAGAGGTATTTATTCACTTTGTACAAACTCCAGAATAATTCTTTTCCTAGATTTGCGGTTACCGAATGGGTTGTGTATTTGACATAACGGTAATCATAGTTTTCAATTACAGCGAGGTTGTTGATGCGTAATACATACTGCATATTAATCACAGTGTCTTCGGCATACTTAATGTTAGGATCTACCCGAATATCCTTTAATAGATTAGTGCGATAAAGCTTGGTATAAAAGTAATTCAAGCGGTCCTCTTCGAGCAATTCTGGCAAGATGTCGGGCAGTTGTTCCTTTGTAAAGAATGCTTCCTTTCTAGGTGTTAATCGACTAGTTTCATCCCCCTCTTGATTGACATATATTACATTGGAAATGACATAATCCGCATCATATTTCTTCTGTGCGTCCATCAGGTGCTTGAGGTAGTCAGGCTCAAAATAGTCGTCGACATCAAGACTAACAGCAAACTCTGTATCTAACATCCCCAATATAGTGTTGCGGATGTTAGTTATACCTACATGTTCATTCGCCACCACCTTTATTCGGCTGTCCTTTTCGGCATGAGCACGGCAGATTGAAAGGCTCTTGTCTGTAGAGCCGTCGTCAAGTATTAGCAGTTGGTAATCTCTATACGTCTGTTTGCTCACACTGTCAAAGAATTGTTCTAGAAATTTCTCTGCATTATAGCATGTCACAAAAATTGTTACTAATACTTTTCCCATAATATTGTCAGTTTTCTATTTGTCAAGAATTATTTTCTCCAGCGGGTATTCCACCTTGGTGAGGAATAACCCTTGAGGAGGCATGGAGACTCCGGCAGCGCAGCGGTTTTTGCGCTCAATAATGTCGCGCAGTCCTTCGAGTGTCAGTTTCCCACGTCCCACATCGAGCAGTGTGCCCGTCACTGAGCGTACCATATTGCGCAGGAAGCGGTTGCTGCGGATGGTGAACACCCATTCGTCGCCCACCTCATCCCAATGTGCCTCAGTGAGATGGCAGATGTTGGTCTTTACCTGAGTGTGCAGCTTGGCAAAACTGGTAAAGTCCTCATATTCCATCAGTATCTTTGCCCCTTGGTTCATCAGGTCAAGGTCAGGGTGGAAATAGATGCGGCAGTAAAGCCCTTGGCGGAAAGGAAGACGCTTGTCGCTTACGTGGTACTGGTAGGTGCGAGCCGTGGCGTCGAAGCGGGCGTGGGCATTTTCCTTGACGGGAAAGACTTCGAATATGGCGATGTCGGTAGGCAGAAGGCTGTTCAGTTTAAAGGTGAGTTGGGCACAGTCGATAGTTCCCTCTATGGCGAAGTGGGCGTAGAAATCGCTTGCGTGTACCCCCGTGTCTGTGCGACCGCATCCTACAACTGCCACCGGCTGTCGTAGCAGGGTGGTCAACGCCTGTTCCAACGTCAGTTGCACCGTGGGTAGGTCGGGTTGCGTCTGCCAGCCGCAATAATTTGTGCCATTATATGCCAGATGAATGAAATAGCGCATTTTAGTTTTTGTAGATACGTGATATGTTGATATGTTGTGGGGCGGCAAAATTTTAATTCTTAATTTTTAATTCTTAATTTGTCGTACTTCTTACTTCATTAACCAGTTGCCACACCATCATCTTTAACTCGTATACAAACTGGGCGGCTTCGTACTTATGGCCTTCTATCTCGCGTAGCTTCTTCTCCCATTGCCCAGTCAGTTCGGCACTCTTCAGCAGGTCGTTGTGTATGAGCTGTATGAGGTTTATTCCTGTGTCGGTGGCAATAAGCGACTTGCGTTCCTTGCGTATGTAGTTGCGCTTAAACAGGGTTTCGATGATGGCGGCGCGGGTTGAAGGACGTCCGATACCGTTTTCCTTGAGGGCGTCGCGCAACTCCTCATCTGCCACGTTCTTTCCGGCAGTTTCCATGGCCCGTAGAAGGGATGCCTCTGTGTACGGCTTGGGCGGTGTGGTCCATTTCTCGGTCAAGGTGGGAGTGTGAGGTCCGCGTTCTCCTTTCTGGAAAGAGGGAAGAGTCTTCTCCTCTTCCTCTTTCTTGTTTCCCTCGTCGTCGGTGGCAATCTCTTTTGTCGCCCGTCCCCAATTGAAAACGTCGCGCCAGCCTTGCTCCAAAATTTGCTTGCCTGTTGCCTTAAATTCCACTTTCCCTTTCTTTGTCTTGCCCTCAGCGGTGGTGTCCTCGGTCTCCACCTTGCCGCTCACGGTGGTGGTAGAGAACTTGCAGTCGGGGTAGAACACGGCGATAAACCGGCGGGCAATGAGGTCGAACACCTTCTTCTCGTTGTATGTCATGTCGCCGCCTGCGGGGTTGGTGCCGGTGGGGATAATGGCGTGGTGATCGGTCACTTTCGATGAGTCGAACACTTTCTTGCTTTTCTTCAGCTTGGTGCCCATCAGAGGCTGTATCAGCGGGGCATAGGGGAGAAGCCCCTGCAGTATCTGAGGACATTTAGCGTATACGTCGTCGGGCAGAAAGGTGGTGTCGACACGGGGATAGGTGGTGAACTTCTTCTCATACAGGTTCTGTATATACTTCAGCGTCTCGTCGGCTGAGAAGGAGAACTTTTTGTTGCACTCTACCTGTAGACTTGTCAGGTCGAAAAGGCGCGGAGGAGCTTCGTTGCCAGCCTTTTGTGTGATGCCTGTCACCTCAAAGTCGCGGTCTTTGATGCGCTCGAATGCCTTGCGGCCTTCCTCCTCGTTGGTGATGCGTCCGCGGCTGTCGGTGCTGCCCTCGTCGCCTTCATCCTTCTCGCTTTGTTTGAGGGTGAAAAGGGTGTCACGATACACGGTGGAGAGTACCCAGTACTGCTCGGGTTTGAAGTTCTGAATCTCCAACTGCCGATTCACAATCATCGCCAGCGTCGGGGTCTGCACCCGCCCGATTGAGAGTACCTGCCGCTCGGCCTGTCGAAATTTGAGGGTGTAAAGGCGCGTGGCGTTCATGCCCAACAGCCAGTCGCCTATAGCACGGCATAACCCTGCCTCGTAGAGCGACTGATAATCTTCCTGAGGCTTGAGGTTGGCAAAACCCTCGCGTATCGCCTCGTCGGTCATGGAGTTGATCCACAAGCGCTTCACAGGGCAGGTGGGTTGCGCCTTCTGCATCACCCACCGCTGTATCAGTTCACCCTCTTGGCCGGCATCGCCGCAGTTCACTATGGTCTCGGCTGCCTGCATCAATCGCTGTATGGTGTTGAACTGTTTCTCATAACCCTCGTTGGCAATAAGTTTGATGCCAAAACGGTTGGGTATCATAGGCAGTGTTTCGAGGTTCCACGACCGCCACCAAGGGTCGTAGTCGTGTGGCTCCTTCAAGGTGCATAGGTGGCCGAAGGTCCATGTCACTTGGTAGCCATTGCCTTCCATATAGCCATCGTGCGACACATTTGCCCCTAGTATGCGGGCTATGTCGCGTCCCACCGATGGTTTTTCAGCTATGCAGACAATCATTGGAATTGAAAATTGAGAATTGAAAATTGAAAATTATCTGGGTGTGGCAGCAAAATTAACAATTTTCAATACTCAATCTAATTAGTTTATTTTAATCGCAAATGGAAGTCTTGCTTGTAGTGGTTCCATTTTCGACCAACTTTCTAGTTCGCTGTAGAAGGGAATCAGGCTGTTCAGTCGGGCGTTGATTTTCTCCTCCTCGTCCTCGTTCATCTTCTGCATCATCAACTCCCACAGGCCCTTCTCCGAGGGGAAGACCTTTACCTTGCATTTATCATAGTCCACCTCGGCCTCCTCGGCAGCAATGTGCAGTGCCAATGTCAGTCCGCCCAGGGTGTCCACCAGTCCTAGCTCCTTAGCCTGTGCGCCGGTCCACACGCGTCCGCGGGCTATGCTGTCCACATATTCGCGTGTCAGTCCTCTGCCGTCAGCAACACGTTGAGTGAAGGTGATGTAGAAATCCTCCACATTCTTCTGCAGCATAGTGCGTGCATCGTTCGACAAGGGGCGGAACAGCGACATACCTGTGCTGTTGCGGTTGGTCTTCACCGTGTCGGTGGTGATGCCCAACTTTTGGCGCAGTAGGTTGCCCACCTCGGGTATGGTGGCAAAGACGCCGATGCTGCCCGTCAGTGTGGTGGGGTGCGCCACTATCTTGGTGCCGAAGCAGCTGATTTCGTAGCCTGCGCTAGCCGCCAGTCCGCTCATTGAGATGATGACGGGTTTTTCCTTCTTCGCCTCTATCACCGCGTGGGTCATGCTTTCCGATGCCGTCACGGCTCCGCCAGGTGAGTTGACGCGCAGCACAATCGCTTTCACCTTCTTATCCTTGGCAGCATCGGCCAAAGCCTTCACTATGTCGTCGCCATACACTGCCGTCCGCGTGCCGTCGCCTTTGCCGGGCACCACGTCGCCTTCGGCATAGATGACAGCTATGCGGTAGTCTTTATCCTCTTGCTCGATAGCCTTGGCGTAGCGTTTGGCTTTTACGAGCTTCTCAACCGAGTATCTTTCTTTCATTATCTTCTTCACATCCTGGGCAAAGCAGAGCGTGTCTACCAGCCCCGCTTTCAGTGCGTCGTCGGGCAGGTAGCCACTGAGATTGTCCGCCACGGCATTCAACTGCTCAGCAGTCATACGTCGATTGGTGGCCATCACCTCGACGGCATGATCCCAGATGCTGTTGATATAGCTGTGCACCTGTTCGCGGTTGGCATCGCTCATGTCGGTGCGCGTATACACCTCGCCAGCGCTCTTGTATGCACAGCTGGTGGGTCGTATCAGCTCCATGTGCACACCCAGCTTGTCCAGCAGTCCCTTGTAGAACATCACCTCGGCTCCCATGCCGCGGAAGTCGATGATGCCCGACGGATGTACGCAAATCTTTTGAGTGCAGGTAGCTAGATAGTATTCGGGTTGGCTCATCGCCTCGCCGTAGGTGATGACGGGCTTACCGCTCTCTAGTTTAAAGGTGCAGAGGGCATCCATCAATTCCTCTGCCTGCGCCCAACTTAGGTTGCTGCCGCCAAGATGCAAGTAAAGGGCTTTCACGCGGTCGTCGTCCTTGGCATGGTCGATGGTGGCCAGCAGGTCGCTGAGGCTTGTCGTCGTGTTTTCGCCCAGCAGGTCCATCAGTTCGTTAGGCTTGCCTTCCGACACTTCGCCTGTAATGTTCAGCTCCACGGCGAAACTCTTGCCGGTGAGGGGGGTGCTGTCGCTGGTTGCGTTCGAGAGCATCGACACCAACATCAACATTCCGATGATGAAAGAAATGAGGCTGAGTACAGCCGTTCCGATGATAAATCCTAAGGCAGATGCAAGCATTGTTTTCCCAAAGCCCAGTGGCTCATTGTGGGTTTTCTGTGTATTTGTTGAGTCCATAATGTGTTATGTAAATGATGCTTTTGATTTTAAAATTGCAAATGTACGCAAAATATCCGACATCGTGGAAAAAAAAGCACCACACCTTTGTCTCAATTCTGCCAAGGTGGGCAATGACACTTTGCTATACGGCTCCATCGTTACTTCCTTATTTCAACGCTACTTCAACAGTTCTTCAACAATACTTCAACGCTTTTATAGCGTTAAAATACTGTCAAGACAACGATGAATATTAGAAGAAAGAGTGGAGGAAACAGGAAGTAACTATCTTTGCATTCATAAGTTGCGTTTTGGTCTGGAATCTATCTCCCCTGTAAAAGTTGCCGAAAAACTTGTAAGATAAAATAAAATGTGTATATTTGTAGAATGGTATGTTGAGTGTTTTTTTTACATGAGTCTCGTTGTAAGAAATTGATATTAAATAAGATATAGTGATAACTGAAATTTCGTCCTTATGAAAAAAAACTATTTTTCTGTGCAATGTTGCTGTTTGGGCTGGCAGCGACTGATGTGCACGCCCAAGTTTTTGCGGAGCTCAATACTAGTAGCAATACCGACCAGGGCATTGTCCGCGAACAAAATATTTCCTATCATGAGGAGGGAGGAAATGGGGTTTTTGTATATCTGCCAGCATTGTCCAGCGGTAGCGTCAATAAAGTGAAAGTGCCTCATAGATGGTCAATCCGTGACTTCCATGTCATAGATGGTGTCGCCTATTTCTGTGGGACTGTCCGGAATGGCGATTCAGCATTGTTAGGTCATTTTAATATTGGCAACCTATTGTTAGGGAATCCCATTGTAATAAGCAATTAAAATAAGAACACTTATGAAGAATATTATTTTATTAGTATTATTTGTTGTGCTGATGGGTATGAGTACCAAACTCGTGGTGGCACAGCCTGAAATGAGGTATCCAAATCCGGCATATTTGCATTGGGAAGAGCCCTGTCCTGAATATTTTTCTTATAATTGGTCTTATGCGAATGGGCTACAAACCCCTTCATCACAACATCATAATGTTTATTTAGAGTATGTTGGCGACATTTGTTATGTTAATCCGTTTGGCAGGGAGGAAGAATCTCAAACCGTGTATGGTGTTGCACTCCCATTAGCACTAGTGGGTACTCAAAATTGGCAATTTTATCCTTATTCATTGTTGGATAGAAAAATAACGCTGGATATTATGCTGTACCAATTCGCACCGGGTGACTCAAATGTTCAATTGATAAAGAGACAGACTTTTGTGGTTGAACAAAACCAACAGCCGGATTTGATGATGGTATATAAGGAAACACACTACGCGCTAGGCTATGCTACAGAAAACCTTGACTCTTTGATTAAACTCCCCATGTATGAGTTCTATCTCGACTTGCCGGAAAAGATAGAAGGCAACTTCTATGTTGGAGTATACTCAGCTGACTCTTTTTATATGCCCACTCCATGTATGGTAGATATAGGAGCGCAATTGTTCGGAGGAGGATGCTGCCACCATGGCTATTGGGGATACTTGGACATGGACAAGAATATGTTGTTACGCTATACAAACGTAGGACTGGGAGCCCTATGTGAAAGCGGACGACAAATGGATGGACTCGGTTTTGATGTGCATGGTGTGTTGGCTCCTCAGACGGATACCATGTACAACAATATTGCTCAGTTTGCCTTTCCAATAACCAAGCCACGGGGCTACCTAACTGCCATCGAACCGACGGCGGGGGCAGCAGCCGGTGGGGTGCGATTGTCGCCCAATCCGGCGAGGACGCGGGTGACGGTGGAGGCGGATTGCGCCATACGGCATGTGGAAGTGGCGGACATGGCGGGAAGAGTGCTTATAGCGGAACGGTATGACGCGGACGTGCGGTCTGCGACGCTGGATGTGGGCAGGCTGGCACAGGGCATCTACGCAGTGAGGGTGTATACGGAACGCGAGGAGGCGGTGCAGAAACTGATAATAGAGTGAGCGAAAAATGAGAATTGAAAAGGGACATACCCTTTGCCATACTGAATGGATGGCAGAGGGTATGTCAAGATAGAGGTGTCTATGCAAAAAATGTCGCTATATCGGAAATAATTCGTATTTTTGCATTTTATTTTGCAACGATATGGATGAAGATAACATAACCCCCGAGGGACAGGATGAATCATTGGATGCTAACGGTTTGACTCCTGCTGAGGAAGAGGCACATACCTCAGTCTTCGACCACCCGTCCGACGAGGAGACGGGCGAGGGCTCTACTCTCTCGCTGAACGGCATGTTTCGTGAGTATTGGATTGACTATGCCTCGGATGTCATCCTCGACCGTTCGGTGCCTGACATCGACGACGGTCTGAAACCTGTGCAAAGGCGTATACTGCACGCCATGAAAGAGACCGACGACGGACGGTTTACGAAGGTGGCTAACATAGTGGGTACCACCATGCTGTATCATCCTCACGGCGATGCCTCTATCAATGATGCATTGGTGAATCTGGGACAAAAGAACCTGCTGATAGACTGCCAGGGTAACTGGGGCAACATACTGACGGGCGACGGCGCGGCGGCCGGCCGTTATATCGAGGCGCGACTGTCGAAGTTTGCCAAGGAGGTGGTGTTTAACGCCAAGACTACGCAATGGAAGCCCAGCTACGACGGGCGCAAACAGGAGCCCGAGACACTACCCGTCAAATTCCCTCTGCTGCTGGCACAAGGCACAAAGGGCATTGCCGTGACGTTGACCTCTAACATACTGCCCTACAACTTCTGTGAGCTATTGGAGGCGTCTATTAAGATATTGAGGGAGGAGCCGATTGAGATTTATCCCGACTTCCCGACAGGCGGATTGATTGATGTGTCGCGATACAACGATGCAGCATTGGGAGGGCGGTTGCGCATCCGCGCCAAGATGCACTACGACGACAAGCGTAAGGCGATAGTGATAACCGAACTACCCTACGGCATCACTACGGGCGTGCTGATAGAGAGCATACTGAAAGCTAACGAGAAGAAGAATATCACCATCAAGAAGGTGGACGATAACACGGCGGCCGAGGTGGAGATTGTGTGCTACCTGCCCAACGGGGTGTCGCCCGACCAGACGATAGACGGGTTGTATGCCTTTACGAACTGCCAAATCAGTTTCTCGCCTCAGACGTGCGTTATCGTGAACAACAAGCCGGTGTTTATGACCGCAAGCGATATATTGCGGCATTCCACCCTGCGGACTAAGGACCTTTTGCGGCAGGAACTGGAGATACAGCTGGCTGAACTGGAAGATAAGTGGCATTGGGTGTCGCTGGAGAAGATATTCTTTGAGAAGGGAATCTACAAAGTGTTGGAGAAGAAGAGTTTCGCTACATGGGACGACCAGGTGACTGGCATCGAGCGTGGCTTTGACTCCTACCGCAAGCTGTTCCGTAAGGAGATTACCCGTGAGCAGGTGCTCAAATTGTGTGAGAAGCCTGTGCGGAAGATTTCGATGTTCGACATCAAGAAGGCGGAGCAGGAGATTGCCAATATCGAGATTGATATTGAGGAAACCAAGAACCATCTGGCCCACTTGACGGAATATGCTATCAACTATTTCCAACATATTTTAGACACCTACGGCAAGGGCCGCGAGCGGAAGACCGAGATAAGAAACTTTGAGGAGATACAGGCGGCGAATGTGGCAGTGGCTAGTGAGAAACTGTATGTGAATATGGCCACGGGCTTTGTAGGCACTGCTATGAAAAAGGACGAGGAGGCAGAGTATGCCTTCGACTGCTCAAAGATGGATGATATTATTGTGTTCCGTCCCGATGGAACGATGATTGTCACCAAGGTGCAGGACAAGGCCTTTGTGGGCTCGGTGGCCTGCAAGGAGCTGCTGTATGTGGGACTGTTCCGCAAGAGGGACGACCGCACGGTGTACAACATGGTGTATCGCGATGGTACCTTGGGATATGCTTTTGTGAAACGGTTCTCGGTGGTAGGCGTAACGCGCGACACGGAGTATAACCTGACCAAAGGCACTAAGGGCACCAAGGTGCTCTACTTCACCGCCAATCCCAACGGCGAGGCGGAGATGATAACGGTGCACCACGCCACCAAGGCAAAACTGAAGAAGGTGAGTTTCGACTTCGACTTTGCCAAGCTCGCCATCAAGGGCCGACAGGCTATGGGAAACATCTTGACCCGTAACGCAGTGCGCAATATTACAAAGAAAGGCGAAGGGGTCTCGACTCTGGAAGCGCGTGAGATATGGTTTGACCGCACGGTAGCACGCCTGAATGTGAACGGAGCCGGCGAGTCGCTGGGACGCTTCTCGGGCAAGGATAGGATTCTTGCCATCAACCAGTCGGGTACTATGCGCCTGACGGGACACGACTTGGCCACGCATTTCGACGACGATTTGTTGGAGATTCGCAAGTATAACCCTCGCACTATCATCACTGTGCTGTATCGTGATGGGGAGACGGGCAGCTACTACCTGAAACGTTTCCAACCTGAGGATACAGACAAGAAGTTGTCTTTCCTCGACGAAGGGGACAAGATGATAGACTACCGTTTAGAGACTTTCCCGCACCTGAAGGTAGAGTATGACGCCAACAGCGGAAAGAAGATTTTGGAAGAAGAGATCAATGTGGACGAGTTTATCGCGGTGAAGGGCTACCGAGCCAAGGGCAAGAGGGTGACCACCGCCGAAGTGAAGGAGTTTCAGTGGTTGGAGCCTGACCCAGAGCCCGAATATGAGGAGCCTGCAATAGAAGAAGAGGAGGATGGCATCGGCGACGAACCCGACGACCGCGAAGGCTTTGCCGAAGGAATACAGACGGAACTGTTTTGAAATTGAAAATTGAAAGTTGAAAATTGAAAGTGAAAGAATTCGTTAATTCGTAGATTCGTTAATTCGTTAGTTTTTGATGCGACAGCGACTAACACATTAACACGTTAACACATTAACACATTCAAAAACCCATGAAGATATTAGTTGTTCTACCTCGTTTTCCTTACCCTTTGGAAAAGGGCGATAAGTTGAGAGCATTTTATCAGATAAAAGAGTTGTCGAAACGCAATGAGGTATACCTCTTTAGCGTGTCGCATGTGAAAGTCTTGCCCGAGCATATCGATGCGGTGCGCCCCTATTGTAAGGATATTTGCTTGGTGCATTCGCCTAAGTTGGTGAATTATAAAAATGTAGTACGCAATTACCTGCATACCAAGTCATTGCAGTTGGGCTATTGGGATTCTGTCAAGGCTCGCAAGGCCTATAAGGCATTTGAGAAAAAGGTGAATCCCGACGTGTTGTACAGCCAGATGGTGAGAACGATGCCCTTGGTGAGCCGGTCGGCAAAGCCAAAGGTGATGGACTTCCAGGACGCGATGTCGATGAACTGCGAGCGTCGTATGGACACCAGCCATGGGCTTTGGCACTATATTCTGCATTTCGAGTTTAAGATGCTGCGCTCGACAGAGTATAACTCGTTCAAGATATTCGACGCTCTCACGATTATATCTGAAACCGATAGCGAGGCGATACCGCACAAGCAGAATGGCGACATCCATATCATTCCCAACGGGGTGGACTTTGGCTATTTTGCCCCCATGGAGCACGAGAAGAAGTACGACATCCTCTTCTGTGGCAACATGAGCTACGAGCCTAACGTGCATGCCTCGCAGTTCTTGGCGAAGGAGGTGATGCCGCTGGTGTGGAAAGAGGTGCCCGAGGCGACGTTGTTGCTGGCGGGAGCTTCGCCCAAACGCGAGGTGCGTAAGTTGGCAGGCGATAAGGTGACGGTGTCGGGCTATGTCGACGACATCCGCGAGAGCTACGCTTCTGCCCGTATCTTTGCTGCCCCCATGCAGACGGGTTCGGGGCTGCAGAACAAGTTGCTGGAGGCTATGGCCATGATGTTGCCCTGTGTGACCACCTCAATAGCCAATGCCTCGCTATATGCCGAGGATGGTCGTCAGGTGCTAGTGGGAGACACGGCACAGGCGTTTGCTGACCACCTGATTGCGCTCCTACGCAATCCCGAGCGTTGCAACCAACTGGCAATTGAGGGTTACAACTATGTGAACGACAACTTCAGCTGGGAGAAGGCTGGCGAGAAGCTGGAAGCAGTGCTGCAGAGCGTGGTGAATAAATTGAAAGGTGAAAATTGAAAATTGAAAATTGGCTGCCGCAATCATTTGTTTAATCACTAATTCTCAATTCTCAATTTTCAATTCTCAATTAATGTCTTATGGCTTGGAAACCCAATAATCACGGCAAGTGGAAGAAACCCATCGGAGAGTGGGAGGCGGAGCAGTTGCAGAAGAAACGCCCTACTCCACAGGAGCGCAACACCTTCAGCACCGAGGAGGTGCCGGAGAAGGCGATACTGGTGAGCGTGTGTGCAAACGGCACCACTATGGAGCGCACGCAGGAGTGCCTGAATGAGTTGGCCTTCCTACTCGACACCGCGGGTGGCATACCCGTGAAACAGGTGATTCAGAAACTGGAGCGTCCCGACACACGCACCTATGTGGGCAGCGGCAAGCTGGAAGAGATTAAGGAGTACAAGAACGCGCTGGATGCCGACTTCCTGGTGTTCGACGACGAGCTGTCGCCCGCCCAGCTGCGCAATCTCGAGCGGGAATTCGGGTGCCGCATCTTGGACCGCACCACCTTGATACTGGATATCTTTGCCAAGCGTGCCCGCACCAGCATCGCCAAGAC
>JAEEGL012289086.1_pt1 | contig 20949 bp, 12 predicted proteins | sample 9134231 | NCBI WGS metagenome assembly JAEEGL01 (sample SAMN16246548, study PRJNA631951) | gut metagenome | biome: gut microbiome; feature: rumen; material: fiber-attached | host: Bos | place: Iran: Karaj | collected 2018-10
GAAGCGGACTTGGCAAATTATCGCGCTTTTTACCAGAACCTTTGGCAAAAAGTCGAAGGCGATTCCCTGTGGCAGTTTGTGGACAGCGATGCGGGCAACCATCTGCCCCTTTACCGCGTGCCGACGCAGTCCCTTCTGCAAAACGAAAAATTGCTGGCCCAGCGTGAAAAGAAACCCAACTTTATCTTGGTGCTGATGGAATCCCAGCGGGGTTACAATACGGGCTATATGAACCCGCAGATCCGGCCTACGCCTACGCCTTTCATGGATTCCCTGGCGGCCCATTCCCACGTGTGGCTTCGCATGCACACCAGTGGCGTTCCTACTACGGGCGGTGTGCTTTCCACGCACATCGGTATTCCACACCATTCTCGCCTGGCGCAGGCTACCGACCTTGCCCATGTGACGCTCCCTAGCTTTGTTTCTGTACTTACGGAGAACGGCTATAGCACCCATTACATGTCGGCTGCCGACCCTGCCTGGGACAATCTGGGTGTCTGGATGGCCAAATGGTATACCGCTGAACATTACAATCGCGAGCGCGAAGACGATTCCACTTTTATGGATCACGCCATTGAGTATGTGCGGGATACCCTTTCCAAGGAGGGCAAGCCGTTCTTGGTCACTCTCATGACTCGCTCCAATCATTACCCCTTCAATTTTGCGGCGGGTATGACCGATGAGCAGAAGAACAGGCCTTTACAAGAGCGTATCAATGTGACCATGAACTATGCCGACCGGCAGTTGGCACGCTTCATCCGTGCCGTTGAAAATGAGGAGTGGTACAAGAATACCTACGTTATCGTTATGGCCGACCATGGATTCCCTCTGGGCGAAAACGGCGTTTCCACCATGAACGGCGGTGGCTTTTCCAACGTGAGCTGGATACCTTTCTTTATTCATGGGCAGGGCCAGGAGGCAGTCCTTGATACCACTACGGCGGCCCAGATAGACATTGCCCCTACGGTGCTTGAACTTGCCGGCTTTGCCGTGCCCAACATTTTTATGGGCCATAACCTTTTGCGCGGTACTTTCCAGGATAGTGTCGAAGTGACCAAGGGCCTATCTCTGGGGGCCTATTCCGGTTATTCCGCCATCGGTCTTGATGGTTATCGTTTTATCGCCAAGTACCCTTCTTTCGACGAAACCTACCTCTTTGCTGATGGGGATACCCGTCAGGAACACGAGCTTTTAAACGAGCGTTCCAAAGAAGGGGAGCGCCTGAGGGCGACCCTCGACACCCTTATCAAAATTTCGGATTATTCCCTTGAAAAGGGACTATAGCGTGATAATCGTCACGAAATGTCCCAGAACGGTCGAAAGTAAACAATTGTTTTCTGCAGAAACCGCATTTTTTTCATACAATTGCGCGGTTTTGGGCATAAAAGGTTATTTTTGATGTAAAGATGCGGGACAGTTTATATGCCCTGGAGGATTGGTTATGTCTAAAAATTTTGGGAAAAGCTGCATTGGGGTGTTGGCCATAGGGCTTGCATTTCTTTTTGGATGTACTAGTAGTTCCCCTTCGACCCCCACAGAAGACGATGATACCATATCGAGCGATTCCGGTGATGGTGGGTTACAGCCGGGGTCCTCTTCGGCCAAGACGATCCCTGGAACGATTGTCGGCCAGTCTTCGGCCACTCCTGCCGCAGCCCCGTTTGACATTTCTACCCTGCCGGGAACATATACGCCCGGTGCGACTCTTGCTTACAATGTTAGCGGCATAGCTTCGTTTGGCCCCTTCCAGAAGGGCGCTACCGTTAGCGTATATGGTCTGGATCCGTCCTCCATGAAGAATTCGCCCACTGCGACAAATGCTACGGTGTCCAGCGACAAGGGCGAGTTCTCTGCTCAGGGAAGCATAACTTCCAATTACGCCAATGTGGTTGCCTCTGGTTCCTACTTTAACCTGACAACTCAAGAAAAAGCGAATATTACCCTGAATGCAGCGGTGGATATGCAGGGGAAAACGACAGTCAATGTGAACGTGCTGACCCGTTTGGCCTACGACCGTATTGTTTACCTGGTGGTTAAGGAATCCAAGAGTTTTTCTGAGGCCAAGGCTCAGGCTGAGAAAGAGGTCCAGGCCGCTTTGGGCCTGACTTACGATGAAACTCCTTTTGAAAACATCACCACAAATACGGCAGGGCAGGCTGGGGCAAACTTGGTTATAGCCACCATTATGTTGTCCCTGGATGATTCTCCTACTACCTCGGCAAGCAATATCGCTACTATCGCAAAGGATATGGCTGCCGATGGAACCTGGGATGACGCGACCTTGAAGACAAAGATTGCCGATGTCCTGATTAAGCAGAATCTGTACTCTTATGTGAACGTTTTGAAGAGCGCTACGGGAAACACGACGATTACGGTAAAGGGTTTAGGACCCATCAATTTCTGGGCTTTCCAGTATGGGCTGGGAGAATGTACCGAAGATAGGGAAGGGGAGAATGCCACTAACACAAATTCTCTCAGTTCCAAGTACAATTCTACCTTCCTTTGTAAGGATTCCACCTGGCAAGAGGTCTCCGCTGTTGCCGTGTATAGTGCTGAAGTTACGGCTGTTCTGGGTGAATGTAACTCTTCAAAAGAGGGAACAACTGGCACTTATAAGTCTGACCAGGTGATATGTAAAAAGAGCTACTGGCAGAAGATGACCGAAGCTGACCTGGTCAATGCAGAAGTGTCCAAGACTGAAGGAGCCTGCACTTCAAGCAACAATTTGAAGGTAGTGAGCATATCTTCTGTCTATTATCAGTGTAACGCCTCCATGTGGCGCAAGTTGACCAAGACGCCTGTTGACTATTCTAAGGGTCGTGCCATGAACAAGAAGCTTGGCCGTGGAATCAATTTTGGCAACTCTTGGGATGCTGAAGGTGCCGGCGCGAACGATGGAGGGTGGAGTAACCCCATTCAAGATGGTTGGTTCGGAATAGTCAAAAATGCGGGCTTCAACTCCATAAGACTCCCTGTCCGCTGGGAACAGGACGCCAATAACAATGGCGGTTCCATCAGCAGCGCAAGAATGAACGCAGTCAAGGCGGATATTCAATTGGCATTGAATCAGGGTCTCGTGGTTATCGTGAATGCTCACCATCACAACACTTTAAACGATGCTGCCGCCAACTACTCTTCTAATCCGAGCAAGTACAATAGTGAAAAGCAGAAATTCCTGAATATGTGGAAGCAGATTGCTTCGGCCATGGACAGCTATGACGATAGCAAGATCGTTCTGGAAATTTTGAATGAACCTCACGGAATCCAGATGGCCCAGGTGAATGATCTGATGACCTCGGCATATCAAGTGATACGCCAGAATGCCCCGGGCAAGACAATTATGTTCGAATCTTCGGGTTATTCCAAGTTCAACCAGATTCCAAGCTTGAATCTGCCTAGCGATGGCAACATCATTGTCTCGGGACACTACTATGATCCCTATACGTTTACGCATCAGAATCATGGTTATAGCTACGATGCCAATGCCACTTTCAGCGCCACCACCATTGCAAATGACTTTGCCAGTTATGCGCAGGATATCGCCGCAGCATTCCCTGACATTAACGGGGGTTGTGTCCCCATCAACATGGGTGAATTTGGTGTGAACTCCAGGAGTAATAGTGGGGTCTCTGAGACCAAGCGTGCTCAGTGGGTTGATGCCGTCATCTCTGCTGCCGAACAGTACGGATTCTCTTGGCATTACTGGGCCTTTGCGGGAGCCGGTGGCTTTGAGGCCTATAGTGGCTCCTGGGGTAGTGAGATCAAGAGTGTCTTTGATAAGTACTTGAGCAAGGCCTCGGCGGTCAAGTAAATCTTACTGCCCTAAGAAGAATCGTTCGGGTTCCCTAAGTATTACATAAATGAAAGGCGCTTCCTCTTGGAAGCGCCTTTCATGATTATGAATGGATTATTTTACTTGCTGAAGAAAGCTTCAGGGAAACCGGGATACCACTTGTTGTTGTTCCTGTCGTAGGCTTCGAAACCGCCCACCTTGGTGAATCCCCAGTAGTGCCAGGACATGTCAAAGCTTTCGGCTGCCTGTACGGACTTTTTAGCCCAGAGGGCTTTCTTAGCGTCAGAAGTAAGGTTACCGGTGCGGTTGCAACTGCTCTGGGTCCCTTTTCCACCGGAAATCCCGAATTCTCCCATATTCATGGGAACGCTTCCGCCATTTACGTCGGGGTAGAGTTTTTGGGCCAGTGCGACATAGCTCTTGAGGTCGCCTGCTGCAAAATTGTTGTAACCGGCATCTCCAATGCAGTCGTAGCCGTGACCAGCATGGCTAAAGTTATAGGGCTCGTAATAGTGCCCGCTGAAGATAATGTTGCCGTCTTCGGGGAGTGTCAAAACCTCCAGGTCGGCAAATTTGGCGGCATGGTAGGCTTCGAACATGATGGTCTTTTTGGGCGCATTCTTACGGATGATTTCGTAGGCGCCCGTCATGATGTCGTTTACGAGGTCTGCTCCGGGGATAGTGGGCTCGTTGAGAATTTCCAGCACCACCATGGAGTCGGGAAACTTGTTGAATTCCTTGGAAACCTGATCCCAGAGGGCGAAGAAGTGGGACTTTTCGGCTTCAAATAGGGCGACGGTGTCGGCATTGCCACGGTATGCGCCTTCTCCGTAGCCATTGAGTTTTGTATAATGGTGGAAGTTGACCACTACGGCAAGCCCCTGGTCAAGGGCCAACTGGATGTCTTCCTTAACTCCGTTTAAACGGTCGGGGTTGACTGTGTGGGTCTCATAGTCTGAGTCCACGTGCCAGCGGACAGGTATGCGGACGGAGTTGAAGCCGGCATCCTTGATAATTTTGAAGTCCTCGTCCTTGATGGGGTTTCCCCAGCCGCCATCAAGGCTTTTTCCATCGGAATCCCAGGAATTTCCCAGGTTTATCCCCTTGCCAAGCCTTTTGTTCATGGCTCGTCCGGCAGAGTAATCCACGGCAACAGGGACTCTTTCACTCTCTTGCTCTTCTTTTTTGACTTTGGTGGGAGAACTGCCGTCATCGGAACAACCGATGAGTGCGATTCCCAGGGAAAGGAAAAGGGGGGACAATTTTTTCATAAAAAACCTCGAATATATCCAGAAAATAGAATAATTGCCCGTACACAGGCTGACCGACCTTGGAACAATGTGTTTACCTAGGAAAACACTTTATAACTGACTGCAAAACCCATTATTTTGAAAAAATTTTAAATATGAATGTATATTTTAAGTTAGGTGTATCCTATTTAAAAAAAACAAGTTATATTATAGGCGATTTGATTTTTTGGAGAAATTTGACCAATATGAATGGACATTTTTGCCGAATGCTATGCTGCAGCGTACTGATATCGCTGCTGTGGACATCATTATCTTTCGCTGGCTATTATGGCTTCAGCGATTATCGTGATAGAGACCAATATCGGTTTACAACGAAGGATCCGAAGCCGTTCCGACCGGACAAGGAGGTCGTGACGGTGGTAATGCGTGAGGCCATTCCTCGTGGTGGTGGATATACCTACCAGTACCCCCGTGAAAACCCCGAACCGATTCTCACGGACAAGTATGCCATGGAAGGCGCTCTTTCCATGGAAATTGAGCTTATTGCAAGTGACTATTCCGGTGTGGCTATCTGTATCGCTGGTTCTGTGGACCTAACTCCGTATTTGGAAGAGGGCGTCTTGGAATTCTGGATCAAGGGCGCTCAGGGTGGCGAAAATGCCTTGTTCGTGCTGGTGGATGACGGCGTGAAGAGCGGTGGCGAATCTCTGCAGGTAAAGCTTCGTTCCAAGAGTCTTGGCGAAATTACCACGGAATGGAAACATTTCAGCATTCCTCTGAAACTGTTCGGTATGACCGGTGTGTATTGGGATGCCAAGAACACCCGCGAAGTGATGCTGCCCTTCAGCTGGGCTAACTTCAAGGGATTCCGTCTCGAAGTCCGTAAAGATGAAAATGAGTCCTTCAAGGTCTGGATTGACGATATTGTGATTAAGAAACACGGCAAGCCGTACGAAGGCCCGGCCAACTATCCGTTCCGGAACGAGATTTAAGGGGTTTTTATGCGCAAATTATTATCTGTATTTACCCTAGTTCTTTTGGCAAGCTCGGCATGGGCTTTGCCTCCCCAGTTGCAGCTGGATTCCATCAATGCTTCCCTGGACACACTTTCTGGGAATATGGAGTCTACCCTGCTTGGTAAGGATGACCTTCCGCTGGCTGTGTCTGGCTATATGGCTTTCCGTTTGAAGAATTTCCATTATTCTGAACGGAGTCCTTGGGAACAGAACGACCTGGCCCGCACTTCTGTAGATGCCATGTTGAATGTGAATGTTGTGGCTATGCCCAACTCCTATATCACCTTGTTCACCAACCTGATGTTCCCCTTCGATCTGACAGGTCTTTACACCAATGGTCTAGGAAAGCAGCCTACCGGAGTGCCGACAAACGACGAGCGCGTGCTGTACGATCATTCCACAGACTTCTATTCCTCTACGATCAACGAAGAGTTGAATGTGGGTGTAGATATTCGTGCCGGTGTGTTTGGGGCATACCTGACTGCTGGTGGTGTGATCTGGGCTAATACTTCTCCCTTGGCCATGTGGGAACGCGAAACTAACCCTCGCTTTGCATGGCAGTACGAACTGTTTGAAGATGAAAAGACGGTAAGTACCTACTACAAGGAAAAGTCCTTCAAGCCGGTCAAGGAAGGTGGCCGTGCCTTCTGGACCAACCGTTCCTTCGGTGGTGTCTATGCTAACGTCTACCAGCTGCCTTTTGATATGCACGCTCAGTTCCTGGTGTCCCAACCGGCTGATATGGATATCGGTACACGTGATGGCTTGCGTATGTATGGTGGCCAACCGGGCGAATTGGAAATGTCGGGTGGCTATGACTACCGCGGTAGTGTTTATGCGGGTCGTTTGGCAAAGGACAAGATTGCTGACAACCTGACGGTTGGCTTGAACTATATGGGTGTCGTATTCGATGAAGCCATCATCTATGAACCGGAATTCCGTAACCAGTGGATTCTTGGTGGTTACCCGCCGACGATTTTGAATACTCATGTGGGTACAGTGGATGTCCGTGGTAACGTGACTCCTAAGCTGTATATCATGGCCGATGTGGCCGTGAGTGTCACGGACTCTTCCTTGTATTACCAGTCTGAAGAGGTTGCTGGATACGATGCTAATAACGTAAGTTCCGGCTATTCCAGCAAGACTCATGAGTCTTCCATGAATACCCCGCAAGTGGGTGTCTATGTGAAGGTTCAGAGCAAGTACATCGAAGGCTGGCCTATGACATTAGAGGCCATTTACTTGCCCAAGGAATTTTACTCTCCCTACTCTTTGAGCAACCCCTCCCGTTTCGTGGCTTGGCATAAGGACGAAACTTACATGAATGCGGGTTCTCTTCGTTATACCCCCAATTTGATGGGCCTTAACTTGAAGATTGAGCCAACCTTCAATAGGGGCTACTTTGATGTCCAGTATGGTCAGCACAAGCAGATTGAAGAGGGCCAGGATAACATTGTTTTCAACTATCGCCTGAATGGTCGTAATATGTGGGAAAGCTCCAATTCTTGGACTAAGCATAAGCCCATATTCGTGGCCGACTCCGGTAATGCTCTTGGTCCCCACTATGTGGCCCGCGCTGGTGCTGATCTCTCCACGTCGGGGGGCATCAAGCAGTACCGCCAGAATGGTGGTCTCTGGGGTGGAACCTGGGAACTCTGGGAATCCTTCGTGGCCTACGATAATGCCTCGCAGATTGAAGCTGGTGAAATCCCGACCCACGAAAAGTGGTCCAGCTTCTTCTCCTTCATGGGCGGTTATGATATCGGTCACTGGTTTGGTACGGACCGTACCATTATGATGACCGGTTATGCGGCCCTGTCTGGCATTTCCACCACATTTGCTCCTATTGCCTATAGCGAAGAACAGTCTGACATGTTGATGACCAGCTTCTATGGCCAGTTTGAACCTGCTGTTGCTGTGACTCCGACCTTCCACATGGTTGGTATCTTGGGTATGGAAACCTTCCGTTCCGATAAGGCTTACGTTCTGGAACAGTATGCCTCCGGTGTTACGGACATGCCTGTGAATGTACGCTACTACAGAAAGGCTCCTATCAATTATCTTGAAACGGCTGTGGGTCTCGGCTTTGACTGGGATTTGGCCGGTCGTGTGGGCCTGCATGTCCGCTATAAGTACATGACTCATTCCGATGAGACTGCTCCTGAGAATGATTTCCACTTCCACTATATTTCCGCCGAAACAAAGGCCTGGTTCTAAGGGAGGGGGTTAAAGATGAATATGAAGATAAGTGTATTTGCTCTCCTGATGGCTACGGCGATGGCCTCTGCAACTGCCGTGGCGGATAATCAAAAGACTTTGGATGCCAAGGCGGATTCGGCGCTTGCAAAGCGTGGTGTTGAAATTGGAGGTAGCATCCGGGCTGTAGCCCAGCGTTCCAATTTTGATACGGATCAGGATCCTTCGGGTCTCAATAAGATGCCGGATGTGGAACGCAACGAATTTGTCAGTGCCGATCTTGATTTTAGATTCCGTCCTTATGAAAATGTTCGTGCCAACGTAATGATGCGCTTGGGCGGAGGCATGCAGGAATATTTTGCCGCCGCTTCTAAGACTTTGGCCGTGGAATGGATCAATGTCGAAGGCAATGTCGGTAATTCCTTCTACTGGGTGGCGGGTGATTTCCGTCAGCAGTACTCTCCCTTGACATTGTTCTTGCCCGGCATTGATATCATGTACGAGCCTTTGATTTTTGCCCGCAAGCGCCATATGGCTCAGAAACAGCAGCTGATTGAAGGAAACCAGCGTAACTTGCAGGGTGTGAATCTTCAGTTCCGCCAGGAGTTGAACCCCATGTTGGGTGAAGTTCGTGCCGAGGCCTTGCTTGCCCGTGTCAACCGTTCTGCGGTGATGGACTTTACCGGTGCCGAAGGCAACATTATGGCCAACGAAAACTTGCCGGGTGCGACTCTCGCATCTAATATGGATAAGTGGTTGGCGGCTGGCAACCTGGAGCTGTTCCCCTTGTCCAAGAATGTCTATGTGGGTGTGACCCCCATGTACATCTTTGACAACGAGGATTCTTATAGCTATACCTACCGCCATCCCGAAAGCAACCTGAATGCGCCTTATGAAATGGAATCCATCAATCCATTTGATGTAGATGCTCAGGAAACAATGGTTGTGAGCGGCCGTTTGGGTGCAGATGTGGCTGGCATTATGGGTAATAAGAGTCTGGTTGCCGATCTTGTTGGCGAATACGCCATGTCTAGCGACAAGGTTTATACCCATGTTGCTACACAGAGCGGAACAAATGAAGACGGCGATCCCATTTTCGTGGATAACGTAAGCGATGAACATGTGACTGGAGCGGCTATCCTTGCCACCATGAATGTGGGCTACAAGACGGATAGCTGGAATGCGGTTTTGACAGTTAATGGAGTCCGCAATGACAGCAACTGGTTTAACAACCTTGCTCAGTCGCCCAGTTTCTTTGCCCAGCGTATCTTGAATTCTGATAAGGACGGGAATGTGGTCAAGTATGGCTCCCATGCTCCCCTGTATTCCTCTTTTGACGCCTTGTACAACTTTGCTCCAAAGTTCTCTCCAGTGGCAAAGACGCTGGGAACAGACGACAACGGATTCAAGAGTGGTCAGACCGACAGTTATAACATTGCAAACTACAACAAGAACTCTTGGGGTACCAACGTCTATACCCGCTCTCAGTTGGCCTTGCTTGAATCCTTGAACGATCCGGCCTTGCAGCTGGCTCTGCCTAATGGTCTTGCTACATCGAACCGTTTAGGTGCCCAGGCTGTGGGTGTGTTTGGCTGGAAGGATTATGCCGAGGTGCAGGGCTTGTTCACTATGATGCAGCAAGTCAATCCGGTACTCGGTTTTGAAAAGGTGGCCTATACCGAATACGGTGGTGGCGCCAAGTTGGATGTCTTCAAGCTGATTGGTTTCTCCAAGCCGCTTGAAATTTCTGGTTCCTACAAGCATTCTGAGCGCAAGGCCGATTTGGATGCTGCAGTGACGGGTGTTGGTGGCACCGGTGAATTCAAGAGTGACTTCATCAATGCTGGTCTGTATGTACAGTTCCTGCCCCGTCTAGGATTTGCCGCCGGATTCCAGATGATTAATAGTGAGTTCAACGATGCTGGCGCTGATTACCGCTGGTCTGTAGCTCCATTGATGAAGGGCAAGCAGATGCAGTGGATGGCTGGGTTCGATTACACAGTTGCCGAGAATGCTTGGCTTTCCATCAACTTCGGTATGGTCAATGTTGAAAACGAGTACAACACGTCATCTCTCGTCGCTGCAGGCTCGGGTGGTGCTGTGAACCTGCCTGATTACTACGATGTTGCTAATGATCCCGCTGGTAATTTCAAGAGCAAGTTCTCTCAGACTATTATGGAAGCTTCCATTAATGTGGAATTTTAATGGGGGGTAATCAAGATGAATTCTAATATGAAAAAGTTTGTAATTTTACCTGCCATGGCTTTGTTCTTTACGGCTAGCTTTGCTGCAGCCGAAGAACAGGATTCTATAGTTGTTCAGCAGAAGTCCCTGATTGAAAGGCTGGATTCGCTTAACGATGCCGTACTGGGGCTTAGAATCAATGGAACTGCAAAGGCCGGAGTGAATGTATCCAAGGCTGAATCCGACCAGTTCGCTGATAATTCTCCCACTCAAGAGAACCAGGCCTACACGGACGTGAATTTGGTCCTGTCGGCTCATCCCACTTCCGAAACGCAGATCCATTTGGAGATGCGCTTGCACAAGGATTGGCAGAATGCCTACGATGAGAACAATAACCCCATTATCGGTCATTGGTTCTCTTATGATGGTACTATCCTGAACAACCACCTGAATTTCAATTTGGGGTACATGCGTGTTGGGTATTCTCCGTTGACCTTGGCCACTCCTCAGCCGGAGCTGCTTCAGGAACCGGAAATCTTCGCCGAGAAGCGGGTCTATGCTCTTTCTCAGCGCAACCTGGATACTACCAGCCGCCGTCTGATGCAGGGTGTCAATGCCGAATATCATAGTGGTGAACTTGGAATCATTGACGATATCATGTTGCAGGCTACCGGCTCCAGAATGCGTAATATCGGCAAGAAGACCGACCAGGTGTTCTTTGATTTCGACTATACGGATAGGTATGTCTATGGTGGTCGTGCCGGCATTGGTCTTATGGGCTTCTACATTGGAGGCAACTATGTAGACGCCTTTGACAGGTTGCTGAGCCGTCGTTCTTTGTCCATTGCCAAATCCGATACGGTTTACTACGAAGACAACCGTGTGTTTTCTGGTGAAATTGGTTTTAATTCCCAAAAGATTTTGCCTAATTTGCCGGTCACCTTCGGTTTAAGAGGCGAAATGGCCAAGTCCAACTGGGAAGTGGAACGTGATTTGTATACAGAAGAAGAGGTCGTGGAGTACCAACTGGTGAAGGGAAAGGTTTATGCGGTTGATGGCAGTTCTGATTCCCTGGTTTACCTTTCTCCCGAAAATGTTTCGAAGGTTGGTGTGAAGAACGAAAAGTATGCCAAGCTTCATGGCGGTAGCTTCTATGTAGAGCCTTATGTTGATGGAAATATCGCCGGTATAGAATTTGATTTGAAAGGCCAGTACATCCAGGTGGATGATGATTTCTGGTCCGAGATGGCTTCTACGCCGACCTATAGGGGTGGGGCCACGGTCCTGAATTCTAACGCCTTCTACCGGAGTGCCTCTGATAGTGTCTTGATGGCCAATTTTGGATCATCCAGCTTGGAAAATCTCTATTTCAGTGTGTATAATTCCAATACGCTGAATGCGACTAACTTGATGACTTCGGGTAAGAAGAATGTTATCGGTAATACAGGTGAAAGTAACTACATGTACACCCGCTTGTACAATAACTACAAGAATGCCCATTTCTATCGCAATGGTTATTCGGCGGCTGTGCTGAAGCGCCTTGAAATGGGAGAATTGCTCTCCCTCTTGGATCCCACGGTAGATATGGCCCAGCCCTATGGCCTTGCCACTCCTGACCGCAAGGGGTTCACCTTGGCTCTTGACCTGAAGTGGAACGATGCAGTCTCTGTCAACGGCCGTTTCAAACAGCTTGAGCAGGAAAAGACTGTCGAAAAGACCAACACCTATACCGAGATGGCCGGAGGCCTGGGCGTTGATGTGGGTGTGCTGCTCAATTTGGACCGTCACCTGATTGTACAAGGTTCTTATGCCTATAGCGAAGAAGATGAGTTCCTCAAGCGTAACGCGGGTCGTGTTATAGCCGGTGCTACCTTGGATGTTTGGGGACCCTTTGCTGTACTGGCCGGTTATCAGGCCTATGAACGTCACTTTGGTAGAGGTGTTGGACTGTCTGAAGGTCTGGTGATTAAGAAATCTACGGAATCCCTGCTTTTGGGTGGCCTGCGCATGAAGATTGCCCCACTTTCTTACGTGTCCCTGCAGTATGGTATGCTGAATAACGAATTGGGCTACAATTGGAAGGGTAGTAAGAATACTGTTTCCATTGATAAAAATGTGATTGTGGCTGATGTCACGGTGAACTTCTAAGAGGTATAGAGATGAAATATATTCGCTTATATCTGACTGCTTTGACTGCGGCTATGATGGCAGCTTGTTCGTCGATGGAGGTTGACGACAATGAACTGTATTCCGAAAACTTCCCCAAGGATTTTTCGGATACCGTTTATATGCAGCTGCATCCTGAATTGAGATCTATCCAGGTGAGAAACTATGTGAAAGAGCGTAATGCCCGTTTAAAGGATAGCTTGTCTGCAGATGCATACCAGGCGTTGTACGACAGTGACACGACCGCATTCTATACGGATACTGCAAAACTCCATGAAATTTTTGTGGATGCCCAGTGTCTGAACTTTGCCGAGGAGGACTGGTCCGATATCTGGATGGAAATCGTTTCTCCCGATGTTGAATGCAAGCAGAAATACACATTTAAGGAAGTGTTCTTGGATTTCGGTACTGATACGGCCAAGGTTTTTGTGGATAGCGTCAAGACCGATGAAAATGGAAATTTCACCGTTATATACGGCAAGAAAACAGCTGCTACGGAGCCTTCTCAAGAGTTCGCGATTGGTGAAACTATCAAGTACGTAAACAAGGGCGCCGTTATGGATTCCACCGAAATCTGCGATACCAACAATGTCGTAATTCCCGGTGCGCTGACGGCCATTCATAAGTCTTTGCTGGCGGACTATAACTTGTTTGAAACACAAGATGACTTGGCAAAGCTGAAAAAGGTCCCGGTGGACATGGAGGCGATCGCCTACCAGTATGTTGTTTTCGGGTATTCTCATGGCTGGACTTATCGTAAGTGCACCAAGGAAGAAAAGGGCAATCCTGTAAGGCCTATCCTTGATGCCAAGGAAACGACAAGTAAGCGGTACTGTGATGATAACGGCGTAGCCCGTGAGATTAAGTGAGGTGAGGAAAACTATGAATATTAGAAAGATTGTTCTTCCCTTGATGCTTGGCTGTGCTATCGGGGCTAATGCTGCCGACAAGGTGGTGGGCTATTACCCCTATTGGAGCCAGTATTCCCAGTTTTATCCTAAGGATATCCGTTATAACACGGTCACCAATATCCATTATGCATCCCTCGTGCCTGCTGAAGACGGTTCTTTGGCTTTTGCCGATGAGAACGATGCTGAAAACTTCAAGACCTTGGTGCAGATGGCCAAAGACAATGGTGTTAAGCTGATTGTTTCAGTCGGCGGTTCAGAAGCCGAAGGTTCTTTGAAGGCTATTGCTTCTTCGGCGGATGCCCTTAAAAAGTTTGTTGAGAACGTCAATGCCTGGCTTTCCGACAAGGGTGGCGACGGTATAGAACTGGATTGGCAGAACTTGACGGAAGAAGATTCCGGTGACTTTGCCAAGCTTCTGGACGCTCTGAATGAGGGCCTCGATGGCAAGATCCTTACGGCGACGGTTTATCCCGGGGTGGGGATGTCTGCCTATAAGGCCGATGCCCTTAACAAGCTCTCCTATGTTGATGTGTTCATGGCAGACCAGATGACGGAAGAATCCGAAAGCCTGGTTCCCAACCAGAGCGCCAATTCCGTTAAGGAAGCTCTGGATGCTGTGGCCGGGGCTGGTGTGAATAAAGACCTGTTGGTACCTGTTATCTACCTGTATGGAAAGTCCTTCACGGGCGCCAAGGGCCTGGGAACAAGCCATCAGGGTACGGGAAGCGGTAACGAAGGTTATCTCTCCTATGCTGAGCTCATGGGCAAGTTTGACACGCCAGACTACAAGGTGACTTTCGATGAAGACTCCAAGTCCGAGGTAGCTGTTAGCGAAACGGAATCTATCGTCTTTATGGGAATTCCTTCTGTAAAGGCCGTGGCAGAGCATGTCAAGGAAGACGGTATGGCCGGTGTTGCGGTCTATGATCTTTCTCAAGACCATCATGAACCCATTGTTTCGCTCTTGGTGACTATCGGTTTGCAGATTCGTCCTGAAGTTGACTACAAGCCCGCTAAGAAGAAATAGGTTTTGCATGTTTTCGGCTTAGAGCCGAAATCTAGAATGTCAAAAGAAAGGCCCTAGCATCACGCTAGGGCTTTTTGCTTGCTATAGGCTTTCGTTACTTGTTTATCCACCGGAGTGTGAGCAGCTGCGACTGCTGGCGAATTCGCACTACATAGGAGCCTTGGGGGAGACCGCTCAAGCCGATGGACGGGGTCTTGGAGGCATCGATATTCAGTTGCTGGAATACCCTGTTGCCAAGCATGTCGTAGATGTCCACATAGATAGTAGAGGGCTTGTTGCTGCTGATGCGGAGCATCTTTCCAGAAACGCTAGCGTTTAGCCCTTGCATTCCGGCTATAGAGCCGATGGCTTGAGGAGGCACAAGCGGGCTTGCGGAATTCGAAGACTGGGTTGATGAATTACTGGATACCGGAGCGACGGTGTCGCCGATGGTAAAGACAGCGGTTCTTGTGAATGCCGCGAGCACATCGGTTTCTGGCATCGTAGCAGTAACGGTCACAATGGCCTTTTGGTTTCCAGCGACGGCGTTGGAGCCCACCTTTTGTAGGTAAGGAGAACTGCTTTCACCATCGAAGGTGTAGGTAACCGGGGTTCCGAATATAGAAGCATCAGGGAAAACGTCTTCGGCCGTAGCTCCAAGTTTCATTTTTTTACTTCCGAAGCCGGGAATCCTGTTTTCGCCCTTTGCGTAAGTAATGAGGACCGTGTCGTCCATGGCCCTATACCCGGTGGTTGCATTTGCCGTTGCAATAATCTTGGCTGTTCCGAAGTCGTTGAACTCGTACATCCATATTTGCTTGTTGTACTGGGAGCCAGAGCATTCAGAATTTGTGCACATGGCCTTCTTGACGTTGACCTTGTCCGGATTTAGGGACTTCAGCGTGTAGGTCATGCCCTGGTCGGTTGCGCCGCTGGGAGGGAATGCCCACTCCTGTTTGCCGTCCTTGTCATAGTCTACGGTGCGGCTAGACTTGATATCTGAGATGCAGGTGGCCGTGTAGTTACACGTCATGGATGTATAACCATTGATGGTCTGGTGGGGTATGGACTTGATAGTGACCACACTCTTGGTTCCATCATTGGCCGTAAGAATCGAATAGCCGTAGCTCTTGATGTTGAGAGTCGTTCCCGAAATGGTGACCACGGATTCGTTGCTGGATGTGTAGGTACAGCCCGATTTCAGTTTTCCCGTAATGGAACCGTCTGTTTCCTTTGCGGTGACATGGGCTATGGCACAGCTGCCGCTGCGGCTACCCTTGGTTATGGAGTCCGCCCACGTGCGGCCATGGCTAGTGAGGTATTTCTTTACGATTTCTCCGGAGGCGGTAAGGGAGGCTTCGCTTAGGGCTTTTTCAGTAATCAGAGGGGTGCTTCCATCGAAGAAGGCGGATTTTTCACTCTTGCCGTCGGTGTGGCTAGTGAGCTGTCTAAAACTCCAGTTGCAGTTGGGGATAAGGTTTTGCTCCATGTAACTGGTCCACTCGTTGGTGTTGTTGGCATTTGGAGATCCGTCACCATCGGCATTGGTGGTGCCCCATTCGCTGATAAACACGGGAACTTTACTAAGAGCGCTGCTGACATTTCCGCTATAGGAAGCCTTAGTATGGGTGGCGGCGTAGAAATGGAAGACATAGGCCACGTTGGTTGCGGAAACGGGATTGTTTGCGCCTTCTTGCGGGTTTTGTGACCAGTTGCTTGTACCGACGATAATCAGGTTGTCCGTGTATTTTCTGATGGCGCTGGAGATGGTGTTGGCATAGGTTTTGATATTACTCCAGTTGCCACCGCTTCCATTGACGGGTTCGTTATAGATTTCGTAGATGATGTTGGGGACGTCCTTGTATTTCTGGGCCACCTTGGTGAAGAATGTCTGTGCGGCAGATGTTTCTTGGTGAGCGCGGTGGCTGTGCCAGTCCACGATGATGTAGACGTCGTTTTCGATGGCTGCGGCTACCATGTTGTCCAAAAGGTTCATGAGCCCTTCTGGCGCACCCATGTAGGAGTTGGAACTGATAAGGGGCTCGCGTGTTCCTCCATCGCTATCGTAGTACTGGATGCCCATGGCGAAACGGAACACGTCAATGTACAGGTTGTCGGTAGCCCAGTTGATAACGGTGTTTTTGTAGTAGGGGTTACCGGTGGCATCGGACCAGAAAAGGCTTATTCCTCTTAGCATGGCCTGCTGGTTGTTCTTTGCGCCGATGATTTTGTTTCCCTGTGTATGCAGGGCTCCGTAATACGAAACGGGTCCGACTTTTTTGGGGGTTACATCAAGTGCATCTGCGAAGAGGAAGGCGGATGCAGTGGCTACTGTAAACAAAACGTTACGTATTAGGTTCATAAATGATGCCCATCCTATTTTTTGACTTAAAAATATATAATTGGGCTGGAGATAGGAACGTTTGGATGTAATAAAAAAGTTTCAGCTTGTAAACATGTGACGCGGGCCACTATAATGCCGATTTTGAGGCTTTGTAAAAAAAAAATTCGGGATTTTCGCCCCTATTCTTGCGAAAAAAGTGTATATTTACAGCAAAACCCGCCCTAACGGGCACAACAAAGAGAGAGAACTATGAAAACGAAAATTCTTGCAGCTTCTGCTGCTATCGCAGTTTCCTCTGCCTTCGGCTTCATGACCTGGACCGGTGGCGATGGAACGTATCAGGTAAATACCGGTCTCGGAAACGAGACTAAGACTAACGGTTACTGGTTTGACTACGGTGACTCTGATGATGGTGGCGCATCCTCTGTCACTTGGCCGACCAAGAAGGGTAACGAATACAGTGCCGACGCTATGGACCCCATCATCGACGCTTGCTCCGGTGTTTGCGGTACGGCTGTCCTTTCCAAGGGTAGCTTGACCTATGACCCGTTCGTCGGTATCGGTTTCAACGTTGTCGGTGAAGCTTCCGCTACAGACAAGACTCCGGTTGCTGGTGATGCTTCCGAATGGGGTGGTGTTTGCATTGCTTACTCCACCGAAATCGCCGCATCCCTCGAACTTGGCTTGGGTGGCTATGATAAGGACCTTGCTTACGACAACCCGTTCGTGACCCTCCCCAAGGGTGACAACAAGGTCATGGACCTCTCTTGGTCTGACTTCGCTCAGAACGGCTGGGGTGTTGACAAGGGTGGTAAGACCATTACCGGTCCTGATGCCGCTAAGCAGCTCGTTGCCTTGAAGTTCAAGATGCAGGGCACCGACGGTTCTTACAAGTTCAACATCATGTCCATCGGTGCTAAGGGCGGTGGATGCGCTGCTTCTGGTGGCTCTCTGCCCTCCGGTAACGGTGGCAGCAGCGAAACGACTCCGGGTGGTAACGGCGGCAATGGTACTGCCCCTGCCGCAATCGCTGACATCTCCGTGTCTAGCGCCAAGGCTATCCTCTCTGGTCGCACCCTTTCCTTCTCTGGCATCTCCAATGCCAAGGTGGAAATCCTGAACCTCCAGGGTCAGATTGTGATGAAGGGCTCTGCCGCTTCTTCCATGAACCTGATGGGTCTGGATGCCGGTGTTTACATGGTTCGCATTGCCGGCAAGGCTGTGAACATGAGCCAGAAGATCCTGGTGAAGTAATCACGGAACACGTCTAGTTCTTTTAGAGGGGGAGTTTTTGCTCCCTCTCTTTTTTTTATTACAATTTTGATTTAGATGACGATTTTATATATATTTTAAGTATATAGTTCAATGAGGATTTCTATGAATTTCAAGAAGCTTTTATGGCCCATGTTTTGTGGCATGTTGGCAATGACTGTGGCCTGCTCGTCTGACAGTACTACACCAACAGATCCGAATACGCCGCCGGGTGGAGATCCGGCTACTCCGGGAACTAATCCGGGTGGAAATGGTGGTGCGTACGTTTCTCCGGTGGCGTTGGCGACTTCAGCCAATAAGGATGCCGCTGCGACAATCGCTAACAAGTGGGCTGAGGGCCACTTTGTTTCAATGGAAACAGAATCTGGCTATTATGGTTCTGTCGCTTCCGGCTTTAAGGAAGTGTTTGCGGCATACTCCCCTGTGGGCCGTATCATATGGTCGGGCCAGTCAACGGGAACATACAAGAATAAGTGCTCGGTTACCGATGCTACGGTCCCGCTGATGAAGTTCCGCGGATGCACCGTGTCGGAAGGCATTGGTTACGGAATGCTGATTTCGTACTTCAAGGGCGATGACGTCATGTTCAATAGCCTGTGGAACTACTCTCGTGGTTTCAGACAGTACTTCAGCACGCCGTTTACCCCGTGGATCACTTTCAGTTTCCACTATAACCAGATTGACATTTCCAGTGCTACTGACGCTGATCTGGATATCGCTACTGCCTTGATCCTGATGTACTACAGGACTGGTGGACAGGACTATCTGAATGACGCGATGACTATCGTTAATGCCATTTGGGATCAGGAAATTGAAAAGTCCAGCAAGCTGATTCTTTCGGGTTATACGAACATGTGGACCACGAATCCTACGTTCAACCTGAGCTACTTCTCTCCTGTGGCTCTCCGCTTGTTTGCTGCTGTGGATCAGAATCCCGCTCATGACTGGAATGGTGTGCTGGATGCTATGTATGCTTACATGAAGAAGGTCCAGGAGGGTGGTACCGGTGTGTTCCCCGATTGGAGCGATGCTGCCGGTGCGGCCAAGAACGCTCCCAACAGCAGTTCTGATAAGACCTACTGGCTGTTCGATAAGGAATCCGTGCGAATTCCTTGGCGTATAGCATGGGATTATTACTGGTATCAGGAACCGCGTGCTCAGGCTATCCTGAATACGTTGAACGAGTTTATCGTGAAAAAATCCGGCGGCGATGTTAACAATGTCACGGCTCTTGGAACGAACTATTCCTGGAATCTGTCTGTAGGTGCGGATAAGGCTGATATGGGTGTTATTTCTAGCCAGTGGCTCGGTGCCTGGTGCGCTACGGGCCTCGCTGGAAATGCAGATTGGTTGAATGCTTGTACGAGTGCCGTTAACGCTCGTGAGCCCACCAATAACGCCAGCAGCTACTTCTCCGACATCTTGCTTACCATGTATGCCCAGTTGCTGAATGGCGTGTTTGTCCGCCCGTTCTAAGCCGAGCTTGTTTTAGACAAAGTAAAACGCCTTGACTTCTGTCAAGGCGTTTTTTAAATAAATCGCAAGGCCAGAGCCCTGCGACCAAAGTTTAGCGATTTATTGAGTGTTGGGTAGGTGTTAGGGAGGGCGGAGCTTTCCCTAGTTGTATAAGGCTTTATAGAATTCCAGGAACTGTTCCGGCGAGAGTTCTTCGGCGCGCACGGTGGCGGGGTAGTCTAGCAGCTCAATGGCTTCCTGGATTTTCTTTTTGTCGTAGCCACGGCTGAATGAGTTGGCAAGGGTTTTGCGTTTTTGCGTGAAGGCTGCGCGAACAAAGTCAAAGAATCCTTCGGGGGCTTGAAGTGCGTCGGTTCTAGGTGTAAGGAGCATGGTGGCGCTATCCACGTTGGGGCGGGGCGTAAAGTGCTCTGGTCCGATTTTCCGGAGAATTTGTGTTTCGGCGTAGGCGGATACCAGCACCGAGAGACTTCCGTAATTGCTGCTGCAGGGGGAGGCGCAGATTCGCTCTGCCACCTCTAGCTGAACCATGCCCATAAAGCCCTTGGTAAGGTGCAGCTTGGGCATGAGCTCTGCGATGATGGCGGTGGATACGTTGTAGGGCAGGTTTCCTGTGACCCAGGGCTTTTCGTGGGCGTCTAGAAAGGCTTGCAGATCGAACTTGAGAAAGTCTATGTTTTGAATGTGGAAGTTCTCGCGGCCCTGGAATTTCTGTTCCAGAAATTCAACGCACTGCTCGTCGATTTCGACGGCAGTGAGTTGCACGGCTCGGTCTAGAAGGTGTTCTGTGAGTGCGCCGTGCCCAGGGCCGATTTCCAGCACGTAATCGCCTTCACTAGCGGGCAGATCCCCAGCAATAAGCTTTGCGGTGGGAACGTCCAGAAAGTTCTGGCCGAATTTGCGGCGTCGTGCTCTATCCATAGGGTGAAAGATAGAAAAAAATGTGGTTGACTACTTTTATGCATAAAACTATATTTATGCATAATTAAGATTGACGAAATTACTCGGGCGCAAAACCCGTGCCAAAAGGAACACTTATGGAATACAAAATCAAAGATATCAACCTCGCGATCGAAGGCCGCAAGGAACTGGACCTCGCCGAAACTGAAATGCCGGGCCTCATGGCGCTGCGCAAGGAATACGCCGGCAAGAAGCCGCTCGCAGGTGCGCGCATCATGGGCAGCCTCCACATGACCGTGCAGACCGCCATTTTGATTGAAACTCTCGTGGACCTCGGTGCCGACGTGCGCTGGGTTATCTGCAACATTTTCAGTACGCAGGACAAGGCTGCCGCCGCCGGGGTGGTAGGCAAGAAGGGTACTGTGGAAAATCCGC
>JAEEGL015383419.1_pt1 | contig 20948 bp, 18 predicted proteins | sample 9134231 | NCBI WGS metagenome assembly JAEEGL01 (sample SAMN16246548, study PRJNA631951) | gut metagenome | biome: gut microbiome; feature: rumen; material: fiber-attached | host: Bos | place: Iran: Karaj | collected 2018-10
ATCCGAGTGCAAAAATGGGTGAAAAAAAATTGATAAAAAAACTTTTTAACTATTGTTTTTTCACTTTTTTGGTTATAAAATATTAAGAAAAAGACGGCGCCCCATTGGCTTTATATCTTACTGATTTACAAATAATTATAAAACGGGCGCTTTGCTAACTGCCACATATTTCCGCAGTTTTCCCAATTTGAACGATTCAAATTTACGCATATGCGGAAAAATCCCTCTCCTGCTATGCTATGATGCATAAAAAAACGCATCCGGATTTTTGGGAAATGCACTATTGTAGGCGTGATGTCGATTCACCGGAAATTTTCACGAGAAACGCATCCGGATATTTTTTCTTGATTGCCGGGAAATCCGCACGTGTTTCGGACTCGTCCGCGGAGACGGCGATGATGTAGCGGTAGATACGGCCGGCCTTGATGATTTTCGGCTGATAACCCAGGAATTCACGGGATTTCGCCGGCAGCAGGTTGCCTCCGGCCAGAATCTGCACGCCGTAAAGCACAGGAGTCTCTTTCGCCTTTGAGGAGCTTTCCGCAACACTGTCCTTCCCTGCAGGAGCCAGGACCTGCGTAGTATCCACGGCCACGCTCTTGTCGTAGGACTGCTTGTATTCGACGAACGCTTCATAAAGCCTGCGGGCGAGTTCCTTACGGTTTTCCCCTGAACGCAGCTGGGCCAGGTCGGAGGAATTGGTGATGAAGCCGAGTTCGACGAGTATGGCCGGCATAGCGGTTTTCCAGAGGACATAGAACGGGTCCTGCCAGATTCCCCTGTCGGCCGATATGGGGCCGCCCTTGAGGTGTTTCTTGACGATTCCGGCGAAATTCATGCTCTGCTCGAGATGGGCATTCTGCATCAGCTGCATGAAAATGTACGACTCCGGATCGTTCGGGTCGAAGCCTTCGTATTTGGTGGTATAGTCGTCCTCCAGCAGGATCACGGAGTTCTCCCGCTTGCACACGTTCATGTTGTATTCGTAGAGGTCCCTGTCCTTTTTCGTGGACTGCCCCATCAGGTGGATGGAGTAGCCGTTGGCCTTGACGTTGGGCGCAGCATTGATATGGATGGAAATAAACAGGTTCGCACCCGCTTTGTTGGCCTTTTCGGCACGGTCGTTGAGAGAGATGAAACGGTCGCTGCTGCGGGTCATGAGGACCTTCACGTCAGGGTAGGATTCCCTGATCCTGGCGGAGAGGCTTTCGGCAATCTCGAGGGTGATGTCCTTTTCCCTCGTCTTGCCGTCCTTGCTGATCGCTCCGGGATCCTTGCCGCCATGGCCGGCGTCGATGACCACGGTGGTCAGGCCGAGCCTGGCGTCAGATGCCCCGGCGGCCCCGAAATTGAAGCAGGACAACAAGGCTACAGCTATGCAGATTGTGCGTTTCAATATTTTGTAGTACTTTTGTGAGATATATGTACTCTTGCAAATATAAGAAATAATTGCTTTTGAGGAACACCCGTCACATATTGGCATTCATCTTTCTGACTGTCCTGATGCTTGTCGGCGCAAACGCGTCCGCGCAGCAGCGCCGTCGTGGAGGTGAGCAGCACCAGTACGGCATCAGGCCCGAGAAGAAGGTCAAGGAGCTTGATTCCCTGGAACTTGCGCGGCGGGATTCCCTCCACAGGGCCGACTCCATCCACAAGCTGGATTCCGTAGCCCTGCTCGGCAAGAGTTCCCTCGAGCAGCCTGCGTTCTCCACCGCGCGCGACTCCATCGTGGAAGTCTTCTCCGACGGCCACCGCCTCATTTATTATTATGGCGACGTGACCGTCACCTACCAGGACATGAAGCTCACCGCCGAGCTCATGGAATACGACATGAACACCTCCACCGTCTATGCCAAAGGCGTCTATGACAGCCTGTCCGGCGAATGGAAGGGCCGCCCCGTGATGACACAGGGCAAGAAGACCTACAACATGGAGGAGCTAAAATACAACTTCGAGACCAAGAAGTCGTTCATAACCAACCTCATAACCACGGAAGACGACGGTATCCTGCATGGTCGGAACGTGAAGATGATGCCGGACAATTCCATCAACATGACCCACGGCAAATACACCGTCTGCGATGCCGAGCATCCGCACTACTGGCTGGAACTGGAGCTCGCCAAAGTGATGACGCATCCCTCGCAGAAGACCGTGTTCGGGCCGGCGCACCTGGTCATAGAGGACGTCCACCTGCCGTTCGTGGGACTCCCGTTCGGATTCATTCCCAAGCGGCCGCAGAGGGCCACCGGAATGCTTATGCCGACCTTCGGCGAGGAGCAGACCCGAGGTTTCTACCTGCGCGACGCCGGCATGTATTTCGTCTTCGGGGACTACCTCGACCTGTCGGTGACCGGAGACGTGTATTCCCTCGGTTCATGGGCCCTCGACGTGAACTCGAGGTACAAGGTCAACTACAAGTTCGACGGCCAGTTCTCGTTCAATTATTCCAATGACCAGGCCGGCGAAAAGGGGACACCCGAATTCTTCCAGACGAGCAACTTCGGCGTCAAGTGGTCGCACAGGCAGGACCCCAAGTCGCATCCGGGTACGTCTTTCACCGCATCGGTCAACTTCTCCAGCCCTTCCAACAGCAAGTACAATTCACACTCCGTGCAGGAAGCCCTGCAGAACCAGATATCGTCCTCCATCTCCTACGGACACAACTGGAACGGCAAGTTCAATTTCAGCATCAACGCCCTGCACTCGCAGAACTCCAGGGACTCCTCGTACACCTTCACCCTGCCGAACGTAACCTTCTCCGTGAGCACGATCCACCCGTTCAAGAAAAAGAACCGCGTGGGCAAGGAGAAGTTCTACGAGAAGATCAGCTTTGCCTACAACACCGCACTGCAGAACAAGATCAACTTCAAGGCCTCGGAATTCGACCTGAAGGACAAGAAATTCACGGACAAATTCAAGAACGGCATGGCCCACAATTTCAGCATAGGCTTGCCGAACTTCCAGTTGTTCAAATACATAAGCATCAACCCGAGCGTAAGCTATTCGCAGAACTGGTTCTTCCGAAAGACGGAATATGCGTACAATCCCGAGACCGACAAGGTGGAGGCCGTGGAATCGCACGCGTTCAACCACTTCGGCATCACTCAGAATTATTCCGGGTCTCTGTCGGCCAGCACGCGTATCTACGGTACGCTCAACTTCGGCAAGTACAACAGGATACAGGCCATCAGGCACGTCATCTCCCCTTCCCTCTCGATGAGTTTCAGCCCGGAGAAGGGAACCTACGCCAACGGCTACAGGTCATTCACCTACACCGACGCCAGCGGCACGGAGAAGGAATACCAATATAATATCTATTCCGGCCAGCTCTATTCCGCCCCCGGAAAGGGCCGGTCCGCAACCGCATCGCTCAGCATAGGCAACAACCTCGAGGCCAAGGTCCGGGACTATGCGGATACCACGGGAAAGGGATCCAAGAAGGTCAAGCTCATAGACCAGCTCAGCTTCAACACGGGCTATAACTTCCTCGCCGACTCGCTCAACATGAGCAACATCTCGGCAAGCATGAGCACCAACCTCTTCAACAAGGTCAACATCAGCGCCAGCGCCGCGTTCGATCCCTACGCGCTCGACAATCAGGGAAAGAAATACAACAAATTCGCCATCATCAGGGGCCAGGGGCTCGCCAGGATGACCAACGTGTCCGTCAACCTCTCGTATTCCATTTCCGGCAAGGGTGTGATCGAAGGCAACGACGGCCGCGGTGAGGGCGGTGGAGGAGGCGTGCAGGGCGCTGCCGCATATTATCAGAGGATATACTATCATCCGGTCACCGGCGAATACATTCCGGGCGGATGGGTGTTCTATACCAATCCCAACGTGCCGTGGTCGCTGAGTTTCAGCGGACAGTTCAGCTGTTCCCGCGGATGGAACTACGACAAGGAACTGGACGCTCTGAAAGTCAAGAACAGGTACACCGCCACGATGAGCATGAACGGTTCCATCAAGCTCACCCCGAAGATGAACATCACGATGAGTTCCGGCTTCGACTTCATCGCGAAGAAGATCACGACCTCGCAGTTCAGCGCCACCTACGACCTGCATTGCTTCAACATCTCCGTCTCCTGGGTGCCTACCGGAACCTGGAAATCCTACAGTTTCAGGATAGCGGCGAACGCTGCGGCACTGGCGGACATCCTGCGCTTCAAGAAGAGCGACAGCTATTGGGATAATTAATTTAATTCCCTATATTTGCATATCATTTTGCGAGAGAGGTGTTCGCCTCTCCCCTTTTATCAACAATATTTTTTTATGCCACACAACTTGTCTGAGCTGAGTGCGATGTCCCGGGAGAGTCTCGAGACCATTGCATCAGGACTTGAAATCAAAACGAAGAAACTGGACGACGAGAACCTCAGGTACGCTATCCTCGATGCAGAGGCCAGCGTGGAGGCTGCGAAGCCGTCCCCCGAAAAGAAGAAGCGCGGCCGTCCCAAGAAGACCGAGACCAAGGCAGCCGCATCCACCGATAATGTGAAACCCGAAACCGCTTCCGCAAAAGAGGAAAAGCCTGCCGATGAAGCCGCTGCAAAGCCCAGGCAGAAGCGTCCCCGCACCAACGCCGCATCCAAGCCGGCGGCTGAACCGGTGAGAATTGACCTTGCCGCCGACGCCCCCGTGCAGGAGGCTCCCGCAGCCGTAAAGGCAAGCGAGCCCGCTGCCGTTGAAACCAAGGCCACCGAACCCAAGCGCAGGGGCCGCAAGCCTAAGGCTGCCGCTCCCGCCGAGGAGAGACCTGCCGAGGATGCGACTCCAAAGCCGCAGATAGACGGCAAGGCAGCCGCCATCGTCGCCGCGGCAATGGCGAAGCAGCAGCAGAAAGCGGAGGCTGCCGCACGCGAAGCCGAGCGCCAGTCGCAGCAGAACCAGCAGCGTCAGAACGGCCAGCAGAACCAGCAGCGCCAGGGTGGTCAGCAGAATCAACAGAATCAGCGCCAGGAAGGCGGCCAAGGCCAGCAGAATCAGGGTCAGAACAATCAGAACAACCAGCAGAAACAGCAACAGCAACAGCCCCAGCGTCCGAAGACGCCCGTATTCGAGGGTACCGTGGAGGCTACCGGCGTGCTGGAGGTGATGCCGGACGGCTACGGTTTCCTCCGCAGTTCCGACTATAATTATCTGAACAGCCCGGACGACATCTATGTCTCCCAGCAGCAGATCAAGGTCAACGCCCTCAAGAGCGGCGACACCGTGACCGGAGAGATACGTCCGCCCCGCGAAGGCGACAAGTATTTCCCGCTCGTAAAGATCAATTATGTCAACGGCAGGACGCCCGCTTTCATCCGCGACCGCGTTCCGTTCGATTTCCTCACCCCGCTGTTCCCGGACGAGAAGTTCAACATCCTCGGACACGGACACGAAAGCGACCTGAGCTGCCGCATAGTGGACCTCTTCTCCCCCATCGGAAAGGGTCAGCGCGGTCTTATCGTCGCCCAGCCGAAGACCGGTAAGACAATGCTGCTCAAGAGCATAGCCAACGCCATCGCGGACAACCACCCGGAAGTCTATGAAATCGTCCTCCTGATCGACGAGCGTCCCGAGGAGGTAACCGACATGCAGCGCAGCGTCAAGGCGGAAGTGGTCGCATCGACCTTCGACGAGCCCGCCGAACATCACGTGAAAGTGGCCAACATGGTCCTCGAGAAGGCCCGCAGGCTCGTGGAATGCGGCCACGACGTGGTCATCCTCCTGGACTCCATCACCCGTCTCGCACGCGCCTACAACACCGTGCAGCCGGCATCCGGAAAGGTTCTCACCGGCGGTGTGGACGCGAACGCCCTGCAGAAGCCCAAGAGGTTCTTCGGAGCCGCCCGTAACATCGAAGGCGGCGGTTCGCTCACCATCCTCGCCACCGCTCTCACCGAGACCGGGTCCAAGATGGATGACGTGATCTTCGAGGAATTCAAGGGTACCGGCAACATGGAACTCCAGCTGGACCGTTCGCTGTCCAACAGGCGTATCTTCCCTTCCGTCAACGTCGTCCTTTCCGGCACCCGCCGCGACGACCTGCTCTATCCGAAGGGACAGAGCCAGCGCATCTGGATTCTCCGCAAGCTGCTCGCCGACATGAATCCCATCGAGGCGATGACTTTCATCCAGCAGCTGATGGACGAGCACAAGACCAACCAGGACCTGCTCGACAATATGAGCAGCGTCTCATCGAGAGACTACAGATAGCAAGCTTCGCCAAGTTCTATCGCAAAGAATGCCCCGCGCCGGGACCTGAAATGAGTGTTAACGGTCCCGCCTGCGGGGCATTCCTTGCTCAAGAAGGGTGTTATTTCTCTAAGAGTCTAATTTCGTACAGGCGCGGCCAGTTCTTGCCGGTGACATAGATTTTGCCGGTCGCGGGATCCTGTGCGATGCCGTTGAAGACGTCGGTATCGCGGGTCTTGAGCTTTGCGGGCAGCAGGCCGCTGCAATCTACGGTGGCGGTCACCTTGCCGTCGCGGGGATTGATGATGAGGATGGTGTCGGTGGTATAGACATTGGCCCATATCTTCCCGTCGATGTATTCAAGTTCGTTCAGATACCGGATCGATTTCCCGTCGAGGGTGACCTTGACGGAACGCTCCACGTTGAGCTCCCCATCCATGAAATAGAGGCGGCTGGTGCCGTCGGAGGCGATGAGCTGCCTGCCGTCGGTGGTGATGCCCCAGCCCTGGCGGGGGTAGGAATAGCCCTGCAGGAATTCGAGCGTTGCGGCATCGTAGACGAAGGCGACCTTGTTGGTCCAGGTGAGGATGTACAGCTTGCCGTCGAACATCACGCTGCCCTCGCCGAAGTACTGCTCGTCGAAATTTATCTGATTGAGGACTTTGCCGCTCTGGAGATCCACGGTGCGGAAGGAGGATTCCCCCCACTGCCCGGTGCTCTCATACAGTTTGCCGTCATTGAAGAAAAGGCCCTGCGTATATGCGTGCGGGTCGTGATCGTACTCCTTCACGACCTCGATCTTGTACTCCTTGACCTTGGCCTCGCAGCCGCAACAGAGGACCGCTGCAAAAAAAATGATGAAAAAACGCTTCATACCTGTACAAAGTTAGCAAAAACCTGATTATATTAGAATCCCGTTATGAATACAAAGTATATCTTCGTTACGGGCGGAGTGGCCAGTTCTCTCGGCAAGGGCATCATCGCAGCCTCACTCGCGAAACTTCTCCAGGCAAGAGGCCTGCGAGTCACCATCCAAAAGTTCGACCCCTACATAAACATCGATCCCGGGACGCTCAATCCCTATGAACACGGCGAATGCTATGTGACCGAGGACGGCGCGGAGACGGACCTCGACCTCGGCCATTACGAACGTTTCCTGGGCGTGCACACGTCCAAGGCGAACAACGTGACCACCGGCAAGATATACAATACCGTCATCACCAAGGAACGCGAAGGCGCCTACCTGGGCAAGACCGTGCAGATAGTGCCGCACATCACCGACGAAATAAAGCGCAGGATGCTCCTGCTGGGCGGTACCGGCGAATACGACATCATCCTCACGGAGATCGGCGGCACCGTGGGCGACATGGAATCCCAGCCCTTCGTGGAGGCTGTCCGGCAGTTGCAGTGGGAACTGCCCGAGGAGGACCTTATGTCCATACACCTGACCCTCGTTCCCTATCTCAGCGCCGCCGGAGAACTCAAGACAAAACCCACCCAGCACTCCGTGCAGATGCTGCAGCAGAGCGGCGTCAAGCCCGACGTGATAGTATGCCGCACGGAGCATCCACTCTCCCCCGAAATCAGGAAGAAAGTGGCGCAGTTCTGCAATGTCAAGCCCGGACACGTGATAGAGAGCATGGACGCCTGGAGCATCTACCAGGTGCCGCTCAACATGCACGCTGAGCATCTGGACGAACTGGTCGTAAGGCATCTGGACATCGAGAATTTCAATGCGCCGGACCTCTCCGGATGGGAGGATTTCCTCGAAAGGCTCAGGAATCCGAAGCACGAGGTGAAGATAGCCCTGGTGGGCAAATACGTCGAACTGCAGGACGCCTACAAGTCCATCTCGGAATCCTTCCTTCACGCCGGCGCCGCCAACCTTTGCAAGGTGAAAGTAGTGCGGGTGCAGAGCGACTATCTGGACGAAGGCAACGTGGAGGAGATAATCGGAGGGATGGACGGGATCCTGGTCGCTCCGGGCTTCGGCTCCAGGGGCTTGGAAGGCAAGGTTACGGCCATCAGGTATGCAAGGGAAAACGGCATCCCGTTCTTCGGGATCTGCCTCGGTATGCAGATGTGCGTCGTGGAATTCGCAAGGGACGTGCTTGGCTACAAGGACGCAGCAAGCACGGAAGTGGATCCGGCCAGCACCCATCCCGTCATCGACATGATGGAAGACCAGAAGAAAACGACCGTCAAAGGCGGTACGATGAGGCTGGGCGCTTATGAATGCGAGCTCAAGCCCGGAACCCTCGCCCACAGTATCTACGGAAAGGACATCATTGCCGAGAGGCACCGCCACCGTTATGAATTCAACGGGGATTATCTGGAAGAGTTCGAAAAAGCCGGGATGGTAGCATCCGGGCGCAACCCGCAGACCGGCCTGGTGGAGATAGTCGAACTGCCTTCGCATCCCTTCTTCATCGGCACCCAGTTCCATCCCGAGTACAAGAGCACCCCGGAAAAACCGCAGCCCATCTTCACTGCCTTCATCGCAGCGGCGATGGAGTATTCCGGAAAAAGAAAAACCGGAGCACGCTGAGTGCCCCGGTAAGGGAAAAGGTGGAACCGTAAGCCGGTTTCTGTTTTAGCCTGTCATTTATCTTCGCAACCTACCCCCTGGCATCGGGCGGGCAGCCCTCATTTGCCAGTATATTTGGTTTTGCAGGTCCCGGTGCCGTACCCGCACGACATCGCTGCCGTGCGTCGTGAGCCCTTGCCTCGCGTTTTCACCCTTACCGGCCGGAGCCGGCGGTCATTTTCTGTTACGGCTGGCGTAAAGTTACCCCCACCTGCGCTTTCCGCAGCGGGATGCCCTATCCTGTCCGGACTTTCCTCAGCATTTCTGCCGCGACAGACCGTCCCACCTTGTATTGTGGCGCAAAGATAGCAATTATCGGACAATTTCAGCCGTCAAGTCGTATTCTCCGGCAGAAATGATGCGGACCGTGATGAAATTGCCGACCAGATGCGGCGCATCCTCAGGTGCGGGGACGAGTATCTCCCCGTCCACTTCCGGGCTCTCGTAGCGGCTGCGGCATACGAGCATGCCGTCCACGACGTCGTCCACCATCACTTTCTCCACGCTGCCGACCCTGGCCTCGTTGCACTCGAGGGAAATCTCGCGCTGGAGGGTCATGAGCCTGTCCAGGCGGGAATCCTTGACTTCCTGCGGCACGTCGTCCGCGAAGTGCCGGGCGCCGTAGGTGCCTTCTTCCTCGGAATATGTGAAGGCGCCGAGGCGCTCGAAGCGGGCCTGCCGGACGAATTCCAGGAGTTCCCCGAATTCTTCCTCCCCTTCTCCGGGGTGGCCGACTATCATCGTGGTTCGGAGCGCCACGCCGGGCACTTTCTCGCGCAGGGTGCGGATCAGTTTCCTGGTCCAGGCGCTGTCCACATTGCGATGCATCATGTCCAGGACCTTGTCCGAGATATGCTGCAGGGGGATGTCCAGATAGGGGCAGACCTTGGGGTTGTTAGCCATCTGGGCGAGCACGTCTTCCGGGAAATCAGCCGGATAGGAATAATGTATCCTGATCCATTCTATGCCCTCCACCGCAGAGAGTTTTTCAATCAGTTCCGCGAGGGCACGGCGGTGATAGAGGTCCAGACCGTAGAATGTCGTATCCTGCGCGATCAGGATGAGTTCCTTGACTCCTTTTGATGCAAGTTCGCTTGCCTCCGCCACCAGATCTTCCATCGGGACGGACTCGTGGGCGCCGCGTATGAACGGGATCGCGCAATAGGAGCAGCGGCGGTCGCAACCCTCGGAGATCTTGAGGTATTCATAGCCCTTGGCGCCACCGGTCCGGAAACGGCTGGTGGTATGGAAAGGCTCGGCGCCGAGATATCTCACGACAGGGGCGAAATCGCGGGCCCCGAACCAGGCATCCACCTCGGGGATCTCGGCAGGAAGTTCCCTGGGATAGCGCTGGCTCAGGCAGCCGAATACGACGAGCCGGCCGCACTCTCCCCTTTTCTTGGCCTCCACGGCCTCGAGGATGGTTGCGACCGACTCTTCCTTGGCATCACCTATGAAGCCGCAGGTGTTGATGAGGAGATAGTCGGAATAGCCGGAATCGACGACCTCATACCTGTCGGCAGGCAGCTGCGACAGGATATGCTCGGTGTCGACGGTATTCTTGGAGCATCCGAGAGTTATTACCCTTACGGAAGGCATTATTCTCCGGCGGCGGCTTTTGCCTCGGCCTCCCTCTCCTCGTCGGTCACGAATTCAAGGGATGCATATTTCGCAAGCTCATTGTACCAGTCCACGACCTTCTTCATGTGCGAGACATAGAAACGGTCGGAATCGTAGTTGGGAATGGCCTTGGAGAAGAGTTTCTCGATCTCGGCTGCGGGAGCCTTGGAGGAAGGGGCCTCAGCCTCTCCCAGGACGGCTTTCATGGCAGTGAAAACCTCGGCGAGGCGCATTTCGCCCTCGGAAGTGTAGATGGCGATGTCGGCAAGGGAGGAGATGCGGCTGGTTCCGCTGAAGACGGTGCGCTTCTTGTCGGAAAGGCTCTCTGCGATGGCGCCGTTGCGGGCCTGGGCTACGAATTCATAAAGGCCGTGCGTACCTGACACGGTGAGGATTTTTGCAAGATCTGTTTTCATTGTCGAGTTGATGAATTTATCCACTTCTTCACGAAGTGCTTCTATTGTAGAATTGTTTTCGATGATGTAATCAGCCCTGGAGGCATCGATGTTCTGCAGGGCGGCGCGCTCGGCGTATGCAGGATTGCGGTGCGCCCTTGTGCCGGGTTCGGAGACCACCAGCAGCACGGCATCGTAGAGGCCGTCGAAGATCGGGTAGTCAAGCGCGTTGGCGGATTCTATGAACGCGAACCTGGCGCCGAGTCCGGATTTCCAGGCGGATATGTCGTCCCGTACGAGCGGATAGACAATCTCTTCCAGCCTGGACTTTTTCGCCGGGTCCGAGAAGATTACGCGCAGTTCCGAAAAAGGGACTCCAAGCTCCGTCTCGAGCCTTGCCTTGAGGCCGGGGACAGAATCGTACAGCGCCTTGGTGCGGCTGTCGCAGTCGTACACGGGATAGCCCTTGGAAGAAAGGTATCCGCATACTTCGCTCTTGCCCGATGCGATCCCGCCGGTGACGAGGACAGTTGTCATTGCTGGAGGATGCAGTCTACGACCTCGTGGTCGGTCCTGTAATCGATCACACCCGCCGGAATGCCGGAACACCTGATCATGCAGCGGCCGCCGATGGACGAGGTGAAATCGGAGTAATCCACATAAAACTCCACGATGTCCACCGGATTGACTTCGACAGGGAAAACGCAGCGGAACACGGCCTCCACGGTGGAAGGCAGGACCGTGAGTTCAACTCCTGCCGGGGCCCCGTGCACATTTACGTTGAAACGGGAGGAGAGTTCCACGAAGCGGCTGGTGGAGAGGCTGTAGGCCACTTCCGTTGCGGAAAGCCTCACTCCGCCGGGTGCGTCGAGCTTGACCTTGCCGTGGGCGCCGCTCTTCCCGAGGTCGCGGAGGTTGATGGAACGGGTGAGCACCTTGTCTATGCCTGCGATCCTGCCGGGCTCGCCGTAGACGCCCACCGAATCGGGAAGGAGGGTCATCGGTCCGGCAGCCATGTACTGCGGCTTATATGAAACGCTCAGCACGGGGACGACGGGTACCTTACGGAAACTGACCTTCTCGAAGCGGACGGAAATGCCTTCCGAGGCGAACGACTCTATGCTGACCCCGTCTCCGAAGATACGGGAGCCATATTTATAGAGATTGGCCGAAGGGATGCGGTAGGTGTCGCCGGAAACGAATTCGAAGTCCGCGGGATCGATCTCGATCTCCACGGGCTTGCTCCTGCTGCCGAGTCCTATGTGCCTGAAGCCGGACGTGACGCAGCGGGCCGTGACCACCACGTCGTCTGCGGCGTTCACGGACCTGCCTTCTATCGAACTGCGTACCTGGAGCGTGACGCTCTCCGTCTCGGGATAATCCTGGGTCAGATTGTGCACGAGCCAGATGCTGGCGGACAGAATGACGCACAGCAGCAGTTTCGACCAGCTCCTGTCCATTGCGGGACTTTAGTTCTTCTTGTACTTGTCTTCTCCGGAAGACTGGTTGGGCTTCTTCTCCTCGGCTGCTGCAGGAGCGGAAGAATTGGCGGAAGGAGCCGAAGTCTCGGTGAAGTCCCTCTGGATGGAGGACTTGTCCACGCGGAGCTTGGTCTCGCCGTCAACCTTGAGGAGGACGGTGCGCTCTTCGGGCTTCGGGGTCTCGGCGAGGGTTCCGTAGATACCGCCGGCGGTGACCACCTTGTCGCCCTTCTTGAGCTCGCTGCGGAACTTCTCGAGTTCCTTCTGCTGCTTGCGCTGGGGGCGAATCATGAAGAAATACATGATAGCGAAGATCGCGATCATCATGAGCCAGAAGCTCATGGAACTTGCACCGCCCTGCTGGGCGCCTGCTGCGGGTGCAGCCTGGAGTAAAGTGAAAAGGATGTTCATTGCTATTCGTTTTTATCGATCAATCTGTCAAGCAAACCGTTCACGAACGCGCGGCTTTCGGGAGTGCTGTAGTACTTCGAGATCTCCACGTATTCGTTGATGATGATACGGTGCGGGGTAAGCGGGAAAGCCTCGGCTTCGGCGAGTCCGCAGCCTATGAGGCAGAGGTCGGTGACGCAGATGCGGGACTTGTCCCACTTGGGTGTCCTTTCCGCAACCTGGGCACAGTAGGAATCATAGTTGAGATAAGCCTTGCGCAGGAGTTTGACGACGAATTCCTTGTCGTTTTCCCTGCCTTCGTTGCCGGGCATCTCGCTCTGGAAGAGCGGCGGGAGCGACCAGCGTTTGCCCTCCTTGAGTTCACCCAGGGTCCTGCAGCAGCAGATGAGGACGTACGGGAGGTCGTCGGTCCAGAAGATGTTCAGGTCCTCCAGTATCGTCCAGAGGGCATCGTTGTCCTCGAATTCCTTCTCGAAGATGCGGATCCACAGGGAGGCGTCTTCGGCAAGAGAGCTTTCGCCGGACTCCATATATTTGCGGAAATACTCGCGTCCGCGGATCTTGTCGTAGAGGTTGCGGAGCAGGACGTCGTACTGGTCCCAGGAGAACTTCTTCTTGGCGATGAGCTTGGTGAAATCCGGATCCTCCGCAAGCAGAGGAGTGACCGAGTTCGATATGAACTTGAGGTTGGGATTGAGTTCTTCTTCGGTGGGATTGAACTTTGTCTTGGCCGCCTCCATGCGCTCACGGGCCTCGTCGGTGAGGGCGCAGATGATGGAGAGCATGAAGAGATAGAGGTCTCTCGTGGCCTCGCAAGAATGTTCCAGAAGCGCCTCGGCCTCCTTGAGGCTCATGGCCGGGTTTTCCGCGTATGCGTACAGGGCCTTGAAAGCCTTGATACGCAGGGTTCTTCTGTTGAGCATGATTTCAAACAAATAATTTGTGCAAAGATAAGGAATCAATCCAATAAAAATTATATTTTTGCATAACATAATTGCACTAAAAAACATCACCATGTACAGAGAGGATTACGATTCCGCGGGATATCAGGAGCGTACAGCAGAAGATGTCTATTCAAAACCGGTCCGTGCCGGCAAGCGCACCTATTTCTTCGACGTGAAGACCACACGGGGCCAGAACGACTATTATCTGACCATCACGGAGAGCAAGCGCCGCACCAACCAGGACGGCAGCTATGCATACGACAAGCACAAGATATTCCTCTACAAGGAAGACTTCGAGAAGTTCGCAGCCGGGCTTAACGAGGTCGTGGAGTATATCAAGAACAACTGTTTCAACGGGGAGATCCCGGTTCGCGAGAGATCTGAGGACATAGAATTCGAAGATCTCTGATGAGTGCCATTCTTCTCAGGAACATCACCGTCGACGACTCTCCCAGGGACATTCTCATCACCGGCAACAGGATCTCCAGGATAGAGCCTGCAGGCTCCTGCGCCGCCTGGGAACTTGCCGGGAACGTGGAGATAATGGATTGCACCGGAAAGGTAGCCATTCCCGGTTTCGTCAACATGCACACGCATTCCGCGATGTCGCTGATGCGCGGCATCGGGGAGGACATGCTCTTCCACGACTGGCTTGCCAAAATCTGGGCAATCGAGGAGCACATCGACGACGAATACGTCTATTGGGCGACCAAGGTGGCCTGCCTGGAGATGATACGCACCGGCACCACCACCTTCAACGACCAGTACTGGTTCTTCAAGGATTCGATGCGCGCCGCCCGGGAGATGGGCATACGCATCGCCACGGGTTACGACGTCCTGGACAAGGGCGACCCGGTCGAAGCCGAAAGGCAGAAGGAGCAGTGCGTACGCGTGTCGGAAGAATTCAAGAGCCAGAGCGACGAGGGCTTCATCTACGGCCTCGCCTTCCACGCAGTCTATTCCGTCAGCGAACCCATGATCGTATGGATCAACGACTTCGCCCGCAAGAACAAGCTCCGCCTCCACATCCATCTTTGCGAAACCCAGAAGGAAGTGGAAGACTGCAAGGCTGCCCACGGAGGCCTGACGCCGGTAGAATACCTCGACCGTCTGGGAGTGCTCTCCCCCAACCTGCTGGCAGCCCATACCCTATGGCTGGGCGAGAACGACATCCGGCTGCTGGCCGACCACGGAGTGCATTGCGTCCACAACATCAATTCCAACGCGAAACTCTCCTCCGGCTACAAGTTCCTCTACAATGAGATGAGGGACGCCGGCATCAACATATGCATCGGGACCGACGGCTGCGCATCCTCCAACAACCTCGACATTCTCGAGGCCATGAAGACGTCCGCCATCTTCCAGAAAGCATGGAGGCACGACCCGTCAGCGCTTCCGCTCGGCGAACTGCTGAACATGGCAACGGTCAACGGTGCGAAGGCCCTCGGAATCGACTCCGGGCGCATTGCGGAAGGTGCCGTCGCCGACATCAACATCATCGACACTGACAATTCGTTCTTCCTCTCCCCCGGCCCGTTCCTCGCGAACCTCGTCTATTCGTCGCATTCGGACTGCATAGATTCAGTGATCTGCAACGGCCGCTTCGTGATGCGCCACCGGGAGATTCCCGGCGAGCACGAGATCATCGCCGAAGCGAGGAAGGTGATATCCAAGCTTACATCATTTTAAAACCAGATAACAATGGACCAGAGAAGCGTAAAGATCCATACTGCAGCGGATTATATCGCAAAGAGAATAGAAGGCCGCAAGCCCGTCGCGGGCATCGTGCTCGGCAGCGGTCTCGGCAAGCTTGCCGACAGCATCGAGGATATAATCATAATCCCGTACAAGGACATCCCGGAATTCCCGCAGTCCACCGCAGTGGGGCACAAGGGCAATTTCATCTGCGGCACCCTCGGCGGAAAGACCGTCCTGGCGATGCAGGGGCGTTTCCATTATTATGAAGGGTATTCGATGGACCTGGTCACGATAAGCATCAGGGTGATGAAACTCCTCGGCGTGGAGTACCTGTTCGTCTCCAACGCCGCCGGCGCCTGCAACCCGACCTACAAGGTTGGAGACCTCGTGATCATCATGGACCACATCAGCCTCCTTCCCAACCCGCTCATCGGACCGAATCTCGACGAATTCGGCCCCAGGTTCCTCGACATGACCTGCGCGTATGACCTCGAACTCATAGAAAAGGCCGAGCGCATCGCTTTCGAGCTGGAACTCAAGGTCCAAAAGGGCGTCTATTTCGGCAGCACGGGCCCTACCTACGAAACCCCGGCCGAAGTACGCTTCTACCACAGGGCAGGCGCCGATCTCGTGGGAATGTCCACCATACCTGAGGTCATCGTCGCAAGGCATTGCGGCATGAGGGTCTTCGGAATGTCGGTGGCCACCAACCTTTCGAACATCATCAACGAGGAGACCAACATCAACGACGGCGAGGACGTCGTGAGACAGGCCAACCTTGCAGCGGACAGGATGTGCCGCATTTTCGGGAGGCTGATCGAAGGCATCGAGGCATAAAAGAAAGACCGGTCCCGAGGGCCGGTCTTTCCATATAAAACAGGTAAATTACTTCTTTTCCCGCGGAGCAAACCAGGCGGCGCGGGCTGCATACCAGTCCTTGTCGCACCAGAGGCCGTGGCCCAGAAGCGGGCCGCAGTAGTACTCCTTGGGTGCGGGGACCAGGTTGTAGGCTGCGAAATTGGTATGCGGCGGGCAGGTACCGTCCTGCAGGCCGAACGCCATAAGCATCGGGCACTTGATCCTGTCGGCGAAGTTCTTGATGTCGAAATAGGACAGCATCGTCATCAGTTCATCCCTGGAGATGCCCTTCTTGTCGCATTCCTCGAACACTTCCCACATGGGCCACCTCACGATGCGCCAATAATCGGGATAGTCGGCAAGGAACGGCACGGAAGGCGCGCAGGCCTTGATCCTGTGGTCCAGGCTCACGCTGATGAAGGTGAACGCACCGCCCTGGCTCTCCCCTCTCGCGAAGAGATAGTCCGGGTCCACGCAATCCAGGCTGAAAACGAAATCTATGGCCCTGACCACGTCGCAGAACGCGCCGCGGTAGTAGAATTCCTCCTTGGACTCGAGACCGCGGTCTATCCAGCGGTAGTGCCCCTTGCGCTTGAAGATGCCCTGGTCGCGTACGCTGAGCAGGAACTCTACCGTCTGGGGCGCGGCGGAAGGCTCGTACCAGATGATATTGGCGCCATAGCCGAGATAATCGATGTAGGTCGTATACTTGCCAGGCTTGTTGGGCTTGCAGAGAATGCCTCCTACGGTCTCGCCTCCGAACGACTTGAACTTCACGATATAGGTGTTGCGCAGGCTGTCGGAATGCTCGGGATCGAGGGTGTATTCCGCATCGACGGGGACCTTCGCAAGTTCGGCGAGGGTGGCGTTCCAGAATTCATCGAAGTCCGGCTGCTTGTCCTGGGGGGAGACGATCTCCTCGGGCCTGACACCGATGTTGAACACGCGCTGTGGCTTGAAAGAGGCCTCGGCGCCCTGGACGGAAAGGTTGACCTGATAGAATCCCGGGGCGAGTTTGCCCATATTGAGGGTGAGGCTGCGGGAGCCCTTCCTCAGCCTGACGTCGCGGGTGACGGTCAGGACGGTGTCCCTGTCCTTGCTCATCAGGCTGGTGTCCGTGACAAGGTCCAGAGAAAGGACGAGCCTGCCCCCGGAAGTCTCCGAAGACAGGTTCACGTCCAATTTGCAGGCTCCCTTGCCGGTATAGACCCAGTCGTGCTCGACGGGAACGTCGACATCGACCTTGAAGGTCTGTACGGACGGTCCAATGCTGAGAAGGGCCGCCAGCAAGAGTGTGGCTATCATCATTTACCAGCTATGACAATCAGTGCAAGGCCGGCGATGAAGAGGCAGAACATTGCGGCGAGGAGACCGTAGACGCCCTTCTTTGCGCCTTTGAACTCCTTCCAGATGAAGACGCCCCAGATCGCTGCTACCATAGGTGCGCCCTGTCCGAGCGCATAGGAGATTGCAGGGCCGGCTTTTTCAGCGGTGATATAGCTGAGGGCGGTACCGAGACACCAGATGGCTCCTCCGAGCATACCGACGAGATGGGTCTTGAAATTGCCGTTGAAATACTGTTTATAACTCACAGGTTCGCCGACAAAAGGCTTGCGCATCACAAGGGTGTTGAAGAGGAAGTTGCTGATCAGCACGCCGACGGTGAAGAGGACGATGGCGGTGTAAGGGGTGACCTTGCCTGCGGCGGGGGTCACGAAGTTGGCCGTATCCATCGCACGCATCACGAAGGATGAGAAGAACGACATCACGACACCGGCAATCAATGCAAGGATGATACCCTTGCGCTGGTCGGCTTTGGAGATACCGCTGTCGCCCTTACGGCTCGCAGCGATGCCGTTGCAGACGATTGCAAGCACGACGAGAGCGACACCGAGCGCAAGCAGGACGAGGTTACCGGTCTTGGAACCCTGCTGGAGGGCGACGCGGTAGTTGTTGATCACGCCCAGCACCAGTGCGAGGCCGACGCCCAGAGGGAAGGCCACGGAAAGACCTGCGATGGAGGTGGATGCGGAAAGCAGGATGTTGGAGGCGTTGAAGATGACGCCGCCGAGAAGGATCCAGAGAACGCTTGACGCAGAAGCCTGCTTCAAGTCAGCCAGGAAGGGACGGCCGGCCTCGCCAATGCTGCCCGCGGTGAAAGCGAGGAGCAGGGCGAAGAGGACCATACCGATCACATAGTCCCAGTAGAACAATTCATACCTCCAGGTCTTGGCCGCGAGTTTCTGGGTGTTTCCCCAGGAACCCCAGCAGAGCATGATGACGAAGCAAAGCACTACGGCAAGTGCATAACTGTTTACGATGAACATAGATGTTGGTATTTAGTTAAACGATTGACTACTTGGCGATTGCAACGCTGCGGGTCTCGCGGATGACGGTGATCTTTACCTGTCCCGGATAGGTCATCTCGTCCTGGATGCGCTGAGCGATGTCCACGGAGAGGCGTGCGGCCTGCTCGTCGCTGACTTCCTCCGCACCGACGATGACGCGGAGCTCGCGGCCGGCCTGGATGGCGTAGGACTTGGTGACGCCGGGATAGGAAGCTGCAAGGTCTTCCATACCCTTGAGGCGCTTGATGTAGCTTTCAATGACTTCCCTGCGGGCTCCCGGACGGGCACCGGAGATGGCGTCCGCGACGAGGACGATGGGCGAGATGATGCTGGTCATCTCCATCTCCTCGTGGTGGGAACCGATGGCGTTGACGATCTCGGGACGCTCCTTGTACTGCTCGGCAAGCTTGGCACCGAGAAGTGCGTGGGGCAATTCCTCGTCGCTGACGCTGACCTTGCCTATATCGTGGAGGAGGCCGGCGCGCTTGGCAGCTTTCGGATTGAGTCCGAGCTCGGCAGCCATTATGGCGCTGATGTTGGCCACTTCACGGGAGTGCTGGAGAAGGTTCTGGCCGTAGGAGCTGCGGTATTTCATGCGGCCGATGAGCTTCACGAGCTCGATATTGAGCCCATGGATGCCGAGGTCTATGCAGGTGCGCTTGCCGGTCTCCAGGATCTCGTCCTCGAGCTGCTTGCTGACCTTCGCGACCACTTCCTCGATGCGGGCCGGATGGATGCGGCCGTCAATCACGAGCTGATGCAGCGAAAGGCGGGCGACCTCGCGGCGGACGGGATCGAATGCGGAAAGGAGGATGGCGTCGGGAGTGTCGTCCACGACGATCTCCACTCCGGTAGCCGCTTCGAGCGCGCGGATGTTGCGGCCTTCACGGCCGATGATGCGGCCCTTGATCTCATCGCTGTCGATGGGGAAAGTGGTGACGGCGTTCTCGATGGCCGTCTCGGTGGCGGTGCGCTGTATCGTGTTGATGACGATCCTCTTGGCTTCCTTCGCGGCATTGAGGCGCGCCTCGTCCATGGTGTCGTTGATATAGGCCTGAGCTTCGGTGCGGGCCTCTGCCTTCAGGTTTTCCACGAGGGCTTTCTTGGCCTCCTCGGCGGTCATCCCGGCCACGGATTCGAGTTCCTTATTGACCTGGGCGGTGAGGCGCTCGCATTCCTCCATCTTGGCGTCGAGCTTGTTCTTGAGGGCATTGACCTGACCCTTCTGGGAATCGAGGTCGTGCTGCTTGCGGCCGAGTTCGCTGGCCTGCTCCCTGAGCTGGCCTTCGCGGCTCTTGATGTTGTTCTCGCGTTCGCGGAGCTCGTTGTTCGTCTCCCTGACCTTCTGGTCGTGCTCTTCCTTGAGCTGGAGGAACTTCTCCTTCGCCTGGAGGATCTTCTGCTGCTTGATGTTCTCGGCTTCAAGCTGGGCTTTCTCGATGATCGCATCGGCGCGGCCGCGTGCGGTAGCTCTAGTGACCGCTATGTAGATTGCCAGGGCGACTGCTGCGCCGCCCAGGGCTGCCAATACATAAAAAAGAATCATAGCTTTGTTGTATATATATAATAAAAATATCTGCAACTGTTTGTGTCGCAGATACTTGTAAGACAAAAAAGCCGTCAGCCGATATTCAGAAAATCTGTATTGCAAGATTTGGGCTCCGTCCAGTATCGGGCTTCCCGTCAGGCGGGCCTGCCTTCCTCTGTCCGAGTTGACCCGGTTCCGAAGAACTTGTTGATTTCAGAAGCTGGGCCTGACGGCTAAGTCTATTCTTTCCCTTTCAGATAGGCTTCGGTATCAGCACACAGGACCGTGACCTCTTCCTTGACTTCCGCCAGCCTGCGCTGTGCGGTGATCTTGGCCACGGTCTCATTCAATGTCACAAATGCAAGCTTGTCCACAAGGGGCTTGTCAGGGAACCGGGCATCATATTTTCCGAGCATGGCATTGATTTCCTCCGCGGCAAGACGGATGAACTGCTCCATCTCAGGCGTGTTTGCCATGAGTGGATACTCTGTGCCTGCAATCTTGATTTTGATGCTCTGGGCCATCAGCTCTCCTTTTCAAGAAGCTTTATACATTTGTCAATCTCGCGTACAAGCTTGTCGATCCTTTCCTTCGCCAGCACGGTGTCACCCGCGCCGCTGAAGGCGAACGAAAGCTTCAGATTGTCTATCTGTCCGTTCAATTCAGTAATCTGCGCCTGGTAGGATCTGACTGATTCCTCACTCTGCACGAGCTGTCCGGCAAGGGCGTCGGCCCTCTGCTTCTCCTTCTCGTACAGGGAGATCAACCTTTCGACATTGTTCTTGATGTCTTCAAGCATGGAATCAGCCAAATTTACTCAACTACAAATATAGCAATTTATTCCGTAATTCCTTTATAGGTCCTGCAAACTTTGGCATAACTTTTCAGGTCGCCGATGTCG